>Ga0247727_10007268_pt1 | contig 21225 bp, 33 predicted proteins | sample WisWelCaveWW1625_FD_202498 | JGI IMG/M metagenome (GOLD analysis project Ga0247727, IMG submission 202498) | Biofilm microbial communities from Wishing Well Cave, Virginia, United States - WW16-25 | ecosystem: Environmental > Aquatic > Deep subsurface > Groundwater > Cave microbial mat | place... | reverse complement strand
CCAAGGCTGGGCTTGCCATTTCACTTACAACGGGACGATACCAATAACCAATTCATCTCAAACGAAAGGACCGAAGCTATCTTAACTTTGACCCAAATTGTGTCTTGACAAAGGGGTCCACTATAGGAAGATTTATTTCTATTCTGACGGTCAGACCAAAATTTTTTGGCGCTTTAGCGGAATCGGTGGTCAATGCTGAAACACCAAATTCTGCCACGTTAATATTTTTCGATTTCTTCGATTGTTTGTTGGCAGGACTCGGAGAAGTTTTTGCATTAGTTGGTTTGCTCATTGGCACCTCCCCATGACCTGCATGCGCGGACAAGAGTTTGAAAGTTTGCGCTTGAAGCTTCCCCACAAGTTCAGTTGTTTCGTCGGACGTACGAAAGAACGTGATCAAAACATCTGTACTTAAATCCCACGCATTTGCGCCGTGCAAATCGAACAGGTCCTGATATGCTTCAATAACTAACTTCTCGAACGCGCTGGAAAATTCAGCATCATCATGGACCAAGAATACTTTGGATGCACTTTGAGTCTTTTTACCTTCGACATCAATCATGCCCAAAAAACGCATGACATTAAGGACATAGCTTTCTTGACTGGGGAAGCCAAGCTTTTTCAGAGTCGCTGCGTTCACAGCATTCGGAAAAGATTTCCGAAGTTGCGTGATTACACGAGACATATAACTTGGCGTTGGAACGTAAGGATGTTTTTCAGACATTACTCCTCCTCAATACAATAGAATTGACTGGGTTTTGATTTTTGTAAAATCTGCACAAATTCCACATCAATACAAATCAAATGTCAAGAGTTTGCGTCAACTCTTCGGCTACTCGATCCAACATGTTCGACGGGACAGCATAGCCGGATTTTGTTTTGACGACCAAACGATCGCGTATTAAATCCATCACGCGTGGGCGCACCGTTCCGCCCGGCAGAGCCGTTGCCTGACCAATTTCGTGCAAAGTCGCGGATGCGGAATGCGTCGAAGCGCGACGGCTTGCCAATGCTAAACGAGCCAGAAGATAGACCATAATCTTTCGTTTTGCAGTTAAATCCTTTGCCTTCTTTGTAAAATAGACTACACCTTCCGTTGGATCTATCTGTGCAAACGGCAATACTAATCCCACCAACAACGCTCGGCGCTCGCCCTCCACTTACTTTGGGCACTCAAACCCATCACTTGGGATTTTTCCAAAACAAGATGAACAATAAATGTAACACATATTGATATAACTTGAACATAATTGTTCATAAAAACAACAATAGGATAACATGAATTTATGTTTTTGAACATCTATATTTGTTCAGGTTGTTTGAGAACAAAGAACCCTGTGGGCATCCCACAGGGTTCTTTGTATCCAATAGTGCAGTTCTCTTACGAAATCTGGTAATCAGGAATCACCAACTCCATCCCCGGTTGAATCAAATCGGGATTCGCGCCCACCGTCGCTTTGTTCGCCTCATACAGCTGCTTCCATTTTTTCACGTCGCCATAATACTGTTTGGCGATGAGCGAAAGCGATTCCCCTTTTTTGACAATGTGCTTTTTCACGGCAGCCGCGTCCGCTGCGAGTTTCGCTTGCGCGGCGTCCAACGCAGCTTGCGCTTCGCGCGCTTTGGCGTCCATTTCCGCTTTAGCGTCCGCCGCTGCTTTTTCTGCCGCCGCTTCCGCAGATTGCGCGGCAGCTTTCAACGCGCGCTCTGACTCTTGCCAATCCAAAATCCAGCCATATTTCTTTTTCGCCGCCGCGAGCGCGGCTTTGGCTTCTTGCACGCGCGCGGAACCGTTGATGCGCTCATCGTTTGCGACAGCTTTCGTCAACGTTTCCACCGCGGTTTGCAGCGCGGTCTCTGCTTGCTGCAACGCGTTGCTTGCTTCCAGCTGTTCCGCTGCACTTGGAATTTTGCCTGCGGCTTCTGTAGGTTGCGCCATGCTGATACCCTCCTTGGGGGTGACGAGTGACTGTGAGAAATTCAACCATGCTGCTCAAGCACTCGTAAAAAAAATGAGGAACGGATGCGCTTGCATCTGTTCCTCAAATCATACACAAATTAACGTTTCGTGTACTGCTTTGCTTTGCGCGCTTTTTTCAAGCCCGGTTTCTTGCGCTCTTTTTCACGCGGGTCACGCGTCAAAAGATTCGTCGCGCGCAGTTGCTTTTTGAAGTTTTCATCGGCGGCGACAAGCGCGCGCGCGAGTCCAAGTTGCACCGCGCCCGCTTGACCCGATGGACCTCCACCGATCACTTTGGCGGAAATGGTGAAACGTCCTTCGTTCTGCGTTGAGCGCAGCGGCTCGCGCATCATTTGCATCCATAACGGACGCGGGAAATATTCTTCGACGGGGCGTTCGTTCACGAGAAAACTGCCCTGCCCTGCGTAAATGCGAACGCGCGCCGTAGCCGTTTTGCGTCGCCCAATGCCTTCGTAATATTTGCCAGTCGCTGCCATAGATTTATATTTCGTAAGGCGAATTGACAATTCGCCTTACGCTTTTACCTCCAAGACCTTGGGCTTTTGCGCCGCGTGCGGGTGCGTCGTCCCTTTATATATTTTCAATTTCTTTAATTGTTCGCGCCCCAGGCGATTGTGCGGCAACATGCCCCACACCGCTTTTTGAATGGCGATCTCGGGATGGACGCGCAATTGTTCGCGCAAAATCGTTTTGCGAAAACCGCCGGGATATTGCGAATGACGCGTGTAAAATTTTTCGTCCAGCTTGTTGCCGGTGACGACGAACTTGGCGCACTTGAGAATAATGACAAAATCGCCCGTGTCCACACTCGGCGTATAAATACGTTTGTGTTTGCCCGTCAAGATGCGCGCGATTTGTGACGCGAGACGCCCAAGCGTTTTGCCCTCCGCGTCGATTACAAACCATTCGCGTGTTACATCTTCAGGTTTCGCGTGATACGTTTTCATGCGTACTTATCTCCATCAGACGGGCGGGATAACCCCGCCCCTACCATGTCAAAGGTTGTACTTTATCTCCAACAGCGTCAAGCCGTTTGGCGGGGCGGAAAAACCCGAACGGCGTTTGCGCTGAATTACATTTTCCATTTCAGAGGGCGGCATGACGCCGCGCCCAACCAATAAGAGCGTGCCGACAATGCGGCGCACCATGCGATATAAAAAGGCGTTTGCTTCGATGGTAAAAATAATTTCGTCGCCGTCGCGTGTTACCTCAAGCCGCATCACATCGCGTACTGGGTTATGGCGATGTCGGTCAATCGCACCTTGCGGCGGAGTTCCGAACGCGCTGAAATCTTTTTTGCCGATGAGACAATGTGCCGCGCTTTGCATCGCGTTCACATCGAGCGTTTCATAAATCCAATGCGCGTAGCGTGTCTTGAACACATCGCGTTCGGGGTGATTCCAGACGCGATATTGATACACACGGCTCGTCGCGCTGTATCGCGCGGAAAATTTTTCGTCAACGACGCGGACGCGACGCACAAAAATATCGTTTGGTAATTTTGCATTCCACGCGCGTTTGAAAATTTCCAAGTCGCGTGCCCACTCGATTGTAAAGGAGACGGTTTGACCTTTTGCATGAACGCCCGCATCCGTGCGCCCACCGCCAACCGTCACAATTCGCGTTTTCCCAAAATCGTAGAGCGCGCGTTCCAATTCCGCTTGGACACTGCGCCCATTTTTTTGAATCTGAAAGCCCTGAAACTCAGTGCCGTCGTATTCAAGAATGGCGAGGAGGCGCATATCGCGTATGGCATATCGCGTATCGCGTATCGTAATTCCGATTTGCGATTTGCGATACGCGATTCGCTATTCGCTCTCTTCCCGTTCCGTCAACTCCAACAACACCATCTCTGCCGCGTCGCCGTGACGCTGCCCGAGTTTGATGATGCGCGTGTAGCCGCCGCTGCGATCCTTGAAACGCGGACCGATCTTGTCGAATAATTTTTCGACCACTTTTTTGTCTTGAACGGTTTTGAGGACGAGACGGCGCGAATGCACGTCGCCGCGTTTCGCCAGCGTGATCATTTTTTCAATGTCACCGCGCACCGCTTTCGCTTTCGCTTCGGTGGTTTCAATGCGTTCGTGCTGAAAGACTTGCGTCACCAAACCCTTGAACAACGCTTTGCGCTGCGAACTGCTGCGATTCAGGTGACGCCCGGCAATTTGATGCGGCATTTTATTCTCCGTCCATACCCGCGCTGTCCGCGGTGGCGCCATCGGGCGGTGGTTGGATCGCTTCGAGATAACCCTTTTGTTCGAGGCGTTCCATCAATTCGTCGAGCGACTTTTGACCGAAATTGCGAATCGTCAAAAGTTCTTCTTTGCCCTTTTTCAATTTTTCGAGAATCTCGCCAACTTTGGTGATACTCGCGCGTTTCAAACAATTGTACGCGCGCACCGAAAGTTCGAGTTCTTCAATTGGCGTTTCGTAAATGCGGCTTGGAATTTCGGATTCCGCTACCGCTTCAATCATTTCTTCACCCGCGAATCCTGCCACCATGCCCAGCAATTTCACGAGCAGCTTGGCAGAATCGGTCAATGCTTCGCGCGGGGTGATCGAACCATCCGTCCACACTTCCATCACGAGCGAATCGAAATTCGTCATTTGTTGGACGCGCGCGCGTTCGACGCGAAAATTTGCTTTGCGAACCGGCGTATAAATCGCGTCCACCGGAATTTCGTCAATCGAAAGTTTGCTGCCGCTTTCCGCGGGATGATAGCCCTTGCCCTTGTTCACCATGAGATCCATCGTGAATTCGGCATCATCGGAATCAAGTGTGAGCAAATGCAAATCGGGATTGATAATTTCGATTTGCGCGGGCGCTTGAATGTCGGCGGCTGTGACGTTGCCCTTGCCGCGCGCTTCTAACGAAAGACGCAGCGGACCGTCGTCGCCGTGCATTTTCATTCGCAGCTGTTTGACATTCAAAATCAGCTGCGTGGTATCTTCTTTGGCGTTCGGAATCGGCGTGAACTCGTGATGCACACCGTCCACTTTGATCGAAGTGACTGCCGCGCCCGGCAAGGACGACAGCAACACACGGCGCAGCGCGTTCCCCAACGTCACGCCATAGCCACTTTCGAGCGGACCGATGATGAACTTGCCGTAATTTTTGCTGTTGGCTTCTGCTTCGATTTTTGGAAAAATATCTAACAACGCGGTACTCCAAAGGATAAAGGATGAGGGATGAAGGATGAAACGCGTTCGTGCGAATCGCATCATCCTTCATCCTTCATCCTTCTGTCTTTATGTTAGCGACTATAAAACTCAATGATGAGCTGTTCTTTGACCGGCGTGTCAATTTGTTCGCGCGTTGGCAAACTCATTACACTGCCGCTCAATTGACGCGCATCTACAGCGAGCCACCCCGGCGTGCGCGCGCTTTTCAGCCCCTTTTCCAAATCGGCAAAGTAGGCGGTCTTGCGGCTGCCCTGAGCCACCGCGATCTGATCATTTGGCTTGACCAAAAAGGACGCGATGGTGACTTTTTTGCCGTTCACGGTGATATGTCCGTGACTAATGAGCTGCCGCGCTTGACGCCGCGAGGTAGCAAAGCCGAGCCGAAAGACAACATTGTCGAGACGCGCTTCGAGATATTGCAACAGCACCGCGCCTGTGACACCACTGCGACGCGAAGCGTCGGCATAGTAGCGGCGGAATTGGCGTTCGAGGACGCCATAAATACGGCGCGCTTTTTGTTTCTCACGCAATTGAATGCCGTAATCGCTTGGCTTTTTGCGAAAGGTGCGCGACGCGCCGTGTTGTCCGGGCGGCTGATTGCGTTTCTCAATCGCGCACTTGGGCGTAAAGCAGCGTTCGCCCTTTAGAAATAATTTCTCGCCTTCGCGGCGGCACAATTTACAAACAGGACCGATGTATCGAGCCATTGTTTCTCCTGAACGGGCGGGATAACCCCGCCCCTACACTCTGCGTCGTTTCGGCGGACGGCAGCCGTTGTGCGGGATGGGTGTCATGTCCGTAATCGAACGCACGCGCAAACCCGCGTTTGCCATCGAGCGCACGGCGGATTCGCGTCCCGGTCCGGGACCGATGACTTTGACATCCACTTCGCGCACACCTTGTTCCATTGCCTGGCGTGCGGCGTTTTGTGCGGCGATGCCCGCGGCAAAGGGTGTGCTTTTGCGCGAACCGCGAAACCCGCTCGCGCCCGCGCTGCCTTGCGCCAACACATTGCCTTGTGGATCGGCGATGGTGATGAGCGTGTTGTTGAATGACGCGTTCACGGTCGCGAGACCGAGCGGCACATTTTTCTTTTCTTTGCGTCGCCCGCGCTGCGGACGACGAGGGGCTTGTTTTTCGTCAGCCATAATTGCTCCGTGGAGTGTGGAGCGGAGAGCGTGGAACGACAATTCGCTTCACGCTCCACTCTCCACGCTTCACCTATTATTTCTTCGCCTTGGATTTCTTGCGACCTGCCACTGTTTTCTTGGTGCCGCGTTTGGTGCGCGCGTTCGTGCGCGTGCGCTGCCCGCGTACCGGTAAATTGCGGCGGTGTCGCAACCCGCGATACGATCCGATTTCCTGCAAGCGCTTGATGTTGAGCGCAATCTCGCGGCGCAGATCGCCTTCCACTTTGAGGTCACGATCAATAATCGCGCGGATGCGCGCGACTTCGGCTTCGGATAAATCCTTGACGCGAATTTCGGGCGCGACTTCAGCTTTTGCCAAAACTTCAATGCTGCGTGTCGCGCCAATGCCATAAATATAGCGCAAGGCAATGTCCACACGCTTTTGTCGAGGCAGATCAACTCCTGCAATACGAGCCATAATAATTTGGAAATTGGAGGTTAGAAATTCGATGTTGGATATTAGATGTTGGAATCTAACATCCAACTTCTAACCTCTAACTTCTAACCTCTATCCCTGTCGCTGATTGTGCTTGGGATTCTGGCACACGATACGCACGATGCCTTTGCGCCGAATGATTTTGCACTTTTCACAGCGCTTTTTGACCGATGGTTTGACTTTCATGGTGATAACTCCTTACGCTACTACTTGCCCTTTGAACCAGATTACTATGTGCGAAAAAATCAATTTTGCTTACGTTATTTCCAATGCGTCAAAATTTCAGGTCCATTATCGGTAATCAGCACCGTATGTTCGTAATGGGCGGCGAGTCCGTGATCGAGAGCAATCACCGTCCACTGATCGTCCAGCACTTTGGTTTCCCAGTCGCCCGTGACGACCATCGGCTCAATGGCGAGCGTCATGCCCGGTTTGAATTGGATATTGGTGGGGCGTTTCTCAAAGTCCTCATCCAAAAAATTTGGGATGCTCGGCTCTTCGTGCATATCGCGCCCAACGCCATGCCCTTGATATTCGCGCACGACATTCATGCCATTCTGTTCTACAAAATTTTGAATTGCCGTGATCATCTCCCAAAGGCGCGTCCCGGACTGCGCGTGTTGGATCCCCACTTCGAGCGATTCCTCCGTGACACGCATCAAGTCTTTTGCTTGCGCGCTCACATTGCCAACCGGAAACGTCCATGCGGAATCGCCAATGTATCCGGCGTAATTTGCGCCAACATCAATTTTTAAGAGATCGCCGTCTTGCAAAATCCGTTTCTTGCGCGGGATGCCATGCACGATTTCTTCATTCACCGAGGCACAAATCCACGCGGGAAAGTCGGGTCCGTGTTTGTGCGCGTTCGGATAACCGAGAAATGGTGACGTCGCGCCGTATTTTTCCAAAATTTGCTGCGCGCGGCGATCCAATTCGCGCGTGCTAATGCCCGGTTGCGCGCATTCCTGCAAATCGTTCAAAATTTCCGCAACAATTTTTCCAGCTGCGCGCATCAAATCCAATTCTCTGCGGGATTTGATCTCAACCGGACGCGGTTGTTCGCTATTCTTGTACATCTCGGTAATTCGGGACGTGTTGGGCGGGATGACCCCGCCCCTACACAACGGGCACTCGCGACGGGCGGGATGACCCTGCCCCTACATAACGGGCACTCGCGACGGCGGGATGACCCCGCCCCTACACAACGGGCGCTCGCGACGGGCGGGATGACCCCGCCCCTACCCTAATTCGCGTCGTAGATGAACATGGGCATCCATTCGTCCATCTGGGATTGCGTTGCCTCAATGCTCAGCGACGCGTCAATCTCAACCAGCATCTCTTGTTCGCGATAAAACTCGATCAACGGTTCCGTCTGTTGCCGATAGATTCCCAAACGATGCCGCACCACTTCCGCCTTGTCATCATCGCGCACAATCAGCGGCGTGCCACACAAATCACACCTTTCGTCCAGTTTCGGCGCGGAGCTTTTCAGATTGTAAATCGTGTTGTCTTTGGGACACATGCGCCGCGAGCTGAGCCGTTCAACGATTGCCTCATCCGAAATTTTGAATTGAATCGCGGCGGTGATGCACTTGCCCTTTTCATCCAACTTGTATTGCAGCGCAAGGGCTTGATCGCGCGTGCGCGGAAAGCCATCAAAGACAACCCCCATGATCGTGTCGGGTTTCGCCAACCGATCCATCACCATCGCAATCGTCAAATCATCGGGGACCAATTCGCCTTTGGCTAAAATGTCTTTGACTTTGACGCCGAGCTCCGTCCCTTTGCCGATATGCTCGCGAAACAAATTCCCCGTCGAGAGTTGCACGAGGCGAAAATTTTGATGCAATTTTTCCGCCTGCGTCCCCTTGCCCGAACCCGGCGGTCCCAAAAAAATCAGGTACGGCGCTTCGCAGGTCCGATTGTTAAGCGAACGTGTTCGATTAGCCATCGTCGTCGCTGAAGGATGGGCAGGAGAACCCGCCCCTACACGATTGGGCGGGAGAACCCCGCCCCTACTTGATAAAACCCTCGTAATGGCGCATCATCAATTGCGCTTCGAGCTGTTTCATTGTATCCAACACAACACCCACCACAATCAACAAACCGGTGCTGGAAATAATCAGGTCACCCGTCTGCTGCGCGCTCGGCGAAATGACCGAAAGCAAGAACGGCAAGACCGCAATGATGCCCAACCCCAACGCCCCAATGATCGTAATTCGCATCACCACGCCGTTTAGGTATTTCGTCGTCGCCGGACCCGGGCGAATGCCCGGCACAAAGCCGCCTTGATTCTGCAATGTTTCCGCAAGGTTCTGCTGTTGAAACACAATGAACGTGTAAAAGAACGTGAAGGCAATCACCAGCAGGAAATACGTCAGCGCGTAAAACCAACTGCGCGTATCAAACAAATTCACAACGCCAACTGCAAAATTTCGCAGCCACTCGGGCTCCGCGTTTTGAAAGAACGAGGCAATCAGTGCGGGGAAAATCAAAATCGAAACCGCAAAGATGAGCGGAATCATGCCCGCGGAATTTACGCGCAACGGAATGTACGTGCTGCCACCGCCATACACTTTCATCCCGCGCACGCGCTTGCCATATTGCACGGGAATACGCCGCTGCCCTTCTTGCAAGTACACAATGCCCACAATCGTAATCAGCGTAATGATCAAAAAGATAATCAACGTCACCGGGCTCTGCGTCGCGAGTTGGAAAAGCCGCGTTGGAATATCTGCGACAATGCCGCCAAAAATAATGATCGAAACGCCACTGCCAATGCCTTGCTCCGAAATCAATTCACCAAGCCACAACGCAAACATCGTCCCCGCCACCAGCGTCGCCATGATCGCCCACGTCGTCACAAATTGCGGCGAGGTGGGATTGAACATATTTAACGCGTTATAGCCGGGCAAGACAGGCGGACTCGTATTCGCCATAATGGACGCTTGCCCTACCCCTTGCAAAAACGCGAGCGGAATCGTAATCCAGTGCGTAATCTGATTGATGCGGCGGCGTCCTTGATCGCCCTCTTTTTGCAACGCCGCCAGCTGCGGAATGAGCGGCGTCAACAACTGCATGATAATCGAACCCGTGATGTACGGATACACGCCCATTGCGACGACGGAAAAATTCGCCAGCGCGCCGCCCGAAAAGATATTCATCAAATTGAGAATACCTGACGTCGCCGACGCGTTTTGCGGATCGAACACCGCATCCAACGCCGCCAAATCCACACCCGGCACCGGAATATGCGCGGCAATGCGATAGATCACCAAGATCAATAGCGTAAAAAGAATTTTCCGCCGTAGATCGGGCAATCGCATTGCGTTTTGAAGGGCTTGCAGCATCAGAATTACTCGTCTTATGCCTTCCATTTCTCTCTTCTCACTAGAAGCGAGAAACGGGAAGCGAGAAAGAAAATTAGCGAATCTTGCGCGGCGGACGCGTCCACGCCAATTCCTTGGCGGTCCCACCCGCTGCCGCGATTTTCTCTTTTGCGCTGTCCGAAAAAGAATGTGCGCTCACGACAAGCGCTTTTGTGATCTCACCGCGTCCCAATATTTTGACGCGTTTCGTATTCTTGATCATACCTTGCGCCAACAACGCGTCGGGCGTCACTTGCGCGTTTGCCTCGAATTTCGTTTCGAGCGTATCAATGTTCACGACCTCGAACTCTTGGCGATAAATGTTTTTGAACCCGCGGATATGCGGCAAACGCCGCACCAACGGCAATTGACCGCCTTCAAAGTACGGACCTTTCGATCCGCCCGCGCGCGCATTTTGCCCTTTGGTCCCGCGTCCAGCCGTCTTGCCTTTGCCAGCTGCAATACCGCGTCCCTTACGCATTTTATTTTTCGTCGCGCCCTTTGGCGGACGCAAATCAGAGAGTTTCATGATTCTAAAGAGTAAAGAGTAAAGAGTAATTTGCCATCCAGAGCAACGTACCTCTTACCTTTTACTTTTTATTTGTTTCTTCCACCGTCACCAAATGCCGCACTTTGCGAATCATCCCGCGAATCGCGGGCGTGTCTTGCAATTCCCGCGTCTGGTGCAATTTCGTGAAACCCATCGCGGTGATCGTTGCCTTTTGATCTTTTTTGTAACCAATCGAGCTTTTGGTGTACGTCACACGCACCGTTTTAGTTTCCGTTGCCATTTGACTTTCTCCACGGCGGCAACAAATCATCCGAATTCTTGCCGCGCTTTTTCGCTTCCGCTTCTGCCGTTTTCATCTGGCTGAGAGCCAGCATCGTTGCGCGGACAACATTCAATTTGTTCGAGCTGCCCAGCGATTTCGTCAAAACATCATGCACGCCCGCACATTCTAACACGGCACGCACGCCACCCCCTGCAATCACACCCGTGCCGGGCGTTGCGGGTTTGAGCATCACGAGCGATGCGCCGAACTTGGCGGTAACGGGATGCGGAATCGTACTCCCTGAAAGGGAATAGGAGCGCATCCCCTTGCGCGCTTGATCAGTGCCTTTGCGAACCGCATCGGGAACTTCACGCGCTTTGCCGACGCCGACGCCCACCGTGCCTTTGTTATCGCCCACTACGACTACCGCGCGGAAAGAAAAGCGACGCCCGCCTTTTACAACTTTCGCAGTGCGTCCAATCTCCACCACGCGTTCGTCAAACGTAGGACCTTCCGGCTCTTGCTTTTGGTCGCGTTGGCGATCATCACGTCGCGGACCGCGCCCGCGTCCTTGTCCCTGTCCGGGACCGCCCGATCTGTTATTTCGTTGGTCTGGCATGATTTTGAAGAGTAAAGAGTAAAGAGTAAAAAATCGAATTTTGCAACAACTTTTACTTTTTACTTTTTACTCTTTAGAATTCTAGTCCTGCTTCCCGCGACGCGTCCGCCAATGCCTTGACGCGTCCATGATAACGAAAGCCGCCGCGATCAAAAACGACTTGCTTGATCCCTGCCGCTTGCGCGCGTTCGGCGATCAATTTGCCGACGCGTTTTGCTTCTTCGACCTTGGACAATTCTTTTGCCTGTGCGCGAATGTCCTTGTCAAGCGTCGAGGCAGCGGCGAGCGTGTGCCCTTTGCTGTCATCAATCACCTGGACAAAAATATGTTTCGTGCTGCGAAAGACGTTCAAGCGCGGGCGTTGCGCTGAACCTTGTAGATTGTGACGCTCGCGCGCGCGCCAGTGACGGCGTTGGCGCAAGAGCGAGGATTTATTTTTATTGCTGTTCATTATTTAGCCCCTGCCTTGCCCGCTTTCCCTGCTTTGCGGCGCACCTTTTCGCCTTGATAGCGAATGCCCTTGCCTTTGTACGGTTCGGGCGGACGGAGGGAGCGAATGTTCGCCGCAACTTGTCCGACCATTTGTTTGTCTGCGCCCTCAATCGTAATGACCCGCTGCGATTTATCAACCCCGAAACTAATGCCCGCAGGCGCTTCGACGGGCACCGGATGCGAATAGCCGAGCGCAAGCACCAGATTTTTTCCCTGAATTTCGCCGCGATAACCGACGCCTTCGATCTCGAGCGTCTTTTTGAAACCATCGGTCACGCCAACGACCATGTTATTGATCAAGGCGCGCACCAGACCGTGCATCGCATTGTACGCCGCGTCCTCCGGTGTCGAGACGACGATTTTACCATCCTCTTGCGCGATGGTCATTTCTTCGTGAAAGGTTTGAGTGAGTTCGCCCTTGGGACCTTTGACCTTGACAGTGGACCCGTCAATTGCAACCGTTACGCCCTGTGGCAATGCCACGGGCATTTTACCAATCCGTGACATATCACCACACCTCACACAAAATTTCGCCGCCCAAGCCCTCTTTTTTCGCGCGCGCGCCGCTCATGACCCCTTTGGTCGTCGAAACAATCGCGACGCCCAAACCGTTACGCACCCACGGAATATCGCGCTTGCTGGCATAAATGCGGCGTCCCGGTTTTGAAACGCGGCGCGTGCCCGACAACACCGGCTTTTTTGCCGTGTCGTAGCGCAGCCACAACTTTAATTGCGGCTGCGGGCGGTCACGCGTCACTTCGAGCTTGTCCACGAAACCTTCGTCTTTTAAAATTTTTGCGATTGCCACGCGCATTTTCGACGCGGGCATCACCACTTGGGGGTGACGCACCATCGCCGCATTGTGCATTCGCGCGAGCATGTCAGCAATCGGATCATTCATCGGTCGAACTCCTGAGAGCGACGCATAAGCTGATGCGCCATGTTATGGCGCAAGCGTTACGTTGCTCGAAATATCCTAACAATAATCGGAGCAGTTGTCATTGCGAGGAAGCGTTGCGATGATTACATCGCTTGCGATGCGATGGACTTCATCGCCGCAATCTCTCTGTCGAAAGCGTTGAGATTGCTTCGCAAGTGCGGCTCGCAATGACAATGTTACCAACTCGATTTGGTCACGCCGGGCAATCGCCCTTCGAGCGCCTCTTTGCGAAAGCAAATACGGCAGAGCTGAAAGCGTCGAATATACCCGCGCGGGCGTCCGCACAATTTACACCGATTGCGTACGCGGTTCGGATATTTGCGATGCAGCTCGCGGTTGATCATGGATTTCTTGGCCACTAATTCTTCTCCACGCGATTGTCATTGCGAGGAGCGCCCTCTGCGATGCGATGATTACATCGGCGCAATCTTGATCTCCCGCGCGGGGAGATTGCTTCGCAGAGAACGCTCGCAATGACAAACTCACTCACTTTTGTCGGAACGGCATCCCCATCAATTGCAACAAACGGCGCGCTTGTTCGTCATTCTTGGCGCTCGTCACAATCGTAATTTCCATGCCGCGCAATTTGTCAATCGCATCGTAATCAATTTCAGGAAAAATCAGCTGTTCGCGCAAGCCCAGCGTATAGTTGCCGCGTCCGTCAAAGGCATCGCGCGGGACACCGCGAAAATCGCGCACACGCGGGAGCGCAGAGCTGATCAACCGATCCAAAAACCAATACATGCGGTCGCCGCGCAACGTGACTTTGACGCCAATCGCATTGCCTTCACGCAATTTGTACGTTGCGATTGATTTTTTCGCTTTGCGGATGATGGGCTTTTGACCCGTGATCGTCGTCAAATCTTTGACCGCCGCGTCCAACGCTTTCGCGTTTGACAATGCTTCACCCAAGCCGATATTGACCACAATTTTATTGACCTGCGGCACTTGCATCACGTTCGAGTAACTAAACTCTTTGATCAACGCGGGCGCAATTTCCGCGCGAAAGCGCTGCAAAAGACGCGGCGGAATTTTTTCACCGCGCGGGGCTTTCTCCTTGGGTTTGCCATCACCCTTCGATGCGGCATCCCCTTTCAGCGCGCCCTGTTTGCCACCGCCCGCTTTGCCGTCGCCTTTTGGTTTTTGTGGTTGCTTGTCTTTCTTTTCGTCAGCCATTGTTCTAAAGAGCAAAGAGTAAAGAGTAAGGTGTATTCGATTAAAGCGAGTACGTGCTACTATTTACTTTTCACTTTTTACTTTTCACTTTTTACTTGTCAATCGCGTTCCCGCATTTGCGACACACGCGATATTTTTTGCCGTCCGCCGCAAATTCAAAACCGACGCGCGTTTGTTTGCCGCAGCTCGGACAGACGAGCGCGACTTTTGCCCAATTCATCGGACCTTCGCGTTCAATAATCCCCGTTTGGGTTTTCACTTGACCCGGCACGCGCCGCTGTGCTTTTTTCATCATGTTGATGCCTGCGACAAGGACGCGTTCTTTTTTCGGATACACAAATTGCACTGCGCCCGTTTTGCCCTTGTCGTCGCCGCTCAAGACTTTGACGGTATCGCCTTTACGAATTTTGTTCATGGTTCAAATAGACAGGTAGGCAGGTAATCAAGAATACAAGGAATCAAGTGGAACGATATTTCCCTATTTCCCTGTTTCCCTATTTCCCTGTTTCCTTACAGTACCTCCGGCGACAGCGAAACAATTTTCATAAATCCTTTTTCGCGCAATTCGCGTCCGACCGGACCGAAAATGCGCGTGCCGCGCGGGTTCGTGTTTTCTTTTTCTAAAAGGACAGCTGCATTTTCATCAAAGCGAATATACGAACCATCGCTGCGTCCATATTCTTTCGCGGTGCGAACGACAACCGCGCGGACAACTTCACCTTTTTTCACCGCGCTGTTCGGCGCGGCAGTTTTCACCGCCGCGATAATAATATCGCCCACCGCGGCGTATTTGCGATTCGAGCCGCCCATGACGCGGATGCACATGATCGTGCGCGCGCCCGTGTTATCGGCAACTTTGAGACGAGTGGTTTCTTGAATCATTCCTCATCTCCTTCGGGTTCATCGCCACCGGTGTATTCGGTCTCAAATTCGCTCGTTTCTTGCTCGCCGCCTTCCATCTCTTGCACCGATTCAAAGCCGCCGAGTTTAGCGAGACGTTCTGCCGCGCGTTTTTGTTCGTCCGCTTTGCGCGCCGCTTTTTCCGTGCGTTCTTTTTCAATCAACGATTCGAGTTCGGTTTCGCGAATCATTTCGACCACTTGTCCCGCGCGCACAATTTCCACCACGCGCCAACGTTTTTCGCGCGACAGCGGGCGCGATTCAACAATTTTTACCATATCGCCCGCTTTCGCTTTGGGATCTTCATTGTGCGCTTTGAAGCGGCGGCGCATCGTGATGATTTTGCCGTAAAGCGGATGACGGCGTCGCGTTTCGACGACAACGACAACTGTTTTTTGCATCTTGTCGGAATCCACGCGTCCGACCATCACTTTGCCTTTGTATTTGCGTTCGCTGTTTGCATCGCTGCTCATTTTGCGCCTCCCTTGGTGACGGCTATGCCCGCGAGTTCGCGTTCGCGTTGCAATGTTTTAATTCGCGCAATCTGGCGGCGCACGACAACGAAACGATTTTGATCCTTGACTTGACCCGACGCGTTTTGAAAGCGGAGGTTAAATTGTTCTTGGTACAATTCGTCCAATTGTTTTTGCAATTCCGCATCGTTCAGGCGGCGCAATTCACCCACATTTGTTTTCATTGTCCGACCTCGTGCTTGCGGATAAATTGGGTCTTGATCGGAAATTTGTGCGAGGCGAGACGCATGGCTTCTTCCGCTACATCTTCTTTAATCCCGCCAATTTCCATGAGGACGCGTCCGGGTTTCACAACGGCAACCCAATGATCGGGCGCGCCTTTGCCGCCACCCATACGCGTTTCCGCGCCTTTGATCGTGACCACGTGATCAGGAAAAATGCGAATCCAAATTTTGCCGCCGCGTTTAACAAAGCGCACAATCGCGCGCCGCGCCGCTTCAATTTGACGACTGGTGATCCACGCGGGTTCTAGTGCTTGGATTCCAAATTCGCCAAACGACACCTCGACGCCGCGCAATTCTTTACCCTTCATGCGCCCGCGATGCTGTTTGCGGAATTTGGTTCGTTTTGGCATTAACATGATGAAAATTTCGCGTATCGCGTATGGCGCATCGCGGATCGCAGACAAGCCGCGATTAGCGATTGGCGATACGCGAGCTGCGCTTAGCGTTCGCGTTCGCGTTCTCTGTCTTGCGTCGAACTCGCTTCAACGACGCGCTCAATGCGTTCTTGCAATTTGCGCTTGCGGTCTTCGGGCAAAATTTCGCCGTTATAAACCCACACTTTGATTCCAATTTTGCCGTACGTTGTTTTTGCTTCGCGGCGCGCGTAATCAATATCCGCGCGCAATGTGCCCAAAGGCACGCGTCCATCTTTGACCACTTCGCGCCGTTTCATTTCAGACCCTGCAAGGCGACCTGCCATTTTGACTTTGACGCCTTTCGCGCCCGCGCGCATGGCGCGCTGCACCGATTGTTTCATCGCGCGTTTGTGCGAGATGCGCTTTTCGACTTGCTGCGCGATGCTGTCCGCAATCAATTGCGCGTTCGTTTCGGGTTTTTGCACTTCAAGGACTTCGAGTTTCGTTTTCTTTTTCGTCAACTCGTCCAATTTTTTGCGAAGCTCGGAAACCGTCACCCCTTTACGCCCAATCACAAGCCCGGGTTTCGCGGTATACACATTCACGGTGACATTGCCCGGAAAGCGTTCGATTTCCACGTCCGCAATCCCCGCGCTTGCCACTTTGCCCATGATCAATTTGCGAATTTCGCGGTCTTCGATCAAGAGTTGATGATACGTTTTCTTGTCTGCCGTATACCAGCGCGAGCGGCTGTCTTTGATCACGCCGAGGCGGAAACCGTAAGGATGAACTTTTCTACCCATTATTTGCTCTCCTTGACCGCAATGGGGAGCAAAGGCATGAAATGCCCGCAAGGATGAACTTGACTGCCCAAGTTATTTGCTCTCCTTTTCCGAAACGCCCACAGTAATGTGCGTGTAACGATGCTCAATCGGTTTGACGCGCGAGCGCGAACCAATTTTGCGCCACTTGCGTGACGGGGCTTTGTCCGCCATTGCCGTCGAGATAAATAAATCGTCGCGCGACAATCCAAAATTATTTTCCGCGTTCGCCGCTGCCGAATTGATCGCTTTCGAGATCGCGACGGCGGAACCTTTGGACGTCATTTTCAGCACGCCGATTGCCTTGTCCACTTGCTGCCCCCGCACCATATCGAGCACGAGACGCACTTTGCGCGGCGACATGCGGAGATATTTTTCAACTGCTTTGACTTCAAAATCTGCCATGTTACACCTGAGGGGGTGAAGGGTGAGGGGATGAGGAGGTGAAAAATATTTCACCCGTTCACCCGTTCACCCGTTCAGCTTTTTACTTCCGTTGCCTTTTCTTTGGACGAATGTCCGCGGAAATGGCGCGTGGGCGCAAATTCGCCGAGGCGATGCCCGACCATGTTTTCAGTAACATAGATCGGCACATGACGGCGACCATCATGGATCGCAATCGTATGCCCGACCATTTGGGGAAAGATCACCGATGCGCGCGACCATGTTTTGACGACGCGCTTTTCATTGTTGCGATTCAGCAGCTCGATGCGTTTGAGCAGCTTGGGTTCGACAAAAGGACCTTTTTTGAGGGAACGACTCATGTTTGCTTATGGCATATCGCGTATCGCGTATCGCCCAGAGTTTTCGATAAGCGATTTGCGATAAGCGATTTGCGATTACTTTTTGCCCCGTCGCTTGACAATATATCTGTCTGTGCGTGAATTGTTACGGGTACGATAACCGAGCGCGGGCTTGCCCCACGGCGTTTTTGGCCCGGGCATACCGATCCCCGTTTTGCCTTCGCCGCCGCCGTGTGGATGATCGCGCGGAGTCATTGCCACACCGCGCACGCTGGGACGCCAACCCATGTGCCGTCTGCGTCCCGCTTTGCCATACTTGATGCTGCTCTGTTCAATGTTGCCGATTTGTCCAATCGTCGCGGAACATTCCATCGAAATATAACGGACTTCACCGGAGGGCATACGAATTTGCGCGTACTTGCCCTCTTTCGCCAACACTTGTGCGCCCGTACCGGCGCTGCGCGCGATTTGTCCGCCTTTGCCCTTGACGAGTTCAATGTTGTGAATGACGGTGCCAAGCGGGATGTTTTTGATCGGCACGGTATTGCCGGGAGTAATTTCAGCTTCGGGTCCGGACATTACTTTTGCGCCCACCACGACCCCAAGCGGCGCAAGGATGTACCGCTTTTCGCCATCCGCATAATGCAAGAGCGCAATGCGCGCCGTGCGATTTGGATCGTATTCGATCGCGGCGACTTTGGCAGGTATCCCGGATTTATCGCGGCGAAAATCAATCACGCGATATTTTGGCGACGTGCCGCCGCCGCGATGACGCACGGACAATTCGCCGCGATTGTTTCGCCCCGCCCATTTCTTTTTGTGCTGGAGGAGCTGCTTTTCGGGTTTTTTGCCCTTGGTCAATTCTTCAAACGTCGAAACGGTTTGCCAGCGGCGTCCGGGCGACGTAGGTTTGTATGCTTTGGTTGGCATTGAACATCAATGGTCAATGGACAATGGTCAATGGACAAATGAAATTCTAATTTGTGCATTGTTCATTGTGCATTGTTCATTGCCTATACCCCTTCAAACAAATCAATTCTCTGATTCGCGGGAATGGTCACAATCGCTTTTTTCCAGATGGACGTGAATCGCGTTTTGCGGCGACGGAGCGAGCGACGCGCTTTGCGCGGCATCTTCATCACATGCACCGAAAGCACGTTGATTTTCGGAAACGCGGTTTCGACCGCTTCTTTGATCTGGCGCTTGTTGGCGCGTTCGTCCACTTCAAAGGCGTACTTGCGGTACGTGTCGCGTAAATAGTTGCTCTTTTCCGTCGTGAGCGGACGGAGCAAAACTTCATAAACGTGCATCTTTATTCGCCTCCGTCAGACGAAACGGCGTTCGTCGTTACACTATCAAAAAACGTTTCGACGGCATTCAATGTGGCTTGAGTCATCACGAGATATTCGTGTCCCAACAAATCGCGAATGTTCAAATAGCTCGCGCGCAAGGTTTTCACATTTTCCAAATTGTGCGCGGAGCGTGAAACCGTTTCGTTCGCTTCGGACATCAGAATCACGGCGGACGGCTGCGCGTTGAGTCGCTGCAAAATATTTTTCATCTCGCGCGTCTTTACACCCTCGAACTTGAATTCATCCACAATTTTGATTTGATTCTCTTGCGCCTTGACAGCAAGCACCGACTTTAGCGCGAGGTGGCGCATTTTCTTTGGCATTCGTTGTTCATACGAACGCGGATGCGGACCAAACACGACCCCGCCACCTTTCCAATGCGGCGCGCGGGTTGTGCCTTGCCGCGCGCGTCCCGTGCCTTTTTGCTTCCACGGTTTTTTGCCGCCGCCGCTTACCTCACCGCGCGTCTTGGTGTCAGCATTGCCTTGTCGCGCATTTGCCATCTGGCGCAAGTACGCTTGGTGCATCACCGCGGTATTGGGCTTGATTCCAAAAATATCGTCGCGCAATTCGATTTGGCTAATTTCGTTCCCCGCTTGGTTATACAATGGAACTTGCATGAGAAACTCCGCGTATGGCAAATGGCTTATGGCGGATGGCGAATGGCTGCCTATTACTTGCTATTTGCCATCTGCTATCTGCTATCTGCCATCTGCTATTTTTTCCCCTTGGGCTGCTTGCGCGCCTTTTGGACAAAAATCAATCCGCTTTTTGAACCGGGAACCGCGCCGCGTACGGTTACCAAATTGCGTTCGGGATCCACTTGGATCACATCGAGATTCGCAATCGTCACGCGCACATTGCCCATTTGCCCTGCGCGGCGTGTGCCTTTCAAAACGCGTCCGGGCGTTGTCGTCGCGCTGCTAGAACCGGGACGGCGGGTGCGGTCTGATTGCCCATGCGTTTTCGGTCCGCCGCGAAAATGATATTTCTTGACCACGCCGCTAGTGCCTTTGCCTTTGCTCGTGCCAACAACATCAACTTTTTCGCCCACGTTAAAAATGGACGCGTTCAATTTTTGTCCAACTTTATATTCGCTCACATCGCTCAGGCGAACTTCGCGCAAATGTTTGAGCGACGGCATATTTTTCAAATGACTGCGTTCGGCTTTGTTCAACCGGCGCGTTTCGTCATATCCCAACTGAATCGCGCTGTAGCCCGATTTTTCCTGTGTATGAATTTGCGTCACATAGCACGGACCCACTTCCAAAACCGTGACAGGGATCACCTGCCCCTTTTCGGAAAAAACCTGCGTCATGCCGCGCTTGCGACCCATTAAACCTTCTGCCATTTCAATCTCTCCCCTTCATCGCGGCGAAAATAAATTTCGCGCGACAGTAGGCGTTTGAATTTATGATCTTGGATTTGTGATTGCGAATGATTCGCAATCACGATAAATCAAAAATCTCAAATCATAAATCTACAATTTTATTTCAATGTCCACGCCCGCTGGCAAATTCAGCCGCATCAGCGTGTCAATCGTTTTGCTGCTCGGTTCCAGCACATCAATCAAACGTTTGTGCGTGCGAATCTCGAATTGTTCGCGCGAATCTTTGTCAATGAACGCGCCGCGAATGACGGTGAACTTTTCGATTTTCGTCGGAAGTGGCACGGGTCCGATCACTGCTGCGCCTGTGCGTTCCGCCGTTTCGACAATCTGTTTCACCGATTGATCGAGAACCCGGTGATCATAGCCCTTGAGCCGAATGCGAATTTTCTGTCGAGCCATAGTTAGTCTCGTTGGTCTGATAGTCGGATGGTCTGATAATCTTGGTCTCGACCATCCGACCAACTGACTATCTGACCATCAAACAACTCTACTCAATCACCTTGGTAATCACCCCCGCGCCCACCGTGCGTCCACCTTCCCGAATCGCAAACCGCGACCCATTCTCCAACGCCACCGGCGCAATCAATTTCACGTGCATCTTGATATTGTCCCCCGGCATTACCATCTCTACGCCTTCCGGCAAATCAATATCCCCCGTCACATCCAACGTCCGAATGAAAAATTGCGGACGATACCCGTTGAAAAACGGCGTGTGTCGCCCACCTTCTTCTTTTTTCAACACATACAC
>Ga0247727_10007267_pt1 | contig 21227 bp, 13 predicted proteins | sample WisWelCaveWW1625_FD_202498 | JGI IMG/M metagenome (GOLD analysis project Ga0247727, IMG submission 202498) | Biofilm microbial communities from Wishing Well Cave, Virginia, United States - WW16-25 | ecosystem: Environmental > Aquatic > Deep subsurface > Groundwater > Cave microbial mat | place... | reverse complement strand
TACCGGGCAAAATATCATCGCCCATAGCCACTCTGCTGCATTTCATCAGGTGAGTGTAGAGATACGGATCAAAGAATCTCATCATGTATTCAAAAATACCGGATGTAATCAGGGTTGGAGTCCTTTCCTGTCCTGCAAAACTGTCCCTGATGGAATTGATGCAAGATTTCAAAATGAAAATGTCCGAAACCGCATCCAATAGTACCTGATCCCTGTTATACGAGCTAAGCAGGATACTCTTGATAGTGTTGCGAAATGGAATCAGTTCGTTAAAAACAAAACCGTTGTCCGGAACTTTTTCGAATTCCCTTCTTCTCCACTCTTGATTCCAATCGCTGCCGACAGGCGTAGTCTTGTGTTGCAGTAAGAATTCATAAACACTTTGATCCAGTCTCTTAAGCACAAAACATACTATTTCAGCTTTTTCCCGGGGAATCTCCTCTTCGACCTTCATTTCGTCGCGCGAATTGTAATTTGCGTATCTCAGGACCTTCGAGGCTATCCTTCTCATTTCACAGGAAATGAGGTAGGCAGGCTTTGCATTATCGTAAAATCTTTGGAGAAGAAAATCCAAATAGAACCACACCGCATGATTGAGTGAGTCCACCTTGAGTCTGAATGGCGTAGCAAGATAATTGCTTTTCAAAGTTTCTTGACCGTGAACTAATTTCCACTCGAACGATTCATATCCCCAGATCTTAAACTTTGTGAAGGATCCGAACTGTTGCTCATTCAGGATCTCGATTTCACCAAGCATGGGGAATAATTTCTTAAAGGTCCGGTAGCGTTTCCAGAAATTCCGCAAGAAAGCAAATTCCTGTTCATCGGTCATTTGACTGCTGATGATCAATGTAAAGTCAATATCGCTGACTGCGGGAACCCAGGTCCTTTCGACTAAGCCGTGTCTGAGGTAAATGCTCCTGATTTCCGGAAAAACTTTAAATGCTTGAATAAAAGCCCTGACAGCAAAACGATAGGGAACCTTGTTCCAGGTGGAAAAGGGCCATAAGGAATTCGTTTTCAGAATTGCAATCCTGACAAAGTCTCTCACGTTCATAATTCAAGATAGAAAAAGCGGACAGAACCAAAGGCCTTTCCGATCCTTTTGCCTGAATCAAAAACAAACCGGCACATGGCCGGATCAGCGCGCATATCTTTTCTCCAAACTCTAACGGCAGATGACAGAAGCTCCCGATATACCCTTACGGGAATTCTCCGGTGGCCAAAACTCCTGACATAATCCTTATGTTTTTTGAGGAGCGGTACGGAGTAATAGCCGTGCAGATACCCCTTCCTGAATAAGCTGCCCAGAGTGGGTTCGTTCTGATGGTATATGATCGCGTCAGGTTGAAAAACGAAAGAATAGCCTGACTGTTGCATTCGAAATGACAGATCCACATCCTCGCCTCTTCTCAAGTTTTCGTCAAACAAACCTGCTTCACTCAACACCGACATCCTGGACGCCCAGTTCATTGTGATCACATACGGCGGCTTAAATTTGCGAATTGCTCTTTCATGGTCGCTCACCTGTTCGTAGAATCTTTGTATGGCATCAGGTCCTTTGGACAAAATTCTTCCACCCACAGCTCCTACCTGGAGATCCTGCAGCGGGGAAACGATGTGAAGCAGCCAGTTATCGTCAACAACGCAATCGGAATCGGTAAACGCAATCACTTCGCCTTTTGCCTTTCTCAGACCTCTGTTTCTGGCAGCCGCAGGTCCCCGCTTCTCTTCTTTTACAATGTGAAAAGCGCCATTGTGCCGTTCCATGAGAGTCCGCGTTTTATCAGTAGAGCCATTGTCAACCAGAATGAGTTCCAACTTTTCCCGGGGATAATTTAACTTCAGCAGCGATTGAAGGCAGTCTTCGATCGTCTTCTCTGCATTGAAGACAGCAACAATTACACTGACTGTTGGAAGAAAGTTCATTTCTATGTCTTGCTTTGAAAAAGGGAAACAAATCCCTCGATGTTCTTGTGAATATCAAATTTTTCTTCCACTCTTTCCCTCGCATTTGTTCCGAGTGTTGCTCTCAGTTGTTCGTCTTCGATCAATTGAACCATTGCATCAGCCAGTGCATTTGAATCCTGTGGAGGCACCAGCAGGCCACTCACACGGTCCTCTACCATCTCAGGAATGGCTGAGATGGTCGTGGAAATTACAGGTAGCTTCATGGCCATGGCTTCAATCAGGGAATTCGGAACAATGTCCCTGGTACCGTCTTCTGCAATCACACAGGGAAGGACAAAAATGTCAGCATCGCCATATTTTTTCAATACCTCCGAAAATGGCTTCGCTCCCAAAAAATGAACACAGTCCTGAAGTCCGAGTGTAACGTGCAATCTCTTCAGAGACAGGTAGTAATTCATGTCCAGGGCTACTTCAGGCGCTCCAATAATTTCACAGCGAAACCGGTAGCCGCCATCTCTCAGGATTTTGCAGGCTTCCAGCAAGTAGACCAGTCCCTTGGGTTCAATTAATCTTGCAACGCACAGTATCCGCATTTCGGTCTCCCGGCTTTGCCGAGCCCTTGCCGGCATGAATTCAGACAGATCAATGCCATTATAAATCGTATGCAATTTCCCGTTTCTGTTGCGCCACAGACATGTCTCTATATGACTCTTGTTAAACGAAGTGTTAGTGATTACAAATTCAGCATTGTCAAATTTTTCACGATACGCGAACTGATAGGAGTACCGGTGGAGATCGTGAGCCCGACCTTGAACAGAATAAGTGATGCCAAGCAATCTTGAAGCCACCAGAGCCGTAAACGCATTCACGTTTGCCCAGGGAGAATGGATGTGGTCGATCTTCCTGTCTTTAAGGACTCCTGCCAGATAGACAGCTTTCGTGAACAAGCTGAGATCTACTTCGAATGATTTGTTTCTTGCATAGTTGTGTGTCAGGACGAAAAGAAACAGGTTGCAATACGCGAACGGATTTCGGCGGAAAAAAAAATTTCGGTACTGTCTGAGCAAATTCACCTTCATAGGAAGCATGTAGAGAGTGTTTTCCATTAAGCCCCGGGCCTGCTCCTGGGCCGTTTCCAGATCGTCCGAACCTTCCGACACGATGAACACGGAAAGTCCCGATTTCACGAGGGATAACAATTCACGGCAGACGAACGTTTGACTCAAAACCGGAAATCGCCAGATGTAATACGCGATCCGCTTTGGAGAGCTTTCCCTTCTTCCGGGAGAGTGGAACAAATCAATAGGCCACCACGCAAGATGAGGAACCAGAGAATAGTACGCCCTGTTTCGCAGAGAACGCCAGTGATTGCGAAAGAAACGACGGATGCGCTGTCGAATACGCATAACAAGTCGTATTGTCTTTCGCCATGAACGAGTCTCACTGAAAGATTTCAAAAACAATCCAGGCAGAGGATTTTGTTTCCCGCTGAGAAAACGGCCATTGCTGGATTTCAGAAAGCGGTTTGTGTGAAAAATTCTTTGACCCCAGACGGATAAACTCTCCCGGTTCGATGCTTCGCCTTTTCTGGCCGGGTGCTCCACAATGCAATACAAATACTCGGGCAGTATTCTGACATCAAACCGGTCGGCAACGCGGAGGGTTAATCGGGTTTCTTCCAGAATTCCTTTCTTTTCGTGATAACCTCCCACTGTTCTTAACGCTTCACTCCTGTAAATCCTGAATCCGTCGCGAATAGATCCGCGAATCAAAAGATCAGTCCTGTAATCAGTATCGGATTGAATTTGAGAAAGGAACTCCTGTCTTTCACGGAACCGTTCCCTCGATTCGATCTTTTCACCGGTCCTGCAAAAAAAATAAGAATGCGCCATTCCGATGTCAGGAAAATTTTCGCAAAGCGTAACCATCTTATCAAACGCTTCTGGAAGCAACAGAACATGGGGTTTCATGGTAGCTAGAAATGGAGACTTACACCGGGCGATGACCATGTTGTGGCATGCGCCGGCGGACGCATTTTGTGTCGCGCGGATTAACTTAACTCTGGAATCGCCGAACGAATCTACAATGGAGACAGTATCATCTGTGGAACTCCGGTCGACAACAACCAGCTCAAACTGCACCCTGTCCTGTTTTAACACTAGTTCTATGGCAGATCCGATATGACAGCCGTCGTTCCATGCCGGCATCGAAATGGTTAGCTTTAGCATCTCTCCCCAATTCTGGATTCAGACAAGAGCAATCGTCTCTTTCAAGTCCTCGTAAGAACAGCTTCGTAAAAACAAGTCCATAAGATCTTCAAACTTGTGCGTCTGACTGATCCTGATTCTATCGAGAAATTGTTTCACAGTGAAAGGCTCAACAAGAAGCTCTTCGTTGCAGATTCTCCAGTTACCACAGTTCTTTGAAGCGACAATGTTACAACCCAGAGCGGAAGCTTCAAACAGAATTCCGGGCGCTGCGTCGAAAAGAGAGGGACAAACGACAGTCTTTGCTCTGCCCAGGAGCGAGAACAATTCCTTACGATCGTTCACCAGGCCGTGATACGTTGCTTCGTCCATGATTTCCTCAGTGGATCCAACAATATGAACTCTGAGATCAATTAATCGAGGAAGAAGTTTTCGAACGAACCGGTAATTCTTTACAGGTCTGTTCCATGAGCTGGAAACAAACAGTACATCGATATCTCTTTCACAGAATTCTTTGGAAAGGGCGGAGTAATTCATAGCATCTCCGTAAATCCACTCAGCGAACCCGATCACATTCGAATAAATTTTGCCTGACTGAAGAGGAAAGTAGCGCTTGCTGAGTGACAGAACAGATTCGGAATGAACTACGATTAAATCAGAGAGCCCGAAAGCCTCTGCTTCCCGAATGGAATGAATATGAGGCCTTCCCGGCGAGCTTACCAGGAGTTTTTCCAGCGAAATCAGGTCTTTTGCCAGGTTCCTCAAGATTGTATGCGACACCTGGTCAAATCCGGAAGTCATAAAGATCAGTTTTTGTTCAGGACACGCGTGTTTCATCACATGAGCCGCTATGAAACCGATTCCGATCATGAGATCAGGAACCAGATCATGAATCAGGTTCGTTAATACCGGCTGTGGCTGAAAAACGGAAGCGTTCAGGATGCAGTTGTGAACATTCCTCAACGATTTTGGATTGCCGTAACTTTCGCCGAACGCAAATCTAAAGTAATCCGGATCCTGCTCTCCGATAATGTTCAAATAGGAGACGTTGAGTCCGTCTTTCTGAAAACTTTCAAAAAGCTGATACGCAGCAGTGGCGGCTCCGCCATATCCAGGCACTTCGTAGCAGCCAATCAGAATATTCTTGTCGAGACTATGCATCGTTCTTGACTAATAGATTATCATTGCAAAATACTTCATCAACGTTATGTTTGTCACTATCCTGATGCCCTGCAAGAATGCCAAAGCTTCCTTTTTCCGTGCAGCGATCGACTCAGTCTTGACGCAAAGCATTTCTTCCTGGAATCTCATCATCATAGACGATCACAGCACCGCGACCGAAACATTGGTGGTTCAGGATGAGTTGAGCGAACTCGCGGATGAAAGAATAGTTGTCTGCAAAAACCTCTCGAATTTGATCACGGGCGCTTTGAATACCGGTATGAGACAGTCAAAGACTCCGTATGTTTGCGCCTTACATAGTGATGATCTACTGGATCGAAACGCAATCGAAACACTTGACAGAACCATTTTGCGATATCCGGATACAGACTATTTTCATTCTTCCAGAATACATATCGACGAAGATGGACAACCCCTGAGCGGAGTTCTGCGCGCAAGAGAGTCTTTTACCGTTTCTGATTTCAAACAGGTCGGGCCGGTGAAACCTTTGCATTGCTGGAAGGTCCAGTCTGCATTAGCGATCGGGGGCATGGATGAATCGTTGGGGTTGCACGGAGCCGACGACTACGATTTTTCCTGGTGCATGGCGGAGGCCGGCTATTCCTTCAAAGCGATTTCCGAATGCCTCTATTACGTTCGTGACCACAGGGAACACTACCGCTTAACCACCCACGTACCGTTAGATACACAAATACGCGAACTGGAAAAGATTTGGAAGAAACACGGGCTCACAATGCAGGAAATCGAAGAGCAACTTCAAAGAAGAAAAGAGGGTTATTTGCGGCAGGCTCTCTATCTAAACGAACAAGACAGGGAACGAAAGGAAAAAGAACGGTATGATATCCGGCAAGGATGGAGAGAAGAATATTGAAAATTCTCTACATTGGAACTCTGCCGCCCCATCCGGGCGGGTCCGGTATTTCCGGCTACCAGCTTCTCGGCGGTTTTGCGGGATTGGGACACACTGTGCGGGCTCTGGCTCCTGTTACACCGGCGACACAGAATCTGGGCCGGAAGTTTGATTCTGCTCATGCCAGTATCAATGTCACACGCTTCGAGGTTCCACACTTTGAGATACCTCCGTATTTTCCGTATCCGGATGCCTGCATGCGGGTGGAGCAGGCGGCTGTTGAGAGCGCATTCGCGGGCCTGGTCGCACAGGATCGGCCCGATGTGGTTCTGATCGGACGCGAGACGTATGCCCGCTATGTACCGCAGATCTCTCACACTCATAACCTTCCCTGTTCTTTAATCATTCATGGCGGACTCACACACGGCATCATTGACGGCACGCACCCGCTGGAATCGGCCCAACAACTTCTTGCTGAATACCGGAAGGTTGATCTATTGATTACGCCAGCCGAGCATATGGCAGCAAACCTCGGTCGGCTGGGAGTTACAACTCTTGTTATTCCCAACGCGGTGAACACGGAGATGTTCTCACCCGCACAAAATGGCGCTGTATTTCGATCAACGTTGGCTGATGAACACGATATTGTAGTGACTTACGCAGGGCATCTGCGGCCGCTCAAACGCTCACTCGATCTGGTGCAGGTGGCGGAAACGGCACTCAGGCAAAACCCCAGGCTGATGTTTGTTATCGTAGGCGATGGACCACTTCGGAACGTGATGGAAGACAATTGCCGGCAAATGAATATCATAGGGCGGTTTCGCTTCACGGGTTGGGTGGAACATCATTCCGTACCTGCGTATATTAACGCAGCCGACATTGTTATCACGCCGACTGCGATTGAGAATCAGGCATTGATTTACCTGGAAGCTCAAGCCTGTGGGCGTTTGCTTTTGGCCACCGACATTCCTGCTGCCCGTGAAGTGATCAAAGACGGTGAAACCGGACTCCTGTTCAGGGTGGGCGACGTGGAAGACTGTGCCGCCAAACTGCTGATGGCCGCTGCCGATTCCAGTTTGCGGACTGCAATCGGCCGAAAAGCCAGAGCCGGTGTACACAGCCATGCTCTGGAGCGAATTGTTGCTTCCTATTTGGATGCTATGCACGGCATTGTTAAACACAAATGAAGGATATTGTCGTTGATCGGATCCCGGTTGAGTCTGTGTACCCGCTTCGACAGGCCATCTTGCGCCCCGATAAGCCATTCGACTTTTCGATTTATCCTTCGGATCGTGAGACCACCACGTTGCACCTGGGCGCATTCAATGAGGGTCAACTGGTGGGCATCGCATCGTTGTATCACGAGTCGCCTTCTGAAGCGGCGGATCCTGGCGCATGGCGTCTGCGTGACATGGGTGTGTTAGAACCTTTGCGCCGTCAAGGATATGGCCGCGCTTTACTACATGCGTGTCTGGCTCACATAATCAATTCCGGGGACGATTTACTCTGGTGCAATGTCCGCGCATCAGCCGTGCCATTTTACCTGGCCCATGACTTTCAAATGCGTGAGGAGTCTTTTGAGATGCCAGGGTTTGGCCCGCGTTTCTTTATGTGGCGGAAAGTCAACCTGAACCATTGAGTACGCTCTGTTTCGATCGATGCTTCTGATATTGCTCCACGACGTCTTCCGGATTTCCATTTGCCTGTATCTGACCTTTGTGAATCCAGACAGCTTTCGTGCAAAAAGTCTTAATAAACTCCATGTCGTGGGTGGCAACGACAAAAGTTCTTTTTGTTTTTTTGTATTCTAAGAATATGGCTTTGGCCTTTTCGCGAAAATTTTTATCGCCCGCTGACAGGGCTTCGTCCAGCAAAAAAATGTCCTTATCAAAATGTCTGGTTATGGAAAACGCAAGTCTGGATTTCATTCCTGATGAAAGATTGATCAGCCGCGATTCGGCAAATTCTTGAAGTTCCGCCCACTCCAATATCTCCTGAATTTTCTCCCGAATGGCGAATCGTTCCAAACCATAAATCATCCCGTACAGAACAATATTCTCCCGAACGCTAAGGTCTTCAATCATTCCGATGCCGAGACCTGCCAGGAATATCATTTCACCATCCACCAGCACCTGGCCTTGAGTTGGTTTGGATAATCCGGCGATGATTTTCAAAAGCGTTGTTTTACCTGCCCCATTTTCTCCCACAATTCCCACCTTTTCCGATTGAAACACTTCCAGATGGATGTCCTTGAGCGCAAACAGGGAAACATGTGGAGGCGTGAATCCCGGCAGTATTTGTCGTTTCAGCGATGAAAACGCGGTGTTCTTCTTTTCGTTAAGCGGGAAGACTTTGCTGAGGTTTTGAATGTGAATCGCCCGCCGGGATTCATCCATGAGCTTCCGGTTTCGGCAGCTTCTCCAGCGCCCCGTGCGTTTCGATCGCCCATGATAAAACTTCATTTCCCTGAGGCGTTTCGATTAGATTGACATATTCATACGGATCGGAGACAAGATCAAAAACTGCCCGCTGGTGAATATCTATCTTATCGATACCTGCGTTCATGCCGGTAGAGACAAACTTGTATCCATCTTTTCGAAACATGCTCATGGCGCGTCCGGACTCGGCGTAGCGATCCCGGGCAGGAAATGCACGATCGTTTCCAAAATATGGAATCATGCTTTCGCCATCGAGTGGCGAACAGCTTACTCCGGCGATATCAAGAATCGTTGGCGCAAAATCAATCGAGCGCCCAATCCCACTCATCACCTTCGGCTCCACCCCCGGGATCTTCCACATCTGCATATTGGCGTAAAGCACTTCATATGGGTAAGCTCCATGAGACACGCCCACTAACATTCCGGAATTACCCGGAGCGTAGCTGACGGATTTGTAGTTCATATGGTACCGGAAATGATCAAAGACCTCGCCATGATTGCTGTAGACAATGAACGTGACATCATCGCGATCTCTTACCGCTTCGTAGATCGCTGCCACTATTCTGTCGGCCCTGGCGAGCCCCTTTCTTCGCAGCGCCGCGAATTCATCCGGGTGATCAATCGCCGCGCGCCGCGCAGCATACGCATCTTCAGGCCAGCCATCGGCGGGGGGGCGCCCGACGAGCGCGCACAACCCTTCCATCTGGTCCCATGGACGGTGTGTGTGTCTCAAAAAAATATGCGTATAGAATTTCTTTGATTCGCGGATCCCTTCCAGGATTCCGTCCAGACCAATATCTTTAGGATGATTGAACTGCCATAAACGCTGCGGCTCATTCTTGAGCCAGGAATTCTGCATTGCTGCCGCAAATGTCCCTGTCTGGTGGACAACCCCTTCCTGTCCGGGCAATGACAGGCACGTGAAGATGTCGTAATGCGCTTCCTTGAGATATTCGATTATTGTTTTGGGATACCAGTAGGTCTTCGCATTCACGTAGCCCTGATCCGTGAGTCTTGAATCGCAGTATCTTGCCGTCCAGAGCCCTGTAAGCTCAGCGTTCAGAGAATCGCGCTGGTTGTGCCCCTGAGCTCTTCCCATTGGAATAAACACAGATTCCTTTCGAAACAGGTCCAGAAATGGTGTCTCCCGCAGATGACTGTGAAAATCCCGCATGTCAAGGCAATGCAGGCAAATCGCGACAAAATTCATAAGGTTTCTGAGTATATCATTTGACTCGAATCCTCACGCACGCTCAACCATACCCGGTTCAAATTTCTTGAAAAGCTTGAAGCAAATATAGTTTAGAAACACGTTAACGACGATAAATGTGAAAAAGTGTGTAAAGGGGAAGGGCGTACTTTTGAGAAGGATCGATCGGGAAAACTCGATTACCTGGGCCAATGGGTTCAGCAGGACAATAAATCTTGCGGTGCCGGTTCCGAGAAAGGAAGCGGTATAGAAAACCGGTGTAGTGAAAAGCAGGATTCTCAAAAATACCTGATAAACATGCGCGATATCCGGTATGAACACGTGAATACACGACAAAAGCAGTGAGACCCACATGGTCATCAAGATTTGTAGAAAGAATATCAGAGGTATTGCACTGATGGTCCAGGAAGGCTGTACACCTGAAAAATAAGCGACAGCGACACAGATAGTCATCGATAAAACGAACTCCAGACTGAAGGCCAGGACAGATCCAAGTACGAGTAGTTCTTTGGGAAGGATGACGTTGCGCGTCAGTTGCCTCATTCTACTCAGGGTGGTCATAGAAGACGCCGTGCTGTTGGCGAAATGTGTATAGTGGAGGATGCCGATGAGCATGAAGATCGTGTAATGATCAATCTCTTTTCCGATTCTCTCCTTGAAGAAGGCAAGAAATACGAACAAAATGAGCAGCGGATGCAGAAAACTCCAGAGGAATCCCAGGAGAGTACTCTGGTCTTTGAGCTTGAATTGACAGTAGGCAATTTCCAGAACTAATCCAATGTATTTCCTGTCGAACGGTTTCATTGCCGTTCCGTTGTCTCAAACGAAAGCGTCATCGCTTTTATATTGCCGAATCAGCTCACGCGGCAAAAATTCCTTCAGGGTTCTACCGATTTCAGAATTGGCATTGGACATTTTGAAATAATCTCACAGACCGTTCACTAAGGGCAAGAGAAGTAAGGAGGCGACCACCGTCTATCGAATTTAGCGGACTCAGGCTGAACTGGCAGCATGTTATGCTAGGTCTGATGAGCGCGATAGAAGAACCCGAAGCACCCGTGGTTACGGTTGCAAGAACAATTGGTTCTCACGAAAAATTCACACGCATGGTGACGTTCTACCATGACATTGAGCAAGACTATGATAGCGAGGCCAAACCCCAGGAATGTCGACGAATGGTCCAGGAGTTTTTAAAACTGGAGAAGAGCTATCAGATTTCTGCCAGTTATAACGTTGTGGGTAAGCTCTCTCAGCAACAACCGGACCTTGCGCGCGAAATTGGAGAAGCGGGAGGAGAAGTCGCATTTCATTCTTACAACCACCATCCGGATTGGCAGCCCAAATACTACGCTTCTGAGGTCAGACTTTGCAGGGAAGCATCCGCTTTTATCAAAGGTTACCGATCCCCTCGATCCAAATGGGATCAAACCACACTGGAAAGCCTCTGGCAGAATGGATTCCTTTGGAATGCGGAATCGGACAAGAGTCAGGAGCCGTATTTCATACACAAAGGACTGGTACGGCTGCCGATTGCAGGAGATGACTGGCCTCTGTATACCGGAGCACTGAGTGTTGAACAATGGATCGAACGTTTCCAGGATTGCGTTCGAACCCGGACTTACGTTGCTTTTGGAAGCCATGACACAGTGACAAGCTTATCTCCCGAACAAAGGTTAAAAGCCTGGGAACGCCTTCTGCAAATTGCAGTGGAATCAAATGTTTTGATCGTCACCTTTTCAGAAGCTGCGGATTTGTTCCGGCGAAGTCGGCTTTCAAAATATTACACTGAGGTTGCTCGAGGCTGGAATCAACGAACAAAGCAGCTTTACAGGACGAAACGTTTTCAAGAATTGATCAGGAAAGAAGCAGAGGCTTTCGTAAAGCCGGTTATATTGGATTTAGGATCCGGTGGAGGAGTGTTAACAACACCGCTAATAGATCTTGCAGGGAAGATATATTGCATTGATCACGCTCCTGCTATGGTTGCAGATGTTGATGGTCGGGTTGAGACAATAATCGGTGAAGTGACGGATTCGACTCTCACGGATAACTCCGTCGACTTAATTGTCTGTGCCCGCGTCATGGAATATCTGTTCTGGCCGGAGCGCGTGGCTGATGAGATCCGTCGTGTGGGCCGTCCCGGAGCTACTTATCTGGTGACTGTTCCTGCAGTTTGTGATTCGATGAGCCGACTGGATGTTTCGGCACCCGATAGAATCAGACGTTATTTTACAGAGGATGAAATTTTTCAGTGGTCCGAGCCAATCGGGCCCGGAAGACTTTTGGGCATACAGTATGATCCTTTTGAGCCAGGAAATGCAGAGGAAGAGCGCCATTTCAGAGCGAAGGAAGAAATGCCTGCCGGAGACGTTCGTCCCACCAACTGGGTTTTTATCGGAACCGTGAAGAACAAAGGCCGCGATAGACGCTACAGACCTGCGGTTCCCCTATCTTCGTTTGATTTTGTTGGAAACTTATAAGTCGGATTCCGGCTTCAGAGAATACTTTCCACGGACATCCATTAAAATGCAATCTGTGTAAACAAATGCAATCCGGGAATTTTTTCCCCGAATCGCCCAAAGGTGTTCAACGGTTTCAGAAATATATTCCTGGTGCAAACAATCATCGGCATCCAGTAAGAGTGTGATTTCTCCGTTCGCAAGCGGAATTCCCAGGTTTAGAGCGTGATTGGGTCCGTGATTTTCCGGCAGGAATAAGCAAGAGAATCGTTCAAATCGTTTGTCGATCTCTTTGCCTAATCGTTCGATTAACTCTCTGGAATAGTCGGAACTGCAGTCATCTATAACAATCAATTCCAGCCGGCGGTACGTCTGTCCTGCCACGGCATCCACGATGTAGTCGCCGTAGTTATAGTTGGTCAGGATCACTGTTGCGAGGTCACCTTTCATGAATCCTTATCGTGAAGCCGATTCAAAAACTCCTTGAGTATCCTGGAATTCTTTTCTGCGTTACCTGAAATTGTAAATTCATACGAATCTGCGATGTGGGACAGTTTCAATGCGCGCAGAAACCTCTTCACTAGAGCCGGTATTTTCCGTAGCGCATCCCAGGATGAGTTATTGAAAAGAAATTCGAGTCCCTGATAGAGCCCCACTCCGACTACCGCATCCCGCATTAAAGTGCTTAAAGCCCTTAATTCGGAAGTTTGTCTTATTGACGGATCCCCATTGAGTATTCGCCGGCCGATGAAAAGAATAATGTCATCAAGGTGCCTCTTTTCCACGCGATTAGCCCAGTAATCATAGTCAATATAGTGTTTGATTCCGAATTCCATTCTATCGATACTGTAAATGTATCGATCAGGGATTCCATTGAAGGTGCTTCTATCAAGACCTCCTAACGGTCGTGGAAAGGGCAACACCCGGCCGAACCGGTCCACGATCGGATCGTCATCGGAAATGTATCCGAACTCCGGTTCACGAAGCATGTTGAAAGCCATGGTGGACTTCCCCCCACCTTGAGGCAGTAACACGAGAATTGCTTTGTTCCTGTATGAAAGGGCAAGAGCATGAACCCTGAGCAGTCCATTTTGATCACAGAATTGGCCAAGAAGTGATAGAACCAGAAGATAGAAAACTTCGGACAGAAAGTTCCTTTCAAAACCATAGATCTGGTATGAAGTTCCGTTATTCTCTTCCAAAACAACGCCTTTGCCGAAGTAGTCAATAATCTTGCGGCTACCGTCCTGATACACGACATTGCGCGGGGTGAAAAACTTCGCTCTAAGTGGAGGGAATTGATCGTAAGGAGGTGGTTCTTCCTTCACAACCACTTGAATCGTCGATCCGTCTTCCTCCCGAATGAAATACTTGAATGGTCTGACAAGGTCGAGCGTAAGATCTGAGGACTGACTGCGGCACTGAATCTTCAATCCATGGATATCCAGGTATGCAACTGTTCCGATTTCAGAATTGCCATTGGACATTTTGGAATAATCTCACAGACGGTTCATGCTGAGCAAGAGAATGTAACGGGGCGATCAGAATCATCAGGATGAAAGTTACGACTCGAAATGTCGATGCATGCGCTGATCGCACACCACAACATGGCAGGCCAGGCAGGGAGAGCATAACGATGTATCCAGCCAAGAAATCCTCCCATGAGCAGAGTCCTTGCAAACACGCATACGATCATCAGAATGGTTAACGTGTGATACCAGGAAAGTGTGCCTTCCCGGCTGTGCCGCAGAATTTGGAAAAAGGAAAGGGTCGCCAGGACATAGACTACAAATTTCAAGATCGCAAATCCCAGAACCAGAATGATGAAAAAAATGCTCTCACGAGGGACAAGCCGCAATAACTGTTCGTTGACATCCGGATTTACCCACAGGTGTAAAAAAGCCCATGTTCTCGTAAGCACGGAATTGATGAAAAAATGTTCCCTCTTCCGTTTGTCGGCAACGTTCTGGAAAATTTTGTCCACTTCCCTGTCGTAGACTCGACGCTGTCCGGATAGTTCACAGGCTCTACGAATCTCGCTCCGTTCAAAATCATCTAAAAAAGCATGCTCCGGCAGCATCTCGAACTTTGATCGATTGAGAGGCCCGTAGAGAAAACGTTTGAAGCCACTCCTTTCAGTAGCAAACCAGGTGCCCACCCAGTTTAATGCGCCTCGCTTATGGATTGAAAATCTACCGAACATCTGAACGCTGCCCGTTGAAAAGAGACGATAGCCTGCGTAAAGGCCTGCCACTGCCACAAAAATGAGACCGCAAGCAATCGAAATCCGTACAAGGGCTATCCGTTTTAAATACTTTATTGAGACCGAAATCAAGACAAAAACAGGAATCAGCACAATCATCTCCGCGCGGAGCGTAATCGTCGTTGCCAGCAACAAGATGGAAAGGGAAAAGTACACAAGGATCGTCTTTGATTTGCCGGCTCTAATGAAAGCGAAAAGCCCAAGTAGCCCGAGGGTCAGCAGTGAAGCTGTCAGAGAATCGGGATACAACAAACGTGAATAGCTGAAGGTCCAGGGCTGAATCCCTGTGAGAAATGCGATAACGTAAAGTTGGTGCGAGGGCCCAAGGGCGAAACAGGCGAAGATGTGGAAGCAAACCAGTACAAGGGAGATCAACAGGAACTGCATACTCGCACACCGGTATTTGATGCTTTTGTAATGGCTGTCACCCAGGCAGCAGAGAGCGATAAATTGCGGATATCCTGCGGGACGCCAGGGACGCAAATCGCCCGGACCTTTCGCCTTCGGCGTTTCACCATGTGTGATTAACGACAGGGCCTTTGTAACATAGTAATTCTCATCTGCCTGGTACTTCGTTGGCCAGGGAGAAAACGCAAATATCAAGAATTGCATCGTAAGCAGAAAAAGAAGAAATACGGAAGAAAGGAAAATCGGTCCCTTCCATTGTTTATCGAATTCAGCGGAATCAGGCTGTGCCCCCAACATAATAGATAACCGAGGATACTCGAATTCTGAGGCTGCAACAACAATAAGTTCCATTTAATCTGCAACGCTTTGGAGCCACAGCCGGGTGCTTAACACTTTTGGGGTTCTCGAGATGGCTGGAGTTTTGTGCATTATTTTCCAGGTTTGCGAGTTTAAAACCATGGGGTTAAGACAAAAGATCGGTGCTCCCCTCTCCCTTCCTTCCGCGGCCCATGAACTTTGGTTTGCCGGCCCTGACGCGGAAGGCCTGCGTCGAATGTCTTCACGACCGGGTTCAGCCAGAATGAATCGTTCACCCAGTGCGCGTAGGCTTCATTCAATCTTTTGTTGCGGTATGATCTCAGGATACATCAATATCGGGTTTGGCAGCCTGGCACTAGCATTCCAGATATGAACGTCTCATGCTCTTTCCTGTGAACTCACGGAAAAATCAAATTTCCTTTTGTCGGAGCCGGAAAGGGAAAGTTTTTCATAGGCAACAATCGGGGAGAAGAAATTTAACTCAAAGCCTTCGATGTTTGGAGAGGCGAAGCAAAATACCTGTTCATGAAACAACGACAGGATTCGAAACTGCCGTTGAAGCAAGCGCTCCATTTCGGAATAGATTTTGCTGCGGCCAGAGGGGTCGGGTTCGGTGCGTCCTCCCGCGATCAATCGATCAATTTCTGGAGATCCACAAAATTTGCCCGCGATTTTTTGCTGGGAATTCAGGATGCTCGCAAAGGTATTCGGGTCAGGATAGTCTCCGACCCAACGGCCCAGGGCGAAATCTGCCTCTGCCAGGTCCAGTAGTTCATGGAACTCCGTGTAGTCGTTTTTCTTCAGATTAATAACGCGCACAGAAAACCCTGCCTGAGACAGTCTTGCAAAAAGGTCTTTAGCTACAGCAGCATATGGGCCACTGTAGATCGGATTCATCGCACAGGTGAGTTCCCGGTCATTACCGAATCTCTTCACTTTTGTAGTGCTCTGCTGTTTTTCTGACTGTGGTTGATACCCGATCAATCCTGGAGGAATAATTCCACAAGCTGGAATCGCAAGCCGGCCGAGATTTTTTCGAATGAGTTTCTCCACGTCAATCGAACGGACCAGGGATTGCCTGATTGATTCATCGGCCAGCACGCCGCGATGTGTGTTGAAAGCGGCAAAGTAAGTACAGAGACGTGGCGTCTCTTTATGCTGAAAGGCGTATCTACGATCGGAAAGCAGCGCCTCCACATCGGCGGGAAGAAGGTCCCACGCCACTGAAAAATTCCCGGCAACGAACTGCCGATAGACCTCACCGGCTGTCAAGCCAAAAGTAAAAACGATCCTGTCATTTCGTGGGTAGCCCGAATTCCAATAGTAGGGATTTGCCTCCAGCTCCAATCTCTTGTTTGCCTGAAATGCAACAACACGGTAAGGCCCTGTGCCTGCGCATCCTTGTTTCCAACTTGTTCCGAATTCTTCGGACCCTTCCGCAACGATAGCGGCGGAATAATAGGCAAGAAGCGCAGGGAAAAAAGAAATGCGCTCCTCCAGATTGATCACAAAATCGGTCTCGGAAAGAATCTGAATCCCCTCAAGATCTCCGCGTCCTCCAGAGAAAATTCTAGTTGCCCCCTGAATCGGGGCAAAGAAATAGCGACTGTCACTTTTGGGATTTAGCAGGAGCCGCTCCAGTGAGTAGCGGACATCGCGGGCAGTCAGACGCCGGCCATCATGAAAACGGATGTTGGCGCGCAGGCGAAACCAGAACCTGCTTCCACCATTCAATATTTCAAATTTTTCCAACAGCCAGGGGACAATAGAGCCTTCCGATTGGCGAAAGAGAGTTTCGAATATCGCGGGCGTGACCTGCGACTCCACCGCCGTGCAGACCAATGATGGATCCAGGCTATCGACCATCCCGGCAATCGGAATCTCCAAAGATCCGCCAAAGGAACGAGCGGAAACGGCCACCGGGGACGCGGCTTCCATCTTCATTACTTCGCCGTAATTGACATACGGAGCGATGTTCTTTACTACAAGGTTTCTCAGGCGTGGACTTCCCAAACGGAAATCGATTTCATGAAAAAGCGGGCAAAAGGCTGCAGAATCAAGAAGATTGGACTCAATTTTACGATAGAGTCGTTCGCGGGTACTGCCACGGCTCTCCGCGCGCGCGGTCTCTATCCATTGGTCCAGCTCCGGGGAAGAGAGAAAACTACTGCGGTCTCCTGCCTTGCTGTGAAAGAGACCGTACGTGAAACTATCCGGATCGTCGTATTCGCCAATCCATCTGCCAATCAGAATATCGATCCCTTCATTGTTGCGCAAAGTATTCAGAAAGGAATCCATTGTTGGAGTTTCGACTTTAACTTCAACTCCAATCTCCCTCCACAATTCAAACAACGAACTGGTAAATGCCGCATAGCGGTCCTGAAATACGGGATGAACGGAAGCTTTGATTTTCAGAGGCAACATTTGTGCCGATCGCAGAAGCTGGATCGCTTCAGCCGGCGGCATCGGATACGAGCGTCTTTGCGGATCATGTCCTAAAATTCCAGGTGGGTAAAGGCCGTCAGCCGGTTGCGCAAAGCGACCGATCGTTCGTCTCACCAGATCCTGCTTGCGGATAACTCCGGAAAGAGAGCGGCGCACTTCAACTGATCGGGAAATCGGACTAAAAATATTGAACAGGAGGAAATACACATTTTTCTTTGTTGCTTCGGCAAGGGTTGCTCGCAACGGTCTGTGCCTGAGGAGTTCCTCCAAATCCTCCGGCAGAAGATCGCGGATGAGATCGTATTCACCTTTCTTAAATCCCGATCCAATTTCAGCGGCGGTCAAGCCACCGCGGAAAACCAGAGCGTCTACAAATGAAGAATTGCCTCTCCAATAGTGTTCGTTTCTTTTAAGTTCTAAAGATTGTTGCACGTAAGAGGAAAGATAGAATGGACCTGTCCCGATCAAGAGGCGTATACCGCCTCTCACGACTTCCCGCACAATGGCCGTCCTCAATTCGGTTAATAAAACCGGAAAAATCGGGATACTTTCGTTCAGATGAATTTCCAGCTTATCCGGGCGTAGAACATGAATGCCGGAAATTCTTGCCGTTTTCCCTGAAATGAACTCGCGCAGTCCGCGAATTGCGGCAAAAGCGGCAGGGATGTTGTAGGGCGCCAGCATGCCGGCGCGATGAAATGATTCGCTAACCTCTTCTGCCGTGAGGCGTGTCCCGTCATGAAAGGCCACGTTTTTTCGCAGCGTCAGACAGAAAATATTTCCGCTGGAGCTTTCCCATTTTTCGCAAAGCCACGGGATGATGTTACCGTCCGAATCCATCTTGATGAGCTGCTCGAAAGCATTTGCCAGGATCTCGGCCTCTTCATCCAATTTCAGTTCAACAGGATGCAATGGGGGTATCGCGTAAGGGATCGCGACAACCAGTGAACCGCCTCGCTGCTGCTGTTCTTCTATCGTATTCGATGTGCGAATCTGTGCCGCTTCAGTCAAATAGAACTCGGCTTTTGCATAGTCGCCCTGCAGATTGCAAACGGTCGCGGCCAGGGAAAGCAATCGAAGAAGAGATTCTTTTGACTTCATGGTCCTCGCCGCGGCCAGACCGGACTCAATCCAGCGGAGGGTCTCTTCCACTTTCCGCGCCGCCCACGCGGTCTCGGCTGCCATCACAATTCCTTTTGTTATCTGCTCGGGCTCACCCTCCTTTTTCAAGATTCCCAGAGCCTCTTTCAACTCTTTCAGCGCAGCCTGGAAATTGCCGTTCATTCGATAGGCGGTCGCCAGGATCATTCGGGCCTCGGCCTCAACTGCCGGATGCAAACCGGTTCCCTCCTCCAGATAATCCAAAACCATCCTGGCAGCTCGAATCGCTTCCACGGCACTGAACGATTGCACCGATTTTTGTGCAAGCTTAATTCCGTATTGAACGATTTTGGGTGGAACGTCCCCCTGCAAAAAATGATGAACGAGCTCAGGGTAAACCCGATCCAGCTTCCCGGCATTCTTTTTCTCCAGGTATTCCGCATAGCGCCGGTGATAAGACTTCCGTTTGCTGCGCGGCATGCTTGTGTAGATCACTTCGCGGAGCACACCGTTCGAAAAAACAAAAAGATCACCTTTCGAAAGCCGGTCTTCTTCCAAAAAACCTTTCTGGATAAGTTGTTCAATCTGCTCTTCAGGCATTTCGGGCGAGTGAGTAAGTAGCTGAAGATCGCGCGATGAAAAGTTCTTGCCCAGAACCGAGGCTGCTGATAGTAGTTCATGCAGATGACCCGTAAGATCCTGAATGCGTTTCTCCACAGTCTGCTGGATGGTAGCCGGAAGTAAGGGTCCTCCTATTTCCGTGGCAAGCATCCATCTTCCTGTATCATCCTGCACGATTCCTCTCGTATCTAACAGGGATCGAACAAGTTCCTTGATAAAAAATGGATTCCCTTCTGTAATTTCATCGATCCTTCGCAAGAACAGTTCGTCGAGCTGATCGGTTTCCAACAGGTTTTCCAGAAAGGTACGTTGTTCCGCCACGTTGAAAGCTCGCAGCATTACGTGAAGAAAACGGGAATCTCCTTCGAAGCTGCCAATGAGGCGCGTCAGTAAATGCCGCTTATCGATTTCATTGGAGCGGTACGTTGCAAGGATCATTGCCGGAGTCAGCCCCATACGGCGAATGATATATTGCAGGGCATCGGCGGATTCGCCGCCGCAATGGAGCTCTTCAAACAAAAGCAGCAACGGTTTCCCTGCAGCTATGCGGATCATAGCTCTGGCAAGCAGATCGTAAACAGCAGTAGTGTCGTTTGCCTGGCTGAGTCCTGAGAAATCAGAAGAGGGATTACTTCTGATTTCACCAATCTCACCGAGAACGGGGAATAGTTTGCGAAGATCCGGAGCCAGATCGGAAAAATCTACGGAAGGGGAGGAGGCCAATCCCGAACGGCGAAAGAATTCCTGGATCGCTTCGCAAAAACCTTGATATCGCAGACCTTGTTCTTCGCCGACGAATCTTCCATGTAGCACCTGAACTTTACGCACCCGCGCTAAAGTCTCCACTTCTTGCAAGATGCGGCTTTTTCCGACTCCTTGCTCTCCGCCCAAAAGCACAAACTGGCAGTCGCCTTTGATTGCCGAATTCAGTCGTTGTTGAATTTCAGCCAATTCAACCTTTCTGCTCACCATGGCTGACTTTGCAAACTGCGCAGGCCGCATTATTTCGATTGTTGGAATGTTTCCGGCGTTCGTCGCAGGATGAGATTGCGCTTTGCATCCTGCCAACGCCTGTGCGAAAAATTTCGCTCTTTCCGGTCGCTTTTCGGGCTCCTTGCACAGGGCGTTCATGATAAAGGTTTCCAGGACCGGATCAATTTCGGGCGCCTTTTGCCGCAAAGGTAAGGGTGACTCGTGAACAATCCTATACAACATTTCGTTTAATTCCCCCCAGAAGGGTGGGTCGCCGCAAATGCATTCGTAAAGGACAGTAGCCAGGGCATAGATGTCACTTGACGGACCAACCTGAGCGTCAAAAATCTGTTCGGGGCTTAGATAGCCGATTGTGCCAACCACCGCGTCACTTTGAGTAAGCCGCTGTTCGGATGTTTCCCGCGCCAACCCAAAATCGGTAATCCTGGCCCGGAGATCGCCATCTTCATTTCGCGAAAGCAATATATTTTCCGGTTTGATGTCTCTGTGCACCACGCCCCTTTCATGGCTGTAATCCAGCGCCTCAGCTACTTGAATTCCGATATCCAGAATCTCGGTGATTCCCAAAGACCGTTCCAGGATATAAGGACGCAGATTCTTTCCATCAACATAAGGCATGATCAGGTAGGTCATGCCTTCATGTTTTCCAACATCATAAATTCCAACAATGGAAGGATGATCCATACTGGCAATGATTCGGGCTTCCCGGTGAAATCGATCGATTGTTTCAGGAGAAAGGAGGCCGGGCGAGATGACTTTGATGGCGACTTTGCGGCTCAAGACCGGATCATTGGCGAGATAGACAGTTCCCATACCCCCCC
>Ga0247727_10007266_pt1 | contig 21231 bp, 20 predicted proteins | sample WisWelCaveWW1625_FD_202498 | JGI IMG/M metagenome (GOLD analysis project Ga0247727, IMG submission 202498) | Biofilm microbial communities from Wishing Well Cave, Virginia, United States - WW16-25 | ecosystem: Environmental > Aquatic > Deep subsurface > Groundwater > Cave microbial mat | place... | reverse complement strand
TCTTCCAGGGGATTCGGACGGCGGAGCGGGACTGGGTCGATCGCGCGCTGCCCGAGGGGGCCGAAGCTGCGTTTCTCTGGACGGGACGCACCGACCGCCTCACGGTGAACGAGAACGAGTTCTTCAACCGTGGGGTCGGGCCGGTCTACTACGTCTCGAGCCCGACCCCGGGAGGGCTTCCGGAGAGGAAGGTCACGATCGCCCGGGAGAGCGGCAGCGTCACGCTTCCCGGCGGGGAGGCGGTCACGGATGCGTACCTGCTCGCGGATTCGTCCTTCGAGCCCGACGGCGACGCGCTCGCGAGCGACAAGGGCTGGGGGGTCACGCTCTGGCGCGTGAACCCGCCGCTCGTCTCCGCAGTGCGGATCGACGGCCTCTATCCGAACGACACGTGGTCGGGGAAGACGGTGTCGTACATCCGTCGTCGCTGTCTTCCCGGACGACTGTCCGTCTCGCTCTCGAGTGACGCGAGCCTGTTCATCGAGCCGCAGACCGTCGTCGCGCGTGCGAGCGGAAAGGTGGTGGGCCGCGTGCGGTTCGATCCCGCCCGGCGCGCCGTGCTGTCGGTGCCGCTGGCGCCTTCATCAGGGCCGGGCAGCGACTGCCGAGTCGACTTCACCGTGACACCGACCGAGATCCCGTCACGGGTGACAGGGGGCGAGAACCCGGACGACCGGGAGCTCGGCGCCCATTTCAACCGGTTCGTGTATACGCCGGCGTGAGATGCGAATTGCCTTCGACGTAAGTCCGCTCTCGCATCCGCTGCTCGGGATCGGGAACTACATCCGTGGATCGCTCGCAGGCATCGCGGAGGTGTCCGCCGACAGGCACGAGGTCGTGGCGTTCGCGCCCACGAGCCTTCGCGGCCCCGACCGGATCCGCGCGGCGCTGACCGGGATCGACGTCGAGCTGCGAACGTGGCGGCTGCCCTACTCGCACGCTCTCCGCACGGCGTGGAGCGCCGTCGGCCACCCGGCGGCAGAGCGGCTCTTGGGCTCGTTCGACGTCCTCCACTTCAGCGACTGGATGTTTCCGCCGCAGCGCGCCGGAGTCCGCGCGACGACGATCCACGACCTGGTTCCACTTCACCACCCCGAGTGGACGACGCCCCGAACGCGCTCCATGCACACACGTAAGTACCGGAACGCCGCTCGGACGTGCGACGTCGTCTTCGTGAACTCCGAGTACACCGGCCGGGACGTGACGGAGACGCTCGGCATTCCGCCGGACCGAGTGCATGTAGCCCATCCCGCGGCCAAGGAGGCGTTCCGCCCGAACGGGCAGGCCGCCGACCTCGGCGGGCCGTTTCTCCTTACCGTCGCGACGCTCGAGCCGCGCAAGAACCTGCAGACCCTCGTCGAAGCGCACCGTCTGCTCGGGGCCGACCTGCTCCTCGCCGTCGTGGGCGCCGAGGGGTGGGGCGAGCAGCCGCTGCTCGACGACGCGCGCATCCGCCGTCTCGGTTACGTCTCGGACGACGAGCTCGCCCGCCTCTACCGCGGCGCAGCCGTCGCCGTCTACCCGTCGCGCTTCGAAGGGTTCGGGATCCCGGTCATCGAGGCGATGGCCTGCGGCTGCCCCATCGTCGCGTCGGCGCATCCCTCGCTCGACGAGGCGAGCGGGAGCGCAGCGCTGCGGGCGGATCCGGAAGATCCGGCGGCGATCGCGGCCGCCATCGAGCGGGCTATCGGCGACCGGGAGCGCCTACGCGCGTCAGGCCTTGAGCACTCGAGGCGGTTCACGTGGCGCGCCGTCGGGGAGATCTTCCTCCGCGGCTACGAGGGTGCGGCCGGCCAGTGAGATTGCCCGAAGAAGTCCTGCTCGTCGTCTACCGGCCGGGGCCCGAGTTCCTGGTTCTGCTCCGCTCACCCGAAGGACACGGGTACTGGCACCTCGTCGCGGGCGGGGTCGAGCAGGGGGAGGCTCCAGACGCCGCGGCGCTTCGCGAGCTCACCGAGGAGACGGGGCTCCAGGGGCCAGTTCGCTTCCAGCGGATTTCGCTCGAGCTCGGTTACCAATCGCTCGACGGGGTGTGGATCACACTCCACCCGTACTCGGTCGAGGCGCCTGCCGGCTGGGAGCCCGTTCTCGACCATGAGCATGTCGAGTATCGCTGGTGCTCAGCCGCCGGGGCTGTTCGTCAGCTCCAGTTTCCGGAGCCGTGCGAGGCGGTCGAGGCCGTAGCGCGGCAGCTCGGGGTCGAGGCGTGAAAGTCGGGGTCGACGTGTCGCCGCTCGTCCAGACGCGTGCCGGCACCGCACGTCACATTCGCGGTCTGCTCGGAGCGCTCCGCGACCGGCCCGATCTCGAGCTCGAGCTCCTCTCGTTCGGCGGCACAGGGCGAGCGTCGAGCGTGGCCCGGGACGCGGTCTGGTATCCGATCGGTCTCCCGCGCGGCGCACGTCGGCTGGACGTCCTCCACTGCACGACGTTTCGCGGCCCCGCGCGACCGCGTGTCCCCACAGTGCTCACCGTGCACGACCTGGCGATCCTTCGCTATCCGGACGCGTTTCCGCATTGGCATCGCCTCTACGGGAAGATCGGCCTGCGAAGGGTTCTGAGGGCGGCAGACGTGGTCGTCGCGGTTTCCGAGTTCACGAAGGACGAGGTGGTCGCTCTCGTCGGCGTTCCCACGGAGCGCGTGCGGGTGGTGCCGAACGGCGTGGACGCGATCTTCACGCCCGACGGAAGCGCGGCCGAGGGAGAGTACGTGCTCGCAGTGGCGACGCTCGAGCCGCGGAAGAACCTCGGCCGCGTCGTGGAGGCCGCGCGGCTCGCAGGGGTCGAGCTCCGGGTCGTCGGCGCCCGCGGCTGGGGCGGCGTGGAGGTTCCTGGCTGGGTGGGCGAGATCCCCGACGCTGAGCTCGCGGCCCTGTATCGCGGAGCGCGCTGCGTCCTCTACCCGTCGCTGTACGAGGGCTTTGGGCTCCCGGTGCTCGAAGCGATGGCGTGTGGAACGCCAGTCGTCACTTCGCGCGGAAACGCGGTGGAGGAGGTCGCGGGCGGTGCCGCCGTGCTCGCCGACCCGCTCGATCAGGCTTCGATCGCGGACGGCATCGCCGAGGCGCAGGCGCGCCGCGACGAGCTCGTGCCACGCGGCCTAGCCCGCGCGAGCGAGTTCACCTGGGGGCGAGCGGCCGACGCCGTCGAGGCGCTCTGGCGGGAACTCGCATGACGCTCGTCGTGGTCGACGCCGACGTGCTCGGACGGCAGCGCACGGGCGACGAGACCTACGTACACAACCTCCTCCGGGAGCTCGCGCCACTCGGGGAGCAAGCTGGAGTCCGGCTTGCCGCCGTCACCCGGCGTCCCGACCTCGTGCCCGAGGGCGTCGTGCCGGTCGAGCTCGGCGTACGCTCGCAGGAGCTGCGGATGGCCTTCTTCCTCCCGCGGTTGCTCAGGCGCCTCGGGGCCGACCTCTGCCACTCGCAATACGCGCTGCCGCTCCGGCCTCCGTGTCCATGCGTCGTCACCGTGCACGATGTCTCGTTCGCGCGTGAACCCGAGCTCATGAGTCGCAAGGACCGGTTCCTCTTCCGTCGAGTCGTTCCCCGAGCCGTGCGTCGGGCCGCGCGCGTCCTGACCGTCTCCGAGCGCACGAAGCGTGACCTCGCGGAGCTCTGGGACGTCGCCGCGGACAGGATCGTCGTCACGCCGAACGGCGTGGATCCAGCCTTCTCGCCCGGCGACGGCGCGCACGACTACGTCCTCGCAGTGGGGGCGATCCAGCAGCGGAAGAACCAGCTCGCGGCGTTCGAAGCGGCTGAGGCGGTCGGCCTCCCGCTCGTCGTCGCCGGGCCCGAGAAGGATCCTTCGCTCGCCGCAGAGCTCCGCGCGCGCGGCGCGCGGGTCGAGGGCTACGTGGATGCCGAGCGGCTTGCGGACCTCTACCGTGGAGCTGCGTGCCTCGTCCAGGCGTCGCGCTACGAGGGGTTCGGCCTCCCGGTGCTCGAGGCGATGGCGTCGGGGACACCCGTAGTTGCGGTGCACGAGGCGGCGCTCGAAGAGGTGGCCGGCTCCGCCGCGATCTTTGTCCCGGAGGACGGGCTCGCGGACGGGATTCGGCAGGCGCTCGCGGAGCGCGACCGTCTTGTCGCGGCCGGCCTCGAGCGCGCGCGCGCGTTCAGCTGGCGCGCTGCGGCGGAGAAGACGCTCGCCGTCTATCGGGAGATACTCGGCTCGTGAAGGTCTCTGCAGTGGTGGTCTCGCACGGGCACGCCGCCGAGCTGCAACGGGTCTTGCCCGCCCTCGTTCCGCAAGTGGACGAGACCCTCGCGATCGCCAACGTGCCCGAGTCGATCGACGCCGTCCCCGAGGGTGTGCGGACACTCGAGAACCCACGGCCCCTCACCCTGGCCGCGAACGTAAATCTCGGCATCGCCTCGACCTCGGGCGAGTACGTGCTCACGGCCAACCCGGACGCGATCCCGGAGGACGGCGCCGTGGCTGCACTCGTCGCGTTCGCGGAGGCGCACCCCCGGTGCGGGGTTGCCGGGCCGCAGATGCGCTGGCCCGACGGAACGTGGCAACCGTCGCGGAGGCGTTTCCCGACGGTCGGCGGCACCCTCGTCCGCAGAACGCCGCTCCGCCGTTTGAGGCCTCCCTACGAGACGCAGCGCGATCACTACCACCTCGACCAGCGTCCCAGCGAGCCCGCGCAAGCCGACTGGATGCTCGGTGCATTTCTCCTCATGCGGCGCACGATGCTGGACGAGATCGGCGGTTGGGATGCGGGCTACCGCCACTACTGCGAGGACATCGACCTGTGCTATCGGGCGATGCGGACGGGCTGGGAGCGCTGGTACGTCCCCGACGCTGTCGTCACGCACGACTACGCAGCCGTCATCGACCGCAGCTTCCTCTCCCGGCATACGCTTTGGCACCTGCGGGGAATGGTGCGGTTCGTGCGCAAGCACCCGGAGCGCCTGCTCGCGCTGTGATGGCGAAGAGCAACCAGTACGCACGCCAGGCGCAGGAGTGGACGGAGCGAGCCTATGCAGACGGTGCGGCGTACCTCTCCCACCGCGCGGATCTAGTCGTGACGCTCGGGTCGCTGTTGGAGCGGGGCGACGAGGTGCTCGACCTCGCGTGCGGCGACGGGGGCCTCGGCGAGCTCCTCCTCGACCACGGGCTCCGCTACCGCGGGGTCGACTCGACGCCCGAGATGGTCGTCGAGGCGCAGAGGCGTCTCGGCGATCGAGCCGCGATCGAGGCGGGCGACCTGAACGACTACACGCCGCCCGCTCCCGTCGCCGTAACCACCGTCTTCCGGGCGATCTACTACGCGCGCGACCGGCGCGCGTTCTTCCGGCACGTCGCGGGATTCACCGAGAAGAAGCTCGTCTTCGACCTGAACCCGCGGCAGTACCAACTCGACGACGTCTTCGCCGATCTGCGCGCGGCGGGTTTTGGCCGGGTTTTGCTACGCCCATTCTTCGTTCCGCAGACGGTGGCGCTGCCGCGTCCACTGATCGCGCTTGCCCAGACGCTCGAGCGCTCGGGGCCGCTCGCCCGACTTGCGCTTCGATTCCGCTTCACATACCTCGTCGCGGCGTCACCTTAGGGCGTACCGAAGAGCGGCCGGAAGCCGGCCTCGAAGACCGCTCCGAGTTGGCGCCGGTCGCTCTTCGACGGGTCGAGCTCTTGGGGTGAGAACGTCGGCTCGATCTCCACCTCGACGCGCCACGGGCCGCTCGGGGCTGCGAGCGAGAGACCGACTGCCTTGCACGAATGGAGGATCGCGGTCTTAGTCTGCGTGACTTGCGCGATCGCTGGCTGCTTGTCCGGCCCGATCGTCACGAGCCCGATTCGGACGGTGGCTCTACCCGGCTTGTCCTTTCCGCACCAGTTCTCGCGTGAGAGCTTGACGAGTGCGAAACCAGGTCCGTCGCCGGAGACGTCGTACCGCGTGTACGAGGCCTCTGCGATTTCGTCGTCGTCTGTCCGTGAGTCGGCCATCCAGCCGTCGGACTCGAGACCGATGATCGCGGCGGCGAGCTTCAGCGGCTTCCCGTCGAGCCGATACAAGGTGTCGCGGCCGCGCTCCTCGACGACGGGCGCTTGCAGCTCGACACCGTTCAGCGCGAGCGCGTACTCGGTCTCGGGCGACGGCGAGAGAGTTCCGTCCGCCGCTCCCAAGTCCGGTGTCAGGATCGGGCCGCCGACCTCCTTCGCGGTGCCGTCCAGGCTCCACATCTTCCGGATCGAGGGGTTGAAGAACTCGGTCAGCCAGATGTTCGTGGGATCGGTGATCTGCTGGCCGAGGACGACCACCGAGCCGCCATCGGTGGCCTGCTCGACCCAGTCGTACGGCTTTGCGAGGTTTTGCGCCGCCTGCTTGGAGAGAATCCGCTCACCCTCGGCGGCGTAGACCTCCGCAGTGAGGCTCCACGTCACGACCGCGACCGCAGCAGTTCCGGCGAGCAGGCTGAATGCAAGGGAGCCTCGGCGGAGAAGCCGCAGCGCGACCACCACCGCGAAGGACACGAGGCAGGCGACGACGAGGGCATCCTCGATCTTGCCCTCGGGCCAGCCGAGCTCACGGTTGGCGAATGCGAGGATCGCGAGCCCGTGTGACTCGTAGTACGGGTACTGGAGGATGAGGGGAGTCGTCGAGACGACGTACGCGGTGAAGACGGCTGCTCCGGCGATCGCCCAGCCGCGTCCCGTAGCGCGCACGAAGGCCAGCGCAGTCGCCGCGAACAGGATCGGGCAGAGATAGATGAGGTTCCGCTCGACGACGAAGGTCCCAAAAACGGTTGAGATGTAGGCGCCCTTGATGCCCGCGTACCAGAGGAATACGGCGAGAGCGGTCACGCTCGTGACGACGAACGCGCGCGTCTGCGGGTCGCGCTGTTCGTTCCTGGGCCGCGCGAGCGCCGCGACTCCGGCGACCATGGGGAGAACGCCGATCCCGATGGCCAGGGCCCCCGCTGCCCACGCTGCATGGTCCACGATCCGCTCCTTGTAGGTGCTCGTCGTGATGACCCAGCTTTCGGACAAGTGACCCATCAAGGCCGAGAACCCGACTGCGACTCCTACGACCAGCGTGACGGCGCCGACCCAGTCCCAGGTCGACCACGAAGAGCGCCAGCGGCGGACCGGCTCGGACTGCCAGCCGATCCAGAGCAGCCCGAGCACGAGGACGGCAAAGAGGACCGCGAGCTGCGTGCGGGTCAGTGCGGCGGCGGCCGAGGCCGCGGCAGCGGCACCCACTCGCGCCCTGCTCGGCTGAACGAGCACCCGCGCGATCAGCCACAGCGCGAGCGTCGAGAGCGGGTACGCGAGCGGCTCCTCGACGAAGATCGGCGAGTAGGCCAGGGCGGGCACCGCCGTCGCGCCTCCGGCGGCGGCGAGCGCATACCAGCGGGGCACCACGAGCCGCGCAAGTCCGTATGCCGGAAACACGGTCGCCGTCATGGCGAGCACGAGCACGAGCTTGGCTGCGGCGTACGCGCTCGCCGTCGAGCCGAGCCACCAGACGGGCGCGAGTACGTACGCGACGAGCGTGGCGAGGCCGTACGGCTCTCCCCGACGAGCCGGCTCGCCGGTCTCCGCGATGGAACGGGAGAGCTGCGTCAGCTCGAGCTCGTCCGTGAAGATCGTGGGCACGGGATGGCGCGAGGCCTGCCACGCGTATAGCGCCGCCAGCCCGAAGTAGACCGTCAGCAGGGGGATCGCCGACTGAAGGCGGGCAAGGAAATCCGGGCGGTTCGGTCCGCCCGCACTGCTTGCTCGGCTCACGGCAGCGTCGCCTCGACGGGCTCGGGCGCTGAGAACTCGGTGCGGCGGTGGACGATCCTGCAGGGGACACCCGCGGCCTCGGATGCTCGGACGACCGTCTCTAGCCGTTCCTGGGCCGCGCCGGGAATCGTTATGAGCACCTCCTCCGCGCGCGCGCTCGCGATCGCACGGTCGGCCTCGTCCAAACTCCCGAGCACGGCGATGCCGAGAATCCGCCGCCTACGCACCCGCGGGTTGTCGTCGAGGAAGCCGACGACGCGCGCCTCCGAGCTCTCGCGGAGCTCACGCGCGAGCCCACGCCCAGCCTGACCGGCGCCCGCGATGAGCACGCGACGCCGGTGCCGTCGATGTGCTCGCATCTCGGGGAGGAGCCTCAACGTCAAGCGGGACGCTCCGACGAGGAGTGTGCAGAGAACTGCGTCGACGACGAAGATCGCGACGGCCGGGAAGGACCCGATCGGTCGCAGTGCGAACAGCACGAGGCAGGCGACGATCGCCGAAGCGACGGATGCGGCCGCGATCGGAACGACGTCGCGGGCCGTCGCGTAGCGCCAGACCCTCCGGTAGACCCCGAACGCGACGTACAAGACATAGCGCGTGGCGAGGACGATCGGGAGCGCCGAGAGGAAGACCGAGCGCTCGAACTCCGTCCCCTTCCCGCCGACGACGAGCAGGTACGCGACGAGGAACGAGGCGCAGATGACGACGAAGTCGACGACGACCTCGACGAGACGGCGCGGCTCGAACACAAGCGCCCGCCACAGCGGCGGCTCCGTCGTCTCCGCTCCTCTCCGCGACCGCTCCTCGAGGTCGCTCAGAAAACTCCCGAACTGGACGAGCAGGACGAAGGTGACGAGCACGCCGAACGCAGTCAGGCGGCCGTTGTCGAGGACGTTGTACGCGAGCGCCGTCGCGCCGATCGCGGCCGCGACGAGCGCGAGCAGCAGTACCGCCTTCGCCTCGGTGAGCCCGTAGTAGACGAGCCGGTGCGAGGTGTGGTCTCGTCCGCCCTGGTGCACCGGCCGCCGCTGCGCCAGCCGGACGATCGTCACGAGCGTCGTGTCGAGGATCGGGACGGCGAGGATGAGCAGAGGGAGGAGCACGGTGGCCGCCGTCGTCCCCGCCACCGTCCAGCTCGACGCGAGCGCGAGCGACGCGAGCCCGAAGCCGAGCACTTGGCTCCCCGAGTCGCCCATGAACACCGCGGCCCCGCGCCGCGGCCGAAGGTTGAAGGGAAGGAAGCCGGCGCACGCGAGCCCGAGCGCGAGGGCGAGCACGAGGACGGTGTCGTTCTCGTGCTCCGTCACCGCGTCGATCGCGAAGTACGCGCACGCGACGACTGCGAGCGTCGCCGCGAGACCGTCCATGTTGTCGAGCAGGTTGAACGCGTTCGTGATCCCGACGAGCCAGAGGAGCCCGATCGCCCAGGCGAGGACGTCGTTCCCCACGATTTCGACCTGGAGCCCGCTGGCGAGCACGATCGCAGCAGCGCCGAACTGAGCGGCGAGCTTCGCTACAGGGCTCAGGTGGCGCAGGTCGTCGAGAAGCCCTGCGGCGAACAGAAGCCCGGTGCCGGCCAGGATGCCGCCGAGCTCGCCGCTCCACTCGACCGCGCCCGCGGCCAGCGCGACGAGGATGCCGACGGCGAAGCCGGCGAAGATGCCGACGCCTCCGAACGTCGGAGTCGCCTGCTCGTGCCAGCGCTCGTCGGTCGGGACCGCGACGAGGCGTCCGCCGACCGGCGAGCGGAGAAGGACCCAGAGAACCGCGTAGGTGACGGGGAACGCGGCGATCGCAACGATCGCATCCACAGCTTGGAAAGGGTAGTCGAGCGCCCTGCCGCCGCCGGCCTCGGGCCGCCGCGACGAGGGCCGCCTTGGCGGACTTTGGTGCCGCCCGCGCGGCGACCCCGCTCGAACGGACCGGTCGGATTGAGCCAATTGACGCAGTCGGCAAGGTCTGAATAGATCCCACTGCCGAGGTCAGAGAACCAGCGAACATACGGTGCACGTATTCGGAGCTCGGAGTCGCGCGTCGACAAAGGGCCGATCAAGGCATATACGCCCATGCACAAACCCGATCCTGCCGCCGCCTCATTCGCCAGCCGACGGTTGCCGTTGCGTCTTCTCCTCGCCTCTCTGGCCGCTGCTCTCGCGCTCCTCGCAGCTGGCTGCGGCGGTCCCTCGCCCGAGGAACGATTCGCAGAGAGCGTCTGTTCGACGATCTTGCCCCTGGGCTCAGAAGATGCTGAAGACCTACGAAATAACGAGGTTGATCCGCGCCGCTCCCGGGGCCGATTCTGTGGTCGCGCTGAATCTCGGCGCCCTCAGAGGCAAGGCCGATGCGAAGGGCTTCGGGATCGAGCTCAGGGCGATCGCCGTGCCGGACACGGACGCCGGTCGGCGTGCCAGGACGTATGTCGAATATTCCGCCGACCAAGCCCTTGACGTCATGGCCGAGGAAGTGCGCCACATGCGCAGACTTCCGTTGAACATCACCCTTCTCCAGAGCATCCGTGAACTTCAGCGCCTCGAGCTCGGCCTCACCAGAGCGTTTTCCTTTATGGCGGGCGTTCCGAGCCTGATCCTGGTGTCCGTACCGGAACTGAAGCAGCCATTTGAGAAAGCCGCTTCGTGCACAGAGCTCGAGGCGCTCGGAACCGATTGATCGGGGCCAGGTCTTGATCTGCGCAACAGGGGTCAGGTCCCCTTTTGTTGCAGGTCCTCGGCCGGGTACGCACCGCTCTCCGAGGAGTGGCGCGCCCGGGGCCCAGGAGCTCCAAGCGGCGCGGGTGTTGGCCCGCCGACCTCCTAGACTGAACGCACCGTGACGGTGTACGCCGACGTCTACCGCTACCGCGAGCTCTTCGGGAGCCTCTTCCGGCGGGACCTGCGGGCGAAGTACAAGGGCTCGTTCCTCGGCCTTGCCTGGTCGCTGCTGCACCCGCTCGTGCTGATGGCGGTCTACCTGCTCGTGTTCTCGGTGCTCTGGCGGGTGGCAGAGGTCGGGAGCGGCGACTACTGGCTCTTCCTCCTCTGCGGCCTTCCTGCCTGGGTCTTCTTCGCGACCGCTGCGCAGGCGTCGTCGCGGAGCCTGCTCGAGAACGCGAACCTCATCCGCAAGGTGCGCTTCCCGCGCCAGCTCGTCCCGCTCTCCGTTGTCGGCACGAACCTCGTCAGCTTCGCAGCGATGCTCGCAGTCGTCGTCGCGCTGAGCCTCGTCACGCGCCCCGAGGCGCGCGCGACCGTCTGGCTCGCGTTCCCACTGGGCGTGCTGTTCGCTTGCATCGTCGCCGGCGTCGCGCTCGCGATTGCGTCTCTGAACGCTCTCTACCGCGACGTCGAGCACTTGCTCCAAGCGCTCCTCCTGCCCTGGTTCTTCCTGACGCCCGTGCTGTACAGCCTCGGCCAGCTCCCGGGTGTGGACGACCGTCCTGCGATCGAGTTCGTCCTGCACTGGGTCAACTTCCTCACGCCTCCGATCGAGGCGATGCGCGCGGTGCTCTTCTACGGAGACGCGCCTGCGGCCGGCGACGCCGTCTACACGATCGTCGCTGCGGCGGTCGCGCTCGCGGTCGGCTCGTTCGTGTTCAGTCGCTCGGACGACCGGATCGCAGTCGAAGTCTGACGACGGCCCGTCCTTCGAAGAGCGCGTCGCCGCCCGAGAATGCAGGGAGCCCTTCGTGGCTCCCCGGCTCGAGGCCGTCGAGCAGCGAGGGGAGGAGGAGGGGCTGGCCGAGGCGGGGGTTTCGCCCGCCGCCGGGCGCCCAAGCCGCGTAGCGGCGTCGTTCGGCGCGGCCGGCGATCTCCAGCGCTCCGCCCACCGCGGCGTACCCCTCCTCGTGAGCGTCGAGCAGGAGACGCGACCAGTCGCGCGCCGGCAGCGCGCCCGGGACGAGGTGCGCGCGCGCGGCAGCGTCTTCGGAGACGAGCGGCTCCTCCTGGGCGGCGAGAGCAGCCTCGGTCTCCGCGTCTGGCTCCCCGTGGAGGACGACCCCCATGCGACGCTCCGAAATCCGGGGGCGGACCTCGACGGAAAGGTCGAGCGGCGCCGAGCCGACCTCCTGGAACCAGAACCGGAGCTCCTCCACGAGGTCGAAAGCGAGCCGGTAGCTCCCGGGCGGCCTTGGGGCAGATACGGGCACGTCGAGCTCGACCGTCTCGCCCGGCTCCACAGCCTGAGGAAGCGGCGCCCGGACGCCGTCCCACACGATTGGATTCCCGAGCGGATCGAGCCAGTGATACGCGACCTGGACACCCTCTCGTCCGCGCGAGCGCCAGGGCGCCGAGCCCGCGTTCTCGAGCTGGAGCCGAGCTCTGCTCGTGACTCCCGCGCGCGACTCCTCGAGCTCGTAGGCGAGCCAGCGCACGGCGAGCGGCCCCACGGGTACGGGGTGCTCGCCGACGCGCTTCATCGGGGTCTAGTCTAGGTTGGATGAACGCAGGCGAGATCAATGTCGACGGCGTCTCGCGCCGATTCCGCGTCTATGCCCGCGACGCTCGGACGCTCAAGGACGTCTTCGTCCAGCGCGGGCGGACGGAAGCGACCGACGTCTGGGCGCTCCACGACGTCTCCCTCCGAGTCGATCGCGGCGAAGCGGTCGGGCTGATCGGACGCAACGGGTCAGGAAAGACGACCCTTCTCCGCCTCGTTGCGGGGATCATCAAGCCGACAGCGGGGCGCGTCCAGGCTGATGGGCGGATCGGCTCGCTGCTCGAGCTCGGCGCCGGCTTCCACCCGGATTTCACGGGACGCGAGAACGTCTTCCTGAACGGCGCCATCCAGGGCCTGCGCCGGGCGGACATCAAGAACCGCTTCGACGAGATCGTCGCCTTCGCGGAGCTCGAGCACGCGATCGACCGGCCCGTGCGGACCTACTCCTCGGGGATGACTATGCGCCTCGGCTTCGCGATCGCCGCCTTTCTCGACGCCGATATCCTGCTCCTCGACGAGGTGTTCGCGGTCGGTGACGAGGCGTTCCAGCGGAAGTGCTTCGGTCGCATCTTCCGGTTCAAGCAGGAGGGCGGGACGATCGTCTTCGTCTCACACGATGCCTCCGCGGTCGCGCGTCTCTGCGAGCGCTCGGTGTTTCTCGACACGGGGCGCGTCGCCTTCGACGGTCCCACTCGTGAGGCGGTCACCCGCTATCGGCGCGCCCTGGCCGAGGAGACGGATCCAGCTGAGCGCGGCGCCGGCCTGCGCGAGTGGGGCTCGGGCGAGGCGACCATCGCCTCCGCGGCGCTCGTGGGGCAGGAGGGCGCCGAGCGCCTTCAGTTCCTGTCGGGCGAGCCGTTCGCGCTGCGGGTCGCCGTGGCCACCTCGGATGGCGTCCCACCGCCGCGGCTCCAGCTCGAGCTTCGAGACGACGCGGGGACGCTCGTTGCCAGTGAGGCCGTCGATCTCCGGCAGCTCGGGTGGGCGATCGGGGACGGCGAACGAGCCGTTCGCTTCGAGATCGGCTCGCTCCCCCTCGCGGACGGGCGCTTCCACCTCCGGCTCGGCCTGACGTCAGAGAGCGGTGAGCGCCTCTACCACTGGCTCGACGACGCGCTCGTCTTCGTCGTCTATCCCGGCGGCGAGGAGCGAGGCGTCGTGCGCTTTGAAGGGAGCTGGACGCTGGAGGAGAACATCGCTCGTTGATGAGCGCGCGGACGTGCCCCGACTGGCCGAAGCTGATGGAGCTCGCGTCCGACCTCCAGTTCAAGCACTACACCGTCGCCGAGGCCCAGCTCCCGGCGGACGCCCTCACCCAGATCTCCCACTTCTCGCTCGGGGATGTCGAAATCTGCTGCGACCTCGACCACCACGTCTTCAACCCGGGCCACACGGATGCCGAGGTGTGCAGCGCCCTGCGCGCCTCGCACTGGTACGACCTGAGCGAGTGGGCCACCTCCGGCCCCGGCACGTCCTCCAACGCCGCCTGACGTCGCAGGCCGCCAGTCGCTACCGGGCGGCAGAGCCGCCCTCCGCGACTCGCTGACGACGCTCGCTACGCGATCCAGCGGGCTTGCCCGTACCACTCGTACTGTGCTGCGCGGCTCGCCCTTGGCTCGTTCGCCAGCGCCGCCCCTGCAGCGTCAGGAACCTGACTACGCTTCCCGGGTGCCGACGATCGTCGTCCCCTATCGCGGCGACGCGAAGCGGCGTTTGCCCGCCTCGATTCGTGCCGCCGCTGCGGTTGCGATGCTCGGGGACGTAGTCGCTGCGGCGCTCGAAGTCGGGCTCGTCCTCGTCGTGACTGACGACGTCACCGTCGTTCCACCTGACGCCAACGTCGTTCCAGATCCCGGACAGGGACTCGGCGCAGCCGTGACCGCGGCGCTCGCCCATGTCGAAGGTCACGCGCTGGTCGTGAACGCCGACCTTCCGTGCGCGACCCCCGCCTCGCTCCGGCGGCTCGCCTCGGTCGGGCTCGCCCTCGTCGAGGCTTCCGATGGGACGACGAACGCGCTGTCGCTACCGGACGCCGAGGCCTTCGAGCCGCTCTACGGCCCGGGGAGCGCCGACCGTTTCCGCGCACATGCGCCGTTCGCGACGGCTCCGATCCCGGAGCTCATGTCGGACGTGGACACGGGAGAGGATCTCGAGCGGCTCGCCGCGCTGCTAGGCCCTCGCACGCGCGCGCTCCTCGCTGTCACCGCGTGAAGGTCGTCCTCCTTTCCGGGGGCGGCGGCGGCGCGCGCTTCGCGCGGGGCCTCCAGGACACTCTGTCGCCCGGAGACCTGACCGTCGTCGGCAACGTGGGAGACGACATCGAGGTGCTCGGGCTCCAAATCTCGCCGGATCTCGACAGCCTCCTCTACGCGCTCGCCGGCCTCATCGACGAGGAGCGCGGCTGGGGTCGCGCCGACGAGACCTGGAACGCCCTCGACTCGGCGGCGGCCTGGGGCGAGGAGGACTGGTTCCGGCTCGGCGACCGGGACATCGGGCTCCATCTCGTTCGCACACAAGCGCTCCGCGTGGGCTCGCCGCTCTCAGAGGTCACGGCCCGTTTTGTCGCGCGCGCTGGGCTCGAGACGCAGATCCTTCCCGCGACGGACGGTCGGCTCCGAACACACGTGGTCACACCCGCGGGCACCTTCCCGTTCCAGGAATGGTTCGTGCGCCACCGGCACCGCGACGAGGTGGACGCTGTCCAGTTCGAAGGAGCCGACGACGCCCGACCCGCCCCCGGCGTGCCCGAGGCGCTGGAAGCTGCGGAAGCGATCCTCCTCGCACCGAGCAACCCGTACCTCTCCATCGGCCCGATCCTGGCCGTTCGTGCCGTCCGCGAGGCGCTCGTATCCCGAGCCGTCCGCTGCGTCGGCGTGAGCCCGCTCGTCGGGGGCAAGGCGGTGACGGGCCCGGCCGGCCGTATGCTCTCGCGCATGGCAGGCGGCACCACCCCGGGCCATGTAACAGGCTGTTACTTGGGACTGATCGACGCTCTCGTCATCGACGAGGCCGACGCGCCGGCCGAGGCGCCGGTCGAGCTCGTCGTCACCCAGACTCTCATGCGCGATCGCGACTCGACTCGTCGCCTCGCCGAGTTCGTTCTGGAGACGGCGTGCGGGTAGCCCTTGTCGGCGGAACCGGTCCGTTCGGGAAGGCACTTGCCGTTCGGCTGCGCGAAGCCGGATTCGACGTCGTCGTCGGATCACGCGATCTTGACCGAGCGACGGCCACGGCAAGCGAGCTGGGCGTCGACGGTGCGACCAATGTTGAGGCTGTTGCTGGCGCTGACCTCGTCGTCCTCGCGGTGAACGCCGATGCAGCACTCGACACGGCACGAAAGCTCCGGAAAGCGATAGGCGCAACCCCCGTCCTCTCGGTCGCGTCCGATCTCCGCTTCACTCCCGACGGCGTCGTTCTCGCAATCGACCGCATGTCACTCGCCGAACGGATTCAGAAGGAGCTCAAAGCGCCTGTCGTTGCAGGCCTGCACACACTCGCCGCGTCCAATCTCGGCGCCGCCGCGCTGCCCGACGAGGACACGCTTGTCTGCGGCGATGATCCGGATGCGAAAGCGTTGGCTCTCGAGCTCGCCGAGCGGATCACGTCCGGGCGGGCGCTGGACGCCGGACCGCTCGCGAGCGCGCGTGCGCTCGAGGGCATGACCGCCGTCATCGTGAACCTGAACAAGCGCTACCGTGGGCATGCCGGTCTTCGTGTGACCGGCCTGCCGTGAGCGGCGACCTGCGCATCATTCCGCTTCGCGGGATCCCCGAGCTCGAAGAGGGGGACGACCTCGGTGCGCTTCTCGCGCGGTCGGCCGAAAGCGCCGGCGGGCTCGAGCCGGGCGACGTCCTTGTGGTGGCGCAGAAGGCGGTCTCGAAGGCCGAGGGCCGTGTCGTCCGGCTCTCCGACGTCGAGCCCTCCACGCTGGCGCGCGAGCTTGCGGGAGACGAAGATCCCCGCAGGCTCGAGGTCATCCTGCGCGAGAGCCGCGAGATCCTTCGCGCCCGCCCACCCCTCGTGATCGCAGAGACGGAGCACGGGTTCATCTGTGCCTCTGCGGGCGTCGACGCATCGAATGCCAAGGGACACGGCACTGTCGTGCTGCTTCCGCTCGACCCTGACGCGTCGGCCCGGCGCCTCCGCGACCGCATTCGCGAGCTCGCCGACATCGACGTCGGAGTGATCGTCTCCGACTCCTTCGGGCGCGCTTGGCGGCGCGGCACCACCGACGTCGCCCTCGGAGTCTCGGGGCTGGCGCCTCTGCTCGATCTCGAAGGGCGGCGCGACTCAGCGGGGTACGAGCTGCACGCGACGGAGATCGCCGTCGCCGACGAGATCGCCGGCGCGGCAGAGCTCGTAATGGGAAAGACAGATGGCATCCCTGCTGCAATCGTGCGCGGCCTAGAGGCAGCCGGAGACGGTCGCGGCGCCGACCTGCTGATGCCGCGGGAGCGCGATCTCTTTCGCTAGGTTGCGACTCGTGCAGAAGCTCTCTCTCGCGCTCGCAGCCGCCGCAGTCGTTGCTGCTAACCCGGTCGGCGCGTCCGAGAGCAAGGCACTCGTCACGGTGCGCTTGAAGGAGTTCAAGGTCCTGCCGATGCCGCTCACGGCGAGGCGCGGAGTGGTTGTCTTCACCGTCAAGAACGTCGGGAAGCTCGACCACGAGCTTGTCGTCTACAAGACGAACGTTGCACCTGCGAAGTTCCCCGTAAAGCGCGGCCGCGCCGTCGCGGCTGGCCGGATCGGACGCGTCGGCCCGATCAAGCCGGGAGCAACGCGAACGCTCACGCTCACGCTCAAGGCGGGGAAGCACGTCCTCCTCTGCAACCTGCCCGGGCACTATCAGGGCGGCCAGCGGATCGGATTCGGCGTCACGTAAGACGCCGCCTCACGTCGATAGACTCGACCCGTGCGGACGTACGCGATCTGGGGGAAGGCGACCTCTCCCGCCCACGAGGACTGGGTTCGCTCGGTCGGCAGGCAGTTCGAGCGGGACGAGTTCACGGCCGTCGACGACGTCGCCGACGCCGCCTTCGTCCTCAACATGTTCGACGCGGCCGACCCGAAAGCGTTTCGGCGTGCTTCCCGCGGTACGTACTCCGCGGCGTTCTATGAGCTTCCCGAAGCACCGCAAGACGCTCTGAAGGAGAGCTACCCCATGCTCGTCCGCACGCTTTCGAACGTCGTCCTGCTCCGCGTGCCAGGGGAAGGCGTGTGGTTCACGACGATGGAGCGAGGCACCTACCACGTCTCGGACGACCCGGCTGAGATCTACGAGCGGCTCGCTCCGCTCGCCACGTCGCGACTCGTGATCGACAACGAGTGGATTCCCGACCTCGAGCCCGAGCTGTGGGACGGCGACGAGATCACGGCCGACATCGGTGACGCCGGCCGCCGGCTCGACGAGCTCGACTTGCTCCCGTCCCCGTTTCCTGTCGAGGAGTACCTCTCGGGGCGCGACCTGCGCCACGTCATGCGCCTCTACAGCGTCGGTGGGCTCTCGTACGGGAACCTGTCGGCCCGAAAGGACGAGACGCGCTTCTGGATGAGCGCGAGCGGCGTCGACAAGTCGAAGCTCGAGACGGTGGGGCGTGACTTTCTCATGGTCAAGGACTTCGACGACGAGCGCGGCGCGATCGTCCTCAGCGTTCCACCGGGGATCGAGCCTCGTCGCGTGTCGGTGGACGCGATCGAGCACTGGATGATCTACCAGGCGCATCCCGACGTGGGCGCGATTCTCCACGTCCATGCGTGGATGGAGGGGATCGCGGCGACGGACGTGAACTACCCGTGCGGGACGCAGGAGCTGGCCGTCGCGGTCGCTGACCTCGTCGAGCTGGAGCCGGATCCCGCACATGCGGTGATCGGCCTCCGGAACCACGGCATCACCTGTACCGGGGAGAGTCTCTCCGAGATTCTCGACCGCGTCGCACCGAAGGTCCTTCGCCAAGTCCCTATGACGTAGGGGCCGGGCGGCGTCCCACACTGCGAATACACCGCGGGTTACACCCTGCGACGAATAGTGCTCCCTCGAACGAGGGAGTAGGTTGCTGGCCATGATCGAGCTGGCCACGGAGAGACGAGCCGCGCCCATAACGGAGCGTCAGCGAGATGTGGTCGCCCTGATTGCGGCCGGATGCTCGAACGACGAGGTCGGCGCGCGGCTTGGGATCTCCCCCAGGACTGCCAAGGCCCACAGCGACGTCTTGCGACAGAAGCTTGGCGTGAGACGGAGACGCCAGATCCCGATCGCGTTTCGTCTTCTGACTGGGGAGGATCCGCTGTCCGCCGGGAGCCGCTGGGCATTTGCCGCGCAGCCTCGCCGCTGAGTCGGCGTCAGGCCCGCCCCTCGCGCGTGCGCCTTCGAGCTCCAGGGTGGTAGGGTCGAGCCCCGCTTCCAGCCGAGCTTGCATCAGGGGAGATGGCAACGACGGCGACAGTCCCGGAAGTCCGTACGCTCCAACGCCGCAAGATCATCGAGCGGCCACGGCTCTTCGCCCTACTCGACGAGTCGACGGCCCGCGTTAGGACGCTTGTCGCTCCCGCGGGGTACGGGAAGACGACTCTGGCGGAGCAGTGGGCCCGGCGAGACGGACGTCGTTCGACATGGTTCACAGCGCGGCGCTCCTCTACGGATGTCGCCGCGCTCGCGCTGGGACTCGCGCGCGTAGCGACGGAGCTCGTTCCCGAGTGCGAGGTCCGGCTCCGAGAGCATCTGCGGGCAGTACCGGCGTCGGGCGAGCACACCGACGTTCTCGCGGAGATCTTCGGTGAGGATCTCGCCGAATGGCCTGGCGACGGCTGGCTCGTTCTCGACGAGTACCAGGAGGTCGCGCGGGCGCCTGAGGCCGAGCGCTTCGTCGCCGAGCTCGTCTCCGCCTCTCCTGTCCAGCTTCTGATCGCAAGCCGGGAGCGGCCATCCTGGGTGACGGCGCGCGCGATTCTCTACGGCGAGTTCCTGGAGGTGAACCAGACCGCTCTCGCGATGGACAGCGCCGAGGCGGCGGAGGTCCTCGCAGGGCGCAGCGCTCCCTCGGCTTCGGGGCTCGTAGCGCTCGCGAACGGGTGGCCGGCCGTGATCGGGCTGGCGAGCGTCTCTTCGGCCGAGATCGAGGGTGAGCACCAGGTTCCCGAGTCGCTCTACCGCTTCTTTGCGGAAGAGGTGTACGCCGCCCTCGGCGAGGACGTGCAGACAGCCTTGGCGACCCTCGCAGTCGCGCCCGTCCTCGATCGGGAGCTTGCGGCTCTGCTCCTCGGCGCCGAGGCCGCGGACGTTGTTTGCGCTGCGGCACTCGACGTGGGGATCCTCGTCGAGCGCGAGGCACGGCTCGACCTTCACCCGCTCGCCCGCTCGTTCCTCGAGGAGCTCGGCGGGCATCCGGGCTCGAGCTCCGACCGTGACGGTGTCATGAAGTGCCTCGGCCACTACAAAGCCAGGCGCAACTGGGACGCGGCGTTCGATCTCATTGCGCGGCGGGGTCCGAGCGGCGAGCTGGAGTCCGTGCTCCTCGAGGCCCTGGACGAGCTCCTCGAAACCGCCCGCTTGCCGACGATCGAGGCCTGGTGCACACTCGCTACCCAATCCGGCGTCGAGGCGCCTGCCTTCTCGCTTGCCCGCGCCGAAGTGACGCTCCGCCAGGGTCGGCTCGCCGAGTCGCAGGCGCATGCCGAGGCGGCGGCCAAGGCCGAAGGATCGGAGCTCACGTTCCGGGCGCTTTGTGTCGCGGGGCGGGCAGCGCACTTGGCGTCACGCGAAGAAGATGCGCTCGAGCTCTATGGTCGTGCCGAGCGCCTGGCTTCGAACGAGTCGGATCGCCGCGATGCTCTCTGGGGCCAGCTATTGGGTCAGATCGACCTCGAGCTGCCGGAGGCAGCTGAGACGATCCGACAGCTAAGTGCGGGAGTCCATCGGTCCGATCCGCGCGAGGTCGTGCGAGCGGTGGCGTATGAATTGAGTTATGGACAGAAGACCGGATCCGTCGACCTTTCGGATGCCGATCTGGCACGCGAGCTACTCCCCGTGGTCGCCGATCCTCTGATCGAGTCGACCTTTCTCAATACCTACGCTAATTCCCTGGCTCTCGCGTCTCGGTACGAGGAGGCGCTCGAGGTTGCGGCGGCACTCCTTGAGATTGTCGACAGGTTTCGCTTCGACTTCGCGCTTCCATACGCGCATTACGCGCTCGGCATGGCCTACGGCGGACTACGTCAATGGCGGCAGGCGGAGGGACACCTAGACCAAGCCGCGGCCACCGCGCGGATGAACCACAACACTCACGCCGAAGAGGCGTGCTTTGCAGTTCGGCTCCGGATTCTCGCCCAGGAGGGACGGCACCAACTCGCTCTCTCGCTCCCGCTTCCGCCACGCTCTTCCATCGCGGCCTCATGGGCGGAAGCCCTTGGATCACGTGCGCTCGTTCTCGCCTCGGCCGGAAGAGCGGAGGAGGCCCTGACTCTGATTCGAGGGAGTCGGGGCGTGACGAGAGCGGTTGGATCACTAGTGCTCATTACGGCAGTCGAAGCTATCGCTGCCCTGAAACGGCGCGAGGACGGCGCGATCGCGCTAATCGCGAGGCTCGAGCAGACCGCCTTTTCGTCCGGCGCGGTAGATTTCCTAGTGACGGCATACCGATCGACGCCAGAGCTGCTCGCGGTGCTTCTTCGCCCTGCTTCGACGCGCGAGCGGGCGGTCGAGCTAATCCGGAAGGCGGCTGACGAGGACCTAGCTCGAGCGGTTGGTCATCCGATCGACACGGTCGACGATCCGCGGGAGCGGCTGTCCCGCCGAGAGCGTGAGGTCTACGACCTATTGCGCCAATGTCTCTCGAACCGCCAGATCGCAGAAGCCCTCTTCATCAGCGAGTCAACCGTCAAGCTGCACGCACATCACATCTACGACAAGGTCGGCGTGCGGTCGCGGACTGCCCTGGCTGTGCAGGCCGCGCTCGAGCGAGCGAATCAGGCGACGTCTGCGACCGGGACATCGGGCGTCTCCGACGAGTCGTAGGTGCTCTGCGCAAACGCGAGGAAGTCGCGTCGCCGCGCGAGCCG
>Ga0247727_10007265_pt1 | contig 21237 bp, 14 predicted proteins | sample WisWelCaveWW1625_FD_202498 | JGI IMG/M metagenome (GOLD analysis project Ga0247727, IMG submission 202498) | Biofilm microbial communities from Wishing Well Cave, Virginia, United States - WW16-25 | ecosystem: Environmental > Aquatic > Deep subsurface > Groundwater > Cave microbial mat | place... | reverse complement strand
AGCAATGGCATAGCCGGTTGATGGAGTTTCTCAATCTTCCCTCCGAACAAATCGGTTGTATCGGCGGCGGCAAAGATTCGCGAACCGGCAGAATCGACGTGGCGATGCTGCAGAGTTTGGTGCGAAAGGGCGAAGTCGATCCGCTGGTTGGCGAATATGGTCATGTCATCGTGGATGAATGCCATCACATACCGGCGTTCTCCGTCGAGCAGGTTTTGAAGCACGCGCGAGCGCGCTATGTGACCGGCTTGACGGCAACGCCCTATCGCCGCGACGGCCATGATCCGATCATCACCATGCAATGCGGGCCGGTGCGTTGCCGGAGCAATGCTCAGGATATTTCATTTAAACGCCGGTTGATTTGCCGAGAAACGGGAATGCTCTTGCCCGCTCACCAACAAATGTCGTATCATGAACTCCTTGATCAGCTTGCCAGCAACGAAGATCGCAATCAGTTGATTATTTCAGATGTTGTGAAGGTTTTGCAAGCACATCGCGCACCGATCGTTTTATCCGAACGACGCGATCACGTTGAATTGTTGCGCGTTGAATTAGCCAAGCACGTGAAGCATCTGATTGTTTTGCACGGCGGCAAGAGCGAAAAAGAACGCGGCGAAATTCAGCGCCAACTTGCGGAAATTCCGGAGGACAAAACCCGCGTCATTCTCGCCACCGGCGCTTACGCCGGCGAAGGCTTTGATGATCATCGCCTCGATACATTGTTTCTTGCCATGCCGATTTCCTTCAAAGGCAAAATGGAACAATACGCCGGGCGAATTTTGCGGCCCCATCCGGAAAAGACAGAAGTGCGGATTTATGATTACGTCGACAATAAAATCCCGATGTTGGCCGGCATGTTCAAGAAGCGGCTGAAGGCGTATCGGGCAATGAGATATTTTCAAGACGAAGAGTGCAAACGGCCATTCGCTAAGGCCGCATCCATCCAACTGCAACTGCCAATGGTCGCTTGAATGAGAAAACCTTGCAAGTGAATTGTGATAAGTAATACCACTTTACCCGCATTGGGCGAAAAAACATCTGAAGACCTGAAACACTTCAACCCGCATGGCGCGGAGTATTGGAATGCCCGCGAGTTGCAACCATTGAATGGCGTCGCTTCGCGAACGTTATCAAACGCGCAATGATTTCATGTGAGAAATCGGGCAATAATAATCCGGCCTACCATTTTGCTTGCGTCGGCAAAATGATCGAATTAAATTGACGAGACCATTTCGGTGATATCACCGAAATGGTCAAGCTGTTGATTATACTAACTTAATCAATGGTTTTTTGCCAAAATAATGCGAAAGAATGGCCAGTGGCGAACTAAAAATCAATAATTTAGCTGCAATCCTAAATTTGTTTTTTGAAAAACCAAAGGTTTAACTCTAATAATTTAATTGAGGCGAAATGCTCATGAAACCTGAAATTCAAAAGATTGCTTCCGATCATGTATCTCCATTTGAACAAATTCGACGAACAAACGATGCCAGTGTCGAATACTGGTCGAGCCGTGATTTTGCTCAAGTCTTGCAATACAACGAATATCGCAATTTTGAACAGGTGATTCAAAAAGCGCGCGCAGCGTGTTTCAATAGCGGTCAGCGCCTGGAAGACCATTTCGTTGACGTCGACGAAATGGTGGAGATTGGGAGCGGCGCCAAGCGCATGATTAAAACTATTTACCTTTCGAGGTATGCGTGTTATTTGATCATTCAAAACGCGGATCCTGAAAAGGACATCGTCGCGCTGGGACAAACTTATTTTGCGGTGCAAACGCGGCGGCAGGAGCTTTCCGACCAGAGGCTCGAAGATGAGCGGCGTTTGCTGTTGCGCGATGAGATGACGAAGCACAATCTCAAACTTGCCGATGCGGCCAAGCGCGCCGGCGTGATCCAGCCGATTGACTATGCCATTTTCCAAAACCACGGGTACATGGGACTCTACGGCGGCCTGACGGCCCAGAATATTCATCACCGCAAAGGCTTGAAAAAGAGCCAGCACATTCTCGATCACATGGGCAGTACCGAGCTCGCCGCTAATTTGTTCCGTGCGACGCAAACGGAAGAAAAGCTGCGCCGAGAAAATATTCAGGGAAAAGATAAAGCCAACTTGACCCATCGTCAGGTCGGCGCTAAAGTCCGCCAAACGATCAAGGAACTGGGCGGCACGATGCCGGAAGAACTGCCTGCGGCTGACAGCATCAAAAAGTTGAAACCGAGAAAACCACGAGAATTGAAATAAATAACCAGAAATAAAAACTGTCAGACGCGAAATCTTTTTGTTATTAAGCCTTGTGCTATTTATAGAAAAGATTCCGGCGGAATGACACTGCAACGAATCACCTATCACCGAGGAGGAAGCATGTCCACAACTTTTTCCAGAAGACGTTTTTTGCAATTCACCGCCGCGTTGCCGGCGTTGAACTTGCCCAACATTATCACCAGCAAAACGCAGCAAAAAGCCGCGAAAGTGCCGATCATCGTATGCAGTCGCGGCGAAGATTGGGGCCCCAAAGTGAACGCGCCCGGTTGGGATATTCTTTCCAAAGGCGGCGGCTTGATGGACGCCGTCGAGAAAGCTGCCAATGTCACTGAACTCGATCCCGAAGACATGAGCGTCGGCTACGGCGGTTTGCCAAATGAAGAAGGCGTCGTGCAACTTGATGCCTCGTGCATGTACGGCCCGTCGCACAAGCCCGGCTCGGTGGCGAGCCTCGAAGGCATTAAAACGCCGTGCAGTGTCGCGCGCTTGGTGATGGAACGCACGGATCACATGATGCTCGTCGGGGTGGGCGCGCAAAAATTTGCGCTGGCGCATGGTTTCCAAATTGAAAACCTGCTGACGGAAAAAGCCCGGCTGGCTTGGCTGAAATGGAAAGAAAATTTGAGCGATCAGGATGATTGGCTGCCACCAACCGATGGCATCTACAAAGACAAAAACGGCCGCCCCACTGGCACGATCAACGTTTTCGGCATCGACGCGAAAGGTGACGTCGCCGGTATCACCACCACCAGCGGTCTCTTTGGAAAATTGAATGGTCGCATCGGCGACTCGCCGATTATCGGCGCGGGCTTGTACGTCGATAACGAAGTCGGCGCCGCGGGCGCCATCGGGCGCGGCGAGGAAGTGATTCGCACCTGCGGGAGTTTTTATGTTGTCTCGTTGATGCGGCAAGGCATTCACCCCACCAAAGCTTGTTTGGACGCGTGCAAGCGCATCGTCGAGATCAATCAAAAACGCAACGTGAAAATTGATTTCAATGATAAATTTGTGGCGGTGAATAAAAAGGGCGAGGTCGGCTGCGCCGCCATCAAAGGCTCGAAGAAAAATCCGCCGATGGTGGCGTTTACCAATGCGGACGGTTTCACGGCGATGGCGGGGGAATATTTGATTGAAGCAGAAGATCGATAATTGTCGAGGCTCTCGCGGCGCGCGAAAAATCAAATGCGAATTGCTGCGAGAGCCTCGCTGTGCCGCTTGCCCTTAGGCGCCTTTAAACATCGTCGTCAGCGCCAGAATGGCAAAGCCGCCCGTCACCAGCCAGAACGCGTTGTCCGCGATGATCGTCGCTGGAATAATCTTTAATCCCCCGAGAATTCCGAGCACGCCGAGCACCACGGCGACCAGCCAGAAAGTTTGATTGGGAGCGTTGAGCTTCATAACTCCTCCTCCGATGGTTTATGGTGAGATGAAACGACTGTGAATTGAACGCGTCAACATCCGCCCCGCGAAAACACGAAGTGAAAATTAAATTGCAAGCTTGCGCCGCGAATCTCCGTGTTTTAAAAAATATTACATCCGTTACTCTATCGTTCCGGCAAATAATTCCATCTGCCTTGTCAGTTTCTCTCCGTTATTTGACCAGCGCACGCCTTCAAGTTGCAGCAACTTTTTTTTGAGCTGCACTCCGGCCTCGCCCTGCCGGCCTGAAAAGCCGCCGAGCTTGCCGCCACTTGCCACCACGCGATGACACGGAATCAAAATGGGAATCGGATTCGCGCCCAGCGCTTGGCCCACGGCTTGGCTCGCTTTCGGCTTGCCGATTTTTTTTGCGATCTCGCCGTACGTATAAACCTGCCCATACGGAATGCGGCTCGTAATTTTTAAAACCTGTTGTTGAAAATCGCCCATCACAAAACGCCAGTCAATCGGAATCGTAAAACGGTTGAGCTTGCGTTGCAAATACGATTGCAGCTCCTGCCGGATGGCGGCGGTCATGAGCTGATCGCGTTTGATCCAGGCCTCGGGCTGGCGCTTTTTCAACATTTCCTCGATCTCAAACGGCGAATGGTCGGTGAATTGCGCCATGCACACGCCCTGATTGGTTACGGCCACCATCAGCGCACCGATGACAGGATGTTGAATGAATTCGTAATAAATCTGTTTCGCGCGCATTTTGCTTTTGATCGAAGCCCGCAAAATTTCGGCGTGACGGCCGCCCATTTGCTGGACCAACGTTTCCACGCCGCCGAGAATTTCGCGATACAGCGTGAACTCGCGGTTGCAGCCGGGACAATCCGACACGTGATGATGCAGGCGCTGCTCCTCGTCGCGCGTCAGCTCGCCAAGATACAACGCCATCACTTGATCTTCATTGATGTGGCCGAGCAGTTGCATTTTGCCCTCGTCAGCCTTGTCGGGAACGACCAATCTCATCAGTATAGCGCGCTCATGCAATTTTCGAATTTATTTCGTCATTAAAATTTTTTCGTCCGGATCGAGCGTGACTTGCTCCGGCTTAGCTTCCTGCCGCAGTTTGAAACGAGCGACCGCTGTTTCCATCCAAATACTTTGCCGCGTTTTCTCGCCGCCGCTGGTGATTTCTATGTCAAGCGGCAGGCGGAAAAACGTTCCGGCTTGTGTTTGCCGCAACGTCAGCGCAAGCATTTTTTCTTTTGGCAGCCAGCGCCACTCATAGTGCAGCACGGGATGGCCCGGCTGGCGCAGCCACTGCCGGAAAAACCAATCCAACTTTTCGCCGCTCGCTGATTCCATGACGCGGCGGAAATCATCGGTGAGCGTATTGCCGTTTTTATAGAGGCGATAATATTCGCGAATGCCTTGCCAGAAATTTTCGTCGCCGGCTTGGTGCCGCAGCATGTGCAACACCCACGCGGCTTTGGGATAATTATTGCCGTTGAGCAACTCGAAATAATTCGTGATCGTCGTGTCGAGGATCGGCGTCAATTTTTTACGCGAAAACTCCAAATAGCTTTCACGATGGCGGCGCATTTTTTCGCGAAAGGCTTCGGCGCCGTCGGCGTGCTCATAAAACAACGCGCCAAAATAAGTGGCAAAGCCTTCGCTGAGCCACAGATGATGCCAGTCCGCTTCCGTCACCGCGTCGCCGAACCATTGATGCGCGATCTCGTGCGCGTTGGTGCCTTCCGCGCCCGGCGAAGTTGGGACGCTTTCGGCAAAAAAAATCGCGCTGGAATTTTCCATGCCGCCGAAGCGCGTCGAAGATTGCACCAGCGCGAGTTTTTCGTACGGATACGGCCCGAGGCGTTTGCTAAAAAACTCCAGCATGGCGGCGGTGCGGCCGAAATTTTTTATTGCCGCCGCGGCGTCATCCGGAAAAACATAATAGCTCACCGGCACGTTTTCCGTTTCGCCGAGGTGCAAAACTGCAAACTCCGCGGCGCCAAACACCATGCAGTACGTCGGAATGGGCGCGCGCTCGCGCCAGCTCCAGGTTTTGGTGCCGTTCAAATTGTGCTGCTCGCGCTCCAATTGCCCGTTCGCCACCACCGTGTAACGCTCCGGCGCGGTGATGTGAAACTCCACCGTCGCCTTGTCATTCGGATGATCAAGGCCCGGAAACCAGTTGCGGCCGCGATCCGGCCAGTTGTCTGCAAAAAACGTGCGGCGTTTAAATTTGTTTGTTTGAATATACAAACCGTCTTTGGGCTCGCCGCGGTATTCAATCGCCAAAATCAGCGTATCGTTTTCGGCCGGTAAATTCACCTCCACCTGTTCGCGCCCCGCCAGATAGGTCGCCGCTTTTTCATTGACGCGCAGCGCGGTGATCGCCAGGTTTTTAAAATCAAGCCTCACCGTGGTGTCTTGCCGGTCGCGGCGCAGAACCGTAAGCAGTGTTTTGCCGTAAATGACGTTGTTCGTGTCGGAAACGCTCAAGCTGAGATTGTAATGCAAAACATCGAAACCGGATTGGCGAATGTAACCGTCGGTCATTTGCCCCAACGCCGGGGTTTGGGCAAATCCGCTTGCCGCAAACAACAGGGAGAAAAACAAAATTGCCATTCCGGAAGAATCCTTTTTATATTTAAACGCTTCGTATTCAACCAGCCGGCCCTCGGGCGCCGGCCAGGGATTCATCCTGAATGACAAGTCCGTGGGTCGATATCAACGGCTATCAATTTAATAAGTTTTCTCTCAATGTCAAGCAGACTTTTTTCCGATCAACTCGAAAAAATTTTGCCTTTTCACACAAATGCGACAGAAATTTTTGTGCGAGATTTTTCACCGCGCCGCTTTACGCATTTTTCTTCCCCGAATGTAGTTCGGCAATGACAAAAAGGTTATTGCGCGTCCGTTGTTATACAACCACGACGAAATATAAAAACCCGCTTTACTTCTTTTATTTTTCAGCACTCTGCGGCGGTTGCCGGTATGTTAACGATTGTTTATAATCTCTGCTAAAGTATCACCCACGAACATTGTCTCACGCTAAAACATTGCCGGGGTCGAACGCGATTTTTTCCTTTTCTCGATCGGCGCTAAGTTCAACATCCGACAGCGTTTTTCGGGCAACGACGGCGGCGGCACTGGTATATCGTTTGCTAAAAAGAACTGCGTTTATAATTCACCTTGCATGAGTCGTGTAGCCGTCGTGTGAATTTCCAGGGAGATTAGGATTGATCTCGGCCGGTTGGCGAATTCGTGCAGTAATCCACAGGGGTTGTTCACGCAACTTTGAGACGCATCAGATGGACGCCAAAAGACTTTCTTACCTTGTTCCGAGGATCGTAACAGGGGGATATTCGCAAGGGGAACTGTGTGAGTTTATTAATTTAGTTCAAAAAATTTCGCTGAGCTATCTGAAGTATCAGGAAGTGATCGGCAAACATATTCGCTGGGAACGCCGCGGCAAAAGCGGCGAGCTGGAGGATATGGCAATCGATTGCGTTGCCGGACTCTTCATGCGCAACGAGAACAACGAATTCGTGCAACTGCGCCGTTACTTCGGGCCTTATCTCGACAGCGCCGCCGAGCCGAATGACGTTGAATTGTTGATCATGCTGCGCCGTTTGGTGATCAAAAAAACGAAGCAGGAATTGTCGCGCATTTTTAAAGAGCGCGATCCCGAAGGCGCCAAGATCATTCGCAACATTCGCGTCGCCGTGAAAAATGCCAAAGATCTCGGCATCTTTCGCGAAATGGGCCGCGAGTATATTTTCGTGCGCACTCCCGCCTGGGCGGGACGCAGTTTGGCGCCCGCCGAATCCTACGCTGACGGCCCCAGAAAAAAATCCGGCGGCAAGCCTGTTCCGGTCGGCGTTAAAACCGCGCCGGCCTTGCTGAAAGAATCTTATCCCGCGAAACCCGCGGTTAACCCCATGCCGGTGATGAAAGCCGCGGACCTGTCCGACGACGAGCTGGTTTATTTGCGCAAGACCAAACCCAGCATCCCGGAAAAAATGCTGAAGAACAATTATTTGGAGCTTTCTACCGCCAAAGATCACGTTTCGACAACGATTCGAAAAATGCTCTCGGTCGTGAAAATCGACGAGCGTTTTCAAAACTTTCTGCCCACCGATGTGGTCGCCCGCCTGATTCGCCACACCAATCTGGAGATGGTGCGCACCCGCCTCATTGCGCAAATTGAAGACCTCTCGCCGCTCGACTATGTCCGCTTGAAAGAAATCGAGCGCGCCAAGAAAAGAGTCTTGCAACGCGTCCGGCAAAAGATTCATAGCCAGTATGTCGCCAGCGGCAAGGTGGCCACGGAAAAAGGCGAGATTTATTTTCGCACGCTCGCCGACGTTATGGACGACATCACCCACAGCAAAAAGATCGAATCCTATTTTCGGCACCTGCGTAAATACATTCCGGATTTGACCCAGCGCCGTTATCGCGAAGAAGAACGCACCATTTTTGAGTATCTCGGGAAGCTGACGAAAAAATGGTTTCGCGAGCTGCTGAAAGAATTACTCTAAACACAATATCGTAATTCCTAAACCGCCTGACGGCTCGTCGGGCGGTTTAGGATATTTGCCGGTCGGTAATTACGAAAACGTTCCGCCCTCCTTTTAAAAAATTAAAAAAGGACGCGAGGAATTTTCCGTGAATTGCAGGGATTGTTTGTACCTATCAATACGTTTTAAAAGACCTCCGAACTGCAAGGTGGCAATGAGGTCGGTACAAGCACGGTGTACGGAAGTGGCCGTGTGCAGTGGTCATTCGGTGATATGGATCATCGCCGCAATCCCTAACTTTTCACGACATGAGTATGAACAAAAACCTGTCGCGTTACAGGAGAGCAGTCGTCTCTGGCATGGGGGAAATTGACGGGCGCTGCCCCGACTCAGGATCGTTGGAGTACATCCTGCTGACGGCGCACCGAAACCGCGAGTCGTTTGAGCAATTTGAGCAGCATTTTCTGGTTTGCGAAAGTTGCCAAAAACGCATTCGCCTGATTGAATTGTTTTACGTCATCCTCAACGAAGAAATTCAGCAACCGGTTTCCCCGGTTGTCGTTCAACTGGCGCAAAAACTGGCCGAGCCGCAACAGGCATAAGCGGTTGTCAAAAAAAAATGGGGCGGTGGCCGGAAGGGTGATGGAGAAAACTCGCAACGCCGCTTTCAATTTTGAGGCGCGCGGTGTTGGGCCGTTAATTTTTTTGGGGTTTTGCTGAACCCGCGCCGCCCCTTGCGTCTTTCATGGTTCGAATCGATTTCATTTTAAGCGATTCGAACGAAATAAATTTTGTTAACATCGGGCTGGCGCCAAACTCGCCCCAGCGTTTCTTTTTTGCCTCCGCTCCGCCGCGGATAACTTGAGTCAAATCAAGTCATAATCACGCGGTCTCGCCTGGTTTTTTTCGCTAAAAATAACTTGACAGGTTTGGAGATTTCCTCTATATTGATTAGCTCTCCCGCAACTCCTTGACATTCCCCGTAGTATGTCTTGGGGGAGAGCCTGGGATTGAGGCAAATGTTTTATCACGATTCAGCTTTTGCGATTAAACCAATAATTCTTTATCACGGCTAACGGCAAATTTTTGCGGCTGGACAAAAAATGGACAATCCAACAATTCTCGTCGCGGACGGCGATCCGAAGAACCTGCAGATTCTTCGGGAAAGCCTCGAAGCCTCCGGCTTTGAGGTGATTGTGGCTTCGGACGGCTTACAGGCCTGGCAAAAAATTTCTTCCGACGTTCCCGATCTTATTCTCTCCGAAGTCAACCTGCCCAAGCTCGACGGCTTTCAATTGCTGGAGAAATTGAAAGCTGATCCGGTGACGTCTTCGATTCCTTTGATGTTTCTCACCAACCGGCGCGAGTTGCAAGATCGCGTGCGCAGTTTGCGCGGCGGCGTCAAGGATTACATGATCAAACCGCTGCACGTGAAAGAAGTCATCGCGCGCGTGCGCATGATTTTGCGCCGCATGGAACGCATTCGCGAGGAGGAGATCGAATCCACGCGCAAGCTCGCGGGCCGGCTGGAGGAATTCAGCGTGATCGATCTCATCGAGAATTTCGGCATGGAACGCAAGACCGGCATTCTGACGCTTTATAACGCCAGCAATAAAAGCGGCGAAATTTATTTTCGCGACGGCGCGGTGATCAACGCCTCGCTCGCCAATTTGAAAGCGGAAAAAGCCGTTTATCAAATGCTGCCGTGGAAGCGCGGCCATTTTACCATGACGTTCAAAGAGATCACCGTGCCGGATGAGATTGCGGTGAGCAATCTTGGCCTGTTGCTGCAAGGCTTCAAGCGCATGGAAGAGCGCGAGCGCTTGTTCAAAATGCTGCCGTCGCCGGAGACCACGTTTGTGACCACCGAAACGTTCCGCAATATCCTGGCCCGCCGCGAGCTGACTTCGGACGTGGCCCGCTTCGTGGCGTTGATCGACGGCAAGCGCGATATTTTGCAAGTGATCGACGAGAGCAACTACGACGACATCAAAACCCTCGAGCGGATGGTCAAGCTCTATCAGCAGGGTTTCATCAAGCCGAGCAAAACCTCGCTGGCCGGCGATGAAGAAGTGGACGATATGGTGGCGACGCTCGCGGAGCCGAAAATCATCGAGCGGCTCGACCTCGAGAGCCTCGAATCGCGTTTTGTTGGCCGCCAAACCGAAAAAGAAGCGCCGCCGGCTTTTCGCGGGCCCAATATTCCAACTTATGCGCCGCCGGAACGTCGCCCCAAAGATCCGCCCGGTATTTCCATTGAAACCAAACATAACGCGCCGCCGCCGACGCGACCGTTAACCCCGACGGCCAAACCGCCAGCCTCACCGACGGAAATCATCGGCGCCGAGGACTTTGAGATGGAAGCGGATGCTTTCGGCGAAGACGAGCAGCCCGATGCACCCGCGGTTAAAATTTTACGGCGCAGCGATGAAACGCCGGCGCGCGATGAGCGCAAGCCGCCAACCGTCCCGCCGAAAGTTTCCGCCGAACGCGGAGAAATTTTGCCGATTGATTTGCGCGATTTGAGGCAGCGCCCCACCGCGCCGCGCGAATATGAGCCGCCGAAAAAACTCGAAAAAATCATGGCCCGCGCGGATGAATATGTGCTGCCGGCCCAGGAAATTATCAAACCCGCGCCTGCAATAAAACCGCCGGCTATCGACGCGCGCCGGGAAATTCCGCCGCCGGTTGAAACGCGAAACTTGCCGACGGAAGTGTTGCCGTCCGAGCCGGAGCTTCCGGAAATTAACACCAAAACGATCATCATCAACTCCCCCGAAGAGATGGAACGGGCCCTGGCGCGTTTACAAAAATCGGAGGCGGCGCCGATTATTCCGGCCGCGCCAACGGTGATCCAACCCTTGCCGCTGCGTAGCGAAGCGCCGCAGCCAACTCTGATTGAGACAAGCGCGCCGCTGCCGCCACCGGCAAAGCTGCCGGAAGCTAACGCGCCGGCCATCATCCAACCGGCGTTGACTTCACAACCGGCCGATGCCATCACTTCCTGTTTGGCGCAATTGCTCAAGAATCGTCCGGCTGCCAAACCCAAGCTGGTCATCATTGGGCGTGAAGGCCAGCATGTTTCGCCGATGCTGCGCCAAATTCTCGGCGCCGAATCTTCTTTGCGCCGCATGCAAAGCGCCGTGTTTCAATATCTCGAAATCGGCGAGCGCAAAGTGGAAGCGCAGCCGTTCGAGATCATCGGCATTTCGATGGAGCAGCAATTCACGCGGCTGTTGGACACCGCCGGCGGGGATTTGCTCGGCTACATCGTCATGATCGAAGCGCATCGCAAAGAGCGCATCGAATATTTGAGCTATCTCGTCAACATGCTCAACAATGTTTATCGCCGGCCGCTCGGCATCGGCATCATCAAATCACCCGACCAGAAAAACATGTCGCCGGACACGCTGCGCGATCTGATCAACATCGGCGCGGCGGATTTTCTGCAGGAATGCGCCCCGGTGGATAAACTTTCGGTGACGGAATTTTTGCAAGGATTCACCGGCAAAGCGAATTTGCGGCGGTGGAGCGGTTTGGAGAAAAAAAATTAACAAGGCTATAAGCAGGAAGCAACTTAAAATTTTATACGTTGAAATTGAGAAGCAATTGTTGAAGAGCATGACGAGCTATGTACGCAATTAAATATTTTGAAATTTCACTTTGCATAGTAAAATCTTGCCAAAAAATTGCGCCAGTTGTTGAATAAAGTTGCAATTAAATTTTTGTTACGCTACAAACTGAAGGCGTTCGTTGCGATGCCGGGCATTGAATTTGCTCTATTTTTTGCGGCTGCCGCCGCTTTATCGAACACTATTGCAACGAACCTGTTTGTTGTGAATCATGGATCGAAAAAAAATACTCATCGCGGAGAAAGAACCGAATGACGTTATCGAGTTGCGCAAAGCGCTCGTCACGGCAGGCTATGAGGTGCGCATTGCCACCAACGGCGCCGAAGCGTTGACGCTCGCCGAGAGTTGGCGCGCGGATCTGATCGTCGCCGAGATGCGTCTGCCGCAGATGGACGGTCCACATTTGTTGCACGACGTGCGCAACTTGCCGGCTTTGCAGTCGTTGCCGTTCATCTTAACCGGCAGCCTCAAAACGCTGGAGGAACGCGTGAGCGCGATGAAACTGGCGGTCGATGATTATTTGCAAAAACCGCTCGACCCCGAAGAAACCGTGGCGCGCGTCGAAAGCTTGATCCGCGAGGCCGAACTGCGCGCGACCGTGCCCGACCGCCAAACGCGCGGCTTCGGCGGCAGCCTCGGCGAGATGAGTCTCGTCGATCTTTTGCAAACCCTCGAAGTCGGCAATAAAACCGCGGTGATTCGTTTGCGCCACGCCAGCCGCGAAGGCATGGTCTTTATTACGGACGGCCAGGTGGTGGATGCGCTGCTCGATGATTTGGAGACGCGGCGCGCCTTGCTGCGCATGTTCACGTGGCGGGAGGGCAACTTTCAAGTTGAGATTCGCGCGCACGAACGCTCGCGGGCGTTTACCATCGCCACGCGCGATTTGATTTCCGAAGGCATGACCCGGCTTTATCGCTGGGAGCAGTTGTCCAATCAATTGCCGCCCTTGCAATCCATGATCAACGTCAATGGCGAGGCGGGCAAAGCCAAATTAACCGACGAAGAAAACGGCTTGCTGCAACTGGTGCGCAAGAACGGCTCCCAACGGATCATCGATCTCGTTGAAGAAAGCCAGTACGACGATCTGCGCGCGTTGACGGTGATTAAAAATCTTTACGAGCGGCACGTCTTGAAAGCATTGCCGTGGACGGACAATCCGCTCAACGGCGAGCCGCGCCCGCTCCTGAAGCCTTTGCAAAAAAACGGGCAACTCGCGACGGATTTGATCAGCAGCGCGTTTCAAGCCACTTTAAAAAAGCCGGCGCATGCCGCCGCGCGCCAGCATGATCGGCGGCGCGTCGATCGCCGCCAGGATGACCGCCGCAAACACGAACGCCGGCGCGACAGCCAGGATCGCGACAAGAATCATGTTTTCCTGAATAAAAGCGAGCTGATTTTAATTCGCGAAAAACTGCTCCAGAAATAGGGAAGAAAATAACTTTTAATTATGCGCATCGGTGAAATTGCCGTCCTCAGCTCCGGCAATGAAGAAAAACAACTCTTCATTAAATCAGTTTGCGAGTATCTGGAGATCACGACCGAGAATATCACCTTTGGACGTTTTCCCATCAACGAGCAATTGGTTTTACATTTGTATGGTTTAGCCGTACAGGCCGAATCGCCGGCCGTGGCGTGGGATTTACTCGCCAAAAAATGTCTCGGCTACATCGTGTTATTCCCGTGGCAGGACGCCGGCGCCTTGGAACGTTTGAAGCCGGTGCTCGACCTTCTGGCCAATAAATACGAAGCCACGATGGTGGTGGCCGCTCATATGCCGGAAGGAAATCGGCCGGTGCCCCCGGCGCTTTTTGAAAACAGTATTTCTCTCACGGCGGAGGGCAAATTGATGTTCTGCGATGCCCGCCGCCCGGCCAGCGCGCGCAAAGTTCTGCTGGCGTTAATTGATTCCTTGTTGGAAAAAATCGCGTAAATAAAATTTTTGGGTTTTCTTGACGCCGGAGCGAGACGGATCTCGCCTCGGCATTTTTGTGAGGAAGAGAAAATGAAACGGGTTTATCGCAATATTTCCGAAGCCGTCGGCAATACGCCGCTGATCCGGTTGAATCGCGTCACCGCCGGCATCAAGGCCACGGTTTACGCCAAAGTCGAATATCTCAATCCCGGCGGCAGCATCAAAGATCGCATCGCGTTCGCCATGCTCGACGACGCGGAAAAAAATGGCAGACTCAAACCCGGCGGCACCATCGTCGAAGCCACGAGCGGCAACACCGGCGCGGGCCTCGCGCTGGCCGCGGCGATCAAAGGCTATCGCGCCATTTTCACCATGCCCGATAAAATGAGCCAGGAAAAAGTGCGCATGCTCAAAGCCTACGGCGCGGAAGTGGTGATCTGTCCGACCGCGGTGCCACACGATTCGCCGGAAAGTTATCACAGCGTTGCCGCCAAGCTGGTGAAAGAAACGCCCAACGCCATTCTCGCCAATCAGTATTTCAATCCCGAAAATCCGGGGGCGCATTATCGCACCACCGGCCCGGAAATCTGGGAACAGACTGACGGTAAAATCGACTATTTCGTCTGCGGTGTCGGTACCGGTGGCACGATTTCCGGCGCGGCGAAATATCTCAAAGAAAAAAATCCCGCCATCAAAGTCATCGGCGCCGATCCCGCCGGCTCCGCGCTGCGCGAGCATTTTTACACGCGCAATCTCGTTCACGGTCAGCCGTATAAAGTTGAAGGCATTGGCCAGGAAATTATCCCCGGCACGTTGCATTGGGAATATGTGGACGAGGTTTATACTGTCGGCGACAAAGAATCATTTCTTGCCGCGCGCCGTCTCGCTCGCGAAGAAGGCCTGCTCGTCGGCGGCTCTTCCGGCAGCGCCGCGCACGTCGCGTTGAAAGTCGCGCGCGAGCTTCCTGCCGATAAAATGATGGTGGTCATCCTTCCCGATACCGGAAAATATTATCTCTCCAAATTTTACTCCGACGAATGGATGAAGGAGAATCGCTTTCTCGATATCGAGCGCGCGCTGGTGCACAACCTGTTGAGCGCCAAGCACCAGGGCCTGCCGTCGCTTATTTCCATCGCGCCTTCGGAAACCGTTCGCGAAGCTTTGAAAACGATGGCGACCAAAAATATTTCGCAGTTGCCCGTTCTTGACGAAGGCAAATCCGTCGGCAGTCTCGAAGAGAGCAACGTGATGGGCCGCGTGCTGGAGAGCGCCAATTTGATCGACCAGCCCGTGCGCACCGTGATGGAACCGGGTTTTCCCATCGTTCAACATGATGACACTTTGGAACACACGAAATATTTGCTGGCGCGCCGCTACGCCGCCATCTTGGTGCAGGAACACGGCCAGCTCGTTGGCATTATCACGAAATCGGATTTGATCGATTTTATGGCGTGAGCAAAATGGATTGTTGGATTGTTGGATTGCTGGATTTCTGAGGCCCAATAATCCATCAATCCATCGATCCAACAATCCAAAATTTAAGGAAAGGATGAGATGGGCTATCAAACAGATGCAGTTCATGCCGGACAACATCCGGACGAAACCACCGGCGCGGTGATTACGCCGATTTTTCAAACGGCGACGTACGCGCAGGAAGCGCCCGCGGTGCACAAAGGTTATGAGTACGGTCGCACCGGCAATCCGACGCGGCTCGCGTTGGAAAACAATTTAGCGGCGCTGGAGCGCGGCCAATTCGCGCACGCCTTCAGCTCCGGCATGGCTGCGACTTCGACGATTTCACAGCTTCTCAAAGCCGGCGATCACGTTGTTTGCACCGCCAATGTTTACGGCGGCACGGCGCGTTATTTCCGCCAGGTCATGGGACCTTTCGGTTTGCAATTTGATCTCGCCGACACCTCGCAGCTTGCCAACCTCGAACGCGTCTGGCGCAAAGAGACGAAAATGCTCTTCGTTGAAACGCCGACAAATCCGCTGTTAATCATTTCCGATCTGCGCGCGCTGGCGAAATTTTGTCATGCTCGGCAGGCGCTGCTCGTTGTTGACAACACGTTCATGAGCCCGTATTTCCAACGGCCGCTCGAGCTCGGCGCGGATATTGTCGTGCACAGCACCACGAAATTCATCAACGGCCACAGCGACGTGGTCGGCGGCATCGTCGTCACGAATCGCGCTGAAATAGCCGAGCGTCTCGCCTTTCTGCAAAATGCCGTTGGCGCCGTGCCCAGCCCGTTCGATTGCTGGCTGGTTTTGCGCGCGACCAAAACGCTGCCGCTGCGCATGCGCCAGATCAACGCGAACGCGATCACGATTGCCGAATTTTTAAGCAGCGAAAAACGTCTGCAAAAAGTTTACTATCCCGGTTTAAAAAATCACCCGCAGCGCGAGCTGGCGATGCGGCAGCAACTCGATCCCTATGGCCAGCCCGGCTTCGGCGGCATGATTTCATTCGATCTTTCCGATTTTGACAGCGCCAAAAAATTTCTCACCGGCATCAAGCTTTTTACGCTCGCCGAAAGTTTAGGCGGCGTCGAAAGTTTAATTTGCCATCCGGCCTCCATGACGCATGCCTCCGTCCCGCCCGAAGAACGCCGCCGCATCGGCCTCTCCGACGGTCTCGTGCGTCTCGCAGTGGGTATTGAGGATGTTGAAGATTTGATTGCGGATTTGCAAGGAGGGCTAGCCAAGATTTAAAAATAGGCTTTGATTTTTCGAGAAATTGGTTTTATCATTAATTCAGCGCCCCTTTCATTTGTTTGCAACTTTACAAAACTGCATTACGCTTTTCACATGGCGAATCTTTTTGAAGCCTATCTCGAAAAAATCGAAGCTGACTTGATAAGCGGCAAAGCCACTGAGCACACTTATCGCCCAGCGCTGGAGATGCTACTGGAGTCGTTGGCCGATGGCATTGATGCCGCCAACGACCCCAAACATATCGCCTGTGGCGCACCTGATTTTATTGTGGCACGCCGCAAAGTTCCGCTTGGCTATGTCGAAACGAAAGAGCCCGGCGCCGATCTCGACAAAGTTGAAAAATCCGATCAACTCAAACGCTATCGGCAGTCGCTCAACAATCTGCTACTGACTGATTATCTCGAATTTCGCTGGTACGTCAACGGCCAACACAAACTCACTGCACGTCTTGCTACCATCGTCGATGAAAGAAAATTGCTCCTTCATCCCGATGGGGTCGCCGACACGGACCAGTTACTCAAAGCATTTTATCAAACCGAAGTTCCCGTTATTGACACGCCCCGCGATTTGGCCGAGCGCATGGCGCAGTTGGCAAAACTCCTCCGCGAGTTGACCTTCAATACGCTGCAAGCAGAAGGCGAAAGTGCAGGCGCGCTGCATAAACAATTCAAAACCTTTCAAGAATATTTGCTCCCCAATCTCAAGGCCGGCGAGTTTGCCGATATTTATGCGCAAACGATGGCCTACGGATTATTCGCTGCCCGCGTCAGCGCTCCGCTCAATGCTCAATTCAATCGTTCTTCCGCGTACGAACATCTTTCGGCCAATCGCTTTCTCCGCAAATTGTTTTTGGATGTCGGCGAAGAGTTGGAAAACACGCCGATCGCGCCATTTTTGGATGATCTTGCCTCGCTCTTGGCCCATGCCGATTTAGCCGCCATTCTCAAAGATTTTGGCAAGCACACGCGCACCGAGGACCCCATCGTTCATTTCTACGAAACGTTTCTTGCCGCTTACGACCCCAAACTCCGCGAGAGTCGAGGCGTATATTACACTCCGGAACCAGCGGTTCAGTTCATTGTCAATTCCGTTGACTGGCTGCTGCGAAAGCGTTTTGACCGCCCGCTCGGGCTAGCTGACAAAGATGTTTGTTTGCTCGACCCGGCGACGGGCACAAGCACGTTTCTTTATTTCGTGGTGCGCCTCATTCACGATACGTTGATGAAAAAAAAGCAAGGCGGCGTTTGGCAAGAATATGTTCACTCTCAACTTTTGCCGCGGTTGTTCGGCTTTGAGCTGCTGGTCGCGCCTTATGTGATCGCGCATTTAAAGCTTGGTTTATTACTGCGCGAGTTGGGGTATCAGTGGGGCAAAGACGATCGCTTGAAAATCTATTTGACCAACGCGCTGGATGAAGGCGTCACGCGCGCAGAAACGCTGGGCAACTTGGGCTGGTACATCTCGCAGGAAGCCAATGAAGCCGCGCAGGTGAAGAAGAGCACGCCGATCATGGTCGTCACCGGCAATCCGCCGTATTCCAATTTTGGAATGCTTAACAAGAATAAATGGATCAGCAGCTTGTTGGAAACTTACAAGAAGGGCTTGCACGAAAAGAAACTCAATCTCGATGACGACTATATCAAGTTCATTCGTTTCGGCCAGTGGCGCATCGAAAAAACCGGACAAGGCATTTTGGCGTTTGTCACCAACAACTCATTCATCGACGGCCTCACCCATCGACGCATGCGTGAAGCGCTGATGGAGACCTTTACGGATATTTATATTTTGGATTTGCACGGCAGTTCCAAAAAGCCGGAGATTTCGCCCGACGGCTCGAAAGACGAAAATATTTTCGATATTCAACAGGGCGTATCCATCAGCCTGTTCGTCAAAGAACCCAATAAGCCGGGGCCAGCACAAGTTCATCACGCGGAATTGTGGGGAAGCCGTGAGCGCAAATATCAACGTTTGGCTCAGCACGAGGTCAATTCACTGAAGTGGAAAAAGTTGAAACCTCAAGCGCCGCATTTTTTCTTTGTTTCAAAGCCCAAAACGACCTCGGCTTATCAAGAGTACTGGCCGTTGGACAAAATTTTTCTCGTCAGCGGGGGCGGCTTGAACACGGATCGAGATGAGTTGTGTATTGACTTTGAGCGCAAAACGCTTGAAAAACGCATGCGGCTTTTGTTTTCCAGCCAATATGATGCGGCCTTCAAAGAACGATACCGAATCTTTCCTTCAAGTAGTTACGATATCGAAGCCCGTGTCAGGCAGAGCACGTACAAACCCGCTAGCATACGGACTTGTATCTACCGGCCTTTCGATCACCGCCTTATTTATTATCAAGTGGGATTCACCAGCCGGCCGGTTTTTGAAGTGCAGGGCCATATGCTACATCCGAATCTAGCTTTGTTAAGCGCACGACAAACCAAAGAGGAGACGGCGGTATTAGCAACGACCCATCTAGCGACACATAAGATTGTGACGGTCTATGATCGAACCTATATTTTTCCGTTATACCTGTATCCGAACGGAGATTTTCCGCTTGATTTGTTCGATCACGAAAATGGTCGCCGACCCAATCTGTCGGATGCGTTCGTCAAAGAATGTGCGACTCGGCTCAGCTTAACCTTCATCCCCGATGGCGCAGGTGATTTGAAAAAAACTTTCGGTCCGGAAGATGTTTTCAACTACACTTATGCCATCTTTCATTCACCCACTTACCGTGAACGTTACGCAGAATTTCTCAAGATCGATTTTCCGCGTTTGCCGCTCACTTCGGATAAAAAGCTGTTTGCCAAACTCGCGGCTAAAGGCGCGGAACTCGTGAGCCTGCACTTGCTCAAGTCGCATGCGTTGGATAATTTTATCAGCACTTATCCCATAACCGGTGATAACGTCGTTGAGCGCGTCCACTATGAAAAAAAGAAAGCATGGATAAACGGCGCGCAGTATTTCGGCAGTGTGCCTGAAAGCGTGTGGGAGTTCAAAGTCGGAGGCTATCAAGTCTGTGACAAATGGCTGAAGGATCGCAAAGGGCGCGCGTTGAGCAACGACGACCTTGTGCATTACCAGCGCGTGATCGTCGCACTAAAAGAAACCATGCGCGTTATGGCGGAGATTGACAAAGCTATTCCGGGCTTCCCGTTGCAATAATATGGCTCATAACGAGCCTTTGCAGTCGTGTGCTCTCCTGTAATCGCGTGTCGAAATAATGAACTTCATGCCCTCAAAGCTTTTTTCGTTGCGGTTCCTATTTCGTTGCGCGAGTTTTTTATTTTTATTTCAAACCCCCGCCGTTGCCCAAAATCCTGCCGGCATCGAATGGCATTACCACCGCACGCTAAATTTCATCATGGCCTATCGCGAAGCCGATCACGCGCTGGCGATTCGCGTGCTGGATGAATTGCAGCAGCAACAGCGGCAACTCGCGCAACGCCTCGCTTTCCAGCCGCGTCGAGCGATTACGGTATATCTTTGTCCGACGCAATATATTTTCGACCGCATGACCGGCGGCACCGTGCCGCACTGGGGCGAGGCCGCGGCAAACACGGCGCAATGGCGAATTTACTTAAAGACGCCAGCCGCGAGCGACTCACGTGAATTGTTGCCCGCCACGGTGACACACGAGTTGGCGCATCTCTGTCTCGCCGAGCTGGCCCAGCCGAATACCTTGCCGCGCTGGTTCAATGAAGGCGCCGCGATTCTTCTTTCCAATGAAGCGCGGCCCGCCGATCCGACCATCATCTCACGCGCGCTGCTCACCAATTCCCTGGTTGATTTTGAGGAAATCGATGATCTCCTCTCGTTTCCCAATGTCCGCGCGGCGCTGGCGTACGCGGAGAGTTATCAGGCCGTGAATTTTCTGACGCAACGGTTTGGCCGGGAAGCTATCGCTAAATTTGCTCGCGCTCTCGCCGTGCAAAGTGATAATCGTCAGGTTTTCCAGATTGCTTTCGGCGAAGATCTGTGGAATTTTGAAGCCGAATTTTTTGACTATTTGCGCCGAAGCTTCCGTTGGTACTTTTTGTTAGATGAGTCTCTTTTGTTTGGCGGGATAATTTTGATTCTTCTGGTCGCCGGATTTTTGGTGACCCGTTGGCAGACGAAAAAAAAAATGCAAGAATGGGAGAATGAAGAAAGAGAGGATGCAGAAAAAACGTTGCCGCCAGAAAGTACGATGTGACCCAACATAAATGTTGCGCCATCATCACGACTCATAGCACAATCCGAAAAAGCGTTCCCCGACCATCTTCACTCTCCACTACAATTGTGCCACCGTGCTCTTCGACGATGCGTTTCACCATCACCAAACCCAGGCCGGAGCCTTCGCGTTTCGTGGTAAAATTTATCTCGAATAAATGTGCGCGCGCCGCGGTGGAGAGTCCAGGCCCATTATCCGAAATTTCCAGCATCGCCCGCCCATCCTGCTGACGCGTAGCGATCCGAATTTCACAACGCCGATTCGGCGCGGCCTCCAGCGCATTTTTGATCAAGTTATTGAGCAGGCGTTTGATTTGCTCACGGTCGAGCGGCCGCGCCGGCAATTCCGGATCGAGATGGAGATGGATTGGCGCCCGCTCCGGCCCACCGCCTTCGTGCAGGCGCGCGGTCATTTGCACGATTTCATTCAAATTGGCCGGCGCCGGCTCGGCTTTCGGCAAGCGCGCAAACTCGGAAAATTCATCGGCGAGATGGCGCAATCCCGCCAACTCCGCCTCAATGCTTTGAAAAGACTCACCAATGACGGCGGCATCATGGCGCTCCGCATTAACGGCGTTAAATCTTTGCCGCAGCCGAAACAGCGCCATTT
>Ga0247727_10007264_pt1 | contig 21238 bp, 18 predicted proteins | sample WisWelCaveWW1625_FD_202498 | JGI IMG/M metagenome (GOLD analysis project Ga0247727, IMG submission 202498) | Biofilm microbial communities from Wishing Well Cave, Virginia, United States - WW16-25 | ecosystem: Environmental > Aquatic > Deep subsurface > Groundwater > Cave microbial mat | place... | reverse complement strand
GGAGGCCCGGGGGGAGAAGATAGAGGCCCGGCCAGGCTGGTTCTGCGGGAAGCACCACCGCCGGGCTGACCGGCTTCCAGATGCCGCCCCAAAATCCGCCGACGTTGAAGGCCATCAGGCCGCCCAAAATCATCAGGCCCAGCCAGACCCAGCGCCAGAAGCCAATGCGCCGCCGGGGGCGCGCAGAATGCGTATGCGTTGTCAAGGTTGTTTCTCTCCTTGCTTAGAAGTGTCTGCCTGTGGTTGTGTGGCCGACCTGGAAATAACACCCATTGCGACCCGGTACATGAAAAATATCCCGACGGGCACGCTGCCGATCACCAAGCCAAGCGTAAACAGGGGCCTGGTCTTCAGCGCGTTGTCCAGCCATAGCCCGCCGCTCAACGCGCCGATGACGACGATCACTACTAAACACCCCCCCAAACTGGCCACGCTTGCCAGAGCCAGGTTGAGCGGGCGTTGTGGATAGGGTGGTGTGGAAGATTGATTCTGACCTGGGAGCATTGTTGGAGGATTATATCACGGTCAAAAAAGAGTCGTCAATCAAATTTGCGGTAGGGGCGTTGAATTCAACGCCCCTACTAGAACAAATTGCCGGCGGCTTGCGCGGCCCAATTAATCCAGGGCGTGGCCCAGGTGCCGAGCAAAATCACGCCCAGCGAGCACACCCACAACGCCAGCGCATAGCTCTGCGGCACCGGAATTTTTTCGTCGTCTTTGTCCGAGCGATAGAGATAAACGACTTTCAACACCGTGAGATAGTAGTACAGGCCGACGATGGCGTTGAGGATGCCGACAAAGGCCAGCCAGATGAGGCCGGACTGCACGGCGGCGGCGAAGACAAAGAACTTGCCAAAGAACCCGGCCAACGGCGGCATCCCGCCGAGCGACAGGAACGCGACCAGCATCGCCAGCGCCAGACCCGGCGCGCGACGCGAGAGGCCCGCGTAATCCTTGATGTCATCCGAGCCAATGACGCGCGAGGCCAGGATGACGACGCCAAAGGCGACCAGGTTGGTGAGCGTGTACATCATCAGATAGAAGATGACGGCGGCGACGCCCGCCTCTGAGTTAGCGGCGAGACCCATGAGGGCGTAGCCCGCCTGCGCGATGGACGAATAAGCCAGCAGGCGTTTGATGTTCTTCTGCGCCAGCGCGATGGTGTTGCCCACGGTCATGGTGAAGGCGGCGATGACCGACACGAGCGGCACCCAATAACTCTGCGTTTCGGGGAAGACGGCCAGCATGACGCGCATCAGCACCGTAAACCCGGCCGCTTTGGACGCGACCGAGATAAAGGCGGTGATGGGCGTGGGCGCGCCCTCATATACATCCGGCGACCAGAAGTGGAACGGCACGACGGAGACTTTGAAGCCAAAGCCTACCAGCACCAATAAAATTGAGACGATGACGGACGGCAGGGGGACGACGCCGTTGGCGAGTTGATCGGCTACCGCATAGATGTTGGTCTGGCCGGTGAAGCCAAAGAGCAGGCTAAAGCCGTAGAGCATCACCGTCGAGGTAAACGCGCCAAAGAGAAAATACTTCACGCCCGACTCGGCGCTCTTGTCGGTGTCGCGCAAATAACCGGCCAGCACATACAGCGCTATCGAGGTCGTCTCGATGGCGAGGTAAAGCATGATGAGGTCGGCGGACGAGGCCATAAAGTTCATGCCAATCACCGCCGCAATCAGTATGGCGTAGTAATCGCCCTTGCGCTCCACGCCCTCGGCATCGAGTGAGAGCAGGGAGACGATGAGGCCGGAAAAGAGGAACAGCGCGCGAAAAAGAAAGGCCAGGCCGTCATCGCGCAACATGCCGCCAAAGATCAGCGCGCCATCGTTGGCCGGACGCGAGAAGACGAAGAGCACCACGAGCGTTACGCCAAAGCCACCGGCGGTGAGCAGGCCCAATGTGCGGCAGCGGCTCTCCGGCCAGATTACGTCGAGGGTCATGATGAGGGCGGCCAGCAGGATGAGCAAAAACTCTGGCAAAACGGCCAGCAGGGTGGCGGGTTGGAAGGGGTCAAACGTCATCGAAGATGCTCCGCGCGGCACACCTGACAGGTCTTAAGAGACCTGTCAGGTGTGTGCGCCTTTTTAGCGCGCGAACAGCGCCGCCAGCGCGGCGGGATTCACCAGATTTAACACCGTCGTCACGCCGGTGCCAATCAGGCGTTCCATGATGGTGGGATAGACGCCGATGATGATCATAAAGAAACACAGGATGGCGAGGGCGGTCTTGTCGAGCGCGGTCACATCCCCCACCGCATGGTCGCCGTGATCAAACTCGGCCGGCAGGTTGCCAAAGAACACGCGCTGCACCGCGCGCAAAACGTAGGCCGCCGTGACCACAATCGAGATGGCCGCGACGAGGGCGATGAGTGGGAAGTACCACGGCTGTTGCACGAGGTTGGCAAACCACGTTGCGTAGCCGTTCACGTCCAGGGCCTTGGCGTTCCACACGCCGATAAAGATCGGCAGTTCCGCCACAAAGCCGGAGAGGCCGGGCATGCCCATGGAGGTAAAGCCGCCGATGATAAAGGCCAGCGCTACAAACGGCATCTTTTTGGCCATGCCGCCGAGTTCGGGCATCATGCGGGTGTGGGCGCGGTCGTAAATCATGCCGACGCTGGCGAAGAACAGGGCCGTCATTACGCCGTGCGAGAACATCTGCATCCCCGCGCCGAGCAGGCCCTGACGGTTGAGGGTGGTGAGCGCCATCGCCACCAACCCCATGTGCGACACCGACGAGTAGCCAATCATATATTTCAAGTCGGTCTGGGTCATGGCGATGAAGGAGCCATAGACCACATTGGCGAGCGTGAGCAGAACAATCCACGGGGCGTGGAAGCGCGCGCCTTCGGGCAGGAGCATGACGCCCACACGCAAGGCCGCAAACGCGCCCAGTTTCATCAGCACGCCCGCGTGGAACATGGAGACGGCGGTGGGCGCGGCGACGTGGCCATCGGGGCTCCAGTTATGAAAGGGAAAAATGCCGCCCAATACCGCGAAACCAAAGAACACCGGCACAAACCAAAACCGTTGGAACTCCGGCGAGAAGTTGGCTTGCTCCAGCGTCAGCATATTGAAGGTGCCGAGGCCGGAGGTGTAATACATCGCCAACGCCCCGACGAGCGAGAACACCGAGCCGATAAACAGGAACAGCGTCAGCTTCATGGCCGCATATTCGCGCGTCTTCACCCAGCCCCAGATGGCGATGAGCAGGTACATGGGGAACACGGCGATTTCGTAAAAGAAGAATAACTGGAACAGGTCGAGCGAGACGAAGACGCCGAACACACCGTTGGCGAGGATGAACAGGAAGGCGAAGAACTCGCGCGGGCGGTCGTCAATCTTCCACGAAATCAGCACGCCGGTGAGCATGACGATGGCGGTGAGCAGGACGAGCGGGACGCTCATCCCATCCACGCCCATGTGATACTCGATGCCAAACAGCGGCACCCACGCCGCACGCTCGATAAACTGATAGCCACCCAGAGTTTGATCGTACGAGAAATACAACCACAGCGACAAGATGGTGGCAAACACACCCGCCGCCAGCGCGGTCACACGCGCTTCATTTTTGCGGTCGGCTGGGAACATCAAAATCAAAACGGCGGCGACGATGGGGGTGAAGGTGATGACGGAGAGGAAGGGGAAGTTCATAAGCGTTTTCGCGTTGGGCGTATGTATTTATAGATGTTAAGATTTGCTTTTTGAGTCTGGTGTCAACCGCTTCGCGTGCTTCGCACAACGGATAAGCAGATAGTGTCTTCGAGTTCGGACGAATCCGTTTAGCTGTTGCCATCCGTTGACACCGATTCAAAATCATTTTCTTAATGTCTGTAACAGAAGCTTCATGGCTCCACAAATTGAGCGACGACCTCTTCCGGCAACGGCTCGTCAAAATCGTCCGGTGTCGTGAATTCTCCGGCGCACAGGCCGAAGGGGCGCAATTGCGTCACGCTTTGAGCAACTGGCTTGATTTCGGCCAGCGGTTGATCGGCAAGCGTAATGGTTAACGTCTCTCCAGCCTGCACCAGTTGAAGATACTTGAACAGGTCACGCTGGATTTCATCAACAGTGATCGTGGTCATGGCCCAATTATAGACTTATCCCATTAACCGGGTCATGGCTTCGTTGATGACATGCACCAGCCAACCAGGCCACACACCCAGCGCCAGCATCAGCACGAGCAGGGGCGCGATGGCGATGACCTCGCGGGCTGACATCTCCAGTTTGTGGCCGACCCATTTGGGGTTGAGCGGGCCATAGATGGTTCTATAGATGGCCTTCAGGATGTACGCGCCCGTTATCAGCAGGCCCAGCATGGAGATGGCGGTGATGGCGGTGAACACCGGCCACGCGCCGCGCACCACCATAAACTCGGACACAAAGCCATTGAGGCCAGGCAGGCCCAGCGAGGCCATGCTGGTGAAAATCAGGATGCCGCCATAGACCGGTGCCAGCGGGAACAGGCCGCCAAAATCGTTGAGATTACGGGTGTGAGTGCGGTCATAGAGGACGCCGACCAGCAGGAACATGCCGGCCGAACTCAGGCCATGATTGAACATTTGCAAGACCGCGCCGTTGGCGGCCATGATGGCATCGCCCGGATTTGGATACGGCGAGCCGCGCACCCACGCTGCGGCCGCGATACCCAGCATCACAAAGCCCATGTGGTTTACCGAGGAATAGGCCACGAGACGTTTGAAGTCGGTCTGCCCGAAAGAGGCGAGTGCGCCCAATACAATCGCCATGAGCGCCAGGAAGGCTAACACGCCCGCTGCCGCCGCCGCTTCCGCCGGATACAGCGGCAGGACCAATCGCAAAAACCCATACGCACCCAACTTAAGCAGGACGCCGGCCAGAATCATCGAACCGGCCGTGGGCGCTTCGGTGTGCGCGTCGGGGAGCCAGGTGTGGAAGGGCCACACCGGGACTTTTACCGCGAAGGCGATGGCAAAGGCCCAAAATGCTACGCCGCGAATAACTGAGGCCGGGATGCCGTAAATGGAGTCGCTAAACGTCGGCCATTTCTCAATCGCGTTAAGCAAATCAAAACTACCCAACGTCAGGCCAATGGTCTGAATGGCGAGCAGGAGGCCGAGGGAACCGGCCATGGTGTAGACAAAGAACTTGAACGACGCATACAGCCGCGCGGGGACTTTCGTCCCAAAGAAATCGCGCTCGCCGCCGACACTGCCCCACAGGTTGATGAGGAAATACATCGGGATGAGGCCTATTTCCCAGAAGAGGAAGAAGATGAGCAGGTCGAGGGCCAGGAACACGCCCAGCAGCCCGGTCTCCAACATCAGGAACAAGGCCATAAACGCTTTGACCTTGTCTTCGATGCTAAACGAGAAGAGGAGGCAGAGTGGGGTGAGCAGGGTGGTGAGTAGAACCATCGGCAGGCTGAGGCCGTCCACGCCGAGATGGTAGTTGGAGTTCATCGCCGCAAACCAGATGTAGTTTTCTTGAAACTGGAAGTCGGGCTGGGTGGGCTTGAATGCGCCCCACAAGGCCAGCGTCAATCCCAACGGGAGCAGGCTGACGATGAAGGCCGTCCAGCGAATCAACGTCTTCTGTTCGCCGGGCATCAGCGTCACCAGAAGCGCGCCGACCGTCGGGAGAAACAGACTAACGCTTAAGACCGGGAAATTATTTTGGAAGAAGAAGTCCATAAGTCGTTTCCGCTTCACATGCGACGCACCTGCGAGGTGCGTCGCACGTTAGGAACGTTAGCGCATAAACAGCACGACGCCCGCCACAATCATGATGCCGAGGCCGGCCAGCAAATAGTTCTGCACCCGGCCGGTCTGGATAAATTTGAACTCGCGGCCAAAGAGTTGCACGCCTTTGGCCAGATAATCGGGGCCGTCGTTGATGACGGGCTTCTCGAAGTCATCGCGGAAGATATGGCCCAACTTAAAGGCGGCTTGCACAATCAGGTGGAGCGTGCCATCAATGACGCCGCGATCCACCCAGGCCGAGACCACCGTTTCCGAAATCCACAGCGTCGGGCGGACGAAGACCCGCTCGTAGACTTCATCCATAAAGTATTTGTTCTTGAGGAAGTGATGCACCGGGCCGAGGAACTCCAGCGGGTCACGGTCATCCGCTTTTTGATACGCGCCGCGATACATGAGCCAGCCGACCAGCAGGCCCCCCACCCCAACCGCAATGGAGGTCAGCAAGGGGATGGGCGTAAACTCGGCCACGGCCGGATGTTCCACCAATGCGCCGCCCACCAAATCGTGGAACCATCCATCAATTTGGAGATTGGCGGCCAATGGACCAAAGCCGGGGAAGGCGGCCGGGATATTGAGCCAGCCCGCGCTGACGGCGAAGACGGAGAGGATGATGAGGGGGAGCGTCATCGTCCAGGTGTTTTCGCTGGCGTGGGCGGCGGCCTGGGTGCGTGGCTTGCCGCCAAAGACCATCACGATTTGGCGCGCGGTGTAGAACGCGGTCAGGAAGGCCGCTATCGCCAGGGTCCAGAACACGGCGGGCGCGTGCAGAAACGAGTCAAGCAAAATTTCGTCTTTGGACCAGAACCCGGCGGTGATGAATGGGAAGCCCGCCAGCGCAAAGCCGCCGATGAGGAAGGTCACAAACGTAATCGGCATCTTGTCGCGCAGGCCGCCCATGTAGCGCATATCCTGTGGGTCAATATGCTCATGCGAATGATGCATCCCATGTTCGACGCCGTGGATGATCGAGCCGGAGCCGAGAAAGAGCAGGGCCTTGAAGAAAGCGTGGGTCATCAGGTGGAAGGCGGCGGCCACATACGCGCCGATGCCCAGCGCCGCCAGCATAAAGCCGAGTTGCGAAATGGTGGAATAGGCCAGCACCTTCTTCACATCGTTTTGGGTGAAGGCAATGGTGGCGGCAAAGAGCGCGGTGAAGGCACCGATACTCGCCAGCGCCAGCATCGGCGGCGTGAGCGGCCCACCCTCGTGCCATCCGGCGGACAGCACCGGGTACATGCGGATCATGGCGTACACACCGGCGGACACCATCGCGGCGGCGTGGATCATGGCCGAGACGGGCGTGGGGCCTTCCATCGCATCGGGTAGCCAGGTGTGGAGTGGGAACTGCGCGGACTTGCCGACCGTGCCGGTGAGCAGGAGCAGGCCAATCAGCCCGGCTTGCGAGAGACCAACGATGACCGAGCTATGTTCGGCCAGCGATTTCAACACCTCGCCCTCGTGGGCATACATGATTTCACGGAACGAAAGCGTGCCGGTGACGGAGTAGAGATAGACAATGCCCAACATCATGACCACATCGGCCACGCGCGTGGTCATAAAGGCTTTGACGGCGGCCTGGCGCGGGGTGATTTGATTGGGATTGTCGTACTTGCGGGCGTACCAGAAGCCGATGAGCAGGAAGGAACACAAGCCCATAATCTCCCAGCCCATAAACATGAGCAGGAGATTGTCAGCCACGCAGAGCAACAACATGCCAAAGGCAAAGAGCGAGAGATAGGCAAAGAAGCGCGAGTACAGCGGCTCGATGCCGTTGTGGGGCGGGTTGCCGGGCTGGTCATGTGAGTCGCGCGGCTTGCCCCAGTTTTGATAGCCCACGCTGTAGAGGAAAATCATTGTGCAGGCCACCGGCACAAAGAAGAGCATGACGGCGGTGAGCGGGTCCACCAGCACGCCCATCTTGAAGGCCTCGGTGCCAAGTTCCTCCGAGCCAAAGGGGAGCCAGTTGACAAACGACTCCACCACTTCATGCCCAAAATCGGGCAGGATAATGACGTTGAAGAAAACGCTCCAGCTCAACACCCATGAGGTGAGAATGCTGATGAGGGCGACGGCATGACTCAGGCCTTTGCTTCGATTGGTGAACAACACAATCACAAAGAACGCCACCAGCGGCGGAACGGGGATGAGCCAGGCCATTTGGTCGAGTTGCATGTTTGCTCCGGTGTCAGTCAAATAGTCGGGTGGTCAAGTAGTCGGGTAATCAATGGCGGATTGACCATGCGACTAGCCGACCAATGACCACTTGACCAACCTTACCATTTCATCAAATCAATCTCTTCCGCCACCACCGTGTTGCGGCGGCGGTAAATGGAGATAATCAGGGCCAGGCCCACGGCGGTTTCGGCGGCGGCCACGGCAAAGACGATGACGGCAAACATTTGCCCGGCCATGACCGCCGGGTTGAGATAGCGCCAGAAGGCCACCAGGTTAATGTTCACGGCGTTGAGCATCAACTCGATGCCCATGAGAATTGCCACCGCGTTCTTGCGCGCCAACACGCCGTAGAGGCCCGCACAGAAGAGGGCGGCGGCCAAAATCAAGTACCAGTAGAGAGGCACCATAAGTTTCTCCACAACTGGTAATTAGTAATTGGTAATTACCAATTACTAATTACTTCTTGCTCTCCCCGGCCACCACAATCGCGCCCACAAAGGCCACCAGCAACATCACCGAGGCCACTTCAAAGGGGATTACGTACTGGTTGGGATCCACAAAGGCCAGGCCGAGGGCTTTGACGCTGTCGCCGGACAGGGTGGGAAGTGTCGCACCGGGCGCCGAGAGGGCTTGCAGGCTTGGCACTTGCATGAGCACCCAGCTCAGCGCCACAAACAGCGCCAGCGCTACCAGCGCCCCCGCCCACCATTGCGTGTTGGTCTGTGGGCCAGAGTCCATCATCACCCGCCGGGTGAGCATGATGGCGAAGATAATCATGATGGCGATGGCGCCAATGTAGAGCGTGACCTGCACCACCGCCAGAAAGCCCGCGTCGAGCAGGGCGAACAGCACCGCCACCCCAAACAGGGTGACGACCAGCGAGAGCGCGGCGTGAACCAGATTGTGCGAGGTGACGACGAGCAGGGCCGAGCCAAACGTAACCGCCGCCGTGAGCAGAAAGATGATTTGCAAAGCCGTCATGGTGCGTTCCTGGAAATAAGGTCAAGCCAAACCCTTAGGGTCTTGCAGACCCTAAGGGTTTGCGAAAGTTAATGGGCCGGAGCTTGCGATGCGTGGGCGGGCGCATGAGCGTCCATTGGGGCGTGTTCGTCATGACCATCGCCAGGCGCGTCATGCCCGGCCCCGGTTGCGCCGCCTTCTTCGGCCAACCGCATCTTGCGCGCGGAGGCGGCCAGCAGGCTCACGGTGGCCCAGCCGAGCAATACGTTGGCGAGGAACAAAATGCCGCCGCGCGCCCAGGCATCGGCGTTCGGTAGAAGCGTGGTCAGCGATTTGTCCACCAGCATCGTGACGATGATGCTGGCCAGGGCCAGGGGGGTGAAGAACTTCCAGCACAAATCCAGCATGTGGTCAATGCGGAGGCGCGGCAGGGTGGCGCGCATCAGAATCACAATAAAGTAGCCGAGAAACGATTTCAGCATGAACCAGAAGACACCAGCTAAGGGCGAAGCATCAGAAAAAGGGCCGCTCCAGCCGCCTAAGAACAGCACCGCGGTGAGCGACCCGACGGTGAAGGCGTGGAGAAATTCGGCCACAAAGAACATGCCGAATTTCATGCCGGTATATTCAATGTGAAACCCGGCCACAATTTCGGACTCGGCTTCGAGCAGGTCAAAGGGGGTGCGGCCCACCTCGGCCACCGAGGTGATAAAGAACAGCGCCGCCGCGATGGGCGCGGAGAAGATAAACCACACCTGACTCTGCGCGTTGACGATGCCGGTCATGCTCATGGTGCCAGCCAAAATCACGGGCACCAACATGCTCAGAATCATCGGCGCTTCGTAAGAGACCAACTGCGCCGCTGTGCGGAACGCGCCTAGCAGCGCATACTTGTTGTTGGAAGACCAGCCGCCCATCATAATCGCCAGCGTGCCGAGCGAACCAACGGCGGCGATATACAACACGCCCACGTTGAGGTCCACGCCATACATGTTGTGGGCAAACGGAATCACCGCCCACATCGCAATCACCGCAATCACCGAGAGGATGGGCGCGGCGTTATACACCAGCACATCCGCCCCAATGGGGGTGATGTCTTCTTTGATGAGCAGTTTGATGGCGTCGGCGATGGTTTGTAACAGCCCTTGCCAGCCCACGCGGTTGGGACCAACCCGGTCTTGCATGCGGGCTACAATGCGGCGCTCAAACCAGATGAGGAAGAGCGGCAACAACAGACAAAAGGTGGCAATCACCACCACACCAATGATGGCTTGCACCACCGCAATCGCGCCGGGCGCGAGGCCCAGCCCGGCCAGCAGGTTGGTCAATAAGATACCAATTTCATTAATCGGGTCCGTCAACAACTTGGAGAAATCCATCCGGGCTGGCTCCTACTCTCCGGCAAAAAACCGCCTACCGTTGAAACGATAGGCGTTTCCGAATTCACTGAAATTTAGATTACACCCACTCCAGCGCCCCTTTGCGCCAGGCGTAAATCAGCCCGCCGAGCAAAATGAGGATAAACAACAACGTCTCTAATACCGCGAACAACCCGACCGAATTGTAGGCCACCGCAAACGGGAAGAGGAAAACGGTCTCTACGTCGAAAACCACAAACACCAGCGCAAAGATGTAATACTGGACTTTGAACTGCACCCAGGTATCGCCTACCGTTTCAATGCCACATTCATAGGTGCTGTTCTTGGCGGGGTTATTCTTTTTGGGGCCGAGGATGAGGCTATTAAGTAGAATAGGCGCGCCGGGAAAAATAGCGCCCATGAGTAAGAACAGGCCGATAAACATCCACTGATTCAGCATGAAGACCTCATAAATTGGGCCGCGCGGGGGAAATCTGTCCTAGTTTGTGAAGGACGGCGCGGATGATAACATGAGTTAAAACAAGAGTCAAACTAAATGAGCGCAAAACGTGAAAAGTAGCCTGTAGAAAGTGGAAAGTGGAAGGTCGAAGGTGGAAGGTGGAAGGTGGAAAGTGGAAGGTGGAAGGTGGGACTTGCCACTTGCCACTTTCGACTTTCCACCTGCCACTTGCAATCCTCTTCCTATATAATCCCGGCCATGTTCTCTGATTGGGATGACTTCGTTCACGCCCACCCGCACGGCCACATCCTGCAAACTTCGGCCTGGGGTCAACTCAAATCGGCCTTTGGGTGGGAGGCGCAGACCGTGCGCGTTGGGGAGCAAGGGGCTTTGATTCTCTTTCGGCGTTTGCCGCTGGGCCTGACCCTGGGCTACATCCCGCGCGGGCCGCTGGCTGACTGGAACAATTCTATCGCCATCGGCGCGTTGATGACCAAACTCGACTCCCTTTGCCATCAGCGCCGCGCCATCTGCCTTAAGTGGGAGCCCGACCTGCCCGACACGCCCACCGTCGCCGACACGCTCACCGCCCTCGGCTTCCGCCCTTCCCCACACACCGTCCAACCGCGCCGCACCCTGGTCATTGATTTAAGTGGAAGTGAGGCCGACCTCCTGGGGCGCATGAAACAGAAGACCCGCTATAACATTGGCCTGGCCCCCAAAAAAAATGTGGCCGTAACGGCCTCCGCCGACATCGAAGCGTTTATTCAATTGATGACGGTCACCGGCCAGCGCGATGGCTTCGGCACGCACTCGGCGAAATACTATCAGCGGGCTTATGCGCTCTTTCACCCGTTGGGCCAATGCGAACTTTTTCTGGCGCACTATCAGGGCAAAGCGTTGGCGGGCGTCATGGCGTTTGCCCTCGGGCGGCGGGCCTGGTATTTCTATGGCGCTTCTTCCAATCAAGAGCGCAACCGCATGGCGACTTACCTCGCGCAGTGGGAGGCCATGCGTTGGGCCAAATCGCGCGGCGCGCTCACTTATGATTTATGGGGTGTGCCGGACGAAAACGACGAGGCGCTGGAGTCTGAATTTGAGACACGGCACGACGGGCTGTGGGGCGTCTATCGCTTCAAGCGCGGCTGGGGCGGCGCGCTCGTCCGCACCGTCGGCGCATGGGATCGAGTCTACAACCCGGCGGTGTATCAAGCCTACGTGCTGTATCTGAAAATGCGCGGACTGTCGCTTGGATAAATTCGCAATACACGAGAAAAGGAACACTTCATGGCTAAACTTTTATACGGGGACCGTATCGGCAAGACCGGCAAACTGGCCCCCACCTGCAACGGCCTCATCTTTGATTCGACTAAAACCAAAATCTTGCTCACACGGCGCACGGACAATGGGCGCTGGTGCGTGCCTGGCGGTGTGATGGAAGCCGGGGAGAGCGCCACTGAGGCGTGTGAACGCGAGGTGTGGGAGGAGACGGGCCTGCGCGTCCGTGTTAACCGCTTCGTTGGTGTGTACAGCACCCCACATCGCATCACCGAATACGCCGATGGCAATCGCTTTCACTTTGTCACATTGGCCTTTGAGTGTGAGGTTATTGAAGGTGAACTCACCCTCAGCAATGAGACCACGGCGGTCGGCTATTTTTCAATTACCGAGATGGCGGCTATGGATGTGATGGAACCTCATCTGGAACGCGTGATGGATGCTCTCGTCGGACAGGCGAGCGCATTCATCAAATAGCCGTACTTCCATGCCCAACTCTGCGCTCTCCGCGCGCTTCGCGTCAGCGGTTAATGACTCCCGCGAATGGAACAACCTCATCTCGGCCCTGCCTCACGCTCATATCCTCCAAAGTTGGGAGTGGGGCGAGTTTAAGAGTCGCTCTGGCTGGAGCGCGCGCCGGTTGGTTTGGGGAACAGATGCCGCCGCGCAAATCCTCACCCGCTCGGCCCTGCGCGGCGCGGTGCGCGTGCTGTATATCCCCAAGGGGCCACTGCTCGATTGGTCAAACGACTCACTCCGCGCCCGTGTCCTCGATGATTTGCAGAGTCTCGCCCGCCGTGAGCGCGCTATCTTCATCAAGATTGACCCGGATTTGCCTATCGGCGCAGAAATCACACGAGAATTAGAGATTAGAGACTGGAGATTGTCGGCTGACCAAATACAATTTCGCAACACGGCGATTTTGGATTTGGCGCGGGACGAGGCTGAAATTTTGGCGGCGATGAAACAGAAGACCCGCTACAACCTCCGGCTGGCCGAGCGTAAGGGCGTGCGGGTGCGCGCGGGCGGCGAGGCCGATTTGGACTTGCTCTACCGGATGTATGCCGAAACCTCGGTGCGCGATGGGTTTGTGATTCGCTCCGCCGATTACTATCACGACGCCTGGGGGAGTTTTATCCGGGCGGGTCTGGCCCAACCGCTTATCGCCGAGGTGGAGGGCGAGGCGGTGGGCGGGTTGGTGCTGTTTAAGTTTGCCCGCACCGTGTGGTACATGTACGGCATGAGCCGCGACGCGCACCGCGAGAAAATGCCCAATCATCTGCTGCAATGGGAGGCGATGCGCTGGGCCAAGGCCAATGGCTGTGACACCTATGACTTTTGGGGCGCGCCCGATGAGTTTGTGGAAAGCGATCCGCTGTGGGGGGTGTGGAAATTCAAGGAAGGTTTTGGGGCGCAAGCCGTGCGTCACATCGGTGCCTGGGATTACGCGCCGTCGCCATCACTCTATAAACTCTATACCTCGGTCTTGCCGCGCATTTTGGATGTGATGCGAGGGCGGGGCAAGGTGCAGACCCAACGCACGCTGGAATAGCAGTTTTAGTTGGACACGGATGAGCACGGACAAACACGGATTGAGAGAGAAATCCGTGTCCAAGTGAACAATCACTTCCCCATTTATCCACTCAGCGTGAACGTCTTCGTCTGCCCATTCCAAAAACTCAGCATAAGTCATACGGCGCTCTTTCCGGTCTATAATGTCAGGAAGTATTGTAAGTCAAAATCCAAAACCGCAGTGAGAGGCTTTCGCTGTATGTTATCTCAACTTTCCCGCCATCCCCTCGCTCATTTGCCCACTCCGTTGGAGCCAATGCCGCGCCTGAGTCAGCGGCTCGGTGCGCACCTGTTTATCAAGCGCGATGACCAGACCGGTCTCGCGGCGGGCGGCAACAAAACGCGCAAGCTGGAATTTTTGGTGGCCGAAGCCCTGACTCAAAAAGCCAACACGCTTATCACCATTGGCGCGCCACAATCGAACCATGCCCGCCAAACGGCCGGGGCCGCCGCCAAAGCCGGGTTGCGGTGTGTGTTGGTGTTAAGCGGAACTGCGCCCGCCCACGTCACCGGCAACATTCTGCTGGATCATTTATTGGGCGCGCAAATTGTCTGGGCCGGTGAACGCTCACGCGAGGAAGTCATGGAGGAGGTCGTGGTCGAAGAACGCGCCGCCGGACGGACACCCTACCCGATTCCGTTGGGCGGCTCGAACGCCTTAGGCGCGGCAGGCTATGTTTTGGCAATGACGGAATTGAAATCACAGCTAGAGTCGCGGAACATCACTTTTGATCGGATTGTGTTTGCGTCCAGTTCTGGCGGCACCCACGCCGGGTTGGTGGTGGGCCAACAATTGACGGGCTTTGCGGGCCAGGTGCTGGGCCTCAGCGTTGACCACCCGGCCGAGTCGCTAAAAAGTATGGTCGCCAAACTCGCCACCGAAACCGCGACGCTCGCGGACCAACCGCGCACTTATCAGCCCGCCGAGATTGTGGTGAACGACGATTATCTAGGCGCGGGCTATGCCCAGATGGGCCAGCCCGAACGCGAAGCGATTGAGGTGTTCGCCAAGACCGAGGGCATTTTGGTTGACCCGGTGTACACCGGGCGCGCGGCGGCAGGATTGATTGATTTGATTCGACGTGGCGCAATTGGCAAAGATGAAACCGTGTTGTTTTGGCATACCGGTGGCGCGCCCGCGCTGTGGGCGTATGCGGGTCAATTAACGGGATGAGTCACGCCGTCTCCCGCTTATCCTCCCGTTCCACGACTCCCCTGCTCTGCCAAAAGCCCAGCACCGCTGTAAAGCCAAAGCCCAGCGCATACAGAGCGGTGAAGGGCACCAGTTCCGGCGCAAGTTCAATGGCTAACAGACAGGTGGCCAAGGCGTAGCCCGCCAGCAGTAGCTCCACCCACGTCGCCCAATCCACTCCCAACGCATAAGCGTTGGCGCGGTGCGTGGTGGCCGAGAATTTGGGGGTGCGGACAAACTCGGTCTCGGCGCCCATCAGGGCTTCGAGGATGGCGCGGGTGTTGGTCACCGCCAGACCAATGCCCACCAAAAAGAGCGCCGGGTAGGCCAACATCCGTCTGGGCCAGTCGTTGCGGAGCGCCAACTGACTCCACAGGGCAGTGAGGGGCAGGCCCAGCCCGGCCAGGCCCAATATCCCCCAATGCAACGGGTTGTGTCCGCGCAACAAGACCACCGGCAGGCTGGTGAGCAGTGACAGCACCATCAGCAAATGCGGCAGATAGCCACTCATATAAAAGAAGCCTTGCAGTTTTTGGAAAGCCGAGAAGCGCGGGGAGGTGATGAGCCGCCATCCCAGTTTGCGGATGACCTGAAACGAGCCTTTGGCCCAGCGGGCCTGCTGGCGTTTGAAAGCGATGATGGAGGGGGTGAGTTCGGCGGGCACCGCTACGTCATGGGCATACGCCATGCGCCAGCCCGCCAGGTGCGCGCGATAGGAGAGGTCAAGGTCTTCGGTTAGGGTGTCACCCTGCCAGCCGCCGGCGTTGTCAATACATACTCGCCGCCACACGCCAGCGCTTCCATTAAAGTTCATCAGCAAGCCGCCACGACTGCGTGCAATTTGGTCTACCGCAAAGAATCCATCAAAGGCAATGGCCTGGGCGCGGGTGAGGAGATTTTGGCGAGGATTGAGATGTTCCCAGCGGGCCTGCACCAGGCCGAGTTGTGGGTCGGTGAAAAAGACGGGGAGCGTGCGGCGGAGGAAATCCGGTGGGGGAACGAAGTCGGCATCGAACACGGCGATAAACTCGCCCGGCGCGGCGCGCATCCCGGCGGCCAGCGCCCCACCCTTGTAGCCGGTGCGTTGAGCGCGGTGCACATAGGTGATGGGCTGGCCGTGTGTGTGGTGATAGGCCACCCGGGTGCGGGCCAGCGCCGCGCAACTGTCCGTGGAATCATCCAGCACTTGAATCAGCAATTTGTCCGCCGGATAATCCAACGCCACCGCAGCGTCAATCAAACGCTCAACGACGTAGCGCTCGTTGAAGAGCGGCAATTGCACCAACACGGTGGGCCAGGCCTCGGCTGGCCCAGGGGAGGCGGTCGGGCGGGGCTTCCGAGGCCACGCGGCCAACGCCACGAGATACAAGATGTTGAAACCATAGGCCGCCATGATCATAATGGTGATGGTATAAATCCAGCTTAAGGCGTAGAGCATAGTCCCTCCCCAACAAGGCGAGGCCCGCGAATACGCCAACACGCACGCATCGCGGGCCCCGACAAATTGTGCTAAACCAAATTGAACCTACCGTAAGTCCACCAATTCGTAGACCGGGATGGGCTGGGTGCGGCCTTTGACCTGCAAGGCACCGAGTTCCTTTACCACCACCTGGTCTTTCACGCGCGCGTACACCGCCTCACTCAAAATCACCTTGCCCGGAATGCCGTTCTCCTGCAAGCGTTTGGCGGTGTTGACGGTGTCGCCGATGATGGTGTAATCCAGCCGGTCTTGGGTGCCCACCAACCCCACCACCGCTTCGCCCGAATGCACGGCAATGCGGAAGGACAGACGGAACTGTGGCTCGATGACTTCATGCAGAGCATAGATATCGTCGCGCATCTGAATCGCGGAACGCACGGCGCGCATGATGTGGTCGGGCTGGTCGTCGGGCGCGTTGAAGAACGCCATCACCGCATCACCGATGTATTTATCCACGGTGGCTTCGTTGAGCAACATGGCCTCGGCCGCGGTGCCTACATAGCGATTCAAAACTTTGATGAGGGTTTCCGGGTCGAGCGTTTCGCTGAGGGAGGTGAAGCCTTGAATGTCGGCGAAGACGATGCTGAGTTCGCGGCGGGTGCCGCCCAGCGCCAGCGTGTCGAGGTTGAGTCGTTCCACCACTTGCGGCGGCACCATGCGGGTAAAGACTTGAAATTTCTCTTCGAGGCGTTTCTTGTCGGTTAGGTCGTCCAGCACGATGGCGAGGCCCTGTCCGCCCGGCCCGCCATCCTGCAACGGCGAGACGTTCATGCTCCAGTTGGCCGCCGCGCCACTGGGCAGGTTGGGCCGGAGTTCATGGCCCACCACTGGCTTTTGTTCGGCTTTGACTCGGGTGACGACCTGCGCCAACATCTCGCCCTCGACCGGCAGGGCCTGGCTCAACAACTGGCCCACGATGGTGGCGCGCTCCGCGCCCAGGATGCTGGCGGCGGCGCGGTTGCAAAGCGTCACCACATCCAGCACATTGGTCGTGAGCACACCGGAGGCAATGGAGGCAAAGACGTTGTCGAGCAAATTTTTGAGTTCATTGACTTGCTGGAACTGGCGCGCGTTCTCGATGGCGATGGCGGCCTGATTGGCAAAGGCCGCCAGCAGGTCGCGCTCTTTCTCGCCAAACAGGCCGGTGCGGATGCGGTTGTCTACATAGATAACGCCGGTCACCCGGTCTTTATACTTCAGCGGCACGCAGACAATGGAACGCAGGTTGTAGCCCACCACGCTCTCCTGGGCGGAGAAGCGCGGGTCGGCCTGAGCGTTGGTGGTGACCACCGGCTCGCCGCTTTGGGCCACCGCGCCGGTCACGGTGCGGCTCACCTGAAAGGCGTTGCTGTCCAGCGATTCTTTTTCGACGTTGCGGCCCAGGCTAAATTGCAGTTCGCCCTGAGTATCTTTGAGCATGAGGAAACCGCGCTCCGCGCCGGTGAGCCGGATGATGGTGTCCATCACTTCGGCCAGCACCGTGTTAAGTTCCAGCGAGGAGTTGATGACGTTGCCGGTGTTGGCCAGGGCCAGCATCCGGTCATTTTCGGCTTCTTGCGCGGTGATGGTGGGGGCGAGTTTTTCGAGGGTGTTGCGGAGTTGTGAGAGGCCATCCATCACGCCTGGCGGAAAACCCAATCCGGCTTTCGACAAGAGTTCCTTTTGACTGCTCAACAACGCTTTGACGTCAGCGGCCAACTTGCTCATGTCGCTGATTTGTTTGCCGAGCGTGGGCGTGCCAGTGGGCATGAAAGACCTCAGAATGATAGTGCCACAATGTCAGAGCGTGCGGCGAAAATTATACGCGAGGCGGGGGGGATTGGCAACGCGGGTTGGAAAGGAGCAAGGGGCGGGTGGAAAATGGCCGGTTACTTTCCACTGTCTACTTTCCACCGGCCGCTTTTCCAATGGGTGATGATGGCGTGCGTGGACGGGAACGCCAGTTCGGGCAGAGCGTCCGGGCCAAAGTAACGGGCGTCGGCGGCGTCATCGCCGGGCCGGAGTTCACCCCCCACCGCGTCAGCATGATAGACGATCAAAATATCGGCACCTTCGTCAGGCGTGGCCCGGAAGAAAACATCCAACACCTGGGTGGCCTGCACGATGAGATTGGTTTCTTCGAGGCCCTCCCGTTCGGCGGCGCGGGCCGGGTCTTCGCCCCCATCCACAAAACCGGCCGGAAACGCCCACTGGCCTTGGGCCGGATTCGCGCCGCGTTGAATGAGCAGGAGTTGACCATCCTTTTCAATCACGACGGCCACTGCTACCTTGGGGTCAATAAAATGAATGCGTCCGCAGTGCGGGCAGACCGGGCGTTCACGCCCGTAGAGCTGTTTGTGTTCCACCGCCTGGCCGCACTTGACGCAGAAGTTGATGGCCTCAGTCATGCCGTCATCTTAAATCAAAAACCCGGTTTCGGCGAATGCGGAAACCGGGTTGCGAGTGGATTAGCGGTTGCGCCACCACCAGGCGGCGAGGGCCAGTAACACCGTTAATAGGCCCAGGCCAATTTCCAGGTAACGGACCGTCAGCAAATCGGGAACGGGTGGTGGTTCGGGCGTCGCGTAGTAAACATCATTTGTAGGTTGCGTTGTTGCATCGCTTTCACTCGTTCCATCCAAAGCATAGGCTGTGACGAGCGGTGTTTCGGTGGGAATGGGTGCCAGCGCTGAACGGGAGGCATCGGGATCGGGCGTGGCGGACACATCCGCCGCCGCAGTGCTTATTTCGGCGGCGGGCGTGGGGGTCTCGGCGCTCAGCGGACTCACCGCGGGCGGCGCTTCGGTCATGCTCGCATCCGCGCCTCCGGCGGTGCCCGTCTCCACCGTTCCCGTCGGCTCTGTGGATTGGAGAGCCTGTTCCATGGCGGGCGCAGTAGTTCCGCCGCTGTTTTGGAGCGCGAACAAATCCACGGCGAGGAGGAAGACAAAGGCAAAACCGGCCAGGGCCGTCGCCAACCGCAGAGCCGGAAACAGTTGAAAGCGTGGGCGAGCGGTGGCCTGGGCCTGCGCCTGTGTCAACGTGAAGTTGCGCGGCGGCTTAAGCATAGGCAGGTTCTGCAACAGGCGCCGGGTGAGGCGCAAATCGGCGAGGGTCTTCGACAATTCGGCTTCACGCTCCAGCCGCGCTTCAAGTTTAATTTTCTCGGCGGGCGAGAGTTGATTATCAATATAGGCCGAGAGGCGGTCAAAGTCCTGGGGGGTCATGGTTCAGAGCCTTCCCCTTCAAAACGGTAGGAGGCGGGTAATAGTTCCCGCGTGGCCTGCCCTTGCAGGCAATCGCGCAAACGGGCGCGGGCGCGCGAAAGGCGCGACTTCACGGTGCCGAGCGCGGTGCCGACACTGGCGGCAATCTCGGCGTAGTCCATGCCCTGCACATCACACATGATGGCGACCACCCGCATATCGTCGGGCAAACGATTGAGGCAATTCTGAATGGCCTCGGCGAGTTCGCGTCGCAAAGCGTGTTCTTCCGGCAATTCATCGCGCGAGACGAGGCTGGCTTCCGAGTCCGCGTCGGGGCCTTCGTTGACCACAGTTAACGCTTCCAGCGAGGCGGACGGGCGACGCTTGCGGCGGCGGAGTTCATCGTAGCAGGCGTTGGTCACAATCCGCATCAACCAGGCTTTGAACGAGCCGCCGCGATAATAATGGAGGTGTTTGTGGGCCGAGATAAAGGCTTCCTGGGTGGCGTCGGCGGCCGAGTCGCCCTCGCCCATGATGCGGTAGGCGAGGTTATAGACCGGCGTCTGATATTCCAACACCAGGCGATTGAAGGCGTCGAGGTCGCCGCGTTGGGCCTCGAGGATGAGGTCGGGTTCGTCCATTGGGCGAATAATACTGTATCGGGGGCTGCTAACGCAAGAAGCAAGCCGGTTAAACAGAAATCGCCCAACTGGCGTTGAACGATTTCTGCGCACCGGTTAGGGTGTGGATAAACCCCTTGGCAACGACCTACTCTCCCGGGCGGTCTCCCGCCAAGTACCATCGGCGCTGTCGAGCTTAACTTCCGGGTTCGGGATGGGACCGGGTGTACCCTCGACGCTCCAATCACCAAGAGACTTATTTCGATGATAAAACCGAATAGTTGGTGGAAATTCAAGTTCTCCGCATCATGTAAAAAGCCCTCGACCATTAGTACGCCTACGCTCGCCCTTTGCAGGGTTTACACGCGGTCGCCTATTAAGCAGATCGTCTATCTGCGGTCTTACTCGCTTGCGCGATGGGAGATCTAATCTTGGGACGAGTTTCCCACTTAGATGCATTCAGCGGTTATCTCAACCGGACTTAGCTACTCAGCGATGCCGTTGGCACGACAACTGACACACCAGCGGTCCGTCCATCCCGGTCCTCTCGTACTAAGGACAGGCTCCCTCAAATCTCCTACGCCCACAGTGGATAGAGACCGACCTGTCTCACGACGGTCTGAACCCAGCTCACGTACCGCTTTAATGGGCGAACAGCCCAACCCTTGGGACCTTGTACAGCCCCAGGATGCGATGCACATTCTCTTTCGTTTCCGAAAGTGTAGACTATGACTTCACCCAACGGAGCCCGTTGGGGTTCGGCGTGTGACGGCGGCCTGATTTTCGCTAAAGCGAGAACCGCCGTCTCAGGCTTTAAGCCTTCAGTCGTTACGGGGTCAATCCTTTACAGGACGACTTCCCACGGCGTTACCTTTTAGACGCTGGGTGCTGTCTAAGGCAGGTTTCGCCGTTATTAGCCGAATTTTGACGCTCACATTGCTGTGAGCGCGGCCCGAATCTTGAGCCGACATCGAGGTGCCGAGCGAGATCGTCTATGTGAACTATTGGATCTCACCAGCCTGTTATCCCCGGGGTAGCTTTTGTCTGATAAGCCACGGCCATTCCACTCTGTACCATGGGATCACTAAGCCCTGCTTTCGCATCTGCTCGGCGCATTGGCCTTGCAGTCAAGCGCGCTTGTGCCTTTACACTCTGCGGCTGGTTTCCATTCAGCCTGAGCGCACCTTTGGGCGCCTCCGTTAC
>Ga0247727_10007263_pt1 | contig 21238 bp, 14 predicted proteins | sample WisWelCaveWW1625_FD_202498 | JGI IMG/M metagenome (GOLD analysis project Ga0247727, IMG submission 202498) | Biofilm microbial communities from Wishing Well Cave, Virginia, United States - WW16-25 | ecosystem: Environmental > Aquatic > Deep subsurface > Groundwater > Cave microbial mat | place... | reverse complement strand
GGCAATTCAAGCCTATATTGAAAATCACAATCAAAATCCACATGTCTTCGTGTGGACAGCATCCGTACAACGCATTATCGAAAAAATCGCCAAAAGTAAAGAAGCGTTAGGGACACTACACTAGGTTCTTTATTGAAGTTTTTCTAATAATATTTGAAACAGCTTCTATAATTAGATCTTCAAAAACTTTTTGACCTGTCTTTGCAATTTCTAAGGGTGAAAAGTTGGTAAACCAGTCTGAGAGTTTATTGTCATGAAAACGCACACTTAGTCGGAAGTATTTATGACGTCTGAATGTATCGGCATCTACCAATCCGGGTTTAAGCCAGGACTCCCACTCGACCCGAATTTGATCTGAAATTCTCATAGATGCATTATCTTTTTCTATCCAAAAGTTCTTCCTAAACCAACCATATAACTCTTTATTAATGCTTCCATAGCTGCTCAATCCCATTACTTTACCTTCTTCAAAGAAGGAAAAGCCTGCCAGACATGATACATAACCATAAAATATGGCTGGTGACAATTCGAATTGCTCAATCGTGTTGAATTGCTTGTCCTTGTAAACTCCCCAGTGTCCCATCAGTCCATCGCCACCGGCGTCCATGGTAAGGAAAATGCATTCATCAAATGGTGAAGTCAACACTGCTAAACCAGAGTGAGCCAAATGGTGAGGAAAACAATCAACTTCTATGTCGTTTGGCAATGATAACAGATCTTTAATATATTGCACCTTCTGGGTATAGTCCGATTGTTCTGAGCAATTGTTCATACTGATAATTACTAAGTGCTGGATTTCCTCCAATTGAATTTGTGAATATTTAAGACCAAGCATGGTTGACTTTTCAGGGAAATCCGAAATAGAGTGTTGAAAACGAGATAATTTTTCTTCTTCGTAGGCATATAAAATACCATTGTCTGATATCAGTACAGCAGAAGCATCATGGGCATACGTTATGAGAGGTAGAGGATAAACAGAAAGAATTGTCATTGATGACCTCCTGACGAACGGCGCACGCGGAACGAACAAATCGGTCCATCTTCCCCAAGTGGGGTAAGTAGAAAATCAAAAAATGAACGTCTTACTTGGTGAGTGCGTTCCCAATATGGTACATCATGAATCAAAAGAAGATCGGAAGGCCAAGAAATTTTGGGTATCAGACATTGAGTGTTTTTTATCAAATATACCTCTGTCGCCACTCTGAGTGCTTCATCTATGATACGGCAGGCTATCCGCTCCGGTAACAACTGCCAAAAACTTATTAGAACTGCTGCGGTGAATGCTTGATCTTCAAAGGGAAGGGTTAAGCCAAATAGCGGAAGGTGATGCTCATCAGGCTGTATGTAAGGGCAAATAACGTATTCAGAATTTACATGATCAACCAACCAAGGCGGCATTGGACCTATGATTACTGGAATAGTAGCAGGGAGCGCCAATTTTTTTATATCCACTGATATATTCCAAGACACTTGCAGTGCTTCTATCATCTGCCGATCCACCCATTCTAAAAGGTTCAGCATAGGATTTGCGTGAGCACCGTCAAAAGTACATAGCGCTTCCATTTCGCGAGTGGGATGTAACTTGAGCATTTCGCGCTCATGCAAGCGATCAGTATGTTCCTCAAGATCACGGTTGCGTTTGTGAGGTAAATGGAACACACATGTATCAAGCATAATTTTAAAACGAGCACCTATACTATAAAGACGGTAACCAAGCTCTAAATCTTCAGAACCTTTATGGCGAAAGGCGCTATTGAAGCCATTGACTCGCATTATCAAGCTTTTTTCCAAAGCCATTGCACTGCTCCAACAAAATACCCATGGAGCCGGAAGGTGATCGAGTGAGCCAGTTATTTTGTCCGCAAAGTCAATTCGCAAATCTTTGAGCTGTTGCTGTGATGTTATCCAATTCATCAGATTCTGATTACTCATTTTTAGAGATTCGGAATGGTTTTGTACTATGAATGGCCAAGTTGAAATCGAGCCGGAATTACCGTAAATAGGTGCTAAACAAACTGTACTAGGCGAAGAGCGCAGATGTTTGATAACCAGTGTAAAAAAGTTAGGTGGCATTACGACGTCTGCATCAAAAAACAAACAGTATTTCCCTGTAGCGATCTCAAGGCCAAGATTGCGTGCTTCAGCGGCGCTACCTTTATCAAAATTGGTTTCGATAATTTTTGCTTCGTCACTTCTTATTAATGTTTGGAGAATAACCAAGCTTTCATCGGTACAATTATCAACAATAAAAATGGTTTCGATTTGTGTCTTTTGAGTTAGCTGCTCCCGTATAGATTCGATTACACGGGGAAGCGTTGTTGCTTTGTTGTGAACCGGAATGATTACTGATAAAAGCTTACTCATTACTTATTCCATCACCATATCGTTAAAGAATATAACCGAATTTCAAGTTAAAACGGTTCAATGACTGCAAATTACTTTACAAACGATGGAAGGTCGAAATACCAGTGCAATCATACTTACCTATCAATAGGTACTGGATTGAGATAAAACAACAATTCGCTTTTGGGCCTCTGGATCAAACCAATGTTCAAAATCGACGTATCGGTTCTTGTAGCACCATGCGCATTCATAAAAAAGTGGTGCATTTGAACTTCTTTTACCAAGGTGTTCTTGTCGTAATGATTGCCAAGCTGGACTGTTCCATATCTCTTCGAATGACGCTGTTTCAAGGTGCCCAATATGATAAGGTTCGCCTGGTATTCCAATTAGATGATCACAAAACCCAACAGCACCAGCATAAGAAATGTAGGCATATGCCCAAGGATGTATACATGTGGGAACGTCCGTCGGATTCGCAGGCATTGATCCCATGCGTGTACCGACTACTAAACGGATTCCTCGTTGTCGTGCACGATTTGCTACTGCTGTAAGAGCAGCGTCAACGCTTTTCTGTTCATTCTCGATATCTAATGGAGAATTGGGTTCTACTGTGACGCTGAAAAGCCGGACTTCTTTTATCCCGTAATCTGCAGCGAGGTCAATTATTTTTACAAGATCTTGCAAAGCGGGTCTTTGAACTGTTGTCGTTATATGGAGCAAGTCCGTATTACCAAAACATTTTTGATATTCACTCGCAAGATAATCGAGGTTTGATGTTACTTGTTCCAATCTAGCACCACCTCTTAAAATGCGAAACAGATTAGGATCAGCGGCATCAATGGAAACAGCAACGTAGCAACCATACTCAGCTAAGGTTTTAAGGACCTCATCACGCCGGAAGGAGAGATTTGTAACAAAGCGTATTTTCACACCAAATGAAGCCGTTGTTTCTATGAGTTCAATAATTTCTGGCAGAATCAAACTTTCCCCCCAGCCCCGAAGATCAACCATCTCGGCAAGCGGGAAAAGTTCCTGACCAACTCGTTCAAAGAGTTCTGTGGGCATTGTTCTCCCTCTAGTCGATGACCCATCTTGACGACACATAGGACAATGCAAGTTGCAAGTCTGAGTAAGCTCGACAACAAGGAACCGCGGACGGCTGTTAAGTTTTATGATGCCATCGCGATATTCTTGAAGATTCAACATTCGATTGGTTTCTCTTGAGGTAAGCTGAAGTGACATTTTTGCCTCATGAATTACTTTTCAGGTCGAATGCCTCTATATACAGCCACTTTTATCCCACCCGCTTCAACAGAGGTAATATGTTGGATATTTTTCCAACCGACATCATGACAGGCCTGATCAAATGCGGAAATGTCTTGAGTATATGCAACCAGGCGTCCATTTAATGTCAAAATTCTTTGAGCCTCCTTGAGGAAATCTCGATAGAGCATGCGGTTTTTGTCGCGGTCTCCTACCCTAATGCCAAAAGGCAAGTTTGCAACAATAATATTCACGGTCTCAGCGGGAAGTGGCAATTTACGCATGTCTGCTGTCTGTAATTTTACTTTGTCGCCGAAACGGGAAAGATTTTTTTGGCTAATACCTATAGCTTCCGCAGAAATATCAAAGCCTAGAACATCATGAACCGGGCCTAAACTTGATCGTTCTGCCAGGATCGTTCCAGAACCACAACATGGATCGCAGAATATATCATCGGAATTAATTTCTCCTATGATACATAAAGCTGATGCGACACTCGGATGAATAGAGGCAGGTACAACTAATCTTTGTTCAGGGTATCTATCGTCCTCCCATCGTGTATCACGCCATAGCACCATTGCTATGTTTTTGATATTGATTAGGCGTATGTCGAGTATGTAGTTGGATGGATTGTTTCGTAACCCACATTCCATAGTTAAACGACGGGCTAAATTAACTACCAACTTGCGATACTGAGCGCGGCTAGCCATTCTTGGCAGCTCTAATCTAAAAGTCCATCCACTCGATCCTTTTTTTCCATCGGGCTTAATTGTTCTGCAAGTACTAACCAAAAAATCACCTAACTTGTCTGATGATTTGGTTGGCGCTTTCGCTGCGATAATATAGGTTGACAAGATCGTACGAATAGCACCAAGCCATTGCAGTTTTTTCTCAGGAGCGTTAGACATATCAATTTGTAACCATCCAGGTTCTATTACTTGCGCAGACTCAAGTCCACGCATTCGCAATTCAGCCTGAACGAATGGTTCGAGTCCTGGATAACATTCTGCTATGTAAAGAGCAGGTGGACGAGAGACGTCCCTTGTGATTTCATTCTTATTATTCTCATTACTAATCGCGGCCTCGCTTCGCGCACTAGCTTTACGAAATGCCTCTGCAACCGGACCTTGGCTTCCACATCGTGTTGCCCATTCTGGTGTCCATTTAAAACCAAGGGCACCCAATGCAAGTATAATAGACGCCTGCACAAAGCGGTGTTCCTCTCGTTCGAAGGCTTTCACAAAGTGTTCATGCAGATTCTTGTTTCCGGTTCCTCCTAGTACCGCTGCGGCACGACGTCGAGCCTTCACATCACTATCATTAAATAATCTATCCAAAAGCAACTCAATGACTTTTTCGGATGGCTGCATGTGTCGTAAGATTTCGATCAATGATCGCCGAATATGAACGTCCCCAGTCTTCAAAAGGTGTGCTACAGTATCAAGCTGCCGAGATGCTTGAGCTGCCAACCGTCGTTCTGCCGCTTTTCGCTCCTCAAATGACTTCTTTGATATCTCAGCAACGGTAATAGCAAAATCTTTGTCTTTTTGATGGCCTGACATTAGCTACTTTTCCTCTCAAAAAAATGGTTTGATATACCTCCCAGAGTATAAAATAAGGTAGGCATTTCCGTGCATGCAGCGGGTACGCGCCGTTTCTTAAAATCTAAAAGCAACTTATCATCCTCGCCTACCATCTCAATTTCATCGCTGGTTGAAAAGTTAGTCTGAAATCCTATGAGTTGCAAAATAGAACGGCGAAAAAGCCATTCACCACAATCCACCATTCCATAATCAGTACCATTGTAAATGGCCACATATCTATCATGAACAACACCGGAATCCTTAAACATCATCCCCAATCTAACCAGAATTTCAAATCGTTCTATCGCTTTCGATTGATCTGGAATCCAAGGAAACGAATCCACTATAATCGGCTGAGCATTTGAATCCACAAGCAACCTCCAGCTATGGACTGCAGGGCATCCAGTCTCTATCATTTTTTCACATAGGGATCGTAAATGGTTGGGTGCCCATCTATTGTCATCATCCAGGAAGGCTATTAATTCACTTTTAGCTTGACTTAAAGCCAGATTGCGCATTCTGGCAATACGCTCCAAAGTAGAGGTTCCATAAAACAGGTCTCCCGTCAAATTGATGAAACGCAGATGAAGCTGAGGAAATTTCTCTTTTAAAATCGATGATTTAAGAGACGGACAATTATCGCCTATAATCAGTACATTGATTCGACCGACATAATCCTGTTCTGATACCGATGCTACGGCCCGTAAAAGTAAATCAAGGCGGTCCTTCGTTAGTATTATCACAGTTACTTCCGGATAATCAATAACTCCCTCTGCATCGTAATTTGTCTGGAAATTGCGGGAAATTTTTCCCCCAAGCGAAAGAAGCGAATCACTGAATCGCTCTAAAAGTTCCTCGTTGGCTAAGAACGCAAAGTGTGGTACAAAAACTACGGATGAATAAGCTTTGGTTGCATGTGAATATGACTTTTGGGGATTAGTGATGGTAACGTTTCTATACAAAGCTATAGTTTGTGGTTTGTACAATGGAGATTCTGGCACGGGTGGATAAATTCTATCGCATTTAAGGCCACATTGTTGAAATATCATATCGATTATTGCATCAATGTTTTGCTTTTCAAGAACAGAATCTGATATGCATATTGGCAAACCATAAAAAGCTCCATGCTCGAGTGCACTATTATCATGGATTAGCTTTATCGGTGCATTTTCAACTTTCTGTTTGAAAAGCTTAAGGTTTTTAGCACGGAGGCTGTTTTGCTCATCCAATCTTTCCATCTGTTCAAGAAGGACCGATGCCTGCAATTCCGACAAACAGTAATTTGCGCCATGTAACGAGCCTGATGGCGCTAAGCCCAAAGCTCGAGATTCTGGACTGACTTTACGATATCGCCTAGAATCCGCCCGCAAAGAGATCATAGCATTATATAAATCTTCATTATCTGTGAGTGCAGCTCCACCCTCGCCAGATGTCAGAAGTTTAGAGGCCTGAAAACTAAATACGGCGATATCGCCAAAGCTACCATATCTTTTATTATCAGGTAATTTCGCACCGTGACAATGCGAGCAATCTTCAATGACAGGGATTCCAGGAAATATATAACGAATTCTTGAAATATCGAGATAGCTTGCATAAGTATGAATTGCCAAAACTGCTGCAATGCGTTCGTCACCAAGATCATCCATATTTTCTAAATCAAAACAAAGGGAATTCAAATTGGTGTCAAGGAAAACAGGTGTAGCTCCAACTCTTAACACGGATGTTGCACAGCCCACCCAAGTAGTAGCAGGCAATAGTACTTTGTCTCCTGGTCCAATGCCAAGAGCTTGCAAAGCTATTACGATAGCGCTTGAGCCATTTGCAGTCGGCACACAGTATTTACATCCAATAAAAGATGTATACTCCTCTGCGAAAACCTTTTCATATGAAGGAAATACTGTTGTTGGGCCTGATATTGCCCAGCGCCCTGCCATAAGTGCGATACTTGCAGCATCAAGTGTGGATTTACGGTATTCAGGCCATTCGGGCCAAGGTAATAGTGTTCTGCACATTTACAAGTTCTCGCTATTTTGATTGATCCAGGTTCTTTTGATGAATACTCAAACTTGGCAACGTACTTATGAAGTTTTTGCTATCAGAGTCGCGCATTTGAAAAATCGTTTCGTTATGTAATGCTATCCTTACATTTCTTTGAGAAATCTGTATGAAAGTGAGCACGCAACATATTCATTTGCCGTCGAAAATCATATGTTTGTGCATCCGTTGGTGACTTGAAAAAACAATCCAAATACCCAAGATGCCCTACTTCGTTTCTTCTAGCAGCGAGATCAACAAAACGGGTGAGATCAAGCACTAGAGGAACGGCAAGCATCGTGTCGCATCCTTGCCATGTAAACTGCATTGACATACGTGTTCCTAAAAAACCTTCAAAGTGGATGAAGTCCCATGCGGTTTTCCAATCTCCAAGAGATGGTACATAATCAATTGAGACTCCAGTATGAAGGTCTTGACTGTTATTAAGGATATTTCGTAATGTTTTGTCCTTAGAATCAATTTTTACACTTTTTGCCGCTGGATTGGCTAAAGTTTTGCCATCTGCATTACCCAATAAGTTGTAGCCTTGCCAAGATAGGACGTGAAAGGCACGCTCTTCAAACATAGGAGCTAATACCGACTTTATGAGCGTCTCTCCCGTTTTTCCATCTTTGCCAGCATGAGGAACACCTGAAATTATAGCAAGTTCCTGTAAGACAGGAAGTTCTGTTCCAGGGTTTGGAGTAAAGTTAATAAAAGGACATCTATTTAAAAAAGATGCGACTGCATATAATATTCCCGCTGGAAATTCTATAACCGGTCTGCTAAGCGATTCTTTGAAATCAGACCATCCCCGCAAATTTTTCAGGTAATTGGCATTTTGATGAGACTGTTCCGTGGAAGTCAGATTGATAACAATTACCACATCGAGTCCGTTTACTTCTCTAAACTTATTTATATCATTTCGGATTCTGTCGATGATGTACATTGCTGTCTTTTCATTTTCTCCTGATCGAAAAAATTCAGCAAAACGAATATTTGATTCCACCAATTCGAGATCATATCTGGCAATATCTTTAAACTCATAAGGAATTACCCTCTCTTTTATCAGATCATGAAGCTTATCAATAAGTGGATAGTTGACTATGTCATACCCACCAAAGATGATATCTTTCCAAGAACGGAACGGCAAAACATCAAATGGCTGAGTTTCGGTAAGGAGCCCAGTTCGTTTAGAAAAACCGGACTTCAATACCGCTACGCCTGCAACGGTTGCAACTGATATATCACCACGAGCACCGAGCAGCCAAACTCCAAGTTTTGACATTGACGCTACCTATTTAATATTACGAATTATAGACGAACTTTATGAATCGTGAACGAACTTCACGACTATTATACAACCTTTACGAATTCATAGATGAGTTTTATTTTATGTACCTAGCGCCACGATATTCATGTCTTTGCCACGAACTTATCGTAGGACGCGCACCAAACTTTATATTTCTGCCGTGACCCTGTTGCAAACTTAGAACGCCAGATAACACTCGGCCTCAGCGGCGCGACCTCGAAGACGGGACGTTCGGAGCAAGAAGAAAGTTGAGACGAGCACGGACGTCGAAATCATGCCGCGCTTGTCGCGTCCGCCTGCAGGCCGTTGTTAGCCGCGTTAGTTTGCATTCACCACGAATTTACGTCTATATTAAATACAACTTTGTGTTATTACATCGACACTTATCTCAAAAAAGTCATCTTCCGCACTTGCGAGAAACTGCCTACCCGAATCTGATAAAAATACACGCCGCTGGCAACCAAATTGCCGTTGCTATCTTTCCCATCCCACAGAATGCGGTGCTTTCCGGCGGCGTAACGCTTTTCGATGACGGTGCGAACTTCGTGGCCACCCACATCGAAAACCTTCAGAACCACGTGCTCCGGCTTGGGCAGATTGAAACGAATCTCGGTTTGCGGATTGAAAGGATTGGGATAATTCTGCAGCAGTTGGTATTGCAGCGGCGTCTCTTGCTTTTCAGCAACGGCAGTGAACACGGCATCGGGTGGAAAAAATACGTCATCGATCCATGCGCCTTCCAATCCGCTCGGAAAGAAACTTTCCTTTCTGTATGCCCAACTCAGCGTATGCCGGCCGGCGGGCAGATCGTAACTGACGTGCGCCCAATCGACCTTGCCGGTCCAAATGTCTTGCGGCACGCCATTAATGGAGAAGGCCAGGAAAGCATCGTCGGGATAGGCTGAAAGTTTATAGGCAAAACTAAGCTTGCCCGCTATGGGCAGAACCGGCGAAATCTCCAGCAGAGCGGAGTCGCCGGCAATCACGAAACCGGCTTCCGCTGCAAAGCCGCCGGTGTACGAAGTTGCATCCGTGACGGACCAATAGCTGCCGCCGCCGGTTTGCCAGTTGAAGGGACCATTTTCAAGCTCGCCGTCTTCGAACGTATCCGTGCGATCATCCGGCACGACGACTCTTGCCGCCGAGTTCACCACGAACGTCGTGGTATCTTCTGCAACTGTGGTGCCTTGCACTTCTAAGGTCGCATGATAAAAGCCGCGCACATCCGTGGTAAAGGAAGCCGTGGAATCGGAAGGCGTAATGATCTGTGCCGCACTTCCTTCGGGTGTTTCCAAATGCCAAGTTGAAGTGCTTGTGAAAGTGACGCCCGGCACCGCCGGCGGCAGAAATTTTCCAGCCAAACTCACATTTTGTCCGCCGCTCGTCAGGGTGGAGCGCGGCGCCACCTGCACGACTAGAAGTTCCTGGGGAATCAGCACCGCCGTGGTGGTGTCGGTTGAATCGGGATTGGTCAAGTGCGGAAAATCAATGAGAGCGTTGCCCAAATTGATACCGGCCGTTTGTAGAAAATTCTGAATCACATCGTTGCCAATATCAGCATTGTCCGTGATGCGCCAAATGGCTTGTTGCGCGATAAAATCATCTTCGCAGAAGAGATCGTTTTCATCGATATATTGCAGAAGACTCAAGAGCTCAGGCGCGGCCTCGATTCCGGCCCAGGTATGCAAAGGCGGGCCGAGATCAAAATCCCCACCGGTTTCGGGAATATCCTTGTCGAGATCGATGCACGCGGCGTAAAGGCCGTCGAGCCTGATCGCGCCTCCGTCCGGCACCAAAATACCGGTGCCGCGTGTGATCATAAAATTTTGTGCGTTGTTCCTTCTATTCACCAAGGTTTCGCCGGGGTGAACATCGATCACAAGTCCGGCTTGCGCAACCAGCGCATCAATATCGGATTGCCGCACCTTGCCGCTCAATGTGGCCATCAAATCATTGGCATGGCCGGGATGAGGACTGGCAACGCGCATGTTTGAACGTCGGTCCAGCCATCTCTTGGTGGGATCGATCGGTTGACCCGGCGGCGCCAGTATCTTGGCCAATTCCTCGCTGGTGAGAGCCTTGCCATCGGCTTCGCGTCGCCAAGTCCCGTTGGGTTGTTTGCGGTAATCATCGTAGCGATCGGGCAAGCCCATGAGATGGCCAGCTTCATGCGCATATATTTCGTCCAAGCTGCTGCCGATGGTAGCCCACTTGCCTCCGCCCGTGCCGATATTGACTTTGGGATCTCCGCTGACATAACTGATCGCGAGCTTACCGACCAATTCGATCTGATGAAAGCCGGGTGTGCCCGGCGGAAGGGTGGCGCTTTGTTTCCGGCGTGTATTCACATGCATGCTTACCTTGCGCCCATCGCTCGTGGTTTGCCCATTCCATTTGCTTTCGATCGCGTGTTTAATGCGCGCCACGTTTGCAGGAGTAGCATTGGGGCCGTAAAATTCCAAGTTCAGCGTGATCTGCAGATTGGTGCATTTGACCGGCGGACTGTTCTTGGCGTTGATTGAAACCTGATCTCCCCAGAAATCGCCTTTGGCTTCGAGCTGGACGAGACCCTGGGCGACCGCGTCCCGCAAAGAAACGTGGCATGCCACTGTCGTGCCGGGATGAGCGGCGGCGCTCTGCGTCTGCGGCCGTGAATCTTGATTGTGATGCGATTTTTTTCTTTTGAATTTTTCCGGCAACAGATTCGCGGGCGTCTCGGGCAACAACCCGCGAAACTGATCGCAGACTTCCGTTTCAAAAATCAGCGGAGGATAATAGGTCTCATAAACCAGATCAGCTTCCGGAGGCGTCGCTTCATTTAGGGCAAGAATGATGTTATCGAATTGAATGATGGATATGTTTTGTACCGACACTTCGTGAGTGACGCCGTTGGCGCGAATGATGAGCCGGGCAAAGGTGGGGTCGTTGAGCGACGAATCTGCGAATTGCGAGGGAAGGTTGAAAAAATCATTGCTCGAAATTACCTGCCAAAGGCGTTCGACTTCTGCAGCGGAAAGCGTGAAGGTTCTCTCTTCCAAAGGCGGCGCGCCGATGTCACCGGGGATAGAGCGCTCATAAACCGCTTGCCCATCCGCGGAAATTTGTAGGTACTGGTTTTCGTCCCAGGGCGCCAAGCCGCCGGCATTGCCGATGATCTCCAAATCTGGCGGAACGCCTTGTGCGGAAACCGAAAATGGCAAAGCAGCGACTAGAGCAAAGAACAAGCTCAACCAAGTGTAGTAACGAGTTTTCATAATTATCCTCCATCGATAATTAAGTCCTTGTCAGTGGGCGTGAATTTGTTCAGCTTGCGGATAATATTGGCGAACCGGAGCAGGTCGAAGTTTTCCACGGTGACCTGCTGCGTCTTGCCCGCAGCAGTGATGGTCAAACTCGCAAACCAGCCACCGGTTACGTTTTCATTTTTATATTCCGGTGCCAGGGAGAAAAAATCATTTTCGTCAATGGCCTTCGAGAGTTCCGCCAAATCCGTGCGCTGGAGAGTGAATTCAATTTCTTCCACAGGCGGCGCGCCAATCTTGCCGGGAATCGAACGCTCAAACTTGCATTGTCCATCGGCCGTGATGAGCACATAGCGATTTTCTTCCCACGGATGCAAGCCGCCAGCCAGCCCTTCAATGCGAAGATCCGCAGGAAAAGAGGAGGCGCCGCGATTGGCCTGTTGTTGACAGTTCATCGAAAGTTGGACCATCGAAAGGAAAAGTGTGCTCAAACAAAAGATCATGCGCATGACATTATTTCACTTGCTCCAACTGGCGCTTCAAATCCAACGCGCCGGGGAAATTGAGATTGATTTGGCCGAGCTTGGCGATGGTTTCGCGCGCTTTCTGATATTGCGCGTCCAGCGCTTAGCCGAAAGACGTTGATTTCGTCACGAATTGCTTCGGCATCGCCACAATTCCTCTATCATTTGCACTTGCAACAAACTTATTTCATGAGATGAATTCTCGCACTTGCTCGGCTAATGGGGGACGCGTTAAAACTTACAAAGAACCTTAATTTCCTGCACATGCTTTAAGCACGGCCACCAATCTTCCCGGAATTTATCAGAAAATATCTGCCGCGCAAGTTCGTTTATTTTTTGCTTGAGTCAATGATCTTCTACACGAGAGATATTCTTTGGTTGATACAAAGATTTTGTCGTGTGCTTTGAGCACGATACATTTAAGGTCAACCACAATTTTCTGCGTCGTCACATCTCCTCGTTTCAATGGCCTGTTACAGTGCGCGATGATTGAACGCGCCCCGCTTTTTTATGCGCATCGATTATTTTCTGTTCGTGCACGAATCTTTTAAAACTCGAGTTCGGCTAACGCTTATTAGACGGAACGGCGCGGTAACTTCAAAACTTTCCAAGTATAGGAATTTGTTTCCACTATTAGGAAGTTTTTTTCTCGAACTTTCCAATATTGGAAATCTCAAAATTCCTAATACTGGAAGTTTTTTGTACGAGCTCACGCAAGCCCGATATTTCCAATATTAGGAATTTTTATGAATTAATTTCGCCCGTCCCCACAGAGATGTCAGAATTAAACATGTCCATTGTCGAAAGGTGGAATACAAAATGGAATGGCAAATTGTTGGCGGTATGTGCGAAAACTTTAGAGAAAAGTCAAGCGTTTATTTGCATAGTGCATAAGTTCCTGGCCTGTCATCTCGTGTTTCTACCATCTCAACATCACCTCGTGCGCAGGTAGTTGTCTTTCGGAAATTCAAGATGATTGACGTGCGCCACCGAATGATGACCGACATCGCGCCGCTCTCGGTGCGGCGATTTGCAAAAGGGATGTTATTGCATGAGGGTCAGTGTTGTAGAATTAAAAACACTCTAACACCGCGTCAAGCTGCGAGGCAGCAAGACTTGCCCGGCCTCACAGCTTCAACGCGTTAAGCTTTGCAAAATTCCGACCTATCGCGGCCATAGCCACCCGAATACACCTGCCGTCAGCAGCGCGTAGATCAAACCGTCCACCGTCGTCTTCAGCGTCGTGCTCCATGATCGTTTATACCAGATCGACATCTGCCAGAGAGCGACCGAGTAGGCAATGAACGTGGTAGTTCCTACAAACCGGAAAACATCGAGATATTCAGCGTCCGCCGACAACGCGCGCCCGGCAACGTATGCAGAGAAGAAACCAACGACTGCTGAATAGATAAACCATTGGACAAGATTTTTCCCCATCCCTTGCATTTCGTTCGGCATTACAGTGAGCACCATCACCGGGCCTTTTTTTACCTTTTCTAAAAACTCCGGTGAGCGCATATCCTGCATACTCGAGGCGCGGGGGAGCATGTAATCACCCGGCGGGATGGCGAGCGGACGCAGCGCGTCCATCACCTTGTCTTCGTTCGGCAGCTTCGGGTAGTCGCTCTTGTGCCAGGGCAACATCATGTGAATCACCGAACTCGCGAGGAACACAACCACCGACGACAGTAAAATCGGCAACCACAACGCGGTCAACGCTGTCATTTCTGTCATTTCCTTCTCCTTTCCAAATGATAAAGTAAAATTGGTGGCCGTTATATGCAAAATTTTTCCTATAATATCAAGCACGATTTGCGCAGTGCATGAGTTTCAGGGCATGAGTTTCTTGTCCTATCATCTCGTCCTTCTACCACCTCAGCATCACCTCGCTGCGCAGGTAGTTGGCTTTGGGAATTTCAAGATGATTGACATGCACCATGCGAACGACGATCTTCGCGGCGCGCCGCAGCTCGAACGCCGAGGTGAGAATTTTTACGTCCTTGTCGTAGCTGAGCGCAAAGGTTCCCATCTTCGAAATAAAAATCGGCGTGATGATGGGCCGGCCCTGGAATCGCGCGTAGCTGACGGCTACTCGATGCAGCGGCCAGAAGGTCATACTGTCGTTAAGATAATACGCGGTGGCCTGGCGCGAAAAAGACAGACGCAGAAAAGGAATGCTCAGGCCAAAGCCTCTCTCTTGCACGCCGTTGAAGACATTGACGTTGAGAAAACGAAACGCCCCGCGCAAAACCACCTTCTCCAATTCCCACTGCACGAAGCGCAACTTCTTTTCTCGCAATTCACGACTCACAATCTCCGATGCAAAATTCGCAACGCTGCCGGCAACCGCGACTCGCAAGATTTCTGTTTGCTTGCTCATCGGCAGACTGCGCGCCCGTGAAAACATTTCCGGAACGGATTCGTACCCATGCACCGAATGCGGACTGACAAAATATAGCAACCGCCGCATGTCTTGAATGATGCGATACTCGTCGCGAAAGTAGGGGTGGGCCGGCGGTGTGTGATACCCCGCATCGATACGCGCGTGATATTTCGTTCTGGCGCTGTCTGGCTGCGCCGGGACGGCGGGGGCAATCGTGTCGGGTTTTGTTTCTTGCGTCGCGCTGAGGGTGACCTGTTGGCTGAGGATGAGCGGGTCTTGCGGCGCGGCCTCCGCCCCGCTGTCGTAGAAGAACAAGGAAGCGGAGCGGGGAAAACCTTCCTGTGTCGCCAGCGCGCCGATAGCAAAAATAAGCACGAAGATACGCGTCATACTTCCTCCACGCTTAAGCAAACGATGCGAAACTTCGGCTGAAAAGTCAAGATGTTTTTTATCTCACTGAGAAGTCCTTACATCTGTTGGCAGAAGTTAGCAACAGATGCTTTGGTTTGCAGCAAAGAAGTCGCACGAAATATATCTTGACAAACGCCCCGACTTCTGTTTAATTGATGCACCAACGTCGCGGCTGAGAAGTGGTACTGAAGTAGCCATGAGACAAAATTTTCGAGGCATGATAAATTTTCAGAATGTATATAACCCCATCAGCTTAATCGGCTGAATCCGTTTACGATTTTTATGATCAGGAGGGAGTATGAGTCACAAGATTTCTTCAATGATCAACGGCGGCATTTTGATAGCGCTTGGATGCATTTTTCTCGCCTATAATCTTTACGGCTTCGACGTTGAAACCTACTGGCCGCTGTTTTTCGCGATTCCAACAGTTCTGTGTTTGAGCACGTTTCTAAGCAATCGCCGCAATGCCGGGGCGCTGGTGCCGGTGGGAATTTTTATCATCATCGGCGCGATGTTTCAGTATTGCGAACTTGAAGGCTGGTATCACATGGAATGGATGTGGCCGGGATTTATGCTCGGGCCGGGCGTCGGGCTTTTTCTTTTTTATCTGGTCAATCGCGAGCGCGCGTTGTTGATTCCCGCCGGGATACTCACCGGCTTGAGCGTGATCTTCTTTCTTTCCAACAGCCCATATAGTGATTACTGGCCGCTGCTGCTGATCATCGCCGGTGGGATTTTGATGCTGCGGAGGAGGAAAAGTGAAGCGACGAAGAATGTGGAAGTGAAATAGTTTTTTACGGACACAGAACCGACCTCCATAAACTTCATCTTTACGGAGAGTAAGTATCGATGAAACCCTTGGGCACGATGTTGCTCACGCGACAAGAAGTTGCGAAACTGCTCACCCTCGATGAATGCATCGACGCAGTTGAGCTTGCCTTCAAGTTGTATGCCGAAGGCAAAACTGCGCCGCCCGGCATCTTGAGCATGCACGCTCAGGACGGCGGCTTTCATCTCAAAGCCGCGATGCTGACGCTGAATCGAAATTATTTTGCCGTGAAAGTGAACGGCAATTTTTTTCAGAACATGAAGCGATTCAACCTGCCCAACATTCAAGGCATCATCATGCTTTGCGATGGCGATAACGGCTACCCGCTAGCGCTGATGGATTCGATCGACATCACCATCAAGCGCACGGGCGCAGCGACGGCAGTAGCAGCAAAATATCTCGCCCGCTCCGATGCAAAAATTGCAACGATCTGCGGCTGCGGCAATCAAGGCAAAATTTCTGTGCGGGCGATCAATAAAGTCCGCCCGTTGGAGCAGGTCTTTGCATTTGATATTGATGAAAACCGTGCGAAGAATTTCGCAGCCGAGATAGCGGATGAATTGAAGATCAAAGTGGAAGTGGTTGATGATTTGACTAAAGCAATGCGCGCGAGTGATGTTTGCGTCACGTGCACGCCGTCGCGAAAACATTTTTTGAAAAAAACCGATGTAAGCCCCGGAATGTTTATCGCCGCGGTAGGCGCTGATAACGAGGATAAACAAGAGTTAGAACCTGCCTTGCTGGCATCGAGCAAAGTGGTTGTCGATATTCTCGATCAATGTGCGACCATCGGCGAGTTGCATCATGCGCTGCAAGAAGGTGTGATGACCAAGTCGGCAGTTCATGCCGAACTTGGTGAAATTATTGCGGGCAAAAAATCGGGGCGTGTGTCACCGGATGAAACTATTATTTTTGATTCCACCGGAACAGCGTTGCAAGACGTTGCCGCCGCGGCGTCAGCGTACGAAAAAGCAGTGAACGCCGGAGTCGGCGTGAAGTTGAACTTTTTCGATTAGAGTGAAATCATTGCAAAAGCAAAAGAATCTCACGCAGAGACGCAAAGCCGCAGAGATATCGCAAAGAAAAGCTTTGCGCATTCTTCCCCCCGCTCCGCTTCCTTTGGTTTTATAGGTGCGGGGCGGAGTGCGACTCAGCGTCTCTGCGTGCGCTTTTGTCTTTTTGGGTTCCGGCTCTTAATGTTATAGAGGTCTCTCTGTGTTTCCGTTCAATAAATTTCGCTTGCGCACGCAGGTTACGATTTTCTTTTTGCTGCAAATCGGGCTGCTGTTGCTGGTCTCCGGCGTTTATGTGAACTGGCAACTGCGACGAGTCGTGGAGCGCGAGTTGGGAGATCGGCTGGTGGCTGTCGCGCGCCTCGCAGCAGCGCAAGTTTCAGGCACGCCGGTGCTTGCGCTGTTGCCCGGCGATGAACAATCGCGCACGGCGTTACGCCTGCGCCGTGAGTTCGATGCGTTCGTCACACTCGGCGGCCTTTCGCGTTTGTTAATTGCCGATGCGCAACAGCGCGTCTTCTTCGATAGCCGCGGTGAGCTTGGCATTGGCAACGAGTATGTGCGCTTGCGCTTTGATGAGCAGGAAATCTCACATGCGTTGTCGGGCGAGCCTTCTGCCGCGCCGCTTTTTTATGACAACGATAACCAGCCTTTCAAAGCAGCCTATGCGCCTCTTGACGGCGCAAGCGGAGTGGTGTGCGTCGAAGCCAGCGCCGCGAGTCTTGCCGCCGTGCGCGACACGCGCAACATGCTTCTGACCATCGGCGGTCTGGCCATCGTCGGAGCGGCGTTGTCGGCTGGGATTCTTTCGCGACAAGTTACTAGTCCCATCGAAAAACTGAAACAGGCGGCAGAGTCGATTGGCCGCGGCGATCATTCCGGGACCGTGGAAAAATCCGGCAGCAGCGAAGTTGCCTTTCTGGCGCAGACTCTCGAAGACATGCGGCGCGCGATCGTGCAGCGACAACAACGCCAGCAAATGATGCTTGCCGGCATCGCGCATGAAATTCGCAATCCGCTCGGTGGCATTGAATTGTTTGCAGGCCTTCTGCAAAAAAAAGCTTCGCCGGAGTTACAGCCGAACATCGAAAAAATCCTGCATGAGCTGCAGCAGCTTAAAAAGATCGTTCATGATTTTTTGGAATACTCCCGGCCATCGATTCCCCGCGCCAAGGCGGTAAAGCTGGCGGCGGCCGTCGATGAGGCGAAAGAGTTGCTTGCGGAATTGGCGAAGGGCATTGAATGGAAAATTGATGTCGAACCGGGGCTTGCTGTTAAAATCGATCCCGACCATCTGCGGCGGATTCTGCTGAACCTTTTACGTAATGGCTGTGAAGCGTTGGCGAATCAAGAGCAGAAGCGCATCAAGATTGTTTCGAGACACCTTGATGATACCGTGGATGTCGTCATCAATGACAACGGCCCCGGAATCACAATTGACAATCGTGAAAAGATCTTCGAGCCGTTTTTCACGACTCGTCACAGCGGCACCGGACTGGGGCTGGCGCTTGTCAAGCTGCTCGTGGAAGAAAACGGCGGAAAGGTTGAATTGTTGAATGGTGAGGGTGGAGCGGCGTTTCGGTTGTCGCTTCGCAAGGGATGAATGATTCCAATTTTTCTCCTTCTTACTCCTACTCATACTCTTACTCGCTTTTAGCAAATTTAACAGCGAGTACGAGTAGGAGTAAGAGTACGAGTAAGAGCAGCAAGAAAACATTTGAGCGAACAATGAAAGAAACCCTTCACATCTTCGTCATCGAGGACAACGCCACGATGCGCCAAGGCTTGGAGCAGGTGCTGCAAGGCCTCGACTTTCACGTCACGACCTTTGATCGCGCCGAGACCGCGCTGGAACAACTGCCCCGTGTGAAGCCCGATATTGTTGTGACCGATTACAAACTTCCGGGAATGGATGGCATCGCGTTCTTGGATCAAGCTCGTTCAAAGATGAACAGTTTTGAAGCCGTGCTCATTACCGCCTTCGGCTCCATCGATCTGGCCGTGCAAGCCATGCAGCGCGGCGCAGCAGATTTTATCACCAAGCCGTTTTCGCCGGATGAGATCGGCGTCAAGCTCGAACGCCTGCGCCAGCGGATTTTCGAGCGCCGCGAGATGGAACGGCTGAGCGCCGAAAATCAATATCTGCGCAATCAAGTCGAGGGGCAGTTTAATTATGGCGACATCATCGGCAATGCGCCGGCGATGCAGGAGGTTTTTCGTACGCTCACTAAGGTTGCGCCGACAGATTCATCGGTGATCATTTACGGCGAGAGCGGGACCGGGAAAGAATTGATTGCGCACGCCCTTCACAAAAACAGTCAGCGGCGCGATCAATCTTTTATTCGCGTGAACTGCGGCGCGCTGGCCGAGGGCGTGTTGGAGTCTGAACTCTTCGGCCATGAGAAGGGCGCGTTTACCGGCGCGTTGCGACGCAAGCCGGGACGTTTCGAACTTGCCCATCGCGGCACAATTTTTCTCGATGAGATCGGCGATATCCCTCTCGGCACACAAGTGAAGTTGCTGCGCGTTTTGCAAGAAAAAGAATTTGAGCGCGTCGGCGGCGAAGAAACTGTCCGCGTCGATGTGCGAGTTGTCGCTGCCACGAATCGTAATTTGAAAGAAGAAGTTGCCACCGGAAAGTTTCGCGAAGATTTGTATTACCGTCTGCATATCGTGCCGATCACTTTGCCGCCGTTGCGCCAGCGCCTGAATGATTTGCCTGTGCTCGTGGAGCATTTTCTCAAACGCTTGGGCAACGAACTTGGCAAGCCCGGCCTTGTTTTGGATGAAACGGCTTTGGCGGGAATGCGCGAATATCATTGGCCGGGCAACATTCGTGAATTGGAAAACATTCTCGAGCGCGCCGCGGTTTTGTGTGAGGGCACGCGCATTACCGTTGCTGACTTGCCGCCGCTGGTGAAAGATCGCGCCGCAGTGTTTTCGCTGCCAGATGATAATTTGGATTTGAACGCTACACTTGAGCAGGTGGAAAAAGCGCTGATCGAACGCGCCATGACCCGCGCGCACGGCGTGAAGGCTGAAGCTGCGAGGATTTTGGGAATTAAAACGACGACGCTGCTGTATAAGCTGGGGAAGTATGAGATGGGTGAATCAACTCAATGAGGCGGCTTTGAATTGGATTTTTTCCAACAGCGATGTTTTGTAAATGTGAAATCATGCAAGCCTCGACAAGGAGAAGAAGATGTCATCCCAAGAAGAGCCCCAAAAGAAAACGGCAACTGCAAATTCGACCACTCTAAATGCGCCTTCCACACAGCCTGCTGCTCCAATGCCACCAGGTCTTCAGCGTCAGATGGAAATCTACATGGCCGGTCTGCAAGGTCGCAAACCTGCGCAACCAATCTCAATCGAAGCGCTCGCGGAGAAGGCCAAAGAAATTTTGTCACCCGAAGTTTACGACTATCTCGCCGGCGGCGCGGGATCGGAAGACACCATGCGCGCGAATCTTGAGGCGTTCAAGCAATGGCGCATCGTGCCGAATTTTTTGCGCAACGTGTCGCAGCGTGATCTGAGCGTTGAGGTGATCGGCCAGCGTTTCCCTGCGCCATTCTTGTTGGCGCCCATTGGCGTGCAATCGATCATTCACAAGGAGGCTGAGGCCGCTGTTGCGCGCGCGACTTCTTCGTTTGGCATTCCCATGGTTTTGAGTACGGCGTCTTCTAAAACCATTGAAGAAGTTGCAGCGGCTATGGGTGAGGCGCCGCGCTGGTTTCAATTGTATTGGTCGAAGAATTCAGACTTGACGGCGAGTTTTATTCAAAGGGCGGAACGTGCAGGGTACAGCGCGATCGTCGTTACTCTCGACACCTACTTGATGGCGTGGCGCGAGCGTGATCTTCAGAACGCCTACTTACCTTTTTTTCAAGGTCAAGGGCTGGCGAATTATTTTAGCGATCCGGTTTTTCGCGCTGCGCTCAAATCACCGCCGGAGGCTGACCCGCGGCAGGCGGTTCTCTATTTCACGCAGATTTTTTCAAGTCCGGCTCTCACGTGGAATGATCTTGCTTTCTTGCGTCAACAAACTAAGCTCCCGATCTTGTTAAAAGGTATTTTGCATCCTGATGATGCGCGCAAAGCGGTGGATCAAGGAGTTGACGGCATCATCGTCTCGAATCATGGAGGCCGTCAGTTGGATGGAGAAGTCGCGTCGCTCGATGCGCTGCCACGAGTTGTCGATGCGGTGGGTGATAAAACGGCGATTCTCTTTGACAGCGGAATTCGGCGAGGCGCGGATGTGATCAAAGCTATTGCGCTCGGCGCGCGGTGTGTGTTGCTCGGCA
>Ga0247727_10007262_pt1 | contig 21239 bp, 23 predicted proteins | sample WisWelCaveWW1625_FD_202498 | JGI IMG/M metagenome (GOLD analysis project Ga0247727, IMG submission 202498) | Biofilm microbial communities from Wishing Well Cave, Virginia, United States - WW16-25 | ecosystem: Environmental > Aquatic > Deep subsurface > Groundwater > Cave microbial mat | place... | reverse complement strand
ACCAGCGGCACGCCGGCGGAGAACATGGTGGCGAGCGTGCGGGTCCAGCGGGCGATCGAGGCTTTGCGCAGCAGCGGGCCGAAGATCGGCATCTTGAGGCTTATCCGGTCCATGAAGATCTGCACCGCCAGAGAGCGCTTCCAGGCCTCCAGGAAGCCCCATACCGCCAGGCCCATTGCCGGGAAAACGATGTACCAGTTGGCGACTGTCCAGTCCGATATGGCCATGACCACCAGCGTCGGTGCCGGCAGGTCGGCGCCGAAGCTCGAGAACACGCTCTTGAAGGCCGGGATCACGAAAATCATGATCACCGCCGTGATGACGATCGCCACCACGATGATCGACACCGGGTAGAACAGCGCGGATTTGATTTTCGATTTGATGGCGAGTGTTTTCTCTTTGTAGATCGCGAGCCGGTCAAGCAGCGTCTCCAGAATGCCGGCGGCCTCGCCCGCGGCCACCAGGTTGCAGTACAGCGCGTCGAAATGCAGCGGGTATTTGCGGAACGCCTGCGCGAGCGACGAGCCGGTCTCGACCTCGGTCTTGATATCGATCAGCAGCTTGGCGACGGCCGGATTGGATGCGCCCTTGCTGACGATGTCGAAGGCCTGCAGCAGCGGCACGCCGGCCTTCATCATGGTCGCCATCTGGCGCGTGAACAGGGCGACGTCCTTTTCCGAAACTGAGCCGCCGCCGCCCAGCTTCTGCTTCTTGACCTTGGAGACGCTGACGCCCTGGCGGCGCAGCGAAGCCTGAACCATGTTCTCGCCCGTGGCGCGCATTTCGCCGCGCACCACCTTGCCGGCCTTGTCCTTGCCTTCCCAGAGAAAGGTGAATTCCTTGGGTCCGCCTTTTGCCGCTGCTGCCGTCGCCATGTCCTACTCCCTGAGAGCACTCCGGGTAAGGGGGGATTCTAGCGCCGAGTCAAGGACTTGGCCAAACGTGGGAAAAATCACTTCAAGCAGGCCGCTGGGACGGCTCCGGCGCTGGGCGGAACAAGCGCACCGACTTCACCGCGCGGCCCTGGGCGCTCAGGATCTCGATCGGCACGCCGGCGATCTTGAGCGACACGTTGGCCTCCGGGATGTCCTGCAGCTGCTCGAGGATCAGGCCGTTGAGCGTCTTCGGCCCGTCGGTCGGGAGTTCCAGTCCGAGGGCGCGGTTGACTTCGCGCACCGGCATGGCGCCGTCGGCCTGGGCGGCGCCGTCCTCGTCCCAGGACAGCGCCGGCGTCGCCGAGGGCAGCGAGGTGGTGAACTTGCCGATGATCTCCTCCATGATGCCTTCGAGCGTCACCAGTCCCATCAGCTCGCCGTACTCGTCCACCACCAGGCCGATGCGCTCGCGCTTTTCCTGGAAATACTGCAGCTGCGCGATCGCCGGCGTGGTGGCGGGGACGAAGTAGGGTTCGTCCAGCAGGTCCTCGATCGACTTGCGGTCGAGCGCGCCGGAGAACACCAGGCCCAGCACCTTGCGCAGGTTCAGCACCCCGGCCACTTCGTCGCTGCCGCCGCGGAACACCGGCAACTCGCGGTGGTAGCTGGTGGTGAGCTGGCGCGCGATCGCCTCCATGTCGTCGTCCAGGCGGATCGCCTCGACCTTCGCGCGCGGCACCATCACGTCCTGCACGGTGATCTCGCCGATGTCGAACAGGTTGATCAGGATCGAGCGGTGCTTGTTCGGCAGGATGTGCGAGGACTCGAGCACGATGGTGCGGATCTCCTCGGCCGACAGCGGCTGCGCGCCGTCTTCCTGCGGGGCGATGCGCAGCAGCTTGAGCAGCGGCTTGAGCAGCGCCTCGGTTGAGGCGGTGAGCAGCTGCACGAACGGCGCCGAAACCAGCGCGAGCAGCCGCATCGGCCAGGCCGCCAGCCGCGCGATGCCCTCGGCGTTATGCTGGCCGAGGCGCTTCGGCACCAGCTCGCCGAAGATGATCGAGAAGTAGGTCACCGTGAGCACCACCAGGCCGGTGGCGATGATGCCGCTCGCCTTCGGCTCGAGGCCCTGTCCCTGGAGCCAGAGCGCGAACGGCGCAGCGAACACCGCCTCGCCGACGATACCGGAGAGCAGGCCGATCGAGGTGATGCCGATCTGGATCGTGGACAGGAAGCGGGTCGGCGCCGCAGCGAGCTTCGCGGCGGCGGCGGCAAGGCGGTCGCCGCGCGCGGCGAGCGATGCGAGGCGCGACTTGCGCGCCATCAGCAGTGCGACCTCCGACATTGCGAACAGGCCGTTCAGCAGGATCAGCAGGGCTAAGATCGCGAGTTCCATGGGGTTTTCCTGCCTAACTTTCCCGCTCAGGTTCGACCGAGGATCACTTCGAGCACGAAGCTCTTTCCGACGTAGGCCAGCATCAGGAACATGAAAGCGGCCATGACCCAGAGCAAAGCCGTGCGACCTCGCCAGCCCCAGGCGTAACGCCCGGCAAGCAGCATCGCAAGAGTCGCCCAAGTCAACAGCGAAAAAAGAGTCTTGTGATCGAAGCGGAATGCTTTGCCGTAAATTGATTCTGAAAAAGCAACTCCCATCCCCAGGGTGAACGTAAACAGGATGAATGCAAGCACGATCATGCCAAAAAGCATTCGTTCCAGCGTCAGCAGCGGCGGGAAACCCGGCAATCGAATGAGGGCGGAATGTCCGGGTCGATGCAGATTGCGCTCGACCAACGCCATCAGACCGACGTGCAGAATCGCCACCACCAGGATGCCGTAGGCAAGCATTCCAAGCGCGACGTGCAGGACGAACTCGGCGCTTCCCGCGTATTGGATCGCGATTCGGCCAGGGAAAACGGCCGGCAGTGGCGACGTTATCGCCGCGAACGCAAGCGCCGGTACCTGCAAAGCGTCCAGCGCGTAAAAAAAGCTCTCGACCCAGTAAATCAGCACGGCAATCCACAGCATGCCTGAGAGCGCGAAGGCGAATCCCAGGCGCAGCTCGCTACTGGCGAACAGCTCGGCATAGAGGAGCCAGGCATGCAGCGCGAGCGGCAACAGGATCGCGGCGCGCTCCCAGGCGCGCATGCCGCCCGCCGCCGGAGCTGGCGCTGCGGCCGCCGGCTGCGCGCGCCAGCGCGTGTTCCAGAAGTGCAACGCGAGCGCAGCGTAAAGGGCGCTCGCGACGACGTGAATTACAATGTCGGGCACAGCTTTAGTTTAGCACCCCATGACGCCGCAGTTTGCGCGCTGATGCATGTTTGATAACCTGACCTCTCGCCTCGCGAAGATCGTCAAGACGATCCGCGGCGAAGCGCGCCTCACCGAGGCCAACGTGCAGGACGCATTGCGCGAAGTGCGCATCGCGCTGCTCGAGGCCGATGTCGCGCTGCCGGTGGTCAAGCATTTCATCGACGAAGTGCGCGCAAGAGCGCTCGGCCAGGAGGTGATTGGCAGCCTCACCCCGGGGCAGGCGCTGGTCGGCGTGGTGCACCGTGAATTATCCCGCCTGATGGGCGAGGCGAACGCGGCGCTGGATCTCGCGGTCGCGCCGCCGGCGGTAATCCTGATGGCCGGCCTGCAGGGCTCGGGCAAAACCACTACGGCGGGCAAGCTCGCGCTGCTGCTAAAAGGCCAGAAGAAGAAAGTGCTGGCGGTCTCCTGCGACGTCTACCGGCCCGCCGCGATCGAGCAGCTGAAGACGGTAGCCGCGCAAGCGGGAGTGGAATTTTTTGCTTCTCATTCGAATGAAAAACCCGAAGAGATAGCAAAAAAAGCCGTCGAGCATGCCCGCACCCACTACTGCGATGTCGTCATCGTCGACACCGCCGGGCGCCTGGCGATCGACGAACCGATGATGCAGGAGATCGCGGCGCTGCACGCCGCGCTCAAGCCCGTGGAAACGTTGTTCGTGGTGGACGCGATGCAGGGCCAGGACGCGGTCAACGTCGCGCGCGCTTTCAGCGAGCGCCTGCCGCTCACCGGCGTTGTGCTCACGAAACTGGACGGCGACTCGCGCGGCGGCGCCGCCCTTTCGGTGCGCCACGTCACCGGCAAGCCGATCAAGTTCGCGGGCACGGGGGAGAAACTCTCGGGGCTGGAGCCGTTCCATCCCGAGCGCATGGCCTCGCGCATCCTCGGCATGGGCGACATCCTGTCGCTGGTCGAGGACGCGCATAAGCAGGTCGACGTCGAGCAGGCGCAGAAACTCGCGGACAAGGTGCGCAAGGGCAAGGGCTTCGACCTGGAGGATTTCAAGCAGCAGCTGCAGCAGATGCACAAGATGGGCGGGATTGCCTCGCTGATGGACAAGCTGCCGGCGCAGCTCGCCGGGCAGATCAATCCGGCGCAGCTGCAGGACAGCAAGCAGTTCGCGCGCATCGAAGGGATCATCAACTCGATGACGCGCAAGGAGCGCGCCAATCCCGAGATCATCAAGGCGACGCGCAAGCGGCGCATCGCCGCGGGCGCCGGCGTGCCGGTGCAGGAGGTGAACCGGCTGCTCAAGCAGTTCGAGCAGATGCAGCAGATGATGAAAATGATGAAAGGCGGCAACCTGCAGCGCATGATGCGCAACATGAAAGGCATGCTGCCCGGTATGCGCTGAGGAGCGGGCTTAGGCGAACATGCGCGTTTTTCTTGGGATTGTTTTCTTTTTGTTGGTTTTTACTGCGGCAGCGCAACGCGACCCCGTGGTCGTCATGCAGGAGCTGCAGAAGCTCGCTTGGCAGAAAGGTCCGGGCGAGGGCGCGATCGGCGCGCGCGCGAAGATCCGCGTTCCAGAGGGCTACAGCTTCCTCGACGATAGGAATACGCGCCGCTTCCTCGAACTAATGGGCAATCCGCCGCGCGACCACCACTACCTGATCGCGCCCGCCAACCTCGACTGGTTCGCGGTGTTCTCATTCGACGCGGTCGGCTACGTCAAGGACGACGAGAAGATCGACGCCGACGCGCTGCTCGATTCGCTGAAGAAGGGCGACGGCCCCGGCAACGAGGAGCGCAAGCGCCTCGGCATGGCGCCGATCACCACCGACGGCTGGCACGTGCCGCCGCATTACGACGCCGGCACCAGGCGCCTGGAATGGGGCATGCGGCTGCGCGACGACAAGGGCGGCCTGCACGTCAACTACACCAGCCGGCTGCTCGGCCGGAGCGGCGTGATGAGCGCGATCCTGGTGTCCTCGCCGCAGACGCTCAACGAGGACATGAAAGAATTCAACTCCGCGCTCGCCGGCTACGAATTCGCCGCCGGCGAGAAGTACGCCGAATTCAAGTCCGGCGACAAAATCGCCGAGTACGGCCTGGCGGCGCTGGTGGTCGGCGGCGCCGCGGCGGCGGCGGCCAAGGCAGGCCTGTTCAAGTCGCTCGGCAAATTCCTCTGGGTCATCATCGGCGGCGCGCTGATGGGCGGGTGGGCGCTGTTCAAGAAGTTCTTTGGCCGCAAGGAAGCGCCGCCGCCCGGGCCCGGGCGGCAGTGATCTCGGAAGCGGCCGTGATCGCGGTTGCCGCGGCTTTGTACCTCTTCGATTGCGTGGTGCTGCTCGAGCGAGGGCAGGCGCTCTGGTCGCGCAGCGCGTTGTCTTTCGGGTCAAACCACTACCAGATCCGCGGCAAGGTGGTGGCGCTTCTCAATCCCGTCACACCGTTCACCCCCGCGTTCCGGACCCTGCCTTTATTTTCCGATACTTCAAGCGTCAAAGCGTCTAGGGCGCTATGGGCTGTTGCGCCGATGTCAGCGCTCAGCCTGGTGCAGTTTCTGGTCATCTTTGTCGCTCTGCCGTATTGCCTGTACCGCGCGCCGGGTTGGCCGTTTTTCATTTCGCTTGTGCTCGCCTACCTGAACGCGATCGTGATGCTGGGTTTTATTTTCTGGTCGTTTCGCAAGGCAAGCATCGCGACGCGCCCGCTCGTCGCGCTCGGCTTCGCCTGGCTGGTCTGCCTGCCGCTATCGGTAAACGCGCAGCGCAAGGCCGGGCTCGCTTTCGACATTGCAATGGATGCGCGCCAGGCGATTCGCGCCTTGCCCGCGCGCGACCAGGAGCGCGCGCGCAGCGACCTCGCCGCGCAGGTCGCCGAAGCCATGCAGGAACTGGAAGAGAGCGACGAACGCCACCGCCGCCTCGCCGAACTCAAGCGCCAACTCGCACCCGGAAGCCAGCCGTGAGCGGGTTTGAACTGATTGCGGTGGTGGTGTTTTTTCTGGTCGGCTATTGGGTCGTGGACTTCTTCTGGCCGAAGAAGAAACCTGACGCCGCCCCCGCTCCCGTGCAGATGGAGGGAGATGCATCGCTCGCCGAAAACGAGCCCTGGCACGAAGTCCTTGGCGTGCCGCCCGACGCGACCCCTGAGCAGATCCGCAAGGCCTACGAAGAAAAGAGCGCCGAGTACCACCCCGACCGTGTCGCCGGCATGGGCCCCAAGTTTCGCGACACCGCCATCCGCCTGACTCGGCGCATCAATGACGCTTTTGACGAGGCCATGCGGGCGCGGCCGTAAGCTGGCCCTCGGGATCAGTCAAGCCGCACTGCGAGCCTGAGCGTAGAATTCCCAGGGGTTTTCGATCAAGAAAGTCTCCGTTTGATAGCCGGGAGTAGCGCCGAATGCACCCTCTGATTCAGGAAAAGCGCGCAGACATCGCCGTACTTTGCCGACGTTACCGCGTTCGACACCTGGAGGTTTTCGGCTCCGCCGCCTGCGGGCGTGCTGCCGCTTAGCGCCCAACTTTACCTTCCCAAGAGCCTGATTTCTCCCGTATAATCCGCGCCTTTTCGCAAGGCGGGGAACCCGAAATGGTAGTCATTCGACTGGCGCGAGGCGGCGCCAAGAAGCGGCCTTTCTTCCACCTGATGGTGGCGGAATCGCGTCGCGCGGCCACCGGCCGTTTCATCGAAAGTGTCGGTTTTTACGATCCGATGGCGCCTGCGGGGCGCGAGTCGCTGCGCGTCGACGTGGAGCGCATCAAGTACTGGAAAGGCAAGGGCGCGCAGCCCTCGTCGACCGTGGTGCGGCTCGTGAAGCAGTTTGGCAAGGTCAAAAAAGCCGCCTGAGCATTTGATCGAATTCGGGCGCGTCGCCGGATCGTACGGCGTGCGCGGCTGGGTGAAGGTGGTGGTGGACGAGCCCGAGGTGCTCGCCGATCAGCCGGTCTGGTGGCTGGCAGGTGCCGGGTACCCGGTCAAGGAGACTAAGGTCCATTCCGGAACGCTGCTTGCCAGGCTCGGCGGCATCGATAGCCCCGAGAAGGCTCAGGCCTACAAGGGCAAGGCGGTTTCGATACCGCGGCCCGAAGCGGGCGCTGGGCGGTACTACTGGTCGGACCTGATAGGCCTGGAAGTGGTGAACGAGCAGGGCGTGGTGCTCGGCGTGGTGAAGCAGATGTCGTCCAACGGCGCGCACGATGTGATGGAAGTGACCGGCGAGCGGACGAGATTGTTGCCTTTTGTGCCCGCGTACGTAAGGCAGATCGATCTGCAGAGGAAGCGGATCGAGGTGGAGTGGGGGGCGGACTGGTGATCCGCTTCGACGTGGTGACGCTGTTCCCGGAGATGTTCGCGGCGGTCACGCATAGCGGCATCAGCGGCAGGGCGCTGGAAACGGGGCTCTGGTCGCTTGGGTTGTGGAATCCGCGCGATTTCACGACGGACAATTACCGGACGGTGGACGACCGTCCGTATGGTGGCGGGCCCGGTATGGTGATGCTGGCCGAGCCGCTGGAGAAGGCGCTGGATGCGGTGCGGGACGCAGGGGGCGGCAAGGTGGTTTACCTCTCGCCCCAAGGCAGGAAACTCGATCACGAAAAGGTGATGGAGCTGTCGGCCCGCAATGCAGTGACGCTGTTGTGCGGCCGTTACGAGGGCGTGGATGAGCGGCTGATCCGGCGCCGCGTGGACGAAGAGCTGTCGCTCGGGGATTACGTGCTCTCCGGCGGCGAGCTCGCCGCGATGGGGGTGATCGACGCGGTGGTGCGCCAGATTCCGGGTGCGCTAGGCGGCGAGCAGTCGGCGGTGGAGGAGTCCTTCGTCGATGGGCTGCTCGATTGCCCGCAATACACTCGCCCTGAAGCGTATGAGGGCGAGAGGGTGCCAGAGGTACTGATGTCCGGGCACCATGAGAACATCCGGCGCTGGCGGCTGCAGCAGGCGCTGGGCAGGACCTGGCAGAGGCGACCCGACCTGCTGGCGGCGCGGCAGTTGAGCGAAGACGAACAGGCATTGCTGGTGGAATTCCAGCGGCAGAGCGGAGAAAGCGGAGCATGAACTTGATCCAGAAACTCGAGCAGGAAGAGTTGCAGCGCATGAAGAAGAGCGTCCCGGAGTTTTCGCCGGGCGACACGGTGGTGGTGCGCGTCAACGTGGTCGAGGGCGACAAGAAGCGTGAGCAAGGCTTCGAAGGGGTGGTGATCGCCAGGCGCAACCGCGGCCTGCGCTCCTCCTTCATCGTGCGCAAGATTTCCTCGGGCGAGGGCGTCGAGCGGACTTTCCAGACCCATTCGCCGCTGATCGCCGGCATCGAGGTCAAGAGGAAGGGCGAAGTGCGCCGCGCCAAGCTCTACTACCTGCGCGAGCGCTCGGGCAAGAGCGCGCGTATTCGGGAGAGAATCGGGGAAAAAACCGGCGAACGCGCCGAGGGGGCCGACGCCGAGGCCGAAAAGTAGTCTGCAGGATCATCTTGCATCTGGATGCGAAAGGGGCTCGCGGGCCCCTTTTCTGCTTTCAAAGGGGGCTTACTGCCCCTTTTCTTCCTATAATCCGCCTATGAAACGCGAAAGCGCCGCCTTGAGCCCGGTCGCCGAGATCATCGCCGAGATCCGCGCCGGCAGGATCGTCGTGTTGGTGGACGACGAGGACCGCGAAAACGAGGGCGACCTCGTCTTTGCGGCCGATTTCGTCACGCCGGACAAGGTCAATTTCCTCGCCACCCACGGCCGCGGCCTGATCTGCATGCCGCTCACCGAGTCGCATGCGCAGCGCCTGGGCCTGAAGCCGATGGTGAGCGAAAACCGCTCGCGCCACGGCACCAATTTTACCGTGTCGATCGAAGCGGCCGAGGGCATCGCCACCGGCATCTCGGCGCACGACCGCGCGCTGACCATCCGCGTCGCCGCCGCCGCGGGCGCCACCGCAGCCGACATCGTTCAGCCCGGGCACGTGTTCCCGCTGATCGCGCAGGACGGCGGCGTGCTGCTGCGCGCCGGGCATACCGAGGCCTGCTGCGACCTGGCGCGGCTCGCCGGCCTGACGCCGGCCGCGGTGCTGTGCGAGATCATGCGCGAGGACGGCACCATGGCGCGGTTGCCGGACCTGATGGAATTCGCCGCCAGGCACCAGCTCAAGATCGGCACCATTGCCGACCTGATCGAGTACCGCAGCCGCAACGAATCGATGGTGCAGCGCATCCCGGGGTACAACGGCGAGCGCGCCATCGACACCCCGTGGGGGAAATTCCAGCTCGTCGCCTACCGCGATCTCGCGGTCGGCGCGACCCACCTCGCGCTGGTGCTCGGAAAAATCAATGCCGGTTCGGAAACGCTGGTACGCGTCCACGAGCCGCTGTCGGTGCTCGACCTGCTGGACGTGGGCTCCAGCAGCCACTCCTGGGGGGTGGGCGAGACGCTCGCCGAAATCCAGCGTGCCGGCGCGGGCGTGATGGTGCTGTTGAACTGCTCGCAGAGCGACGCAATGCTGCAGGCCCACCTCGCCGCGCAGTTGTCCGGACTTCGCCCGGCGCGCCAGGGCCGCAGCATGGACCTGCGCAGCTACGGCATCGGCGCGCAGATCCTGCGCGATCTGGGGGTCGGCAAGATGCGGCTGATGGCCGCGCCGCGCAAGATGCCCAGCATGGCCGGCTTCGGGCTGGAGGTCACCTGCTACGCCGAACGAGAACGGCAATGAGCACGCCGCGCATCGGCGTCGTTCATTCCCGCTTCAACGAGGAGATCTGCAACGCCCTGCTCGAGACCGCGCGCGCCGAACTCGGCAAAGCCGGCGTCGAGGCCGAGTTCGTCGCGGTGGCCGGCGCGCTCGAGATCCCGCTCGCGCTGCAGTGGCTGGCGCAATCCGGCCGCTTCGATGCGCTGGCCGCGATCGGCGCGGTGATCCGCGGCGACACCTACCACTTCGAAGTCGTGTGCAACGAATCGGCGCGCGGACTCATGGACGTCGCGCTGGAAACCGGCCTGCCGGTGGCCAACGGCATCCTCACCACCGATACCGAGGCGCAGGCGCTGGCGCGCAAGGACAAGGGCGCCGAGGCGGTGCGCGTGGCGATCGAAATGGCGCGGCTGCGGCGGCAACTGGCCGACCGATGGCGATAAAGGGGCAGGCGCTGAAGGCCGCCCGCAGTTCGGCGCGGCACCGCGCGCGCGAAATCGCGCTGCAGGCGCTCTACGCCTGGAGAATCCAGGGCGGCGACGCGCTCGGGCATGCACGGACGCTCGAGGGCTGGCAGCGCTGCGACCAGGAATTCGCGGCCGGACTGATTGTAGAAGTGGTCAAGAGAAATGAATTGCTTGAAAAAGGCATTGCGCCTCACCTCGACCGCAGCCTGGCCTCGCTCTCGCCGGTGGAGCGCGTGATCCTGATGATCGGCGCCTATGAACTCGCCGAGCGGCCCGAAACGCCGTTCAAGGTGGTGCTGAACGAGGCGATCGAGCTCGGCAAGAGCTTCGGCGGCACCGACGGCCACAAGTTCGTCAACGGCGTGCTGGAAAAGCTCGCGCTCGAGCTGCGCGCCGAGGAAATCGCGCGGGTCCGGCAGGCGGTATAGGAGGGAAGACAGGGCCCCTCCCTCGTCTTTGCGGCTTGCTCTCTGAATTCGAACTGATCAGGAAATATTTCGACCGGCCGGCGCGCCAACCGCAGGACGGCAGCCGCGCCGCGGCTTCCGTGGCCCTGGGGGTAGGCGACGATGCGGCGCTGCTGCGGCCGAGCGCGGGCATGGAGCTCGCGGTGTCCACCGACCTGCTGCTCGAAGGCCGGCACTTCCGCGCCGGCGCGGATGCGCAAAAGCTTGGCCACAAATCCCTCGCGGTGAACCTGTCCGACATGGCGGCGATGGGCGCCGCGCCGCGCTGGGCGACCCTGGCGATCGCCCTGCCGGCGGCCGACGAGGCCTGGCTGGACGGTTTCGCGCAGGGTTTTTTTGCGCTGGCCGAGCGCTTCGGGGTCGAGCTCATCGGCGGCGACACCACGCGCGGGCCGCGTGCGATTTGCGTCACCATCCTCGGCGAACTGCCGCGGGGCCTGGCGCTCTATCGCGCCGGCGCCAATCCCGGCGACGACATCTGGGTGTCGGGCGAGCTGGGCGGCGCCGCGCTCGGCCTCGTGCGGCCGGAGAACGCGGCGGCGGCGCGGCGCCTGCACGAACCAGAGCCGCGCGTTGAACTGGGCGAGCGCCTGCGCGGCATCGCCAGCGCGGCGATCGACGTTTCGGACGGTTTCGCCCAGGACCTCGGGCATGTACTCGAACGATCGGGTGTCGGCGCGGTCGTGGAATACCAACGCCTGCCGCGATTTGCCGGGACGCAAAGGCAGCATGTGCTTTCGGGCGGCGACGACTACGAGCTCGTCTTTACGGCCCGGCAGGATCGTCGCGCGGAACTTGCAGCACTGGCAAGAGATCTGGGGCTCGCGCTGGCGCGTGTCGGCTCGATCCAGAAAGGCGAGCCGAAGCTGCTGGTTCTCGACCAGGACCACGCCCCCATTGCGGTCGCGCACGGATTCGACCATTTCTCCCCTTGATCGTCGCGCGCCCGACGGCAAAGTTCACGTTCAGCCACCCGGCGCACTTCATCGCGCTCGGCTTTGGGGCGGGTCTGTTCCCCTGGGCGCCCGGCACCGCGGGCACGCTGCTGGCGTTTCCGCTCTGGTGGCTGATCGGCGGCGGCTACGAACCGCTGCTGCTGCTCGGCTTTCTCGCGTTCCTGTTTGCGGCGGGCGTGTGGGCCTGCGAGCTGACCGGGCGGCACCTGGGCGTCTCCGACCATGGCGCGATGTGCTGGGACGAGGTGGTCGCGTTCCTGCTGGTGCTGGCGATCGCCCCCGACGGTCCCTGGTGGCAGGCGGCGGCATTCTTCCTGTTCCGCGCCTTCGACGTGGTGAAGCCGCCGCCGATCCGGCAGCTGGAGATGCGCTTCAAGGGCGGTTTCGGCGTGATGTTCGACGACATCCTCGCTGCGGGGTATACGCTACTGGTTCTGGCAGTGGTGAAACGGGTCTTTCTATGAATCTGCTTTTACTTTCCCGGAAAACTGGCAAGGCGCTGGAGAAGAAGGGCCAAACCCTGGTCACTGCCGAGTCCTGCACCGGCGGCTGGGTGGCGCAGGCGGTGACCTCGGTGGCGGGTTCATCGGACTGGTTCGAGCGCGGCTACGTCACCTACTCGAATGCCGCCAAGCGCGAAGCGCTCGGCGTGTCCAAGGACACGCTCGCGCGGCACGGCGCGGTCAGCGAGCAGACCGCGCGCGCGATGGCGCGCGGCGCCCTCAAACGCGGCCGCGGCAGCGTTGCGCTCGCCATCACCGGCATCGCCGGCCCGGGCGGCGGCTTGCCGGGCAAGCCGGTGGGCACCGTCTGCTTTGCCTGGGCGCGCGGGCGTAAGATGCGCAGTGAAACCAAGCGGTTCAGGGGCGGCCGCGGCCGCGTACGGCGGCAATCCGTAATCCACGCCCTGCGCGGGGTGCTGCGATGCCTGTGACTGCGGGCGCGCCTTTGAATCCGGGATCGCTCGTGCGGCCGGCGGCGGTGGCCGGCATGTTCTATCCGGGCAACGCGTCGCAGCTCGCCGCGGAGGTCGGCGACCTGCTGGACGGCGTCGACTGCTTCGAGCCGAAGTTCGGTTTTCCCAAGGCGCTGATCGTGCCGCATGCCGGCTACGTCTATTCCGGCCCGGTTGCGGCGCGCGCTTACGACGAGCTCGCCGCGGCGCGCGGCATCGTCAAGCGGGTGGTGCTGCTCGGCCCGTCGCACTATGTGGCGGGCAGGGGGCTCGCGATTCCATCGTCCGACTATTTCGAAACGCCGCTCGGCCACATTGCGCTCGACGGGGAAGCGCTGCGCTCGCTCACCGACCTGAAACAGGTGGTGAGAAGCGACCCGGCGCACGCGCAGGAACACTCGCTCGAGGTGCAGCTGCCGTTCCTGCAGAAGCTGCTGGGTGAGTTCAGGCTGGTGCCGCTGTCGGTGGGCGCGGCGACCAACGAGGAGGTTGCCGAAGTGCTGGAGCGCCTCTGGGGCGGGCCCGAAACGCTGATCGTCATCAGCACCGACCTGTCGCACTACCATGCTTACGACGAAGCCAGGCGCATCGACGGCGCGACGCTCGCCCGCATCCAGGGTTTCGCCACCGACCTGAATCACGACGAGGCCTGCGGCGCGACGGCGCTGAACGGCTTTCTCGGTCTGTGCCGGGAGAAGCGGCTTTCGATCCGCCTGCTCGCGGCCTGTAACTCCGGCGACACCGCCGGCGGCAAGGCGCGCGTGGTCGGCTATGCCGCGTTCGCGCTGCACGAGGGCGGCGCGTTCGACCTCGCCGACGCCGGCCGCACCCTGCTCGAGATCGCCAAGGGCGCGATTGCCAACGGCCTCGGGCTGAACTCGGTCCCGGTCAAGCGCAACCACCAGCCCTGGCTGCTGCAGCCGGGCGCGAGCTTCGTCACGCTGATGAAAGACGGCAAGCTGCGCGGCTGCGTCGGCAGCCTGTCCGCCGAGCGGCCGCTCGGCCAGGACGTGGCCGCCAACGCGCGCGCCGCGGCCTTCGAGGATCCGCGCTTTCCGAAGCTGACCCGCGTGGAGTGGCCGCGCTGCACGCTCGAGGTCTCGCTGCTCGCGGCGCCCAGGACGATCCGCTACGCCGACGAGGCCGACCTGCTTGAGCAGATCCGCGCCGGCGAGGACGGCCTGATCCTGGAATGCGATGGCAAGCACGCGACCTACCTGCCGCAGGTCTGGGAGGGGCTGCCGGACAAACGCCAGTTCCTCGGCGAACTGATCAAAAAGGCGGGCTTGCCCCCGGACACGCGCCTGGCGCGCTGCAAGGTCTCGCGCTACCGGGTGGTGAAGTGGCAACAGGAGAAACTGCCTTGAGCGTCGCCGAATCGAGCTATCCGGGGCGCTGGTGGCACGCGCTTGCTGACGGACGCATCCAGTGCGACCTCTGCCCGCGCGACTGCAAGCTGCACGAGGGCCAGCGCGGCATGTGCTTCGTGCGCAAGATGCAAGGCGGGCGCATGGTGCTCACCACCTACGGCCGCTCCTCGGGGTTCTGCATCGACCCGGTCGAGAAAAAACCGCTTAACCAGTTCTTCCCCGGAACGAGCATCCTCTCCTTCGGCACTGCGGGCTGCAACCTCGCCTGCAAGTTCTGCCAGAACTGGGACATCTCCAAGTCGCGCGAGATGGACCGGCTGATGGACGCGGGCTCGCCCGAGGTGATCGCCGCCGCCGCGGTGAAGCTCGGCTGCAAGTCGGTCGCCTTCACCTACAACGATCCGGTGATCTTCGCCGAGTATGCGATGGACATTGCGGATGCCTGCCACGAGCAGGGCGTGCAGGCCGTGGCGGTGACCGCCGGGTACATCCAACCGGAGGCGCGGCGCGAGTTCTACGCCAAGATGGACGCGGCGAATGTCGACCTGAAGGGCTTCACCGAGGACTTCTACTACCGCATCTGCGGCGGCAAGCTCTCCTCGGTACTCGACACGCTCGAATACCTGGTCAGGGAAACGCAGGTCTGGACCGAGATCACCACGCTGCTGATCCCCGGCAAGAACGATTCCGACGAGGAGCTGCGGGCGGAGTGCAAATGGATCATGCAGCACCTTGGCCCCGACGTGCCGCTGCACTTCACGGCCTTCCATCCGGACTGGAAGATGACCGACGTCGGGCCGACGCCGCCCGCGACGTTGACGCGCGCGCGCGAGATCGCGCGGCTCGCCGGCCTGCGCTACGTCTACACCGGCAACGTGCATGACGAGGAGGGCGGTTCGACTCTTTGTCCCGCCTGCGAACACGCGCTGATCGTGCGCGACTGGTACGAGATTCGCAGCTACCGCCTGACCGACCAAGGCGCCTGCACGCGTTGCGGCACGCAGCTCGCCGGCCGCTACCAGAAATTCACCAAGCCTTTCGGAGCGAAGCGGATTCCCGTCCGCATTTCCGTCCGCCCGGGCGCGGCGGCTTGAGTTTCATCCCGGGATCGACCGCGTGGCTCGCGGCGCTGTGCTTGAGCCGGGTGCTCGGCGCCACCTGGTTCGTCGCCTATTCGGCGGTGCTGCCGCTCACCCAGGTCGCCTGGGGGCTTTCGGGCAAGGAAGCCGGGCTGATCCAATCGGCCTTTCACCTCGGCTACCTGATCTCGCTTTTCATCGTCGGTTTCCTGGCCGATCATTTCGGCGCCAGACGCACCTATGTGCTCACCGGCATCGCGGCCTGGGCGAGCCCGTTCCTGTTCGTATTCTTCGCCGACGGATTCTGGTCGGCGTACTGGCTGCACCTGCTCACCGGTTTGTGCAGCGGCGGCACCTACACCCCGGTACTAGCCCTGATTAACGACCACGTCGCGCGCGAGCGCCGCGGCCGCGCGATGGGATTCCTGATCGCCGGTTCGAGCGCCGGATACGCGGTCTGTCTCGCGATGGCCGGCCTCGCACTCAACTTCGCCGACTGGCGCGGTGCGCTGGCAATCGTGGCCGCGATGCCGGTGCTCGCCTGGATTTTCGGAGTTTATTGTCTGAAAGAAACCCCCAACATCGTCCACGCGCGCCCCGCGGGCGAGCCATTGCTTGCCGCACTGCCCGCGGTGTGGAACAACCGCCGGGGCATGCTCTCCATCTGGGGTTACAGCTTCCACAACTGGGAATTGCTCGGCCTCTGGGCCTGGCTGCCCGCGTTCCTGACCGCCGCGCTGCTCTTGAATGGAAGTTCTCCTGAGAATGCCCTGCTATTTACGGCGCTCACCTACATTGCCAACATTGCCGGTTCGATCGTCGGCGGCACCATGGCCGACCGCTGGGGCCGGACGCAGACCATCCTGCTGTGGTCCTGCGTCAGCCTCGCGCTGTCCTTCGCCATCGGCTGGCTGATCGCGCTGCCGATCGCGCTGCTGGTGGCGCTCGCCTGCCTCTACAACTTCGCCGGCATCGCCGATTCCTCCACCCACTCGACCGTGCTCGCCGAGTCGGTGCCGCCGCACTATCTCGGGGTCGCCTATGCGGTGCGTTCGGTGATCGGCTTCGGCATGGGTGTTGTCAGTCCCGTGGTGTTCGGCGTTGCCCTTGATCTTTTTCCAAATGAACCCCATACATGGGGGGTCGCGTGGATGACGCTGGGTCTGGGCGGGTTGCTAGGGCCGCTCATGACGTGGAAGCTGCATCGCCAAGCGGCTAGCGCAAGGCCTTCCTGAAGAACGCCACGACCTCGGCAGCGAGTTGAGTCTGAAAGGACTCGCGGTCGAAACCCTGCGGATCCTGCGCCGCCGGGCCGAGCAGCGCCCGGAACTCCGCGGTAGGCGGCGACAGGAACGAATAGTGACCCGCGCCCGTGGCAATGCGCGCCGCGGCGGACGGCAGTTGCTGCCGCAGGTATTCATAGTGGTACTGCTTCGCCAGCGCTTCGTCGAACTCGGCGCCAATCAACGCAACGGTTGCCCGCGACTCCTTGAAAGATCCGGGCACGAACGGGACGCCAAGCGGCGCCAGCAGCTTTGCCGCCCGAATGCGCTGGTCTGCCACCTTGCCTGAAGCGGTGGCCGAAGCAGGCAGCTTCAGCGGCGCGGCATTTCCGGGCGCAACGCCAAGGGCGGGGTCGCGGAACGCGCAGGCGGGATCATCCTTTACCGCCTCGCAATGATTGCGCAGGCGGTTCCAGTCGGGTACGCCGCCGATCAGGGCGGCGACGGTATAGCCGCCGGCCGAATGGCCGATCGCGCCGATGCGGTTGCCGTCGATGCGGTCTTTCCATTCGGGATGAGCGAGCAGTTCGTCGAGCACGCGCGACACCTGCCGCGGCCGCTCGTGAAGGTAGCGCGCATCGGCCACCAGCGAGCGGTCGCGAAAGTTGTCGCCGGGATGGGTCAACGCCGCGACGACGAAGCCGGCACGGGCAAGCGCCTGCGCAAAGCGGTAGTGACCCAGCGAACTGCCGCCGGTGCCGTGCGAAATGACGACCAAGGAGAAAACCCCGGGCGCGATCGGCGCACCCGCTGCGACCTGCATCGCGTAGGGCCCGAACCTCGCCTCGGTCTCGGCCGTGGTGGCCGGATACCAGATCGAGGTATCGATCGCGCCGTCGTGGTACGGCACCTTCAGTCCGCGAAATCCGGACTGAAACGTCTGCGCGCCGGCGGCCAGGGCTGTGCACAGGGCGGCCGCGCCCGCCAGTGCGCGCCAGAGCATCCTAGCCCTTCGCGAGCAGATCGATGAGCGCCGAGTTGTCCCAGCGGCCGCCGCCGCGCGCGTTCAAGCGCCCGTAGTACTGTTCGATCAGCGCGGTACCCGGCATCGTGGCGCCGTTTTTCTTCGCTTCGGCGAGCGCGATGTTGAGGTCCTTGCGCATCCAGTCGCAGGCGAAGCCGAAGCCCTCGAACTTGCCCTCGACCATGGTTTTCCATCGGTTCTCCATCTGCCAGGACTGCGCCGCGCCCTTGGAAATCACCGAGATCACCTTTTCCATGTCGAGGCCGGCGCGCTTGCCGAAATTGAGCGCCTCCGACAGGCCCTGCATCAGGCCGACGATGGCGATCTGGTTGACCATCTTGGTGAGCTGGCCCGCGCCCGCGGCGCCGATCAGCGCGCACATCTTGGCGTAGACATTGAGCACCGGCAGCGCCCTGTCGTAGTCGGCCTGGTCGCCGCCGCACATGATGCCGAGCTGCCCGTTGACCGCGCCCGCCTGGCCGCCCGACACCGGCGCATCCACAAAACCGGCACCGCGCTTTTTAGTTTCTGCAGATAATTCCCCGGCAAGAACCGCGGAAGCAGTCGTGTGATCCACGAGGACCGCCCCCTTCTTCAGCCCGGCGAGCGCGCCGCCGTCCCCGTAGGCGACCGAGCGCACGTCGTCGTCGTTGCCTACGCACATCATGACGAAATCGGCGCCCTGCGCCGCCTCGCGCGGGGTCGGGGCGGACTTGCCGCCGTACTCCTTGACCCACTGCGACGCCTTGGCCGGGCCGCGGTTGTAGACCGTGACGTCATGGCCGCCCTTTTTCAACAGGTGGCCCGCCATCGGGTAGCCCATGACCCCGAGGCCGAGGAACGAAACTTTCGCCATCGTCTTGTCTCCAAAGAGGTTTTTCGGATTCTAGCGCAGGCCGTTTGACAGAGGCCTGTCAACCGACCACAATACATGTGCATTTATACAGTATCCGGTGTCGGCCCAGGCGCATGTTCCGAGCGCCCTGCCGTAGATGTCGACAGCCAATAGAAGAGGTACGGGAATGGACGACAACAGACAGAAGGCGCTCGCCGCCGCGCTGGCGCAGATCGAGAAGCAGTACGGCAAGGGCTCCATCATGAAGATGGATGCCGAGGCGGTAAAGGACATCGATGTGGTTTCGACCGGGTCGCTCGGCCTGGATATCGCGCTCGGCGTGGGCGGCCTACCGCGTGGCCGGGTGGTCGAAATCTACGGGCCGGAGTCCTCCGGCAAGACCACGCTGACGCTGCAGGTCATCGCCGAAGTCCAGAAGACGGGCGGCACCGCGGCCTTCATCGACGCGGAGAATGCGCTCGACATCACCTACGCCGGCAAGCTCGGCGTGAAAACCGCAGACCTGCTGATTTCGCAGCCCGACACCGGCGAGCAGGCGCTCGAAATCGCCGACATGCTGGTGCGCTCGGGCGCGGTGGACGTGATCGTGGTGGATTCGGTGGCCGCGCTGACCCCCAAGGCCGAGATCGAGGGCGAGATGGGCGAGCCGCAGATGGGGCTGCAGGCGCGCCTGATGAGCCAGGCGCTGCGCAAGCTCACCTCCAACATCAAGCGCACCAACACGCTGGTGATCTTCATCAACCAGATCCGCATGAAGATCGGCGTCATGTTCGGCAACCCTGAGACCACCACCGGCGGCAACGCGCTCAAGTTCTACGCCTCGGCCCGCCTCGACATCCGCCGCATCGGCGCGATCAAGAAGGGCGACGAGGTGATCGGCTCGGAGACGCGCGTCAAGATCGTGAAGAACAAGGTCGCGCCGCCCTTCCGCACCGCGGAGTTCGACATCCTGTACGGCGAGGGCATCTCGCGCGAGGGCGAGCTGCTCGAGCTCGGCGTGATCCACAACGTGGTCGAGAAATCGGGCGCCTGGTACATCTATAACGGCGACCGGCTCGGCCAGGGCAAGGACAACTGCCGCGAGTTTCTCAAGGAGAACGCCGCGCTGGCGCGCGAGATCGAGCAGAAGATCCGCGAGAAGGCGGGCGTGCTGAAGCCGGCGCCGGCGGCCGAAGCCGCCGCCGAGGACCACAAGGTCGAGCAGCTGCCGACGCGCAAGCGTGGCTGAGAAGGATCAGCCCGACAACGTAGTGGAGCTCCGGGCGCGGGCATTACGGCTGCTCGCGCGCCGGGAGCACTCCCGCAAGGAGCTCGAGCGCAAGCTGTCGCCGCACGCAGGGTCTTCCGACGACCTGCGGATCCTGATGTCAGGGTTGAAGGAAAAGAATCAACTCTCGGAAGAACGCTACGCCGAAGTGCGCGCGCGCCAGCTGGCGCGCAAGTACGGCGCGGCGCGCATCCGCCAGGATCTGAAGGCGAAGGGCATCAGCGAGGAACTCATCAGCAGGGTCTCCTCCGAGGGCGAGCTCGAGCGCGCGCGCACGATCCTCGAGCGCAAGTACCGCACGCCCGCGGCCACGCGAGAGGAAAAAGCGAAGCGCATGCGCTTCATGCAGGGCCGGGGATTTTCTTTTGATGTAATCCGCCAATTGCTGGACGGGCGGCTGGACGGCGGGTAGTTAGCCACGCATACTTGGCACCATGCTTTCGGTGGAAAAACAAAGGCGAGAACAGCCACTGAACTCAATCGATTGTCTTGAATCCGAGTTTGTGACCGGGAATTCGCTTCTGTCGCGTCGGAACAGCGGCGTTACCTTTACTCCGCAGTGGGTCGTGGACCAAATGCTTGGTCTTGTCGAGCCCATGACCCCTCCGTACCAGGAAATTGTCGACGCCGGCGCCGGTGCGGGACGATTTTCGATTGCGGCGGCAGCGTATTTTTCTGGGTCTCGAGTGGTCGCGGTAGAGAAAGATATTGGACTTGCGACAGCGCTTCGACGTGCTGCGCGCGATCGTGGGCTCGGTAAGCGCATCGAGGTTCGCCACGGTGATTTTCTGGACTGTCCGCTTCCGTACACGGGACGGCGGCTATTCTTGGGCAATCCGCCGTATGTACGCCATCACGCCTTGAGTGCTCGCCAGAAGACGTGGTTGAAGGGTGTCGGGGCACAGCTGGAGAAGCGGTTTTCGGGGCTAACGGGCCTTCACATTTATTTTCTCGCGCGCGTTCTGGCTGAGGCTCGCGATGGGGATGGTCTACTAATGATCCTTCCCTCGGAGTGGCTGGAGGCGCGATACGGTACTGCGATCAAAGCCGCGATTCTTGAGCGCGCCCGGAAAGTTCGGCTGTTCGTATTCCCGCCAGATGCAGAAGTATTTGAAGGGACCATGACCACATCCGTGATTCTTTCGTTGGAATTTGGCGGCCCCACGGAGGAATTTTTGGTAGCTCTCGCCGATCGGGATCGTGGAATTTCCGCCGATGGAATGAAAGCCCTCCAGCTGCCTGTATCGGGAGCGGAGCAAGCCAATTGGCTGCACCTGTCGAACGACGCTCTGGAGCGAGAGTCATCCTCAAATGAAGTAACTGGTTCATTCATTGAGCTGGGCGAGTTGTTTGACGTCCATCGCGGTCAGGTTACGGGCAAGAACATTGCCTGGATCGCAACACCTGAAACGACCCCTCTCATACCGGATCGTTTTCTTTTCCCGTGCGTCACGGGTGCTAGAGAAATTTTTGATCTCGATGGAGATGTATTGCGTGCGGCGAAAACGCTTAGACGGGTGATAGATCTTCCAGTTGAATTGGATCTCATAAGGAAGGACGAGCGGGGCGATATAGAGCGTTTCCTCAAATTGGCCAAACAAATGGGAGCAGCTGCAGGCTATATTGCCAGCCACCGGAATCCGTGGTGGAGAGTTGGCCTGCGAGATGCGCCATCGATAGTCATGACGTATATGGGGCGTCGCGCACCCAAATTTGCCGTGAATGGGTGCTACGCTCGTCTGCTGAATATCGCGCATGGCCTTTATCCCA
>Ga0247727_10007261_pt1 | contig 21240 bp, 17 predicted proteins | sample WisWelCaveWW1625_FD_202498 | JGI IMG/M metagenome (GOLD analysis project Ga0247727, IMG submission 202498) | Biofilm microbial communities from Wishing Well Cave, Virginia, United States - WW16-25 | ecosystem: Environmental > Aquatic > Deep subsurface > Groundwater > Cave microbial mat | place... | reverse complement strand
TAACGGCCGTGTTCAGAAGTTCAATGGGAATGGTGAAGTGGTATCAAAATTCTTCATTCCTGAGATAGACGACAAAATTGTCACACCCGGCGATATTGAAGTTGACGCGCAGGGGAACATCTACATCACAGACTGGTCAAATATGCGCGTCGTAAAACTGGATAACAGTGGAAATCCTCTTGGCGTTTGGGGCGAACCGGGAACTGAGAACGGTCAATTTGATGAACCATGGTGTGTGGCGTTGGACGGACAAGGTAACATCTATGTTGTTGATAGTGTGAACAGCCGTATTCAAAAATTTCAACTGAAATAAATTATAAAGGAGAATCTCATGAACGAAATGACCCCCGAAATGGAATCCCTGAAGACCCGCCTCAAAGCCACGTGGATGGCAGGCGACTACGGGCACTTTGCAAAGTACCTTGAACCTGGCGCGCTGGAATTTTTATCCCGCATCACTATCGAGCCGGGCATGACCGTCCTCGACGTGGCTTGCGGCGCGGGTCAGACCGCGATACCCATGTCGCGGGCGGGGGCGAAAGTCACTGGTGTGGATATTGCCGCCAACTCAATCGAACAGGCACGCGCCCGCGCACAGGCTGAAAATCTAGACGCTCGGTTTGACGAGGGCGACGCGGAAATGCTCCAGTATGATGACGGCTCGTTCGATATCGTCATTAGCCTGATTGGCGCCATGTTCGCGCCGCGCCCGGAACTGGTCGCGGCTGAATTGAAGCGTGTCTGTCGTCCCGGTGGAAAAATCATCATGGGCAACTGGACGCCCACCGGATTCGCCGGGCAATTGTTCAAAATCCACGGAAAGCACGTGCCGCCTCCCGCCATCATGGCGCCGCCTGTGAAATGGGGGGATGAGGAAACCGTGCGCGAAAGATTCAAGGATGGGATTTCGCATCTCAAACTAAGCCGATACCTGTATCCGTTCAAATATCCTTTTCCGCCCGCTGAGGTGGTCGAGTTCTTCCGCACATATTATGGTCCCACGCAAAAAACATTTGCCGCGCTGGATGCCGAAAAACAACCCGCCCTGCGGCAGGACCTTGAACAATTATTGATGGAGCATAACACCGCAACAGATGGAACAACTACGTATGAGTCAGAGTATCTCGAAGTGACAGCCATTCGAGATGAGTCACGTAACAAGCAGAAAGGAATTTAGAGATGAAGAATCTTACGCAGATCGCCTTTTGTATACTCGTCGTTTTATTGGCGGCTTGTCAACCTGCAACACAACCCCTCGCGCCAACTGAGACAGCAGGTCCGCCAGTAACGCCAATCGTAAAAAATACGACGACGCCCGGCGAGCCCGTTTCCTTCACAACTGAGGATGGGTTTCAACTGTCTGGCACATTGTTCGGGGAGAGTTCTGAGACTGCGATAGTGCTGGCTCACGAAGCCTATGCGGGCGAATCCAGTTGGCATCCGTTTGCCAGTTACCTGGCTGACCAGGGATACGTCGCGCTTGCTTTTTCTTTCCGCGGCTTCGGAGAGTCCGAGGGAGAGTCCAACTACAGCCGCGTCGGCACAGACCTGGAAGCGGCATTCGCCTTCCTGCGTGAACGCGGCTTCCAGCGTATCGTCTGCATCGGCGCGAGTTTGGGCGGAATCGGTTGTGGAAACGTTACGCATGAGCCTGATCTCGTTGGGCTGGTGATTATTTCCAGCCCGCCGGGGACTGGACGCATCGAATTAACTTCGGAGGATTTCGCCGACCTCACCTATCCCAAACTATTCATCGCGGGTGAAAAGGACGATCTCTTAAGTGTTCCTGCAAATATACAACAGATGTACGATTGGTCATCTGAACCCAAACAGATCAAACTCTTCAACATCGCTGAACATGGCATAGGCTTCCTTAAATCGTCGTATGCGAATGAATTCACGATTTTGCTGACGGAATTTATAGCCAGCATTCCATAGCAGAGTGCGTGGGTGTATACTGCACACGGGCAAAATTGATTGAATTGAAAAACTCAAGGAGGCAGATATGTGGACGCAATCATCTGAAGGACATAAGCTGATTCAAGAAATCTCCAAAGGCATCGTTATGGAGGTCGCGCCAGAGGAAATGGATTTGTTCGACGAACTTGTCATGGAATACTTCCAGGATCCAACGCCGCCTGATCTTACAGCCAAGCCAAAAGATGACCCGCTGGGGTTCGGGCTGGGCGAAGTGTTGATAGCCGCCACTCCAGCCGTTGCCGCGATGGTGGATGTTGTGCTGAATTATTTAATGAACGAAATAGTCAAAGTGGCTCAAGGGGAAAGCGCTGAGTTGATCAAAAGAAAAATCAAGGATTTGTTCAACCCCAAAAAGGAAGAAAAGATCGATAAGTCAGACGAAGACGATGTTGTGCCGCTAACCAAAGAACAATTGGAGCAAGTCAAAAAGTTGGCGCGTAAGCAGGCAATCAAATTTGGTATTGGACCAGACAAAGCAGAAAAAATGGCGAACGCGCTGATTGGATTATTGGCGCTGAGTTAGGAAGATTACCCTATGGCGGAATCGGATGCTCCCAAAAAACAGCGGTTAAATCCCTTCGCGTTTCCGTCCGAAACCAATGTGCGTTTCACCCTTCTAGTAATAGCTGCGTTGATGTTAGCGTTCGACGTTGGATTATCGGCGGGTGTTCTCAAATTAAATACCCCAGCTATTGACGCCAACCTCAATGACCCTGTGTCTGTTGAAAAAGGGTTGGTTGAGTGGAATCAAACGCTGGTGCAGTCCGCCTTACCAGGCGTTCTTATCTTATCCTTGCTTATTCTGGCAACGATCATTTATCGTGTTTATCCAAACCGAATTCGCCGCAAGAAAAACCTGCAGTTAATGACTCGGAGCAGTGATCCCAAATATATGGACGCTATTCAAAACCTGGTGAGCCTGAGCGGCATATCCCCTGCTCCAAGTATTGAAGCGGCACCCGGGTTGCGGTCAGTGGATGGGCAAGCATTTGGTCTTCCCAATCATTACATCTTGCGGCTAGGTGGACGACTAAGATTACTCCTACGACAAAATCCTGATAGCTTCCGTGCTATTGTCCTGCATGAGTTGGGGCATATTGCAAACGCCGATGTTGCACGGGCGTATTTTGCTCAAGCGATTTGGATTGCGGTCGTTTCCCTAACGATTATTCCTATCATCGCGTTTATTGCTTTCAATTTCATTCAGGGTTTGACTGAAAAACTATCAGGCGGCATGACTAGCGCAGAGTGGACACGATTGTTCACCTTGAATATACCAACAATTATTATCCTATTGCTTCAGTTTAGCGGCACGCTGGCAATTATAGCTGCCATCCGAGGTAGTCTATTACGCGTCCGCGAAGTCTACGCCGATTGGCGAGCGGCGTTGTGGGGTGCTGAGGCACCCTTATCCGACATCCTGCGGCGCAATCCATCAAATGATAAAACACCGAATTGGACACGCGCGTGGATGTTGCATCCTACTACTCAAGATCGCCTGACCGCGTTGCAAAATCCTGAACGCCTCTTCCATGTTACACTCGAACAGCCCTTTTTTGTCGGCGCGTTGCTCGGTTATATGTTGAGTGGTGCATTGGCGTTATTCCTCTATGTGGCGGTGTTTCTATCAGCGGGCCAAGCGATTGGAATAATGCAATTTCAATTAACCATAGGATTTGATGACCCGCGGGTCACATTTGAGGCTCTATCCCTAGTCTTCTCTGCAATATCTGCGGCTATCGTGGTTTCGGTATTGGTTCTCGGTTTTTGGATCATCTATCTGGTAGCAGGCGCATTGGGTTTGGAGGTGCAACGCGAAGCCATTGCGGATCTGACCACCGGCCGCCGAGGTTGGGTAAGATACTTAAGTTTATCGAAACCAGCCGGGTTAGCCGCCGTCGGCTTTCAGGTAGGCAGTCTCTTAACACCCCTTAGTTTCCTTGGATTACTTCCACAGCTAATCAACTTTCGCGGTCTAACCGTCCTATTAATAATAATCCTATTAATTACCATAACTACATCTCTTACGTGGTTGGGGCTAATCTACATCCGTTTCTTTGCCCGACGGACACTCGGCTTGCATGTCGGCACATTGTCTCCACATGGTGCGCGCCGTTTGCTAACGCTGGTTTTGAGCGGTTTACTATTGGCTTCATACCTGCCATCAGTGATTGGGCAATCCATAATTCTTGGCGTAATCCTGAGCGATACTTCGACTGTAACCTTTGGCAATACCACGATGTTGACTCAGACCACAATGATATGGTTGTTTGGAATTACTGTTATAACAGCCTTATTTCTATATGCTATTACATTTGGCGCGACATGGTTGCTGATGCAAGCATATCAGTTGATTCAGAACCTCGTTGCCCCTCTTGCAAGCAGGTTACTAAAAAGCGATACGCGGTGGGGCAGGTATGTGAGCATTGCGGTAAAGACCTTGCTCCCTGGCTGTTTATCAACGAGTCCTCAGCAACTAATATTGTTTAGCGCGCTTCCGATTCCACACGCGTTCCGAAATCAGAACATTCACAAGCAACAACGACCTGCGCGCCGCGCGTGAGTGTGCCTTCTCGTGACTCCGCGCCTCCGCCCGCCACCCAGCCTTCGAGATTGAAGGCAAGCGGACCATCGGCAAGAATCCATTCACCGTTATATTTGCGAGCCACGTGCACGTGTGTCCCTGTGGAGGAGCCTCCTTCACACGAAGGGAAACCAATAGGGTCGCCTGCTTTCACTTCTTCCCCGACGGAGATGCGCGAATCTGTTGCTGTGTGTAAATAGAACAACGTCCAACCTGTCCGTTCATCACCATCTTTATCAAGATCAAGGATCACGCCGTCAACGTCGGCGCGGACGATCAAGCCGTCTGCCATGGCGGTGGTGCGCAAATCACGCGCCACGATGTAACAACCTGATACGTCTGATGCAGGAGCAAAGTCTAATGCGGCGTAGGGTTCGCCGGTTCCCCAGCCGGTGTGAGGTCCGCTTGTGTATGCCCAGATGTGTCCCGCTAAAAACGGGAATCGCAATTCGGGTTGCCGGAGACTGCCCGGGATGGTGATTGCGGGATCGAGCCAGGGATCGCCGAAAAAAGTTTGATACACACGCGCCAAGCCCTCGGGTCCGATGGAAGCGTAGTATTTATCTCCCGAATAAATCCTTGAGAAATAATATTGCATCGCGACCGATCCCGCGTTCTGCCAGGGGTCGGGACGAGTCAAAGAATGATCGGGGAGATCGAACTCGGTCAGGTTGCCGCCACGCCAGCTGTAATATCCGTGGTTGAGTGTGTTTGCCGCGATGACGAGTTGCAGGTAAGGCGATTCGTAAAATGTGCGCCTGAAGCCGAGCAGATATTTATCAGAGGGTCGTTCAGGTTGTGTGAGCGCGCCACCCTGGTATTCGAGGATGGCAAGCAGAAGGCGCGGGCTGATGCTGTAATTGGACGCGACATAATTCACCATCTCTGCGCCCGTCCGCATTTTGCCGCCAGCATACACACGATAATCTTTTAACCACCCATTAGTTGATGCGACGAATGCAGATGTGTTGAAACCGATTTGCGCGGGTCCATTGACAAACGCGTGATCGGGAATGCTTTGGTATGCCGTTCCCCATAATGGCAAATAATAAATTGGAATCTTCATTGGCAAGCCAACTGGCATCGTCGTCGCATCATTCGGGATGATGGGGTTGGCTGACATGATCTCTTCAACCGTCGTGTTGAAGCGACTCGCGAGCGCAGGGAGGTTGTCTCCATTTTGCGCGATATAATCCACCAATTCACCCGGGTTGTATTGAGGTCTCCCGGAAGTAGGCGCGGGGATCGCGGTAGGCGCGAGCGGTGTGATCAAGTTTTCGACACTGCTGGTGGATTCGCGCGGCGCGCAGAAGGAAAACGCAAGCGAGAGTAAGAAAACCCTTTTTACCGCGAAGAAAGGAAGGGCGCGAAGATGTTTTTTGAAACGCGAAGGAATGCGGGAGAATCCTCGAATGGTTTTTCGACCCCTTGTCTTCTTTTTTGAATTCTTCGCGTACTTTGCGCCTTCGCGGTGAGAAGAGGAATTAATCATCATCTTCGCGGAGGATGAGCGATTTCGATTGCCCATACACATCTGCGGTCACAACTTTGTTCCCTTTTACCATTTTTCCCAAATAAGGTTTATCGCCAGCGATGACAGTCCAGCCGCTTAATATCCAGGGAATAGGACCATCTGCCGTAACCCATTCGCCGTTGTATTTTCGTGCAAAGTGTACGTGCGTGCCGGTGGAAATTCCGCCTTCGCAGGATGCGTGACCGATTTGATCGTTCTGCTCAACCCATTGACCCAAAGCAGCGCGATCCTTGTTTGCAACATGCAGGTACATGATATTCCAGCCGGTCTGCTCGTGACCATCGCCATCCATGTCAATAACAACGACACCTTTACCGGAACGCACTACCAGACCGGGCGCTGTGGCAAGAATCCATTTCGTAGAGGGTGTACAACCTGTTTTGTCTGTGGAGGGCGCAAAATCCAACGCGGCAAGCGGACCATCGCTTCCCCATGCGCTGTGCGGTCCGCCTGTGAATGCCCACTCGGACCCTGATTCGAAAGGCAAAACCATTTCAGGTTGGAGCAGGTTGGGAGGATAGATAGTACCGTTCCCGTCCGCGCGCGACCACGGATCACCGAACATGTTTGTGTAAAATGACGAAAAGCCGCTGGTCTGATCCATGATCCTGAGCCACTCGTTTAAACTATGCCCGCGCGAAAAGAAATACATCACGGCGACAGTACCAGCGTTGAGGGTTGGGTCGAGGCGATACGTTGCTCCATCCCTGAATGTGATCTCTGAAATCGTTCCCGCGCGCCAGCCGTAATATCCGGTTGAGATCTGGTTGATTGCCCATGCCAGTTGCAGGAACATGCCCTTATTGCGGAAGTTTTCGTAGCCAAGCGGATATTCCTTGTGAAAATTATCCACCGGTGTGCCGCGCACCCAACGCGCTTCGTAATCAAGGATTGCAAGAAGCAAGCGCGGGTTAATGGAATTCTCGTAAGCGCTTCGTTCGATTTCCGCCGCACCGGTCATCCAACCGGTCGAGCCGAGATATTCGCGATACGTGGATAAAAATCCGCCTGCATCCCGAATATATGCGGCGGTATCAAAATCAAGCGCGCTGGATGAAAATATCACTTCGCTATCGGGGATGATTTGCAGGGCAGGCACATATTGAACTGTTTTATCGAGACGATCCGGGATGATGAGCAGCGTGCCGACGTCCAGGAATCCCTTTTCGGGGAGGATCTTTGGAGATGCGATCTCGCTCACGCCTACCCCGAACCTGCTCGCCACCGCTGGGAGCCAGTCTCCGTTTTGGGAGTAATACAAAATCGTCGCGCCAGAGATTGTTGGAGTCAATATCTCAGCGGCTGTTGAAGTGGACTGTTGCGTAACAAATGTATTCAGCAGGGTTGTGGGTGTGGGAGATGCGACAGCAGTTGGCGTTACTGACGCAATTGTATTCAGCACAGGAGTTTCCGTTGCACTGACTTCAGCCACAGGCAATGGAAGGACCGGGTTCCCGCCAACCGGAGTGGGCGTTTGATACTGTCCCCACAATGAGGCGTTGCCGGCACAGGATGTAAGTATGGAGGATGTAATGACGAGATAAATAATAGCGCGTTTCACGAAGAGTATTATACCTGTGTTACTTAATTCGCCCTGAGCGGAGCCGCAGTCCTGAGCGAAGTGGAGCGAAGCCGAAGGATGTGCGGCGTAGTCGAAGGGTGTTTGTTTGTAATCTCACGCTTCGACTACGTTTGGACGATAAAACTGTCCTCACTTCGCTCAGCGCGACTATCATCTCGAAATTTGATTCAACCCATCAAACACGCCTTCCCACGCTTCGATGACGGTTGTGCCGCGCGTGAGATAGCCATCGTACAAAATTCCATTGCCGCTTGAAACCCAGCCATCCATATTGAACGGGAGATTCCCATCGGCGGGAATCCATTCGCCATTGTATCGCCGCGCCAGATGCAAATGCGTTGCATTTGAGATTCCGCCTTCGCAGGAGGGATGACCGATGATGTCGCCAGCATACACATATGTGTTTGCCTGAACACGGTCGCGCGATTCGATGTGCATGTATAAAACTGTCCAGCCGGTTTGTTCGAAGCCATCGTTGTCCAAATCCTGAATCACTGCGCCGTTATCAGCGCGGGTGATGAGTCCATCTGCAACCGCGACAATCCATGCTTCACTTTGCGCGCACCCCAAGGCTTCGCCCGGAGGGGCGAAATCGAGCGCGGCCCATGCAGAGCCGGAGTCCCAGCCTCCATGCGGACCGCCGGTGAAGGACCACGTCGCGCCGTCGGCGAAGGGAAGCTGCATCGGAGGCTGAGTCAGATTCGAGGGTAGTAATGAAGCGATGTCATAGTCGAAGGGAAAGCCGAAGAGCAGGTTATACGTTTGGAAGAGTCCAAGCGCGCTGACGTCGAAATCCCAAACACTGCGGCTGTTATACAGCGAGAAAAAATATTGCACACCCGCCGTGCCTGCGTTGATGGTTGGGTCGAGCGGAACGTACGTGCCATCGTTCAATGGCAGTGTGCCGAGCGCGTTGACGCGCCAGGAATAATATCCGCGATTCAAATTATCCGCCGCCCACGCAGTTTGCCGATACAGCCCCGCGTAAAAATCGTCATAATTGCCGAGCGGGTAATCCACATTTTGCGGGACGGGGTTTGTAACCCATCCGCTTCGATATTCGATGAGCGCGATAAGCAATCTCGGATTGACAGAATAATTTTGCGCAACACGCGTGATGATCTGCGCGCCGCTCAAATACACGCCGTCCACATCCTGCACATAATTACTGAGATAGCCGCCGCGGCTTTTTAAAAATGGTTCGAGATCAAACGCAACGCTTGCAGGTCCGTAAATCAATTCTGAGTCTGGAATAATTTTGAATGATGTGCCGGGAATCGGATCAGTTTCAATCGGAGGAATATTTAGAACATCGCCGACCGAAAGGATGGACGCTTCATTCAACCCGTTGGCTTGCATCAATGCCTCAAGCGTGATCCCATACGACAGCGCGACACTGCCAAGCGTATCCCCGGGCTGGACGGTGTACTGATCAATAAATTCACGCGGCGGCGGAAGCGGATGCGGCGCGTCCGGCGTCGGCGCGGTGAACGATGAATTTGTATCGCGCGTGGGAATCGTCACCGAGATCGGCGCGCGCGTAGGTGTGGGACCTGCCGGTGTCTTTGTCGCCACGATGATCTCGCCGGGTTGAATTGGCGCGGGCGTTGAGATTGTCCCGGTCACTGGCGCGAAGGGATCGTACGTTGGGTACGCGGTTGCGGAGGAGGAGGAGCAGGAGGAGAGGAAAAAAGTAATTAGTAAACAGTAAGTAATGAGGCGAGATAGTTTGGAACGAATCATGCGGGGGATTTTACCAAAGGGATTTTCTTTCATTAATGTTGTTATGAAAGCCCAACTCGCTGTCCATTCGAATAGACATTGAAGCGATGTTTGCGCGCGTAGCCGATCAACGTGATTCCATACAACTCTGCCATTTCAATCGAAAGCGAACTCGGCGACGTGCGCGAGATCAATATCGGCGCGTGCAGACGTGCGGCTTTTTGCAACATCTCAGAACTGATGCGACCCGTGCTGATCAAGATTCTGGTTTGAGGCCAAATGTTATTCATTACACACAGCCCCGCGATCTTATCGAGCGTGTTGTGCCTTCCAATATCCTCTGCTGACAAAACGATTTTCTCCCCATCACTCAGCGCGGAGGTGTGGACACCTCCAGTCTCACGATATAGCTCTTGCGACTCGAATAACATTTCGACAAGATGACCTATCATATCGGGAATAAACCTGGGTTCGTTCCGGTCAAACGAAACATCCACTCGCGCCAGAGTCTCGACTGCGGTCAAGCCGCCTGAGCAACCGGATGTCCGCCGCCACGATTTGGGCTGTTCCACTTTTCGGTTCAGCCACACGTCCACGTTATCGCTGTGTTCGCAGACGCGCACGTCAGCCACTTCATTCATAGTTTCGATGATGCCCTCATTGTACAGAAATCCCACTGCCATCGCTTCGAGATTAACCGGCGTGCACATAAACGTCAGCCATACTTCGCCGTTGACGGTCAATGAAACGGGAGTCTCGACGATGGTTTCGGCGTCGTGATGCTCCCATTTTTTGAATTCGTATCTTTCATAGTGAATCGCTTTTTGAGGGGTAATCATTCCTGCTCCAAATCTAATTTTCTTTCACAACACAACCCTTCATTGAAATCCAATTCGGATTAGATTCCGGCATGAACTTACTGTCTGCTTTGTAAAATCTCATTTGAAGGTTTAGTACGCGAAATTTCTGTCGTTGCTCATAAGTATAACCTTCATATTGATACGGCAGGAAATTATCTGGATGTGACGCGGAAACCAAGAGTTCTCCTTGAACGCGCGGGTTGGGCTCAGGCGGTGTGACGAAGTATTTGACGTTTTCAATAATGTATCCATTATTTTGGCAAAGGGTGGGCGCGCCAAACGCCAGTCGCTTTTCTGAAAAGTCGAAATCGGGATATTGAGTCTGTATCTTCGATGCAAACTCTCTTGGATACGAGAGATCGTAAGAAGTTCTGTAATTCCATGCGGCTTGAACAAAAATCACCGCAAGCACAAGCCTTACAATATTTCTACCGTATGAATAATTTTGCTCCAGCTTTACGAGTCCGCTGGCGGATAAAAGGATGAGGAGCGGCATCATCTGCCGCGCCAGCCTTCCATACACAACAAATGAGTGCAAAAATACAGAAGGTATTAGCAGGCAAACGTAGATAAAGATCAAGCCTGCCGCCAAAACATTTAGGGATTTGGTCCTGCCTCTTGATTCGATCAACGCGTAAAGCGACAACAACCCAAGAACAACGATCACGAGATGTTCGGTATGCCAAAAATATTCGAAAGGCAGACTCCATCCCTCCGCGTAACTTCCCTGGCTGACGGTTGTGGCGAAGGTGCGATATTCTGTCAGCAAATTTATTCCTACACTCATTGCCACAGCAAAGAGCAGAATGGCAGGAAGGATAAATCCTAATGAAGTGAAATACGCTTTTCGTAAAATCTCGATTACTTTTCCGTTGTTGCTAGTACCCATCTCAAAAATACCATGTCGCTCTGAGGGAGCGTTCTTTGCAACCGACACTTGCACCTGACGCAAGTGCAGGTGAGAGTCTCGGACTTTCGGGAGTAGAGACCCTTCGTGGCGCGAGGCGCCGCTCAGGGTGACATTTTTGAGGTGACTTGCAAGAACATGAACGAGCATCGCAAGCCCGGCGAGAGACCAGTATCCGTTGTAGGTGATGAAGCACAGGAAACTTAATCCGCCGCAAGCCAATGAAGTTTTGAACGTTGGCTTGTCTGTGAGTGCAAAGTATAGGGCTGAGAGTCCAAACGTCAATGCCGCGTCGTAGGGCATCAAATGTCTTGTGAAATATAGAAGCGACATGACCGAGGCAGAGATAAACAAAACATAAAGCGATTCTTTTGACGATGAACCGATCCGTTTGGAAATCTGATAAATCAAGAATAAATTCAGGATAGAGAAGAAACTGAAGAAGATGGCTGGGATTACGAGGCTTTCGCGGGTCAGGTATTCAACGATTGCGGGTATTAACCCGATGGTCTTGAATCCCAGATGCTCAGGTGCAGTGAATAGTTGAGAGAGAGCTTCGCTAAATTTGCCGTGCAGAGTCAAGTCTGCAACAATCCGTGAAGTTTCGTAACGCTGTTCGTCGGAAAAATAATATTGACCCCCGCGAAAAATCAGAATCCATCGGAGGAAGAGGGAAACCAACAAAATGATCGCGACAAAAATTGTTGAAGTCTTCGGAGGATTTGATTGCAACATGAGCCGATTAACTTTCCAGCCTGCCGACGATTTTGACGCAGGGCCGCGTAAACACATCTTCCTTATGAGGCGCGTCGGGCAGTTCGGTGGTCAGGTCCTGCCCGGGGAAGTGGAGGTTCTCGTGCAAGTCCAGCCTCCATTTGGGGCAATCGGTCACATCGTAGACGATGCCGTTGTACGCGACAAATTTTCGGGCGCCGCGCTCGCCATTTTGCCGGCGCAGTTCGAGGTCCGAAACGAAACGGTTTGGGATGTCCATGCGGGGATTATACAAGGTAACCCATCAACAAAAATCTCCCGTTTGCATCAGGAGATTTTTGTCAGGTATGTCTAACGGTGGGGATTATGTCTTGCTCGAGACCATAACGGGTGTTGCAGCTTCCACTTTTTCCAGTACTTGAACAAACTCCATTTTGTTTGCTTCTTGATGGATAGGTTGTTGCAATTTCCTGTGAGTTTGATCTTCGCTCCTGTTCGGGCGTACGTGGAAAGGCCGCACGCCCAGTAGCCTGTTGTGGTGACTGACAGAGTGAAGCGGTCTTTACCTGGATGGTAACTGCCGATTCCAGTGAGGGCAAAACCTTTCGAGAACGCGCAGTCTGTCAAAGTGTAATCGTATCCTGTATCTGTTGATTCAAAGCCGATTGTTCCGCCAAATGGACAGCCTGCGCTTGCCGGTTCAAAACCGTCCCAGTAATAATATTCAGGCAGGTAACTAATTTCGGTTTCAATCGAAGTGAATGCATCGAGGGCGGTTGCGAAAGATGATGCGTCGCGTGGGGCAAGCGGCACGTACGAATCCGTTAGAATGCCTTCGCAATTAGTTTCGCGCTGTGTCGGAACCTTGCCGTTGACGAGGAAGTTTGTAACGAGGACATCCGGGCATTCGTTTCCGTATCCGAATGTGACGTGAGGTCCGCCCTCAGTGGTAATTAGATAACCATCCGTTAATCGTTCGTAGACGCTGATGCCATTGCCTACCGGCGTGGCTGGGTCTGCCGTGGCGCCAAGTACAAGTGTCGGTATCCCTTCAGCCAAAAACGGTTCGGGACGCGTGGGATCGGAATTCGCGCTTTGCCAATAGGCACAGGGCAGGTCTCCGTAGAATACGGATTCAAAACGGGGTATGGAAAATGAATCGCCGGCCTGGAGGTAATTATCCGCTTTTTCTTCCGGGGAATTTCCCGGATAGCCATAATCCTGACATTCCACGCCGTAGAAAATCGCGTCGGAGTAGGAAGGGTCGGGAATCACTTCCAGGGTTTGTGGATCAAGCCCAAGGCTTAGATAAAGGAGGCGGGCAAGTGGAACGATGTCCAGATCCGACGCGCCGCTTGTCAAAGCACGGAGAAACATCATCCGGTCGCTTTCACCGTACATCTGGCTCGCGGCGACAGTTTCAAGGTCGGTCAAGGTAAATTCGCGCTCTTCAAAACCGCCTTCGGGAAGCGGGTGGTAGAAATTGACAGGGGCTTTTTTCAAATGCAATGCAAGGAAGTCGTACACCCAGAGCGCCCTTTGTTCGAGATGATTTGGGTCGAAGGTGAATCTCGATGTGACATCCTGTATGCACAATGGATCGTCTTCACAGGATGCAAGCGTTGCAACCATTGTCTCGTTGAATGCCTGCGCCTGCTGGGCATAATATTCCCAACCGGTAAGGGTGAGGTCCACGGTGCCGTCCAGGATAAGCCCTTTGAGGCGGTCGCCATATTTGGCGGCATAAGTCTGAACGTATTGGGTTCCGTAACTTTCGCCATACAACCAGAATGTATCGTCACCGACAAGCTGGCGGAAATATTCCAGGTCTTCGATAGCCTGCGCTGTGCCGAGATATGGCAGGAGTTCCGGGTTGCTCAATTCGTTGACGCAGTCTGCGCTAAATGTGTTTGCGAATTGTTTGATGGCGGCATCAGGGTCACTGCTTCCGGTTGCGTCCTGTTGATAATAAGTCGCCGCGGCGGCTGGACAAGCCAGCCCGCCGGAGAGTCCCATGCCGCGCTGGTCGAAAAAGACAATGTCAAAGCGGTTAAAGATTTTTTGATCGTATGCCGCCACATAGTAGTCCGCAGATAAAACTCCCGACGTGCCAGGTCCGCCAGTGGCGACGACAAACATCCCTTTGCGGCTGGCGGGCCTTGCCGCTGGCAATACCGCGAATGTCACCTCAATGGCGCGCGTATCATCCGGGTTGAAATGGTCGAGCGGGACTTCAAGCGTGACGCAAGTGAAGTAACTTTCTTCGGAACATGCGTATCCCCCATGCTCTTCAAGGAACTGATCCATGCGCGTTTTTGCGGCAATTTGAGTTTCAGAGATCGGAGCAGCCGCGATGGACGAAAACAGGAAGATAAGTATGAGTACGAATTGCGCAGCATGGCGAAAAGATTTTTTCATAATGAACAAGTCCTAGTGGAAAAATACAGTATCAACAAATTTGGTTCCATAACCAGCCTAATTATAGGTGAAACCGAAAGGAACGCAATAGATTTGCATGCGCTATTTGTTACACCTCACAACTGTATTTTGCACGACTACCCACACCTCTTAACTGGTAAAATGTCCCCAGGAAACTGACTCTAGGAGACTCGCATGGCAAACCTCATTGGACCTGACGTTAGTTTTTACCAGGATGATCCCGGGACATCGCAGGGAATTGACTTCGGAAAGATGAAGCAATCCGCGGGATACGCGATCATTCGAGCAGGTCAAAATGTTTGGATCGACTCAGACTTCAAAACAAACTGGCGCGATGCCAAAGCCGCGGGCTTGCCGCGCGGTTCCTACTGGTTTTATGACAGCCGCGCAGACCCAAAAGAACAGGCTGAATTATGGCATTCAACCTTTGAAGGCGATTTCGGGGAACTGCCTCTCTTTGCCGATTTTGAGGAAGCCTACGGTGGGCTTTACACAGGCTGGAAACACTGGCGAACCTTTCTCGAACGCCTGAAAGCCCTCGTGGGGAATCGGGAAATCGCAATTTACACAGCCTATTTTTATTGGTTGCGAAACGCGCCGAGCGCGGCAACTGACGCGGCGAACCTCGAATACTTTCATCAATACCCTCTTTGGGTTGCGAATTATGGCGTGACCGCCCCCAGCGTTCCCAAACCGTGGAGCGCGAACGAATGGACCTTCTGGCAATTCACGGACAGCGGTGATGGAAAATTATACGGCGTGGAAAGTTCACGCATTGACCTGAATTATTTCAACGGCGACCTTGTGGCATTCCAGCAGCGCTTCAAAATGTCGCCGCCGGCGGATCCTCCCCCCAGCGGGCCCATTTGGTACAAAGTGGCGGCTTCCGCGTTGAACGTCCGCAAAGGACCGGGGACGAACTTCGAAGCGCTTGGTTTGCTCAAACAGGATGAAGTGGTGGAACGCCTCGCCTCTTCCTCAGACGGAGCCTGGGTGCAGATCAAACGGCCTTCAGACAACCTGACGGGTTGGTCTTCCAAACAATTCCTCATCATTACTTCTGCGCCAACTACACCACCACCGCCTCCACCTCCGCCGCCGCAAACGGGGGAGTGGTACAAAGTAAATACATCCGCATTGAACGTGCGCGCAGGACCCAACACAACTTTTGCGGTGACCGGCTTGGTGTATCGCAATGAAGTGTTACAAAGGCTCGCCGCCTCCGCGGATGGAAACTGGCTCCAGATCAAACGCCCTTACGACGGTTTGACTGGCTGGTGCTCCAAACAATTTCTTATTGAAACGACAGCCCCGCCTCCACCGGAGGAAGAAACGACGATATGGTTTCAGGTGAAGGCTTCGGGGTTAAACGTGCGCGAGGGACCGGGTGTTAATTTCAGATCCATCGGCTTCCTGCAAATGAACGAGGGAGTTGTGGAAGTTGCCGCCTCCCCGGATGGCGCCTGGAAAAAGATCGAGCGCGTGGATGGATTTACCGGGTGGTGTTCCAGTCAATTTCTGACGAACCTCGGCAAAAGCCCTGCCTTGATCACGCAAAAATTATTCACGGGCGTCACGTACACTCGAAAATTCCGATCCATACCCACAAGGATGGTTTCGCACGCGCTCGTCGTGGATCTGAAAGCGGCTACTTTTGAATTCCTTGTCACGCCGCCGCTTCGCGATAAGGAACCGTTCCTTTGCACGCGCACAACTTCAAGTTTCCTTGAGAAGAATCTCCTTCACATGGCGGTCAATGCGGATGGTTTTTATTATCTTGACCCTGCAACATACAATCCGCAAACTTATTGTGCGGATGGCGGTGAGCCGGTCAAATTAATCGGGCTGGCGGCTTCGCGCGGCAAACAATACTCCACAAAGTCGCCGGGACGTCCCATCCTTTATATCAACCAGAAGAATGTGGTTTCCTTCGATAAGCCTTCGGGCAATATTTTCAATGCCGTTACGGGTGACAGATACCTGGTGACAAAAGGTAAAAAGGTGTCCGGCTTGGAAGCGACCAGCAAGAACCCTCGCACGGCAGTGGGGATCAATCAAAATGGGCGATATCTTGTGATGGTCGTTGTGGATGGACGCGAGTTCAGCGAAGGCGCGACCTTCCCTGATCTTGCCGATCTGTTGTTGTCGTACGGCGTTTACACCGGCATCAGTCTTGATGGCGGCGGGTCTTCCGCGATGATCGTCAAAGGCGTTGACGGAAAAGCGCGCGCCGTCAATAAACTGATGGAGGATAACATCCCTGGCAACGAAAGAGCCGTAGCCAACCACCTGGGAATTTACATCAAAAAATAAATACGATCTAAAGCTCCAGCCGCCGTCCCTTCGACAAGCTCAGGACAAGCCCCGGCGGCTGGAGCGAAATAACCACAAATGACAAATGAAACAAAGTCCGCAACGAAAATCATCCCCGGGCCGCGCGGACTGCCTTTCCTCGGTGTGATGCCGGAGATGGTGGGCGACATGCTCGGTTTGTTCACGAAAACCGCGCGTGAATATGGCGGGATCACCCAGTTCAAATTACTCAACAAGCCATACTTCCTCATCACCGATCCCGATTACGTCAAATACATCCTCCAGGATAATTACAAAAAATATATCCGCGGCAGAAGCGTGGAGACGGGACGCGTCCTGCTCGGCAACGGCTTGCCGTTAATTGACGGCGATTTCTGGCTCCGCGAGAGGCGACTCCTCCAACCTGCATTCCATCGCGAACGATTGGTGAAACTGACATCCACAGCGGGCAATATCATTGATTCGTTTTTGCACACATGGATTCAAAAAGCCAAAGATAACCAAATGCTCGACATGGACGAAGAGATGATGCGCTTGACGTTAACCGTCATCATCAAATCCATGTTCAGCGCGGATATGGACGATAAGATCATGGCATTGAGTCGCGCTTTCAATGTTGCGTCGAAGTTCATGCTGTGGCGTAGTCAGCAGATGTGGGCGCCGCCGCTTTCCGTGCCGATCGCGCGCAATGTAGAATATAACCGCGCCTTCAAAGTGTTGAACGATACGATTTATCCACTGATCGCGGATTCGCACAGGTACCCGAAGGATGACCTGCTTGGCATGTTGCTTGAAATGCGAGACGAAGAGACTGGCGAAGGCATGACCGACCAGCAGGCGCGTGATGAAATAGTGACAATCTTTTTTGCGGGTCACGAAACGACAGCCGCCTCCATGACGTGGGCGTTTTATCTGTTATCACAGCGCCCCGATATCGAAGAACGCCTGCGAGCGGAAGTGAAATCTGTTCTCAACGGACGAGCGCCGACCTTTGCCGACCTGCCTAAACTAATTTACATGGGACAGGTAATTAATGAAGTGTTACGGTTGTACCCTGCCGCGTACTTGTTCGCGCGCGAAGCAATCGAAGACGATGTGATAGACGGGTATCCCATCCCTGCGAAGACTCTGATATTCATCACGCCGTTCATCACACACCGCGACCCGAAATACTGGCGCGACCCCGAAAATTTCGATCCCGAACGCTTCACACCGGAAAATGTTGCCAGCCGCCCAAAGCATGTGTACTATCCCTTTGGCGAGGGACCGCACGTGTGCATTGGAAATAATTTCGCGTTGATGGAAATGCAGTTGATCCTTGCGATGTCGCTTCAGAGATTCCGCTTCAAGTTGGACTCGAATCAAAAGATCGCGTTCAAACCTGAGGCAACATTGCGCCCCAAATATGGGATGAAATTCAAAGTTGAATTGAATCGCTCGTAGGGGGCGACCCGCCAATGCCAAACTTAATTAATGTTTGGATTGGTGCAAAGCAAATCGAACCGCGCGGGATGCCCAGACGGGTCGCCCCTACAAATAAATTATTTCGCCCCTGGGGGTTGATGAAATTGCAACAGCCATTCGCCCGTTGATTTATCCGTCACTGCGGTTTCTGGTGTAACAACGATTACCCACGTATGACCGGGCTTGAGGGGGAAGGGAGTGATTTCATTGGGGTATAAAAATTGAATTGGTGTGCGGCGACCTGTTCGCAATTCCTCTTCAGTTGCGCGAGTGCTCCATCGAATCTCATGCCTTTTCCCATCGCGGAATAACAGTGCATTGCCTACCAGACCCTGCTCAAGGTGGATGTCCAAATTGGTTGGCGAGACCACATCATGTTTTGCAAATAAAACGATCACATTTTCAAAATGCAGTTGCCGCCCCGTGAGACGATCCACTTCGGGATGTGACGTGCCTGCCGTTTCTGGATTCGCATCATCCACATACCGCCACCAGCTTTGAGATAACGCGTCGTAAACCCAGGCGGATTGATTCAGCCATGCGATATACACATTCAACCGCGATGCAGGCGCGCCTCCATCGGGCGGTTCAACTGAATACATGTTGCTTGAATAATTAATCTCTCCTTTTTTGCTATCGCTTGCAAGCTGAGTCATCTCGTTGATGTCGAGCATGTATCCGCCGCCTTGAATGTCGTGCGTGACGAACGAGCACTTTGGCAATTCAGCCAGCACTTCGGGCGATGCGAACGCATAGATCAAACACGAATCCGGGAAGAATGCGGCGATGTCTGCATAGATCAACCGACCGGATCGAACCGGTCCAACTTTGGCTTCAGGAAGATTCGCCGGGGAGGGGATGTTATCGGATAACAGAATCAAGCCGACGTCCAGATGAAGAAGCGAGGAGGAGACGTCGAGCGCGTCACTCCACCCCGACTCCTGATCCACATCACTATCCATTTCATCATCCCCGATATTTTTCTGAACAAAATCCATGCCCGCAGGGTTTGCAAACGCGGCGAAATATTTTCCAGCCGCGACGTTGAATCCGTAATAGCCGTTGCTGTCGGTCGTGGTTTGTTGGAGGAGGGAAAGGTTCGTGTCATACAAATTGACGCACACGCCGCCGACGCCGCGTTCCCACGCGTCCTGTATGTTGTTTTGATTTGAATCCAGCCAGACGCGGTTGCCGAGAATCAAATCGGTTTGCGTGAAAATCTCTTTTCTGATTTCACAATTGCCAGCGGCGGGGATTTCTGGCGCGGGGAACCCGCCATAAAAAGTTGTCAGAAAACGCGTCGCGCCCTCGGTGATGTAGATTTCAAAAACATATGGCGCGAACGACAGCCCCGCCTGCGGGCGCGCGGTGACTGGAAAATGTGAAATGGAAACAAGCAATGCAGGGAGTTCGAGCAGGGACGAATCCGCGGCAGGCAAGCCCGTTAGCGGATTCAGAACCTGAGGAAGTTCGATGGTTTGTGTTGCTGTTGGGGGGAGCGCGGTTGACTCAACAATATTGATTTGCTTTGTTTCTTTCCCGCCATTCGGAGCGCAACTGCTGAGCAGAAGAATTAATATTAATATTGCTCCAGCCGCAATCCACCGCCGGGGACGGCGGCGGGGGCAGCTATGCTTGAAATTCATTCTTCACGCGTTGATAGGTAACTTCCAGCGCCTCAGGCAGGACGCGCGTCTCACCAAGCGTGGACATAAAATTTGTGTCGCCTTTCCAGCGCGGGACGATGTGAATGTGAACGTGTTCCTTCACGCCTGCCCCCGCGGCTTCACCGATGTTCGCGCCCATGTTGAATCCTTGCGGCTTGTAAAGATTTCGCAGAACGATCATGCAACGAGTTGTCAATTCCATCATTTCAGCGCGCGTTTGTGAATCAAGGTCTTCAAGAATTGCTTTATGCTCAAATGGGACGACCATTAAGTGTCCGCCAGTGTAGGGATAGCGATTGAGGATCACGTAGGCGCGTTCGTCTCTATACGCGATGAGATTCTGCGCGCCGTCTTCTTTCGCTTGCGCGTTGCAAAATACACAACCTTCTTCCTTGTCATGATTTTCGATATATTTCATTCGCCACGGCGCCCAAATGTGATTCATGGAGGAATTACTCTTTGCTTTGGCGCAATACTTCCAGGAAGGGAATGGCTTTGAGAATCTTTACGCCTTGATATTCACCATGCAGGCTGTCGAAATGAGGGTCGTATGTGACAAGATAATTTGCCCCACCTTCGACGGCGCACGCCACAACGATATTATCGTCAGGGTCGGAGAGTAAATTTTCAATCTTTTCGGGCGATACTTCTGCCCATGCCGCTGCTTGAGCAAGCTTTTCAACGAATGTGATAATAAGCGTTTCGTCAATACTGTGGTCAACCAGTTTTTCCACAATTTCTTCCACCAGTGGAGTGCAAATTAACAGTATAAATTCCCCTTGTTCCCATCGCTCAAGAATTTCACGAGTCGGGCTGGAGGGGTTCCTGCTCAACGCGGCAGATACAAAAACATTCGTATCCAACACGGCGCGGATTGATTTAGCCACCTTCCAACTCGCCCTCGATTGCTGTTCCCCTGGCAATGGCATCCGAGCGGATGGCATCGAGCGCATTCTTGAACTGCTTCATTAATTCGTCATGTGATAGGTGGCTGGTCTCAGACGCACGGGCTTTGGCTTGCGCAACGATTTTAGCCGCCAATTCACGGTTTGAATGGGCGCGTTGTTTTTTGAGATTATCCACCATCTCAATGACAACGAGCAATTCATTTTCGGGTAATTGAGCCACTTCGACGACTGCTTTGCGGATTAAATCCTGCGGGGCAAGGGTTTGTGAGGTCATTATGCAATCCTTTCATTTCTTTCAACTCAATGGCACTGTGCCAGGTTGAGAATGAGTGAATTTTAGCAGAGAAATTCGTAGGACCGATTGTCAATTTGTCCTACTTTCTACTTTTTCGATTTTCGAGTATCCTCCAATTGATGCAACCATCCTTGTTTCCCGCGGCAGTTCCTCAAACCTACACAGTTTCCAAACTGACCTTCCTCATCCGCAAATTGCTGGAGGAGAACGAGTCGCTTCAGGATGTGTGGGTGCAGGGAGAAATTTCGAACCTCTCGCGTCCCGCGTCGGG
>Ga0247727_10007260_pt1 | contig 21240 bp, 18 predicted proteins | sample WisWelCaveWW1625_FD_202498 | JGI IMG/M metagenome (GOLD analysis project Ga0247727, IMG submission 202498) | Biofilm microbial communities from Wishing Well Cave, Virginia, United States - WW16-25 | ecosystem: Environmental > Aquatic > Deep subsurface > Groundwater > Cave microbial mat | place... | reverse complement strand
GATGATTATGGTTTCTCCAAATTGCAGATCGTTTATGAAGTTCTCGAAGGGGGCGCGGCGGAGGGCAAGCGCGCGACGATGCCGTTGCCGATTGCCGATAAAAACAGCCGCGCCTTTCGCGAGCAGCCGGTTTGGGATTTGACGCAGCTCGATCTCCAGCCGGAAGACGTGGTGCGTTATTACGCCGAAGTTTTCGACAACGACGTGATCTCCGGCCCCAAGTCCGGCCGCAGCCAAATTTTTCATCTGCGTTTTCCGTCGATTTACGAAATGTACGAAGAGATCGCCGGCGCGCAAGAGGAGACCTCGCAGGATTTGCAGGCGATGTACGAGCAGGCGAAAAAGACCAAAGAACAGGTCGATCAGCTCGTGCAGGAGATGAAAAAGGATCCCAATCTCAATTGGGAGCAAAAGCAGAAGCTCAACGAGAGCGCCGGCGCCACACAAAAGATGCAGGAGCAGATTCAGCAAATTCAGCAGCGCCTGGAAGAAATGGTGGACAGCATGGAGCGCAACGATCTGCTCAGTATGCAGACGATGGAAAAATACCTCGAGCTGCAAAAGCTCATGCAGGAAATGAAATCGCCGGAATTGCAAAAAGCTTTGGAAGAAATGCAAAAGGCGATGCAGAATCTCGATCCTGAGAAGCTGGAAGAAGCGCTGAAAAATTTCCAATTCTCGCAGGATGAATTTATGAAGAGCATCGAGCGCACGATCAATTTGCTGAAACAGGTGCAGGCCGAGCAAAAGCTCGACGAGGCGATCAAGAAAACCGAAGATTTGCTGAAGCGCCAGGAAGAAGTCAATCAAGAAGCGGCGAAGAATCCGCCGCCAGACAAGCGCGAGGAGCTGGCGGAAAAAGAAAGCGGGATGAAGGAAGACGCCAAGTCGTTGCAAAAGTCGATGGAAGATTTGAGCAAGCTGATGCAGCAATTGCCGCAAGCGCCGTCCGAAAAAATCGACGCGGCGGCGCAGATGATGAATTCTCCTGACATGGCCGGCGAGATGCAGCAAATGGCGAGCAAGATGCAACAGGGCCAGATGTCGCAAGCGCAGCAAAGCGGGCAGCGCATTGAGAGCACGCTGCAACAGATGCAGCAATCTCTGCAGGGCGCGCAGAAAGAGATGCGCGAGAGCCATCGCCGCGAGGTGATGCAGGCGCTGCAGCGCAGCTCGAATGATCTTTTGCAACTCTCCAAGCAGCAGGAGCAATTGCTGAAACAATCAGGCGGCATGAATCCCAATTCGCCGCAGCTCAATCAAAACGCCGACCGGCAGCAGGAATTGATGTCCGGCTTGCAGCGCGTGGCGGAGCAGCTTCATCAGCTTTCGCAAAAGAGCTTTGCGGTCACGCCGGAGGTGGCGCGTGCGATGGGGCAGGCGATGAACAACATGCAAGAGGCGCTCAACGAGATGGAGCAACGCAACAGCCAGGCCGCCGGCGAGCGGCAAGGCGAGGCGATGCACGGTCTTGATCAAGCGGTCGCGGGCTTGCGGCAGTCCATGCAGCAAGGCGCCGGCATGTCCATGTCGATGGGCTTCGAGCAAATGATGCAACGCTTGCTCGGCATGTCCGGCAAACAGCAGGGCATCAATCAGGAAACGCAGCAACTCGGCGAGCAGGGCATGAGCGCGATGCAACAGCAGGCGGCCATGGCGCGCTTGGCCGGAGAACAGGCCGCGGTGAAAAAGAGTCTCGAGCAGCTCATGCAGGAGTTCGGCCAGCGCGGTGAAATTCTCGGCCGGCTCGATCAAACCGCAAAAGATATGGAAGACGTCGTCAAAGATTTGCAACAGAACAGCGCCGGCCGGCCGACCATCGAACGGCAACAGCGCATTTTGTCGCGGCTTCTCGACGCGCAACGCTCGATGAAAGAGCGCGATTTCAGCAAAGAGCGGGAAGCGCAAGTGGGCAAAACTTATCGCGCCGTCGATCCCGGCAGCCTCCCGGCGGATCTCGGCGAGAAGAAGAGCCGCCTGTACGAAGATTTGCTGCGCGCCCTGCGTGAGAATTACACGCGTGATTACAAGGATCTGATCCAGCGCTACTTCGACGCCCTGGCGAAAGGACAGCAGCAGAACGGTAAAAAAGAAAATTAATTCCTTACTGCGAAGACTTTTACACCACAAAGATACAAAGGACACAAAGAGAAACACTAAAACTTTCTTTGTGTCCTTTGTGCCTCGTATATTAAAAGTGAATTTTATTCTCTCACTCTTTATGATACGCAAGATAATTGTGGCAAGATGATTGAAAAGCTTTTTAATTATTTTGCCACAAGCATCTTGCAAAAAATATTTTGACGAGTTTTGCGTCTTTATGGTAAAATGTGGTTGCGGCTGCAAGGTTGCGGACCCCTTTTTTGTTGCGGTTCCCTTTTCGTTGCAAGCCATTGAGAGCATCAAGATCAACATCATTGAACATACTTAAGGAATCAAACGCACGTGGCAAATGACAAACGACAGGTAACAAATCGTTATTGCCGGAGCATAATAGCTTTTTTGTTTTTAGTTGCAGCGGCGATGGGATTGGCGCAAACGCCGCAGCAAAACGCCGCGCGGTTGCGGCTGGCGCAGGATTTTGAGCGGATGGGACAATTCGATCGCGCTGCCGATATTTACGCCGCGCTGTTCAACGCCGATCCTCGCAACGGCGGCTATTATTATGGCTTCAAGCGCGCGCTGTTGCAATTGCGCCGCTACGACGAGCTGGTTGCCGTCATCAACCGCCGGCTGGAATTTATCGACGACATCAATGCCCGCGTTGATCTCGCCGATGTGGATTTCAAGCGCGGCCAGACGGCGAAGGCGCATGCCGCATGGCAGGAGCTTTTGCAGCGTTACTCGCACGCCGGAACGTATGGTCTCGTCGCCAATGCGCTCGTGGAAAATCGCGCTTACGACGAAGCGCTGCAAGTCTATTTGCAAGGCCGGCAGCAACTGCGCAATCCAGCGTTGTTCATGCTGGAGCTGGCCAATCTTTACGCGCTGCGATTGAATTACAGCGCTGCCGTCTCCGAATACGTGCGTTATCTGGAAGCCAATCCGCGCCAGTTTCCTTTCGTGCAAAGCAAAGTGAATGAGATGGCGCGGGACGATGACAAAAATCTCGAAACGGTGACCAAGGCCATCGAGCAAGCGTTGCTGCAATCGTCGCAGCCGCAGTCGTTGCACCGTTTGCTGGCGGGCCTTTTTATGCAAGGCAAAAAGTACGACCGCGCGCTGCAAGCTTACCAAACGCTCGAGCGCCTCAGCAGCGCCGCGGACAAGGCCAATGTCGGCAGCGAGGTTTTCAATTATGCCGAGCAGGCCCGCAACGCCGGTGCTTTCTCGTTTGCGGAGCAGGGCTATCTGATCATCGTGCGGGAAATGGCGAACTCGCCGTATTGGCAGCCCGCGCAGTTCGGTTTGGGGCAAAGCTTGCAGGCGCAAGGCAAATACGCGGAGGCGCAGACAGCATTTGCGACCGTTGTCGAAAAAGCTGCGAGCGGCCGCAGCCCGTGGGCGCTGCGCGGTCTGCTCGCGCAAGGCGAAATTCTCGCGGATCATTTGCACGACGTGAGAGGCGCGATTGCGATTTATATGCAAATCTACGAGCGCTTTGCGCAATTTGGCGGCAACGAGCGCCTCGAAGCGCTTTTCCGCCTTGGTGATTGCCATCTGGCGTTGGGCGATATACGGCAAGCGACTGGCTGGTACGAAAAAGTAAGGCAGTTGGGCCGCAACAATCAACTCCTCACTGACAAAGTTAATTATCGCGAAGCGCGGCTGGCGTTTTTTCAAGGCAGTTTTAGTGCGGCGAAAAATTTGTTGGAATCCATCGCGCAGGCGCGGCCCGACGAAAATGCGAGAGAGACCGAGAGCATGGTCAACGATGCGCTCGAGCTGTTGTTGCTGCTCGACGCAAATATGGCGGATTCTGCCGGCGCGCTGTTGAGCTATGCCCAGGCCGAGTATGCGACTGTGCAGAACAAGCAGCCGGCAGCGATAGATACTTTGGAAAGCCTGCTCAAACGTTTTCCGCAAGCAACGATCTCGCCGCAAGCGCTATTCGATCTGGGCGATCTGTACGCCGGCCAGCAAAAATTCGACGCTGCCATCGAACGCCTTCGCAAAATTCTTAGTCAATATTCGGAGAGTGTCGTTGGCGACCGCGCGCTCTTTCGACTGGCAGAGATTCACGAAACCGGATTGCGTGATACGAGGAAAGCGCAATCGCTGTACGAGCAACTCTTGAAAGACTATCCGCAAAGCTTGTATTTGGAGGAAGCGCGGCGGCGGACGCGGGAGCTGGCGGAGAGGAATAAGTCGTCGTAACGTAGCCCAGTCGCTGGACTGGAAAAATGGCTCCACAGATGAAAAGGCGACCAACGGATAATAAAATTTTTATTTGCCATTAGTCCGCCTTGACAAAAAACTTAAGAATCAGTATATTGGTAACAGCTTTATTAAAATCCGCAACAGCCTTTTTGTTTGTGTCTCGAACAACCTTCGCCACGAGAGTTAACCAGGTTCCATATCAAAATAACTGAAAAACACGCGGTCAAGGGATTTTATCTTCTCATGACCAATGGCACCGTTATATGCCTGCCGGATGACGTCTACGTGGTTAATAAGGATCAACTCAAGCGGCTTGACAAACACAAAATTCATTATAAAAAGCTCAAGCCACAGGATATAAAGATAACCCAGCCGAAAGCGTACAGCGATGAGGAAATATGAGATTTATTTGCCCATCAAATATAAAGAAATTTTGATAACGATGCAAGAGATCAGAACCCTTTGAGCATAAAAACCAGGAGCATTACTTTTATGCAAAATACGTTGAACCTACTGACATCTTCGGCTCTCGCCAACGACATCGCAGTCGTTGCTCGGCGCAATGGCAAAACCGCCCCGGCTTATTTAAAGACACGAATGATCGAAGCGTTGATGGCCGATATCGCCAAGGACGTCCTCGCGCACGCCGATTTTTCTTCCGACAAGCAGATTGAAAAAGCTTTGCAAAGCGTCCGAGAGCTTTCCGACGAGCTTATTCGGGCGATTGCTCGATTTCGTTACGACTCCAGGCGGCGCCGTCTTGTGCATAAGCTCCGCCGTGCCAACACGGAAGGCGCGCTGACCGCCACTGAGAAGGATGTTTTTAGCGCGTTGGCTGGCAAGGAACATGATTCTTCCATTGTGAAAGCAATTGCACTGTTAGAAGCCCGTCGTCGCGGATTGAGAATCAGGCTTGCCCACAGTAATGCCTCGGTCTCGCGGGCATAATGGTGTGGCGGACTAAAACAGCTTTTAGATTAAACATGAATACCACAGATGATCAAGAACAAATTGCGAGAAATAACCATGATCTATATCAGAATATCCGAAAAACAAGATGCCAAAGGGTTTTATCTTCTGATGACCAATGGCACGGTGAAATGTCTGCCTGATAATGTCTATGTTGTCAACAGAGACCAGCTCAAGCTTCTTGATAAGCACAAAATTCGTTATAAAAAACTCAAGCCTCAAGATGTGAAGATAACTCAGCCAAGGGCTTACGGCGATGAGGAAATATGAAATTTATCTGCCCCTCAAATATAATGATGGGACAGATATAGAGGCAGAAATATTTCGTCAGGTCAAGGTCGAGCTTTCAGCATTATTTGGCGGACTGACCGTCAGCCCAATGGCGGCACCCTTCGAGGGCACTTGGATTCATCAAGGAATCGAATATCATGATATGGTCATCAAAATAGAAGTGGTGACTTCGGACGATGAAAAGATAGAAAAATTCTTTCGAGATTACAAGGAGACGCTTAAAGAGGCTTTCCAACAAAAAGAAATATTGATCACTGTGCAAGAAGTCAAAACTCTTTAAGCAGAAAACTTACCACCAATAAGGAGCATACATCAATGCGTCGTCTGATAACCCGCCTTGTAATCATAGGAATCAGTTTGTTGACCACCTCTTCTGCGTGGAGCCAGAAGCTGCTCATTTACATGGATCTCAAGCAGACCGACCATCTCAAAGCTTACGGCGTGGCGTATTGGGCGCTCGATCACGGGGTGAATGTCGAGTGGCTGCTGAATTATCGCGGCGGCTCGTTCTTGATGGATTACAATGCGGAGATCGAGCGCGAGTGCCGCGTGCGCGGGGTGGCGTTTTCAACTTTGGGCGGCGAAGCGGCGCAAATTTACGCGGACATCGAGGCCGGCAATATGGAAGTGGTGTTGCTCGAGAAAGCGCCGGCGATCGTGATTTACACGCCGCAGAACAAACAAGTTTGGGACGACGCGGTGACGCTGGCATTGGCTTATGCCGAGATTCCTTACGAGACGGTGTGGGATGAGGAAGTCTTGCGCGGCGATCTCGAGAAGTACGATTGGCTGCACTTGCACCACGAAGATTTCAGCGGCCAGTACGGCCGTTTTTATGCGAGCTTCAGCACCACGCCGTGGTATCAGGAAGAAGTGGCCAAAAACGAAGAGATGGCCAAAAAGCTCGGTTTCGCGAAAGTCTCGGAGATGAAAAAAGCGCTGGCGCGCGCGATCAAAGAGTACGTCACCCGCGGCGGTTTTCTCTTTGCCATGTGCTCCGCGACCGACACGTTCGACCTGGCGCTGGCCGCCGGCAACACCGACCTCTGCGCGGCGATTTTCGATTACGATCCGCCCTCGCCGAACGCGCAAAACGAGCTGGATTTTTCGCAGGCGTTGGCTTTCGAGAATTTCACATTGGAAATGAATCCGCTGGTGTACGAATTTTCCGACATCGATTTTCCGCCGAGCACGAACCCGCGCGTGCGCAGCGCCGACGCGGATTTTTTCACCTTGTTCGAGTTCTCCGCCAAGTACGACCCGGTGCCGACTATGCTGACGCAAGATCACGTTTCGGTGGTCAAAGGCTTCATGGGACAAACCACCGGCTTCAAGCGCGCGGTTATCAAAAAATCCGTCACCATTCTGGCGGAAGTGCCGGGCACCGAGGAAGTCAAATACATTCACGGCAACGTCGGCCGCGGCACGTTTACGTTTTACGGCGGGCACGATCCGGAGGATTACCAGCACATGGTTTACGATCCACCGACGCAGCTCTCGCTGCACAAAAACTCGCCGGGGTACCGGCTGATTTTGAACAACATTTTGTTTCCGGCGGCGAAGAAGAAGAAGCGGAAGACGTGAGGCGAGGGGCGAAAGGCGAAAAAGCCTAATCGTTGGTCTCAAAGAGAATGGCTTTAATTACTCGTCCGCTTGTGTATCTGCCGGTTGGTCGAGCGTTAGTGGCCGAATAAGTTCCATCTTGTTGGACATGATTTCAACAAATTGGCTGAAATCCTTCAAGCAAACGTTCGACAGCAAAGTTTTGGCCTTGTTCAAACTCCTCGCAACTAATTTTTTCGAATTCTTGCAATTTTTCAAGAAAAGCGGTGAGCTGCGCCAGCTTGCTTTCATTGATGAGTTGCGACATACTTTTTCTTATCGATATATTTCAAATTGAGAATACGTTGGGCGAGCACACGTCGTCACAAACGCCGCAACGGCTCTGTATCGTCAAATATTTTAACGGCAAGAATTCGTTGCTGAATAAACAGCCCCGTCTGCGATTCGTAAAGGGGCTTGCCGTGTTGAAAGATTTCCACTCGCAAAACCGGATCGGTGTCTTTTTCAACAATCACCAAATCAACTTCGTAGCCGAAGAGGTCTTCCAGTTCGCCGTATAAACAAAGCAGGCGGTCTTTTAGAGTGGGATCAGTCGCAGAAAACAAGGCAATGTCCACGTCGCTGTTCGCTCGGGCTTCGCCGGTTGCTTGCGAGCCGAAGAGAATGCACAAATCGATGCCGCGGGCTTGGCACCAATGCTTTATTTTGTCGGGTTCCGGAATTTTCATATTCGAAAGATACGCAACTCGCGCCGCAATGTCAAGCCTCGTATGCGCTCAATTCACTCAATAATAATTAATTCCTGCAAGCGCGGGTGGCCGTATTCGGCGCTGCCGGTTTTCACGCAGAGATTCGGCAGGATATTCGCCACTCCCGAACTATGCGTGTGTCCACACAAAACGGTCAATTTGCATTCGGGGTGTTTCGCCATAACGTCTACTAACACCTCTCCAACGGCTTTGCATGCAAAATGCGGCAGATATTCGTCGTCGGAAATTTTGCCTTCGTGCCAACATGCCTCGCGAAACGGCGGCACGTGTGTCAACAAAATGATGTTTTTAAAACCCGCACAGGCTTGCGGCAAAAGCTTGCGGAAATACTCTGTGGCTTGGTCTCCCAGTTTGGCAAGTTCCATAAAACGACGTTGCCGGGACAAGCGGGTCAGTTCCTTTATCAGAAAATAATCATTCAACTCCACTTGCGAGGCGCTGCCATTTCCGAGGCGCCCGTCAGCCCACGAATCGTGTCCGATCAAACCGGTTGTCTTTGTTATCTCTGCAATTCCATGGATCGGCAGCCATCGCAGCCAGGGCGCTGATTTTGTGAGCCTTGCTGCGGCGGCTCGAACTTCTGCAATGGAACCACGATAAAAGTCGTGATTTCCAAGCACGAAGTATATCGGACACGCCAGGCGCTTCTCGATGATTTGAAGAAAAGAGCCAAAGTTCGAGGCAATGCCCGTATCTCCGCCGAGGAGCACAATGTTCGGCACGGACTCGGCGAGGTGGTTAACAAAATCGAGCCTCTCGTCAGGTTCGAGAAATTCCAGATGAATGTCGGTTAACCAGGCAATGCGCATTATAATCAACGAACTACATTAAAAGCGAAGTGAACGCACCTTGCAGCGATTATGATTCCTCCCGCGAAACACATGACGAGAAATAACCCAATCTAAGAGACCTGCTGAATCTTTTCTGCTATCCAGCTTTCAAGCAAAATCTCTACGCTTTGCTTTTGGCGTCGCGCTTGCACTTCCAATTTTTTAAATATTTCGCGGTCAATGCCGACGTAATGCTTTTTTTTCAGCTTGAACTTGACATCAACTTCCTCCGTACCTTCGAATTCAAGCAAGCTATGCTCATCCCAAAATTCCGATGCTTCTGCAATAGTCATATTTGCAGGAAGCGTTTTTTTTGTGTTATTTCTTGCCATAACGTCGTTTCTCATTTTGTTTCATGTCTCGTGCTGAAATAATCAATGCTCGATTGCCAAGTTTTTTGATGTAAAAGACCGACAAATACCGTCCCCCTTCTGTTTTTCCCAGAGCGTTATAGACATCCTCTCCTTCAATTTTGCCCTTCTGGTTCCATAAATGTAAAGTTCGTCGGGACTCCAAAACTTCTTCAACTTCTGACGGCACCACGTGGTGCTTCCACGCCAATTTATCAACAATGTCATCAAACCAGATAATTTCCTCAAAAGTCACAAAAGACTCCACAAATTACCAAAGCTATTGTTGTTATAAACACAATTAAGACAGGCCGGAACTTTACGCAACAAGGTACACAACGCACTTTAAAAAAGCAAGCCATCTTTCGTGTCTTGAGCGTATTTCGTGGGTTGAAGTATAGACCAAACTATCTATAAAACAACGGATACTTCTGCGGCGCTACCTCGTGCATCAGCTCGTACGCCGTCTCAAAAATCGTCTCGACGTTCGGCTTTGACCAATAATCACCGTCGGAGCCATACGCTGGGCGGTGAGCTTTGCCCGTCAGCGTGCGTGGCTCGGAATCCAACCAGCGATAGCCGCTCTGCTTTTCCAGCACTTCCTGCATCATAAAAGCCGTGGTGCCGCCGGGCACGTCTTCATCGACAAAGACGAGGCGATTGGTTTTTTTAAGCGACTCACCGATCACGCCGCGAAGATCGAAGGGCAGCAGCGATTGCACGTCGATCACTTCGGCGTCAATGTCCGTCTTGCTCAAAAGCGCGGCGGCTTCCATCACAAGGCGACAGCACGCGCCGTAGGTGACAATCGTCACATCGCTTCCGGTGCGAATGATTTCGGGAACACCCAATGGAACGGTAAACTCGCCGACGTTGTCGGGCACTCTCTCTTTCTGGCGATAGCCATTCAGCACTTCGACGACGATGGCCGGGTCTTCGGCGCGCAGCAAGGTGTTGTAGAAGCCGGCGGCTTGCGTCATGTTGCGCGGCACGAGCACGTGCATGCCGCGCACGAGATGGATGATGCCGGCCATCGGCGAGCCGGCGTGCCAAATGCCTTCGAGGCGGTGGCCGCGCGTGCGCACGATGACGGGCGCTTTCTGGCCGCCTTTGGTGCGCCATTGCACGGTGGCGAGATCGTCGGACATGATTTGCAGGGCGTACAAAATGTAATCCAAATACTGAATTTCGGCAATCGGCCGCAAGCCGCGCATCGCCATGCCGATGGCCTGGCCGATGATGGTGCATTCGCGAATGCCGGTGTCGGAGACGCGCAGCTCGCCATATTTTTCTTGCAAGCCTTTGAAGCTTTGATTGACGTCGCCGAGTTTGCCGACATCTTCGCCGAAGGCGATGACGCGCGGATCGCGGCCCAGCGCGGCATCGAAGCAGGCATTCAAAACTTCGAATCCGTTGACGGTGGGGGATTTTTCGGAATAAACCGGCTTGATCTCTTGAATGTTCAGCGCCGAATCCGCCGCTTGATTATAAAGATGTGAGCTGTAGCGCTCTTGATTAATCTCGTCCTGTTTTTCCTTCCACGCGATCAAATTCTGTTTGATGGGGATATTCTCCTCGCGCGTGGTGACGAGCGCTTCGCGAATAGAAACCATCATGTCGCGACGCAGCGGGTTGGGAATGGCGAGCAGCATGGCCTTGATGCGGTGCAACTCCTCGCGATGCACCGAGCTTGACGCCATCTCGTCGATCATATTGGCGACTTCCTGGCGCTCCATAAGAATCGGCGAGAGATAGGCTTTCCAGGCCTGGTCGCGAATGCCGGCAACGAGCTTCTGATCTTCTTCTTCAAAGCGATCCAACTCTTCTGCGGTGGCGATGCCTTCGGCGATCATCCACTCGCGCATTTTTTTAATGCCGTCAAATTCATCTTCCCATTGCAACCTCTCTTTCGATTTGTAGCGCTCGTGACTGCCCGAGGTCGAATGCCCTTGCGGTTGCGTGACTTCGATGACGTGAACGATGGCCGGGACGTGCTCCTTGCGGACGATGGCAGCGGCCTTCACAAAGGTTTCGACCAATGCCGGATAATCCCAACCTTTGACCGTATAAAGGTCGAAGCCGTCGTGCGTGCCGCGCTTTCGCTGAAAACCTTTTAACAACTCCGACATGTTGGCTTTGGTCATTTGCTGCTCGTTGTGGACGGAAATGCCGTACTCGTCATCCCAAATTGATAGCAGCACCGGCGCTTTGAGCACGCCGATGGCGTTGATCGCTTCCCACAGCATGCCCTCGGCGCAGGTCGCATTGCCGATGGTGCCAAAAGCGATCTCGTTGCCGTTGTCGGAAAATTGTTTGAGATGTTGCAGCTCTTTTAATTCACGATATAAACGCGAGGCGTAACCGAGTCCGACGAGCCGAGGCATTTGCGAGCCGGTTGGGGAAACGTCGGCGGAGGAGTTGTGCATCTCCATCAGTTTTTTCCAACTGCCGTCGGGGTGCAAGCTGCGCGAGCCAAAATGTGCGTTCATGGCGCGACCGGCGCTGGCAGGATCGGCATCGACATCGGCATGGGCATACAATTGCGCGAAGTATTCTTGCATGCTGTGAATGCCGAGAGCAAAGATGAGTGTCTGGTCGCGATAATATCCCGAGCGGAAATCGCCCTTGCGAAAGGCTTTGGCCAAGGCGACCTGTGGAATTTCCTTGCCGTCGCCGAAGATGCCGAACTTGGCCTTTCCGACCATGACTTCCTTGCGGCTATTGAGGCTCACTTGCCGGCTTTGGTAGGCAAGGCGATAGTCTTTGATGATTTCTTCGGCACCGAATTTTATGGAAGCGAGTTTTATCGTTACGGGTTTTAAAGGCTTCTCAATTAACCCGCTCATTGATGCCTTGTTTCTATTTTTAGGTTTGATTTTTGCAGGCATGCTTCATTACCGTGATTAATTCTTTCATGGAAAAGTTTTAATAATAAAGCGGCTTCCTGCGAACACCAGGCCGCATTCAGCCAGTTTTTTCCTTTGTGGACTGCCGGGCTGCACCGCTACCATGCCAGACGCAACCCACACAAACTCTCGTGGCAGCGCATTGAGTCGGGGTGCGTTCGTTTTGAGCCAGCTTTTCAACGCTTGCAAACCATTCTTGAGTGTCTTCGCCAATGCCGGAGTCGCTTGAACCGTTTCTCGAAATTTCATGACGGCGTTTCCCCGGCTTGATTGGCCACAGCGCGAGCCACCACGTCCGCGACTCGACCACTGAATTCACTTAGGCCACCCCAACCAGCCTCGAAGTCAGTCGCGGAGCCTGGATCTAATTTTGAAATGTCGCGCGTTTTTCCGGCTTCCTGTTCGAAATAATAAACCTTTGCAATCTTACCGTGTCCCTCCTGGGCCAACTTTAGCATCGGCTGTGATTTCTGAGTTTTGAATAGGTCCAAAAGATCTTCCGGTTTAGCGTGATGTTCTTGAAGCACGCGCAACGCCCAGACGAGTTCCAACACATGCGCCGAATGCGTGGATAAGCAAACCTTGTAGCCGCGTGCCAGCAAGTCGAGCACCAGAAGCAGCGTCACTTCGATTGCATGCGGGTGCAACCCCATTTCCAACTCTTCAATCACGACCCATTCCAACGACGCGCGCCGCTTTCCTCGTGCAGGCGGCAATAGCCAGTAGAAGCCGAGCAGCAATGGCACAAATTCTCGCTGCCCAGCCGACCACACCATGTAGGGCAATGCCGTGTTTTGTCCGCCAAGTATCAAGCGCTTTTGAGAACGGTATTTGTCCACGGCGAGGCCAAAGCCGGTGAATATCGTCTTCTGCAAGGCTTCACGGAACTCGCGCTTGAGGCGTTTAGATTGCGGGAAGAGTTGAGCCGTCGAGCGGAACTCTTTTTCTTCCATCAGCAGCCGGAGTTTTTCGCTAAATTCGCGCACGGCAAATGGGTCGCCGGGGTTGTAATCGGTGAACGGACGCGGCCAACCATCACGCAAAGTCAAAACTCGTTGTGCCGGAATGTAGAACAGCGACTCTTCTTTGTCCTTCCTCTGCCGCGAAACCAGATCATGCAGATCAAAGTCGTTTTCGTTGAACGCCACCCGGCTCTCTTTCGGTCGCCAAGCGATTTGCATGCCTTCGCCAAAATAGATGTCAAAGAAAGCATCGACTTTGCGGCCCCAGTCAAGACCGTAGCGTTTCAATTCGGCCAGCACATGGCCCGGGTCCACCAGCAGCTTTAAAAATTGCAGGAAAATGCTTTTGCCGGTGGCTTGCGGCCCAACGAGCACGGTTAGATCGCCAAAAGTCACCTCGGCTTTCCGGATCTGGCCGATGTTCTCGATGAGAAGTTTTGTGTACGGCATGTCTGGCTTTTTCCTGTACTATTTTCCGTGAAATAATTTGTAAAGAATCCTTATTTATTAGCCTTTGCCTTATTAAAAAATCGGACGTTTTTCTTTAGTAAGATCGAAAGCTAGTCGTAAATCCAGAACCTGTTTAAAGAAGGCAGGCACTGCATGCCTAAAGTTAATATGCTCAAAACAAAATTGCAAGCAATTAAACGGAACAAATTTTACCGGTTTGGCGATAAACATAAAATGCAAAATCAAATTCTACCGTTCTTTCAAAAAACTAAACGGAAAGGAGGGATATGCCAATTTAACAGTCCATCGACAAGCTGGCATGTTTTCAATCAAATACGCCGCCAGTGAATCACTCATAACTTTTTGAGAATCAGCACGTAAGACTAAATAGCGTTATGGCATAATCCTTGCATGGTTTCATTCGTTAAGCTAAAAATATTTGGGTGGTTAATTTTTCCAACGAATTATACGAATGCGTGTCAAGGATTTCTACAATATTCTTGGCGTGAGTGAGAAGGCCAACGCCGACGAGATCAAGAAAGCCTACCGGCAAATGGCCAAAAAATATCATCCGGACGCCAATCCCGGCGATAAGACGGTGGAAGAACGTTTTAAGGAAATCAACGAAGCTTACGACGTGCTCGGCGACCTCAAAAAGCGCAACAAGTACGATCAGCTTCGCATGTACGGACATGCCGCCCACAACAGCGATTGGTTTCAATTCGATCCGGAGATTTTGCGGCAGCACGGCTGGCCGGCCGGCGGCTTTCAAGGGCAGGGCAACCAGGTTTTCGGTCAAGGTTTCGCGTTCTCGGATATTTTGCGGGAGCTGTTTGGATTCGATGGTATGGTCAATGATTTTACGCCGCAATATGGCCCGCGCGATCTTACCGGCGATATCAACATTTCGTTCATGGAAGCGATCACCGGCGCCGAGCGCACGGTTTCCGTCAAGCAGCGGAAAATTTGCCCGACTTGCTCAGGCTCAGGCCGCGAGAGAATGGTGATTTGTTCGCATTGTCACGGCTCCGGCAATATCACGACGCGCAAAAAAATCCGCGTTCGTCTCCCGGCCGGCATCGACAACGGCCACAAACTGCGGATTCCTGCCATGGGCTCCAGTTCGCGGTACGGCGGCCCGGGCGATCTCATCATCAACGTGCATGTCGAGGCCGACGGGGTTTTCAAGCGCCAGGGCAAGGATCTTTATTGCGAAGCCAGCTTGAACGAGACGGAGTTGGAAAACGGTACGCGCATTCTTGTGCCCACGATCGACGGCAAGAAAGTCGCTCTGCCGATTCCTTCCGGCACCAAGCGCGGCACGCTTTTCCGGCTGAAAAATTTGGGCGTGAGCATCAACGGGCAACAAGGCGATCAGTTCGTTCGTATTGTTTAAAAAAAGCGTAAGGCGTAAAGCGTGAAACGTAGCGCGGCAACTTGCCGCAACCAAATCTACATTACGTTTTACGCATTACGTTTTATTCAAATGCTTTTCATTACAAAATCTCCCACAGCAGGAGGGTTGTTCTCATGATCACGAAACGAAACGCGTGGATTTTAACCGCCGTTACTTTATTGGCCGGAATTATTTTAGGTTTGGGAATTGCCTCCAATTTGAATTGGACAAAATCCGGCATCGCGCGCGAGACGCCGATTACGTATGAGGGCTCAAAAAAAGGAGAAACCGGAGCTCGAATCGGCGCCGACAAACCGGGCGTGGCAAGCCGCCTCGATTTGAACAACACCGGCAAAGCTTTCGTGGAAGTGGCACAGCAGGTCATGCCGACCGTCGTCAGCGTCACCAGTTCCAAAGTGGTGCGCGTGCGCAATCCCTTTTCCGAGTTTTTTCACGAGGATTGGCTGCGCCCGGAGGGTTTCGGCCGGTCGTTTCGCGATCGACGCGGCAACCAGCGCGAGCAGCGCCAGGAAGGTTTAGGCTCGGGCGTCATCATTAGCCAAGATGGCTACATTTTGACCAACAACCACGTCATTCGCGAGGCCGAAGAAATTTCGGTTCTGCTCGATAAAAAAGAATACAAGGCCAAAATCATCGGCACCGACCCCAAAACCGATCTGGCCGTCATCCGCATCGAAGCCCAAAATTTGCCCGCGGTGAAGCTGGGCAACTCCGATGATCTCGAAGTCGGCGAGTGGGTGCTGGCGATCGGCAATCCCTTCTCGCTGCAATTGCAACACTCGGTCACCGCCGGCATCGTCAGCGGCAAAGGCCGGAATCAAGTCGGCATCGGCGATATTGATTACGAAGATTTCATTCAAACCGACGCGGCGATCAACCCCGGCAACAGCGGCGGCGCGCTGGTCAATCTGCGCGGCGAGCTGGTGGGGCTCAACACCGCGATCGTGGCCAACAGTTGGGGCGGCGGCAATCTCGGCATCGGTTTCGCCATTCCCATCAATCTGGCCAGGCTGATCATGGAGCAGCTCATCGCCAGCGGCAAGGTGGTGCGCGGCTGGCTCGGCGTGAGCATTCAGAGCGTGGATGAAAACATGGCGAAAGAAATGAAGCTGCCTTCGACCGAGGGCGCTTTGGTCAGCAACGTCTTCAGAAGTTCACCCGCAGAAAAAGGCGGTTTGCGCGACGAGGATTTTATTATTGAATTTGACGGCAAGAAAATCAATGATAGCAACCAATTGATGCATCTTATTGCCACCTATAAACCCGACGCGCGCGTGGCGGTCAAGCTGATTCGTGGCGGTCGCGAGAAGTTACTCACCGTCACCCTTGCCGAGCGTTCCGATCAGGCCGAATTGACCGCGGCTCCTTCCGGCAAATCGGAGAATCGTCTAGGGTTGGAAGTGAAAACTTTGACCGAGGCGCTGGCGCGCGAGTACGAGATCGAGGCTGAGGCGACAGGTGTGTTGGTCACCGGCGTTGCCGAAGGCAGCTTGGCGGAAAAAGAGGGCATTCAAGAAGGCGATCTCATTCAGGAGGTGAACCGCGAGGCGGTGCGCCATGCCCGCGATTTCAACCGGATCGTCGACGCGCTCAAGCCGGGCGAAACGGTGCTGCTGCGGATAATTCGCGGCGAGAATAAATTCTTTGTTGCATTAAAAGCAGAAAATGATTAAATTGCCAAGCTTTGGACCAAACGTGGAATAATGGATTAGTGGATTGATGGATTATTGGAGTGTTGGATTGGTGGAGTGTTGGATTGGTGGAGTAATGGAGCGTTGGAAGCTCATCAATCCAGCACTCCATCAATCCAATAATCCATGAATCCATTACTTCATCAATCCAACACTCTGTTACGCCGTTACCAATTTCGAGGGAATTGACTCAATGGATCAGAAGAAACTGCAATATTTCACCAAAAGAATTTTGGAAGAGCGGGATCGTATCACCGCGGCGTTGTCACATAACGAAGTCGAATTTGAAGGCACGACTTCGACACGCAGCGCCGAGTTCGAGGAGGCTTCGCGCCTCGACCGCGACCGCGAGTATATCTCCGGACTGCTGACAATAAATACCGAGGAGCTTTCAGATATCAACGAAGCATTGAAGCGCATTCTCGACGGCTCTTTCGGCAAGTGCGTCGATTGCGGCAACGACATACCGGAGCCGCGCCTGGAAGCGATGCCGAGCACATTGCGTTGTCTCGATTGCCAGAGACAAAACGAAATTCGCCAGGAGTTCGACGAAGAAACAGCTCCCGCCCCCACACCACCGCAGTAAGCAGAAGGCGAGGGCGTAGCGCAGAGGCTACACCCGTAGGGATGAAGCAAAGTGCTTTTCCCTTCGCCCTCTGCTCTATACGCTCTGCCACCATGTCAGACATCTGCTAAAAAGGCCAGATTTTGCCATACTGCGTATTCCAATCTAAAAAGATTTAAATCCTTCATAAACAAATAAAAACCCCACTCGAAGCTGTTGGCATATCATTTGTATCTTTCCTTCTTGAACTAATAAAATTTAGACAAGCTTGACTGTGCCCGTAGAAAACACGGCGGTCTATATTTTTATATGAACTTGATTTCAGAACTTGATTTCAGAACTTGATTAAAGCTGGAGACTTTTGCAATGGGCAAAATTATTGGCATTGATTTGGGAACGACGAACTCTTGTGTGGCCGTGATGGAAGGCGGCGAGCCGGTGGTTATCGCCAACTCGGAAGGCATGCGGACCACGCCTTCGGTGGTGGCGTTTACCAAATCCGGTGAGCGTCTCGTCGGCCAAGTGGCCAAGCGGCAGGCCATCACCAATCCCAGAAATACGGTTTATTCCATCAAACGCTTCATGGGCCGCCGTCTTAGCGAAGTGAGCCGCGAGCGCAGCACGGTTCCTTATGAAGTCGTTGCGAGCAAAAATGACGTGGCCGTCGTCCGGATCGGCGACAAGGAATACACGCCGCAGGAAATTTCCGCGATGATCCTGCAGAAGATGAAGCAAACTGCGGAAGACTATCTCGGCGAAAAAGTCACCGACGCGGTGATCACGGTGCCGGCTTATTTCAACGACAGCCAGCGCCAGGCGACCAAAGAAGCCGGCGAAATCGCCGGCCTCAAAGTGCGCCGTATCATCAACGAGCCGACCGCGGCTTCACTGGCCTATGGCTTGGACAAGAAGAAAGATGAAAAAATCGCGGTGTTCGATCTCGGCGGCGGCACGTTCGACATCAGCATTCTCGATCTCGGCGACGGCGTTTTTGAAGTGAAGGCGACCAACGGCGACACGCACCTCGGCGGCGACGATTTCGATCAGCGCATTATGGACTGGCTCGTGGCCGAGTTCAAACGCCAGGAAGGCGTCGATCTCTCCAAAGATCCGATGGCGGTGCAGCGTTTGAAAGAAGCCGCGGAAAAAGCCAAGTGCGAGCTGTCGACGGTGATGCAGACCGACATCAACCTGCCGTTCATTACGGCGACCGACACCGGCCCCAAACATTTGCAAATAACGCTCTCGCGCGCCAAGTTCGAGCAGCTCTGCGACGATCTGTTCGAGCGCACGATTCCGCCGTGTGAATCGGCGCTGCGCGATGCGGGCTACACTGCGGCTGACATCGACGAGGTGGTTCTGGTCGGCGGCGCGACGCGCATGCCGCGCGTGCAAGAAATCGCCCGCCGCTTGTTCGGTAAAGAGCCGCACAAAGGCGTCAATCCGGACGAAGTCGTGGCAATCGGCGCGGCCATTCAAGGCGGCGTGCTCGGCGGCGATGTGAAAGACGTTCTACTTTTGGATGTCACCCCGTTGTCGCTCGGTATTGAAACGCTCGGCGGCGTCACCACGCGCTTGATCGAGCGCAACACCACGATTCCGTGCAAGAAATCCGAAATCTTTTCGACCGCAGCGGACAGCCAAACGCAGGTGGAAATTCACGTGCTGCAAGGCGAGCGCGAGATGGCGATCGACAACCGCACGCTCGGCCGGTTCATTCTCGACGGCATTCCGCCGGCCCCCCGCGGCGTGCCGCAAGTCGAAGTCACTTTCGATATCGACGCCAACGGCATTCTCAACGTCTCGGCCAAAGACAAAGCCACGACCAAGCAGCAATCGATTCGCATCGAAGCCTCGACCGGCTTGAGCAAGGAAGAGATTGCCAAGATGGAGCGCGATGCGCGCGACCACGCGGCCGAGGACAAAAAGAAACGCGAATTGGTCGAAGTGCGCAATCAAGCCGACCAGCTCGTTTATCAGACCGAGAAAAATATCAAGGACATGGCGGACAAGCTCGATGCCGACGAGAAAAGCCGTCTTGAGGGCGGGCTTAAGAAGCTCCGCGACGTGATGGGCTCCGACCACCTGGAGGAAATCCGCTCGGCTACCGAGAGCTTGAACGGCATTTGGAATCAAATCTCGTCCAAAATGTACGAGCGCGCTTCCGCCGACGCCAAGACCGCGGCCAGCGAGCCGACCAACGGCGGCCCGCAGAAAGGCAAAGTTCAGGAAGCCGATTTTGAGGTCGTTGAGGACGACGCCAAGAATTAATTAATGTAAGTTTGTTGGTTTGGTTAAAAAAGCGAGAGCGCCTTACGAGGCGCCTCTCGCTTTTTGTTTTTAACGAAACTTTCAGCAAAATGACGTGCAAAAGATCGCCACCGCCTCCGGCACCGAGCTCACTTCGCAATCTTCGTCGGACGAAGGCGAGCACACGGCGAAAGTGACGATCACGCTCAAAGGCGACGGCGATTTTGCCAGCCGCGAAGAGCAGCTCATCGAGCGCTTGCGCGCCGAATTTCGCAACGTTCCCGATGTCGAAACCAAAATTTCGCGGCCGGCGCTGTTCAGTTTCAAGACGCCGATCGAGATCGAAATCAAAGGCTACAATCTAACCAAGCTCAAAGCGCTCAGCAAAGAGGCGGAGGCGCGGATCGCGCAAATTCCTGGAATGAAAGATGTGCGCTCCAATCTTCAAACCGGCAATCCCGAAGTGCAAATCGTTTACGACCGCGATCGTTTGTCGTACTACGGCTTAAACATAAATGACGTGGCGTCAATCGTGCGCAACAAGGTGCAGGGCATCGTCGCCACCGAGTTCCGCGAAGCCGATCGCCGCATCGACATTCGCGTGAAAGTCAATGAGGACGACAAAACCGGCATCGACGAATTGAGCCGCCTCGTCGTCAATCCCAACCAAGCGGTGCCCATTCCGCTCGCGGCCATCGCCGACATTCGTGTCAAAGAAGGCCCGAGTGAAATCCGCCGCATCGAGCAGCAGCGCGCCACGCTGCAAGAACTGGATATGCCCGACGACTTCGCTTTCGCCGTCACCGGCCAAAATGCCGAAATGGAAACTTCCATGAACAGTATGATGTTGGCGCTGGCACTCGCGATATTTCTCATTTACGTGGTCATGGCCTCGCAATTCGAGTCGCTGATGCACCCATTCGTCATCGTGTTCACGATTCCCATGGCGCTGATCGGCGTCATCGCCGTTCTTTTTGCGCTGCAAATTCCGCTGAGCATCATGGTGTTCATCGGCATGATTTTGCTGGCCGGCGTCGTGGTGAACAATACCATTGTGCTGGTGGATTACATCAACCATCTCCGCCGCGAAGGCATGGAGAAAATCGAAGCGATCGTGGAAGCTGGCAGCGTCCGTTTGCGCCCGATTTTAATGACGACACTGACGACGGTGCTCGGCCTGCTGCCCATGGCTCTGGGCCTCGGCGAAGGCGCCGAGATTCGCACGCCGCTGGCCATCACCGTCATCGCCGGCTTGACCAGCTCGACGGTGCTGACGCTCATCGTGATCCCGACGATGTACGCGATGATGGATCGGTCGAAGTAAATTGTTGGGCGAAGTCGGACTTGCGTAGAAAATTTTTCAAATTTTAAAAATCTCCGAACGCAAGTCCGACTTCACTTACTCAGGAAAGAATTCTTTTTCAATTTCTCTGATGAGAAATTGTAGATTCTGATTTTTGAAAGAAATATTCGGCGCGGGATGCGATGATGCTTGATGTCTGGGGGAATATGCTTGTGATGCGGATGTGTGGAAGCCAAAGATGGATCGTTAGTATGCGCTTGCGAGTCGTACCAAAAATTCGGCGATGCGATAAATCATCGCCTCATATTCTTCACGCCATAGTTTCATCGAACTGAATCTTATTAAGATTCCTGATGAGCGAGGATTCCTTTAACATAAATGCACGATAGCGCCGAAGCCTGTCCTGCTTGCTTTTAAAATATCCGGCCCACTCGGCAAAGTCTAAATTGCCATCGTCATCGAGCCACCCGTTTGAATAGGCATCGAAGAAATACTCCGAAAGCAAGCCGTACTGCTTTTCAAACTGTTGGCACTTGTTTTCGGCGGCGTGCAAGTCTTCGATAATTTCCTGAAGTTCATTATTCATAAAGTCACTCGTCGCTT
>Ga0247727_10007259_pt1 | contig 21241 bp, 18 predicted proteins | sample WisWelCaveWW1625_FD_202498 | JGI IMG/M metagenome (GOLD analysis project Ga0247727, IMG submission 202498) | Biofilm microbial communities from Wishing Well Cave, Virginia, United States - WW16-25 | ecosystem: Environmental > Aquatic > Deep subsurface > Groundwater > Cave microbial mat | place... | reverse complement strand
CATCTAATCTCACTTTAAAACGGTCCCAGGAATCACCATTCTTACCCACCGGAACATCAAATTTGAAACGGTCATAAATCATGTACGGTTCATCTTTACGCAAATCCCATTTAACTCCGGACGCGCGTAGCATTGGACCCGTGACGCTATAGTCGATGGCGACTTCCGGTTTTAAAATCCCGATCTTTTTAGTTCTGGCGAGAAAAATGGCATTGTACGTTAAAAGCTCATTGTATTCTTTTAATTTGGCGCGTTCGTATTTAATAAAATCTTTAATGATTTTATCCGCGTGTGGGGGCAGTTCGGTTTGAACACCTCCAATACGCATATAATTGTAGGTCAACCGTCCCCCGCAGAGTTCATCGAAAAGCTGGACGATGATTTCCCGGTCTCGGAAACAATAAAACATCGGGGTCGCGTAAGCGCCTAAATCCTGGGCGAACGTACCGATGCCGATCAAATGGCTGCCGATGCGGTTCAGTTCCGCGATGATAGTCCGAACATAATGAACACGGTCATTGATCTGAAGATTTAAAAGTTTTTCAACGGCTAAGACGTAACCTAAATTGTTATTCATGGAAGCGATGTAATCGAGTCGATCAGTGAAAGGAATGAATTGAGTGTAGGTGCGGTTTTCGGCGATTTTTTCGCAGCTGCGGTGAAGATATCCGATATGAAGACGACAGTCCACAACGGTTTCGCCGTCCAAACGCAGTTCCAAATAAAGGACCCCGTGCGTCGAGGGATGCTGCGGCCCCATGTTGACGATGAGTTCTTCAGAACGCAGTGGGTTTTCTGTTTTTATAAATTTAGTGTTTAAATCTTCCATCGTAACCTATTGTCATTGCGAGGAGCCCCTGGGGGCGACGTACTTATTTTCCTTTAAAAATTTTATAGAAGAAATAAGTACGCTTCGCTCGCAATGACCTTGTAATTTATCCGCCGGCTTTTAAACCTTCGCTTTGGGGCAGTCGGTAAAAATCGGGGCGATCAAAATCTTTTCGTAAAGGGAAATCCGTCCACTCATCCGGATTCAAGATTCGGCGCAGATCCGGGTGATTCAAAAATTTCACACCGAATAAATCATAAGTCTCTCTCTCCAGCCAGTTCGCCGATTTCCATAGATTAGCTAAGGATTCGATGTTCAAATCATCCATCGCCAAAAAAACTTTTAACGTCAACATGTATCGATGTTTAAAAGTGTAAAAATGATAGACCACCTCGATCTTATCTCGGCGGTCAACCGCGGTTACGCAGTGCAGATTGGCGAAATCCAGGTCGGAACCCTTCAATAGATTAGCGACGCCTAAAAGCGATTCTTTCTTGATGACAATCGCTTTTGGCTGCTCTTCTACAACCAATCCAGGGAATTTCTCATTGAGGGTTTGAACTATTTGATTCTGTTCCATGCTGACTTTCGATAATTTTTTGGGCGGCCTTTAACTGGTCCTGCATAAGACCTATGGAGTTTGCGGGCATGATAAATTTTTCTGGCACTTCAACTTTTTGTTGTCCTCTCTGCTGAATCTTTTCCTTCAATTTTAAGATCCCATGGATAAGACCCTCCGGCCTTGGCGGACAACCGACTATATGAACGTCCACTGGGATTCCTAATCGCTCGGTCCCCTGAACCACCGAATAGGTATCATGATAGAAAATCCCACCTCCGATAGCGCAATTACCCATGGCAATCACGTATCGTGGTTCCGGCATCTGGGCGTAGAGTTTTTTCATGCATTCGCCCATTTTGACACAAATCGTGCCGGCAACGATCATGACATCGCATTGCCGCGGACTGGCCCGGAAAACCCCGGAACCGATACGGTCAATATCGAATTTGGAGGCGCCGGTGGCCATCATTTCAATGGCACAACAGGACAAACCAAAAGTCAAAGGCCATAATGAAGATCCCTTGGCCCAGTTGAAAAGGTCTTCGGACTTAGTCAGGATAATATCCCCGGCGGCAAACTTTTGCAGGTGTTTTTCACCGGCAAATGTCGTTGGTTTGGTTTCTATTGCCATTCTAACGCTCCTTTCCTCCAGGCGTAAACAAGCCCCAGGCTCAGGATGAAAACAAAAATAAACATTTCCAGATAAGCTATTCTCCCCAGCTGTTTAAAAACCACCGCCCAGGGAACCACAAACAAAACTTCAACATCAAAGATGACAAAGATTAAGGCGAACAAATAGTAACGGACATTAAATTGCACCCGCGAGGTGCCTTGGACAATTTCCCCGCATTCGTAGGGCGCGTTTTTAACTGGATTCGCAGGAACTTTGGGACGAATCAGCCAGGAAACCACAAAGGCGCTGGCCACAAAGGTTATCCCCAGCAACAAGAAAAAAATTATATAAAAATAATCTGGTAACATAAGTTTAACCTTATAAAATCGGACAATCGTATCAGATTTCCAATTTTCTGTCCCGCTTAACTTCTATAAACTTCTACAAATTATCCCTTCTTCATCCCTAACCTTAGTTTACTACGAAAACGACTGTAATCAAAATAAATAATAATCCCCACCGCCAACCAGATAAAAAGCCGATACCATGTTTCCAGCCCCAATGAAAACATCATGGCAAAACAAACGATGATCCCCAAAATAGGGACAACCGGCACAAAAGGTGTCTTATAGGCCCTCGGCCACTCTGGGTGAGTATACCGTAAAATCATGACCCCAGCACAAACAATAATAAAAGCAAAAAGGGTTCCAATACTGGTCATGTGCCCTAATTTTGAGATTGGAACAAACCCCGAAAACAGGCCGACAAAAGCCATAAAAAGAAGATTGGAACGCCACGGGGTATGCCATCGGGGATGGATATCGGAGAATATCTTAGGTAAAAGTCCATCCCTGGACATTGAATAAAACACCCTGGACTGACCCAGTAAAAGAACAAGCATAACCGAGGTAAACCCGGCAATAATTCCAAGCTTGATCATTTTTTGCAACCAGGGAAAAGGTGTCAAATTTATAGCGGTGGCTACGGGCGCGGCGTCTCCTCTCATTTCTTGATAATTCACCATCCCCGTGAGAACAAAGGCAAAAATAACGTAGAGGATCGTACAAACAATTAACGAACCAATGACCCCGATGGGAATATCTCTCTCAGGATTTTTGGCCTCCTGCGCGGCGGTTGAAACCGTATCAAATCCGATATAAGCAAAGAAAATAACGCCGGCCGCCCGCATGATACCGCTAAATCCAAACTCGCCAAATACACCCGTGTTCGGCGGAATAAACGGAGTAAAATTTGACCATTTAATAAAAAATAATCCTACACCAATAAAGACCAAAACAACCAACACTTTTATGACGACAATAATCTCATTAACCCGGGTGGATTCCCGGATACCCCGCATCAGAAGAGCGGAAAGAAGAACGATAATCAAGATCGCTGGAACGTTGACTATTCCCGAAACGACCGTCCCGTCCGGCAATTGGGTTGATTCAAATGGACAGGCGACCAATTGATAAGGTAAATGAACGCCAAAGTCCCCCAGAAAAGAAATGACATATCTTGACCAGCTGACGCTCACGGCCGCGGCCCCCACCGCGTATTCCAATACCAAATCCCAACCGATAATCCAAGCCATTAATTCACCTAAAGTGGCATAAGCGTAAGTGTAAGCGCTGCCGGCAATGGGAATCATCGTGGCCAATTCACTGTAACACATTCCGGCAAAGGCGCAACCAATCGCGGCAATGATAAAGGATAAAAGGACTGCCGGTCCGGCATGCTCACCAGCCGCGATACCGGTTAAAGAAAAAAGACCGGCGCCGATGATAGCGCCGATACCAAGAGCGACCAAACTTCCCGCCCCTAACGTGCGTTTTAATTTATGCTCTTCGCCATCACCTTCGCCGGTGACCTGACTCATCGGTTTTCTAATAAAAAAATTCACAAGTCTATTCCCTTTTCTTTTGGTGTTATAATCCCAACAGAAATAATCGCCTTCAAACACTCCTCCACGGTCCACCCTGGGTCAACCGTCTGAGAGGCTTTCACAATCGAAACAAATCCCGATGCTGGGGTTGGCGCTGTCGGGATGAGGACAAACAAATATTCTTCATCTGACGTACGGCTTTTCATGGAACTCATGACAAAGGCTGGCACCAAAAGCCCATCATTATTGATTTTTACCAACACGGCCTTTTGAAAAGCCTGCTTCTCTCCATCGGCAAGCGAAAGCCCATGGGAGAGTTGCTTGCCCACGCCGTAAATTGTCCCAATAAACGGAATCCGCTGGGTAATGAGTTCAATTAATCTTAAAAGCCGGTGGCCGAGGAAATTACTGACGATAAGTCCGATAACATAGAGCGCAATAAAAACTAAAAAAATCCCCATCCCGGGGATTTTACGGACTTCAAAAAAATTACTTAAAAAACCAATGATCCTCTTATCAATCACAACATACAAAAGCTGAACGGCAAAAGCGCATAACAAAATCGGAATAACAGCAAGGAGTCCCCGGAAGATATAAATACGGATATGTTGGAAGAAATGCTTCATTATTGACCCGGCCTCATAATAGCATGTCCCCCTGTCTTAAACCAGAACGGATTGTCTTTTATCGATGGCTTTTAACCCAAATGTAAATCCGGCTTTAACCTTTTCAATGAGAATAGAAAGAACTTGTTGGCAGTCTCCCACAATCCCGTAATCAGCACAATTGAAAATGTTCGAATGCGCGTCTTGATTTATGGCGATGATTTTTCCAGACTCCTTGATCCCACAGACATGCTGAATGGCCCCGGAGATGGCCACGGCCACATAAACTTTGGGACGAACCGTTTTTCCGGTCTGTCCGATTTGACGGCTGTACGGGGCATAGCCATGATCAACGGCCTGTCGGCTGGCACCCCAATCCGCCTTGATACCTTTTTCCTGTAAGGCCGCAGCCAGATCTTTGATCAATTTAAATTCATCCAAATCACCGCACGGCCGGCCGCCGGCGATGATGATCTCGGCGGAAAAAAGGCTTTGGCCGCCGCTTTCTTTCCGGTTGGTTTCCAATATTTCCACAGCAAAATCTTCCTCTTTAAAGACCGGCTTAAATTCCGTGATTTTACCTTTTCGACTTGGGTCGGCCGGCAATGCGGCAAACGTTCCGGGACGGGCGGTCGCCATCTGCGGGCACCAAAAACCAATAATCGTGGCCAATTTGCTTTCCCCATAAGTCGGACGAATCGCCTCAAGGCAAGGATAGAAAATACTTTTTAGACGTTTATTGACGAAATCCCCGATCCTAAGAATAGTACAGTCGGCGGTCACGCCAGCTCTCAATCGGCTCGCTAGACGGGGCGCAAGTTCGCGGCCAGAAGTGGTCGCGCCGAATAAAGCGATCTCGGGGTTACGCTCTTTGACGATTTGCGCGATAACCGATGAGAATGGAAGTATAGAATATTCTACGAGACGAGGGTCGTTGACCACAATCACCTCATCCGCGCCATGGGCGATGACCTCGGGCGCTAATGAATTAACCCCATTGCCGATGATGACCGAGGTAATGGTTGTTTTTAGCTGGTCCGCCAATTTCCTCGCTGGATTTAAAATTTCAAGGGAAGACGGAGAAATGGTATTCCCGGGTGTTTCCACCCAGGTTAAAATACCGCTCGCCCCTTTACGAAAATCCACGCGGGGAAATTTGTCCTGTTTGGCGGCTTGTTCCTCTCCATCGGGTGCTGGATCACCGGATGTTCCGCTCTTTTGAGCTTGAGAAGAATGCGTGGTTGAATTCTGCAAAACTTCAATAAGATTGGCGGTCTTTTCCTCCGCGTCTTTGCCATCAATCATGGTCACAGGCGGACGGTTGAGTTCGACGTTCACCGCCTTGGCGACAACGGTTGGGGACCCCGCCAGACCAACGGTGTCAGGGCTTAATCCGATTTGATCCAATGTGAACGTTTCTATCTCAATTTGTCGGGCCTTTATTGTGCCTACCAGCGAAGGACGACGGGCATGAATGGCAGTGGGGGCTACGGAGATAATACAGGGAATCGGGACTTTCAAGGTTTGATAGCCCCCCTCGATCATTCTCCTGACCTTTAGAAATGTTCCGCAAAATTCGACGTGTTCAACAAAGGTAGCTTGGGGAATCCCCAAATTCTCGGCGACCTGGGAAGGAACATGAGCGGTATCCCCGTCACTCGTTTGCCGGCCGGCAAAAATTATAAACGGCTCATTATTTTTAGGTAAAAGTGATGCTTTCAATAACGTGGCGATGGCCAACCCAGTGGCAAAAGTATCTGATCCACCCAATCGTCTGTCGGACAGAAGGACAGCTCGGCCATAGCCCATTGAAATCGCTTTGCGTAAGGACTGTTCGAAACTCGGTGGGCCCATGGAGGCGACAATCAGTTCCGCATCGGGAACATGCTGTTTAATTTGAAGCCCTTGCTCAAGGCCGAAAGAACAATCCACATTGATAATTGATTTTGCCTTTGTCCGATCCATCAATCCATCGGCACCCATCCGCATTTCCGTTGGCAAAGGTACTTGTTTCATCAAACTAATAACCTTTAGTCCCATCTTTCCCCTCACATATTCTTGTATTCCGGACCATCGCCGCCATAGGGCGTCAGCCACGTGACATTCGCGTAAGGATCCTTAATATCACAGGTCTTACAATGAACACAGTTGGAAGGATGTAACGTCAATCCTCTCTGTCCGGTTTTAGGATTCGCGGCAATTTCAAAAACCTGCGCCGGACAAAATCTCTGGCACGGCGCATCGAAATTCTCAATACACTCCTGACATAACTTTACGCTCGGCACCACGATATGGGACGGTTGTTCCTCATCGTGCTTGGTCCCCGAAAAAAAGATGTCCGTCTCTTTATCAAATGTCATTTTCTTATCGAAAATCAATTCTTTTTTGTTGAGTTCCAAAAATGTCTTTCCTTTGAACTCTTTAATCGGTCGATAATGTTTGCCATCTTCTTCCATCTTGAGCCTGCCGCTTAAAGACAAACCGTGGCCGCCAGTCAAGATTTGGGTTCCGAACTGCATTATTCCTAAAAATAAATTGGTTTTGAAACTCTGCCGGAAATTTCTAACGGCATAAAGTTCTTGCCGAGCGGCGCTTTTCTTAAAAAGTTCTTCATAAAGACTGAGTTGTTTCATCGAGGTATCGTTTCTCTGTACGGCCTCAAAAGCTGTTTTGGCCGCCAGCATTCCGGATTGAATGGCTAAGTGAATTCCTTTTAGACTGGGCATGGCGACCAAACCGGCGGAATCACCAACAATCATAACATTGTCGTGACATAACTGCGGGATCGCGAAAAAGCCGCCTTCCGGAATCGTTTTAGCTCCATAGCGAACCATCTTTCCGCCTTGAAGAATTTTTAAAACCGCGGGATGCTTTTTATAAATCTGAAAAGCGTGATGCGTATCGAAAGTCGGGTCCGCGTGATCCAAACCAACAACCAGGCCAATAAACACGAGGGTCTTACTTAATCCGTAAATAAAACCACCCCCAAATTGATTAAACGGCAACGGATATCCCATCGTGTGAATAACCTGGCCCGCCGGGAAATTGCCTTCAGGGATTTCCCAAACCTCCTTAACACCCAAGGAATAAATTTGCGGATTGCGGTCCTTCTGTAAATTCAACTTCTCAACTAAGACCTTGGTGAGATGTCCCCGGGTACCTTCGGCGAGGATTGTGATTTTGGCGCGGACGTCGGTGGGGGGTTGATAATTAGCCATAGGGGTCCCGTGTTTATCGACTCCGGAAGCACCGGTCCGGACACCGACAACCTTACCGTTCTCGAACAGAACTTCATGGCCACTAAACCCTGTGAATACCGAGACACCCTTTTTTTCCGCAATTTCAGCGAGCCAACGAACCACCTTACCTAAGGTTGCTATATAATTTCCCTTATTCTCCATGTAGGGGGGATGAAACGGAAGCGAAAAAGCGCGGTCTTTCGTTAAGAACTGAATGTCTTCCTTGACAACCGGGCTATCGAATGGAAAATCTTTCTCTGGAATATCGGGAAGAAGTTCGCGAAGGCCGACAGGATTAATCACGGCTCCAGAAAGCGTATGATTGCCGACGGCATTGCCTTTTTCCAACAACATGACTTTTAACGGGAGTTGCTGCCCTCCCTCAACGGTTTCATTGTGTTTGCGTATCAGATCAGCGAAATGAATGGCCACGGCCAGCCCCGCCGGCCCGCCCCCTATAATCAAAATATCTGTCTCAACAGTCGGATTTTTCATATTCAATTATAGATTCCCCCCTGGATTGGAAATAAATCACATAAAAGCCCAACAGCGTGTCATGATACTTTCTCGCTTAATAAAAGTCAAGATTTGTCTAAGTCAAATTAAAAGAGGACAGTTCTATTTGAACTGTCCTCTTTACGTACACGCATGAGGCATGACTTTATTTCCTCCTTTAAAAACGCCGGCCTCCAGTTAGTTGATTTGCCTCATTTTGCCGGCCCGTTTTTAACTCCCGCAGATGCCCAGCAATGAGTTTGTTGATCTCATTTTGCAGCACCCCAAACCCTTGGGCGGCTTGGGTTAGCCCAGGGCAATCTTCATATTGCTGTCGCTTAAGGGCATCCTCGAAATACAACAAAGATGTCACCTTGAGTAGACTATCCGCGGTTATCGGTTCACTCTCTTGTTTCCCGACAAAAGCATTTCTCATCTTCCTCACCTCCTCAATGACAACACAACTTATGGAATGCAATGAACATAAGCTGTTGTTGGAATTGATCCCGTCCATGAGCGTCAGCGAATGTGACGGGATAACATAAGTAACGCATTCAATATCCCGTACTCTTCGCCTTGCCTGTCTTAGGACAGGCAGGCTCAGGTTACGGGATTATTTCGCGCAGTCACTTATGTTCGCTCATTCTTCGCTCCATAAGTAACGCGCTTAATAAAAAAAGCCACCGAATTTTTTTAAGAGTCGGTGGCTTGAAAAATTTGAACAGTATTATCTGACTAACGAATCAAAATACACCTCCCCTGACGCGCTTTTCCCATGTCGCAAAGCGCATAATACAAGGTACGTGTAATTTTTGATTCATTATTTTGTTCATGGTGTTCAAAATATAACACAACCTGACACGAATGTCAAACAGCTATGGGTTGTGCCTATTTTTTTTGAATCGGCTATTTTTTCAAAAATGTCGTGGCATATTTTTTTTCAAGGAGTTCGGCAACTTTTCCTATATTCGCGGGATTGGTGCTGTCAATGGCCTGAACGTCTTCAAAAAACTGCTCAAAACCGCCGGGGCTGATGATAACCATAACCCGGCAAGGTAATTTGCCGTTATTGAAATATCCATGGGGTTTAAGCCGCGGTAAAAATAAAGTGTCGCCCGCCTTTGCCTTCATCTTTTTGCCGTCATATTCTAAATCTATCTCGCCTTCTACAATAATAAACGTCTCATCTTCTTGAGCGTGAATATGAGACGGGATCCCCTCACCGGGTGGCGACAATTGCTCAATAAGAGAAAAAACGCCCCTGGTGGCTTCAGCCGGAACTAGAATCTGAACTTTATGGGCAAATATTTTTAGCTGCCTTAACTCCTTTTTACGACTTAAAAACATCTCATCTGTCTTAACGTTCATACCACTCTCCCCTTTGTTAATTAGTGGGTTTTACAAATACCGCAATATCTTATCCATGATTTTCCGCGCGGCCACTTCGTCGCCACCCATGCCCACACGTACCTCAATCCGGGAAGTTGCATCGGTCACTTTGTGGACGTCAATCCAGATGGTTTTGCCGTCAAAATAATTACTCATGATCTGCGCGACATCATCCTTGCGGGTTTCTTTTGTGATTTCGAGCTTGAGATTTTTAAGCGCGGAGCCGGCAGCGTTAATGGATTTTTCAAAAGGGCTGTTCACTTCTTGGACAAGTTTATTGGACAACCAGGCGGATGTCCCGACTCCTCCGGCGGCCCCGGCCAATAAGGCCACGCAACCGTAAAGGTTCATCAATAAGAAACCGCTGACAATCCCCAAATAAATTTTTCCGCGCATACCGACCTCCTTTGTAGGTTAGGCTATTTTATTTTGAGCGGCTTTATTTTAACCTTTTCCTTGAAAAGAATAAAGAAGGTTTTGGAGAATAATTTTGGGAAGGAAGCAATGGAAATACTTGATGTAATTGAAAGGAAAATTGAAATAGGTGTCCGTTGCATGAGGCCGATGGCCCCTGACCTTTTTCCTTAAAAGGTAGTTCAGGGGCCACCAAAACTCGGGCTCGCCCTATGAACTCGCCCTCGTATCTTGGTGGAGGTGCGGGGAATCGAACCCCGGTCCTTGGGTCCCAGCATAAAGGCCTCTACATGCTTAGATTGTCTTCTGAAACTTCATCTAATCGTCTCCGACAAACAGGATACCGATTAGATTAGCTTCTTTAAATCTCGCCATGACTCCAGAAGCACGAATCATAGCCAGCCTGCTAATGTCCTCTCATCAACCCGCAGACGCTGTTAATAAGAGGGCAGAATCTAAATTAGATTCTGACTAGTTTTGCAGATCCTCCTTGAGGAGCAACTGTATTAGCAGTGTCCCTCTCGAAGTCCGCATACGTTAACTGTGTGTCGTTAGCGTTTATTTTGTGCTTGGATTTTTAACGGGGCCAACCAAGCTTCCCCGGCATGCCACCTGAACACTGTAAAACCTAAGTCGAAACCGATCACCCCCAATAGGCTTTCAGTCGTCAGCTATCAGTCATCAGTTTTCAGCTTAGAGGATCGAAAAGCTGAACACTGACAGCTAAAAAAATGGCGTATGGTAAAGAACAATTTCTGAAAAGACGCTGCCATTATAACATATTTTTCGATTTGCGCGAGAGATTGGGATAGCCTTTCCTTTTTTGCAACATTCTTACAAATTTATTGGCTTCTTCCAACCATTTTAGACGCTGGGCATAAGTGCATTTGAGCGAAATATCCAAATGTTCATAAACCGGGATATCTTTTAATTTAAGGGTTTTTATCTTCATTTTCTTTTCCTTCTTTGGATCGCCTCGAGTTGGACAATGTCAATTAAATCCTGTGGCCGGGCAGCTTTTTTTTTCAATTTTTTTAAATGTTGTATAGAGATCAACGGGACATCTACCGCCCCGATTCTTACCTCAACCCGCTTTTTGTAAAGGATTTCAAACGAGAATGGTTCATCCACAAACATATCTATAATAGGGAAGGGAGGATCTTTATATACAAAAGAAAAAACGATCATCCCTTTTTCTTTTTGCCATTTTTTACGCTCTTTTTCATCGATAAATTGCTCCTTTGTGACTGGCACTTTGGGCCCGTAACCTATCTTCCGTAAAGCTTCATAGAATCTATCAAGATTTTCTTTCTCAAGAAAAACAATCAGGTCTAAATCCTGTGTCAACCGCTGATAACCATGCAGAACAACAGCGACTCCACCGGCCACCACGTACTTAATTTTTGCTTTATTTAACGCCCGAAAAACATCACCAAAGAACATAAATTTTTATCCTCCAGTTCAATTATAGAAGCAATGCCATCCGGAAGCAAATTCTTGTTCATTTTCCTTTTTGCCGGGAACGGATGGCTCGCTTAAGTTCCCGATCGATATCTCTTTTCTTAATATCTTCCCGTTTATCAAAAAGTTTTTTACTTCGACCGACGGCCAATTCGACTTTAGCATATCCCCGTTTATTAAAATAAATTTTTGTGGGAATCAAGACCAATTTTTTCTGGGTGGTCAACCCTAAAATCTTCTCGATTTCTTTCCGGTGCAAGAGGAGCTTCCGTTTGCGATCAGGCTCAGGGTTCATGAAACTCGCCTGCGCGTAAGGCGCGATATGCAGGTTGAAAAGAAAAACCTCTTCCCTTTCCACTAAGGCAAAGCTGTCGGTAAAATTCACTTCACCGGCGCGCAGGGATTTAGCTTCACTGCCTTTTAAGGCAAGGCCGCATTCCCATGTCCCTTCAAGATTGTAGTCTCGGTAGGCCTTTTTATTAGTGGCGATGATTTTGGATTCCATAGTTTAATGATTGTTCATTAAGTGAGAATATACCAAAAGGAACACCGGCATTGTTACCAGGCTGGCGATGTGACTGTAAAAAATCCCCTGATTGATGATTTTTTCTTCCACCCGATAATAACGCGCGATGATGGACAAAGTCACCGCGCTGGGGACAATCGCTTCAATAAGAATCAGTAAACTGACCACCTCGTCCATTGGAAAAGTCAAGATAAGCCCTAACGCTATCAAAGGCAGTAAAAGTAATTTGGTGGACACAACCACCCCTATCGTGCCAAAGTGAATGTCGCCTAACTTGATCTGGGCCAAATTACCGCCGATGACAATCATGGCAATGGGTAAGGTGCATTGGCTGAACAATTGCACGGGAACCAGAATCGTATGGGGAATGAATTTATCCCATCCTAAAAATATTATTGCGAGAGAACCCAACATGGCCATCAAAGGCGGGTTGTTGAGATTTTTCAGATTTAATCCTTCCCCCTTGCGTTTGGCCAACAGCCACACCCCCAACGACCACATCATCGTATTAAATCCGATCAAAAGAAGGAAGATGTAAACATACAGCCGCTGGGCATCCCCACCGGAAAATAAAGTCGTCACCAACATCAGTGGAATATATCCGGAGTTCTGAAAAATGACTAAGGCCAGAAATTCCCTCCGGAATTTTATCCAGGGACAGAGCAAAAGAACTATCCTCCCGACCATCAAGCCACCGGCTACTATGGCCAGGCCAATCAACGGGAACATCCACCAATGAGGGAAATCCGTAAAGTTAAAATTGTGAGTAAACTGATAGAACATGAATACCGGTAAAAAGAAATTGATCAAAAGCCGAGTTAACAAATTCAAACCCGGCTCATCAATGAGTTTGCGTTTGACCAATCCATAACCGCAGGCTCCCATGATCAAAATCTGGGTGATAGCTAAAACTATTGTCTGAAAAGAAACGGTTAATAACATGGCGCCATTATAACAGGGAGTTTCTTTGAAATAAAGCCTCAATAGACTCACGGTTGACAGCCCAAATAATGTCCATTATACTGGTGCCAAAATGAAACGCGGAAGTGGCGGAATTGGTATACGCGTACGTCTCAGAAGCGTATGGGGAAACCCGTGAGAGTTCAAATCTCTCCTTCCGCACTGACTTTCCTCTATACCCTTTCAGAGGAAGTCAGTACAGTCCCACCTTCTTCTATAAACTATTTCAAAGGAAAGGTGGGGCGCACCAATCTACCTCTATTTCTACTTTTACAATTATCAGCGAAGATTGGTGCGTGTCCCGCCTACTACAATATCAAATATATAGAGAAGGCGGGGCCGCACGACTTCTCTCTATAAAAAGTAGGCCGCACCTATATTTTCCATCTTACATGAAATCCCATAAATCCTTCACCATCCCTTTTCTTCTGTTTTTTTTAAGCCTCCTTCTGCGCCTTTCTCTTATCAGCAAAGGCCCATTTAACGGCGACTGTTTGGGATTGGCTATCACCTCCGAAACATTATTAAATGGCCATCAACTCAACTATCTCTTCGGATCAGGATTGCCAATGACAATTATTCTAGGGGCTTTCTTTGTCTGGATAACAAAATTATTCTCTATTCACGATCCCGTCTTTGCCGTCAACCTGATGAGCGTCTTTTTTAGCTCATTATGCGTCCCTGCCAATTATTTTTTCACAAAAAAATTACTCAACAAAAAAACAGCTCTTTTTAGTTCTATGTTACTATCCGTTTATCCCATCTTTATGGCAATCTCCGTCTACGGAAATAGTCACGCCCCTTCGTTATTTTTCCTATTGGCCGGACTGACCGCATTGTTAACTTATCAAGAGGCACAAAAAAGGCATTACCTTATTTTGAGCGCGGTCTGTCTTGGGCTGATGGGGGCAACACGGCTTCAAGATATGGCCATCATGACTATTCCCCTGAGCTATTTATTTTTCATTCAGAACAAAAAGATAGGTTTTACCCAGTCGTCAGTATCAATCGCCAAATCCCTCGCGATATTCTGGTCCATCGTGCTGTTGACCGTCCTTATTTTTTATATCCCCGCCTTTTTAAAGCAATCCTCTTTTGATTTCTCACAATCATTCCATTATCAAATCATCGAATCATTCAGATGGTTCTTCTCGTCCTTACTATCGAAGAGCCTGCGATACATCACCTCTTCAGTGACTCCCCTGGGATGTCTTCTCGTAATTTTTGGCTTTCTTTTCCTTTTGAAAAAAGAACCGCTGAAATTCTGGTTTTGTGTCCTGTGGTTTGTGATCCCATTTTTCTTTTTTGGTAATTTAACATTTAAGGTTCCTCGATTCTTTGCTGTTGCTTCAATACCCCTAATTATTGCCCAGGGATACATGCTTTCCATTTTCCTTAGTCAAAAAACCATCGCGCGCTTTTGTTCTCTTTTTATTTTTAGCCTCCTTATCTTTCTGACATTCCAAAATATCTACCCCATCGTCAAATTCCGCCATCATCACGAACTCCTACCGGATTTTTATAAGTGGGTTGCACAAGAAACCGGGCCTGAGGCAATCATCATCGAGCGGGATAATGGATTATTTATTGAATACTACGGACATCAGCGGGTCATGAATCCTCCTTTAAATTTATATTCTTACGACCCTCAACAATTAGAGCTTTTTAAGCAGGATATTGACCAGGCTCTTGCTCATGGAGTCCCAGTTTACATAACCGGCTCCGGCCTTTTAGGACATAGCCAGCGAGTCGAGTTTTTAGACTTCATGCTTAACCATTACCACATTATCCCTCGCGGTCGAAATCTCATTGAAGACTGGCACCGGGGGTGTTTGGTAAACGACATTGGCTTTATCCGACTTTTAAAGTTGGTCAAACGCCTTCCTTAAGGGTTGTTTTTTCTGTTAGAAGGGACACAACCGAAAATCTCCTTGCAGATAAATCCTTTCCATAATACAATAACACCCGGCAAAAAAATCCCACAGCGTACATCGATAGCTTCCGCCGCCATAAAATTAATTATTGACGTTTGTACAACCAATGTTAAGAATTTTGAAGAAACAAACGTCGACCTGCCTGCCGGACAGGCAGGGATACTGCCCCGACTTTCCTTTAAATCTTTTTAAAAGAGGGAGTCGGGACTGTCCCAGCTTCCTCTATAATGGATTTAAAGGTACGCTGGGGCTGACTACCGCTATTAATGTTAGTTCAGAAAAGGTCAGTAAACATATCAAAGGAATACTCCATGAATGACGAAGACGTTAAGAATCCATCCGCCATGGACGACATTGAAATCCAGGAATGGCTGGGTTCTTTAGATTATCTGATTGAAAATGAGTCTCCACAAAAAGTCCAGTACATTCTCCAGCAGCTCAAAATCCGCGCCCAGCAGGCCGGCATCCAGCTCCCTTTCGGGGTAAATACTCCTTATATCAACTCCATACCAATTGAAAAGCAGCCGCCATTCCCTGGAAACCGTGAGATCGAACGACGCATCAAAAGTATTATCCGCTGGAACGCCATGGCCATGGTCATCCGCGCCAATCGCGCCGAAAGTGGTTTGGGGGGACATATTTCCACCTACGCTTCAGCCGCGACTCTTTTTGAAATCGGTTTTAATCATTTCTTCCGGGCTAAAAATAAAAACCATGAGGGCGACGTTATTTTCTTTCAAGGCCACGCCTCACCCGGGGTTTATGCCCGCGCTTTTCTAGAAGGCCGGTTAACCATTGAACAATTGGAAAATTTCCGTCAGGAATTAAAATCCGGCGGCGGGCTTTCTTCTTACCCGCATCCATGGCTCATGCCCGGTTTCTGGCAATACCCGGCAGTCTCCATGGGTTTAGCGCCGATTATGGGTATTTATCAAGCCCGGTTCATCCGATATTTGGAAGACCGCGGCCTGAAACCTAAATCGGACTCCAAGGTGTGGGTCTTCATGGGTGATGGCGAAGTCGATGAACCTGAATCTTTAGGAGCCATCAACATGGCCTCACGAGAAAAACTCGACAATCTCGTTTTTATTATCAACTGTAACTTGCAGAGACTCGATGGACCGGTGCGGGGCAACGGAAAAATCATCCAGGAATTGGAAGCGGCCTTCCGTGGGGCCGGCTGGAACGTCATTAAAGTCATCTGGGGTGATGATTGGGACCCGCTTTTAGCCAAAGATAAAGACGGACTTTTGGTCAAGAGAATGGGTGAAGTCGTGGATGGCCAATATCAGAAATACACCGTTGAAAGCGGTAAATATATCCGTGACCATTTCTTTGGAAAGGACCCGCGTTTACTGGAACTAGCCAAAGGACTCTCGGATGAAGAAATCCGGAAAATGCGCCGCGGCGGCCACGACCCGGAAAAAGTTTACGCGGCCTACAAAGCGGCCGTTGAAAATAAAGGTAGTCCTACGGTTATCCTGGCTAAGACGGTCAAAGGTTACGGCCTGGGCGAAAGCGGTGAGGGGAAAAACATTTCTCATCAGCAAAAGAAACTCAATGAGGATGAATTGCGAGAATTTCGTTCGCGATTCGGCATTCCCATTTCCGATGAAGACCTGTCCAAAACACCATTTTATAAGCCCGCCGATGATTCTCCGGAAATGCAATACCTTCATGAACGACGCCAGGCTTTGGGCGGTTATGTACCCTCACGCCGGGAAAAAAATAAATCGCTTAAAGCGCCGTCCGAAGAACTATTCGAAGAATTTTATAAAGGGACCGAAGGTCGCGAAGTCTCAACGACCATGGTTTACGTGCGTATTTTAAGCAAACTTCTCAAGGACCCGGAGATTGGCAAATTAATTGTCCCCATTGTTCCCGATGAAGCTCGGACATTTGGGATGGAAGCCTTGTTCCGTCAATGCGGTATTTATTCCCATGTCGGCCAGCTTTATGAGCCCGTGGATGCCGACACCCTTCTCTATTATAAAGAAGCGACCGATGGTCAAATCTTGGAAGAAGGCATCAATGAGGCCGGATCGACTTCCTCTTTTATAGCGGCTGGAACGGCCTATTCAACGCATGGGGTTAATACCATCCCCTTTTATATTTATTATTCGATGTTCGGATTTCAGCGGGTTGGTGACCTTGTTTGGGCGGCGGCTGATTCGCGTTGCCGCGGATTCCTTTTGGGCGCGACCGCGGGACGCACGACGCTTAATGGGGAAGGTCTGCAGCATCAAGACGGCCACAGCCATGTCCTGACCTCCTCTGTTCCAAATCTGATTTCCTATGATCCGGCTTTTGCCTACGAGATCGCCGTTATTATCAGAGAAGGCATTTACCGGATGTATGAAAAACAAAACGATATTTTTTATTATCTGACCTTAGGCAATGAAAATTATCCCATGCCGCCGATGCCGGACGGTGCGAAAGAAGGCATTTTAAAAGGATTATACCGGTTCTCGAAATCCGCCAAGAAAAACGCCAAACACAAAGTCCATCTTTTAGGCAGCGGGGCCATCATGAATCAGGTCCTCAAAGCCCAGCAAATCTTAGAAGAAAAATACGATGTCGCGGCGGACGTCTGGAGCGTGACCAGTTACAATGAACTCCGACGGGAGGCACTAGCCGTTGAACGGTGGAACCTACTTCACCCTGACCAGAAACCCAAGGCCCCTTATGTGACGCAGTGTTTCCAAAATGAACAAGGCGTTATTGTCGCGGTCTCCGACTATATGAAGATTTTGCCGGATGGTATTTCCAAATGGCTTCCCCGGCCGTTGATTTCTTTAGGAACCGACGGATTCGGCCGAAGTGAAAGCCGAAAGTCACTGCGTAATTTTTTCGAAGTGGACGACCGATTTATTGTTTTGGCCACCTTGACCGGCCTAGCCCGGGATAAAAAAATTGAATTGAAAGAAGTTCACCAGGCTCTAAAAGATTTAGCGATTAATCCTGAAAAAATTAATCCGATGATTTCGTAGTCATTGCGAGCCCCGAAGGGGCGAAGCAATCTTTATAGGGATTGCTTCGTCACTACGTTCCTCGCAATGACTTAAGTGAAAGGAATGCTTAAAGTGCTTACCGAATTCAAAATCCCAGGGTTAGGTGAAAACATCTCCTCCGGCCTCGTGAGCAAGATCATGGTCAAGGTAGGCGATGTGGTCAAGAAAGATCAGGCAGTCATTGAACTAGAAAGCGACAAAGCGACTTTAGAGATCCCGATTTCTTTCGGTGGTGTTGTTAAAGAGATCCTCATCAAAGAAGGCACGCAGATCAAAGTCGGCCAAACGGTTTTTAAAATTGACACAGAGACAACTTCAGGGGTTTTTATTCCTGTATCCCCCGAAACTAAAACTAATGTAGTAAATGAAAAACCTTTAACAAAACAAAGCCCTCATGTTATCAGTTCTGCGCAAGACAGCACTATCATTGCACAAGAAATTAAATCAAATATTCCACCCCCTCCAACATCTCCGAAAGTTGAGCAACCAACACAAGTAGCTAAAGAAGTAGCCGCGGCACCATCCGTTCGGAAATTCGCCCGGGAGATTGGGATTGATATCACCCAAGTTCCTGGGACTGGACCCAAAGGGCGGATTTCTCTTGAAGACGTCAAAGCCTATTCCAAACAATTAAACTCCGGAGCGATCGCGCGCCCGGCTTCCGGTGGCGTTATCGGCGCTGTCGCTTTGCCCGATTTTTCCAAATGGGGCGAAGTTGAACGCAAACCCATGAACATGATCCGCCAGAAAACTGCCCAACATTTAAGTTCCGCCTGGGCGACAATCCCGCACGTGACGCAGTTCGACAAGGCGGACATCACCGAATTGGATAATTTGCGTAAACGTTGCTCCAAAAAGGTGGAAGAGAAAGGCGGAAAACTGACCATCACGCCTTTTATTGTGAAGGTCATCGCCTCCGCGCTAAAAACATTTCCCCAATTTAACGCCAGTGTTGATATGTCTAAAAATGAAATTGTTTTCAAAAAATATTATCATATCGGGATCGCGGTCGATACCGAACGCGGTCTTTTAGTCCCGGTGATTCGCGATGCCGATAAAAAAAGTATCATTGAGATTGCCGTGGAATTAACCCAAATGGGCGAACGCGCCCGAGCCAAGAAAACAATCATTGAAGAAATGCAAGGCGGGACTTTTTCGATTACCAATTTAGGCGGAATCGGGGGAACGTTTTTCACCCCGATTGTCAACAGCCCGGAAGTCGCTATCTTAGGGATTTCCCGCGCCGCCTTTGAACCGATTTATTCCAACAACACCTTTGTTCCAAAACTGATGCTTCCCCTCTCTTTGTCCTATGACCATCGTTTGATTGATGGTGCCGATGGCGCGCGGTTCTTACGCTGGGTTGTCGAAGCCATTCAACAACCGTTTTTTATGGAATTGGAAGGCTAAAAATGTCTGACAATAAAACGCAACTGGCGGTCATTGGCGCCGGTCCCGGCGGTTACGCGGCGGCTTTTTATGCCGCGGATCACGGCATGTCGGTAACCCTGATTGACCCGGAACCTAATCCCGGCGGAATTTGCCTTTACCGGGGTTGCATTCCCTCCAAGGCTTTTTTGCACACGGCCAAGGTTTTAAACGAAGCGAAAGAAGCTAAAAACTTTGGCGTTGAATTTCTTGAACCCAAAATTGATATCAACAAATTACGTTCATGGAAAGAAGGTGTCGTGCAAAAACTCACCAACGGCCTGGGGATATTAACTAAACAGCGCAAAATCAACTTTGTCCAGGGTCGGGCGGCTCTTCAAAATTCCCACACGCTTAAAATTCAGTTGACCAAAGGCGGCGAAGAAATTTTAAACTTTGAACACGCCATTATCGCGACCGGTTCACGCCCGACGACCTTGCCGAATTTATCGATTGATTCACCGCGGCTGATGAACTCAACTCAAGGATTGGAATTAAACGATATCCCAAAAACACTTTTAGTCGTCGGCGGAGGCTATATCGGCCTTGAACTTGGAACAGTTTATTCCGCATTAGGCAGTCAGGTGACCGTCGTTGAGATGACACCCAGCCTTCTTCCCGGTGTTGACAGAGACATGACGGCTATTTTAGAACGGCGTTTGCGCAGCCACTTTCATTCTATTCTCATGGAAACCAAAGTCGTCAGTATGTCGGAAACCAAAAATGGCATCAAGGTCTACTTTGAAGGCGCCCAAGTCAAAAATAAAGAACAAGAATTCGAAAAAGTGTTGGTAGCCATCGGCCGCAAACCGAATTCCAGCGGACTGGGATTAGAAAATACCAAAGTCCAGATTGACCAAAAAGGTTTTATAAAAATTAACGCCCAACGCCAGACAACGGAACCAAATATTTATTCCATTGGAGATGTCGCCGGTGAGCCGATGCTCGCGCACAAGGCCTCTCACGAAGGCCGGGTGGCCGTCGATGCGATTACCGGCAAAAAGGTGGCCTTTGAGCCAAACGCCATCCCGGCGGTCGTTTTCACCGACCCGGAAATCGCCTGGTGCGGAATCACGGAAACACAGGCGGTCAGAGAAAACATTCCTTATAAAATTGCTAAATTCCCTTGGGGTGCCTCAGGGCGGGCAACGACTTTGGACAGAAATGACGGCCTAACAAAATTAATTCTCAATCCTGAAACCGAACGTGTTCTCGGGGTTGGTATTGCCGGAGTCGGTGCCGGAGAGTTAATCGCGGAAGGTGTTCTGGCCGTGGAAATGGGCGCCGTGGCCGCGGACATCAAGTTCAGTATTCATCCCCATCCTACCCTCTCGGAAACCTTCATGGAATCCGCCGAGGCCTTCTACGGCCACAGCACGCACATTTACAAGCCTTTGCCATAATAATGACTCTGTAATTTACCATGGTTAAGCAAAGGCAGCCCCAGCTTTCCTTATTATCTTTTAAAAGAGGAAGCAGGGACAGTCCCTGTTTCCTCTTTTAAAAATATTGAGGAAAACAGGGGCAGTGCTGACTACCATCAAGTTTTAGGAAAGTCAGTATCAGCCGAAAAAAATTAACTAAATCTCCCTCCCTGTCGCTTTCTTCACAGCCTCTCGAATATCCTCCATCTCAAACGGCTTTTTGAGGCAGGTCACGGCGCCTAACGCCATGGCCTTTTGATGCTGATCATCAACGACAAGGATTTTGACTTTCTCAGGCACCGGACATCACCGCCGGCAAGGAAATGATAAAGGTCGCCCCCTGGTCTTTCTGGCTTTCCACACGAATGGTCCCGCCGTGTTCGGCAATCAAATCTTTGCACAATGCCAGGCCAATGCCGGAGCCTTTTGTCTTGGTTGAAAAAAACGGTTCAAAGACCTGATTCTT
>Ga0247727_10007258_pt1 | contig 21245 bp, 26 predicted proteins | sample WisWelCaveWW1625_FD_202498 | JGI IMG/M metagenome (GOLD analysis project Ga0247727, IMG submission 202498) | Biofilm microbial communities from Wishing Well Cave, Virginia, United States - WW16-25 | ecosystem: Environmental > Aquatic > Deep subsurface > Groundwater > Cave microbial mat | place... | reverse complement strand
GATATGTAGAGAAAATCATGGTGAGCAAAGGCATTACAAAAGTCAGAGGCATTCTGGCAGCGCCAACCATCACCGAAAACGCAGAAAAAATGCTCACTGACTGGGGATTTGAGTTCAAAAGCATCAAGCCACCAAAATACCTCGAAGAATACGACAAAAAACAGTCACGGCTGGACTTGTATGACAAGACTTGACATTTTAGTAACTATGTAGTAGTGAAAAATAGAAAGATTTATAAGCCTTTAATCCCTTTAACGTATTATGACAAGACTTGACTTACTGTGCAGGATGACAGTGCCGGCAGTGACCACAGCGCTGGAAACGGCATATAAAGTTCATTATGAAGGCACGCTGCCACGAAAAGGTCCATATCTCTTGTTTGCAAAGCACCAGGGAGAACTGGACCACTTTTTCATAGGAATGATGATTCACAAGCAAACAGGAAGATTTGCAAATTACATGATGCGCAAATTTCCGTTCCCACTCTACTGCTTTCTCAAAACACACGGAGGAATCCTTGTTGTGAGATCCAAAGATGTAAAAGACGGGCAATACACAGAGCAAGAGCGGCAGGAAATAAATGACAAGGCAGCGACATATGCACTATCCAGGCTTAAGCTGGGAGAGCCGCTGGTGAATTTTCCGGAAGGGACACGCGCGTACAAACAGCTGCATACGCCATTCAAAATGTGGATTGCGGAAAAAATCATACAAGCGCAGGAAAATGGAGACCTTTCATCCAGAATTCCGATCGTACCATTGGGCATAGAATACGAAGATGCCAACAAACTGCGCTCACACGTCTGGGTTCGGGCAGGAGAGCCGTTCTATACAAACAACACAAGCGAATTAGAAACACATTTGCAAAAAGAAATTTCTCGGCTCAGCGGGCTTTAACCGTAATAATACGCTGTTCCGGTCTGGCGCTTGCAAACACCAACACCGGGCTTCTGCGTATCTGAGTAATCGCACACCAGCCCATACTCGCAGCCATATTGGGTACTGTCAATAAGCCCACACAACTGGCCCTCAATGCCACGCGGCAAGACCTGGGCAGGGTAGGTCATTTGCGGATATGTTGCTGAAGGATATTCAGCATAAGCTGTTGAAGGATAGGCAGTTGTCGGGTATGTTGCCGTTGGATAGGAATACGATGGGCCTCCATACCTATACAAATGTTCAGAAGACAATGGACCCGGATAATACGGGTAAACCTGTGAAGGGTAGACGTAATTCGGATACGAATAGCCGGAATATGGATAACTTATCTGGGGATAATACGAGTAATACGGATAGCCGTAATAATAAACAGCACCATACCGGGTATAGCCCCAGCGGTGAGAAGCGCCAACAACAACTGCGACAAGTAATACAACCGCAATAATCGCTATAACAGTCTTTTTCATCCTCTTTTCAAGAACAGAAATATATTTTGGGTATAAAAACCTATGCCTCAATAACGCACAAGTCCTTCTTTGACAAGACCTTCCTAATAGGGAATGCAGACTGACCGTTAACTACCACTTTCCTGTTTATATCCAGAACAATATAGCCAGCATCAAGAAAACGCGACTTCAACAACGGCAATACTTTCTCAGGGTTCTTTTCAAGCAGCTTCATCGCAGAACGATAATGCATGCTTGCCAGATACACGCAATCATCCTTAATGATAAACAAGTGAACGTATGACATGCAATACACAAGACGTTGGACATTAATATGCGTATCGGTGAAAAACACGGAAGGTTTACGGAAATGTCCGGAATTTATTATTGGGAGGGAAGACAGGATAAATAGTTGAATAGATGGTAGGGAAAGGTGAGTGATTTAGAGAGGTTTTCTAATGAGCACATACATGCAGCCCAGTTTACCTTCTTGAACTAATTGAAGTGTTTTTAAGAAATCTGGACGGGTAACTTGGCCTTTCTGAATTTTCTTGATGACTGCCTGGTAAGTTCGTTCCAAGTGCAGCGAGAGGTCTTCAGTATTTTTAAAAGAAAATCCTGTTTGTCCAAACAAATTTTGATATTCATCAATAGTATTTATGTCTGTGAGTTGAAGACGGCGCCCAAAGGACTCTAAGACTTCAGTTTTGGCACGGGCATCCAGAAGCACAGTATCTTCAATGGCAACGTGACCTCCGGGCTTGAGAATTCTGAAAAATTCGCACAATGCCTTAGCTTTATCATGACAATGAAACAATGATTGTTGTGCCCACACATAGTTGTATGCCTCATTGCTTACGGGAATTCCCACCATCGAGGCCTGCACGTAAGTAATTTTATCGGCAAGCCCTTCCTTTGTTGCTCGTATTTTTGCCTCTCGCAGTTGCCTATCGCTAATGTCGATTCCTGTGACAGTCATATTATATTGACGCGCAAGGAATCGGTCTGCTCCGCCTCGACCACAGCCCACATTCATAAGTCTTTCACCTTGTCGTAGACCTGCTTTGCTTGCGAGGTAGGCATTCATGTCCTGGCATGCAATTTCAAGAGGTTTATCCTTGTCAAAATAACCGGTGTGGATTTGTGCACTCCAAATGCCCTCGTAGACATGTCCAAAAGCATCATAATATGTGCGCGTTTCTCCTTCTTGGAAAGAAGTCATGTCGCCTACCTGGTTAAACCATCGGCGATACGATAGAGCTTTTCCACTTCGCTTAGTGGAAGATACGGAACAGATGAACCGGCAACTGTATTGAGCAGGATGGCGTTCGCTATTCGTCTCGTTTCCGCCACAACGGTGTTCATTCGATTGTATGCTTCAGAAATATCCCTGCCTAAGGTAGTCACCCCGTGATTTGGCATGATGAAGCAGTTTGTTTTGCCAATGAAGTCCTTTATGTGACTCGCATCTTGTTCCACATTCACTTCAGGATCCAAAATGTGTGGGTTTTTGCCCAGGACCGGCGGAGCATCAATCGAGAGATAGGGAAAGTCCTTCCATCGATTTACTGAAAACAGGGATAGGATTTCATTGACGTGAAGATGGATGACTGCATTGATGTCGGAGCGATGCTTGAAGATTTCGCAATTGAGTTTGTTTCCAACGCTGGTATCTCTGCTTCCGTAGAGCAACTTTCCATCGATGTCCTTGACGACAATGTTCTCGGCAGTCATTTCCTCAAGCGATATTCCTTTGTGCTTGGTGTAGATAACGCCGTTCTTTGGGTCGTACGGGTGAGTTGCGCGAAGTGCGATGTTGCCGAGCGTATTGCATATGTATCCTCTTCGTGAGACAAAGTCTGCGTAGCGGAGCAATTGGTTGGCAACCGCAGTATCAAAGTCTTGTTTTGTAAACGCACGTTGATGAGGATTGGCAGGCTCGTTCATAGTAACCACTCACTCGTAAATACACATTATAGAATATAAGTCTAATCTACCCCTAAAGGGAGTAGTTATAAAAAGATTTAAATCTGAGGCTTGTTTTCCTAAGACCATGGATATTTCAGTCTTGGAAGACATAGGCCTATCGCGGCGCGAGGCTAAAGTCTATCTTGCGCTCCTTGAGCTTGGACCGAACACTGTGGGGCCGGTCGTGAAGAGGAGCGGCGTTCCCAGCTCCAAAATCTACGAAATACTCGACCGACTCATCGCCCGAGGGCTCGTGAGCTATCTCATCATCAAGCACCAAAAGCGCTTCCAGGCAGCAGACCCAGAACGTGTACTCAGTTATCTCGACGAAAAACGAAAAAAGCTGGTGGACGCCCTGCCGGAACTCAAAACCAAGCAACAACTGGCGAAAGAGCGCCAAGACGTCGAGCTCTACGAAGGAAAGCAAGCAATCTTTTCCCTGATGCATGGACTCGTGAACAAGGCTAAGAAAGGCGAAGAATACCTCAGTTTCTCAGTCGGGCAAGAACACGACGATCCTGAAATTGCACGATTCTACACGAACTTCACCTGGCGAAGAAAAGAAAAAGGTCTGAAAACTCGAGTACTGACCAATGAAAAAGCAAGACCAATCTATACACGACGATACCCAAAAGAAGTGCTCACTGCAATCAACAATCGCTTCACGCCCTTCAACTTTCCTCAAGGGCTAGTCATTTTACAGGACAAACTCATCATCCTGAATTGGAAAGATCGGCCAACCGCAATCGTGATAACAAGCAAGAACATCACCGGTCAATATAGAGCGTTCTTTTACGAGTTATACAACACAGCCAGACTCTAAGAATTCCCCTGATTTGTCTATCAGTCAGAGAAGCATTATTTATAAAGCCATTTCTGTGGTTGTTCTCCATGAGCTACTTTGTTATCATCCGTGGACCGTTGGGTTGTGGAAAGTCTACAATAGCTAAAAAATTGGCTGAATTGCTGCACGCCGAATACGTCTCAACAGATTCTCTGCTCGAAAAATTGGGTCTGGACAAAGCAGATCATTATGAGGGGACAATACCTGTTAAGAACTTTATCGAGGCAGATGAAATGATATTGCCGGACATAAAGAAAAAATTGGAAGAAGGTAGAAACGTTGTATTTGATGGTTGTTTTCAACATAAAGCACAGATTGAACACCTCATTAGCAATTTATCAGCAGCTCATTATGTGTTCACCTTGAAAGCACCGCTGGAAGTTTGTATAGAACGAGACAGTAAAAGAAAAAGAGTGTATGGAAAAGACGCAGCAAGAGCAGTTCACAATCTCGTGTCAAGATTTGATTACGGAATTATCATTGATGTAACCAAATCGTTGGATAAAGTTATCCAAGAAATTCTTTCGTATTTGCCAAAACCCTAATTCCACTACTTTTCATACGCGTTATTGAATCAGCAGCACTTTCTCTTTCGACCTTAATCCAGATAAAATGCGAACTTGCTTTTTGGTCAGTTTTGAAAAGAACTTGATAACCGCGATATTTGCCTTGTTTTCTTCGGCAGGCGCTGCAATGGCAACACGAAATGCCTCGCGCGTTTCGTCCCAGCCGAGCATTTCATCTTTTTTTGCATTCGGCTTGACGAGAATCTTCACTCTTCCGGACAATTCACTTATATTCACGCCAGACATGACCGCACTTGGTGCATTTGTGGAATCTGGTAGCCGGCTCATCTGCAGCGCGCGTCTGGACTTCCCAATACTCCGCCTTCCGGTTGCCGCACTTCGTGCATTCAGCATCAACAATCGGGTTGATAATAGTCTCTTTCTCAATTACTATGACCTCTGCGGCAGTCTTTGGCTTGGCTGACTCAGTGATTGTCACGTTTTCAGCAGCATGCTTGTAGCCACAGGAGCAGACAAACTGCTTTTTCGCGCCAACTGTCTTCGGCATCATAATGCTCTTGCATTTCGGACAAAACATCATCTGAACACCCCGATTAAAGTCTGCCACAACCAGACAGCGATAATCTTCACCCAGCCAAGGAACGGAATTCTCCAGACAGCCTTGCCAATGACCTTATCCTCAGGAATATTCCTTTCAAAGTCACCCGCATCACAATTATGGTCGCCTTTGGTAAAGAACAACCGCTTGCCGTTTTCCTCCTTGAGGTCAATCACACGGTGAATAATTGGGTCAGGACGGTGCGAAACCAAGTAAACAATGGAATCACCTACCTCCGCTTTCTTCGGGCTATACAATATCATAATGTCCCCTTTATTGAAACCATTGACGAAAGTAAAATCGCGGAATTGCGCGCGTGTTATATTCGCCTTTTCATAATACTCGCCCTGGACCAATTGTCGCGAACAAGGCGGATTGCAGCACATCGGCTGAGACCAGAACTCATCAAAATTCCCTTCATGCTCCATGCTGCCGGAAACAACAGCAACAATCGGAGCCGGAGTGCCGAGCACAAAACCAAGACCAGGATACAACAAGAACTTGATTATAACAAAAGCCAGCACCACATTGGCAATCCAGCTCCAGATACTTTCCTCTTCCCACAAAAAATACCAGACTTTTTTCAATATGTCGTTGAAACCCATTACAGCAACTTTCCTAGAACGCCTTAAAAAGGTTTTGCTTAGTAAGTGACACGAGTCAGTTTCAGAATCTCTGAAACTTTAAAATCAAAAGAATACTGGTGACGCTCTTTCGCCTGCTTGATCTCATTTTCCCGCCACTTATCGAGCTTAACATGGGCTTCAATTTCTTCCTTATACGACGTATTGCGAAGACGTTGACCCATTCTTTGTTCCTTCTCTTCCAAGTTCGCGTATAAATAAGCACCATCCTCGATATTTCCAGGCCTGCCCTTCCATTCAAGAAGAATTCCTGGATGCTCATCCACATAACGCATATCAAAGCCAAGCTTGATGTTTTTTTGTCTTTTCCAATACTCTTTTTGCAGATGCTCGATATCAAATGACATATTAGAATTTTTGAATATTTCAAAATCGCGAATGGCACGTCCGCCAACAGACCTCAGCAATTCAGGATTTATGCGCGATGTAATATTGGTATGCTTGCCCTCTGGAAATAAAACACCATATAATGAGTCACCATTTCTATGAAAAACTTCATTGCGGATTAATTCCTCAATCTCAGCAACAGCTAACTTCTTGTACGCATCAGGCATTTTGTCGTAATTTTCACACATATGAGAAAGCTTTTTGCTGGCTGGAAGATTATGATAATCCTTGCCTCTCAGGACCAGAATTGCTTCTGCTTGCCTTCTTTTTTCAGCTCTTTCTGACAGATAATTTGCTCCAGAAGCTATGCCAGCACCTAATCCGGCTGTGACAAGAGTTGCCAAACAGAACTTACCAAATCTGTTCATAGAGGGCATGAGGAATTTTGGATATATAAACCTTTCGTCTAATTGTCACTCTTTAGTGGTCATTACTGTAGGGTACTGTTAAAAACTCATGCACTTTTTTGCATGTTATGAAACAACATATTGCTGATTATTTCGAGGGAATCCTGCAGGTACGCAATGGAACCCAGGAACTGATGACATGGATACATAACAGGGTAAAAGCAGATAATAAAGCAAAAATCACCAAAGAGAAACGTGTCAGCAATGGCATAGACTTGTATATGACTGACCAGCACTACCTGCAGAATCTTGGCAGAAAAATCAAGGAAAAATTCACCGGCATTCTCAAAACCAGCAAACGGCTGCATACCATGGACAAGATGACCAGCAAGCACATTTACCGAGTAACTGTTTTGTTCAAAATGCTGCCGCTCAAGCGCGGAGACATAATTACCTTTCAAGGCGAACAAGTGGAAATTCTCAGAATAGAGCATCGCGCGCAAGTCAAAATCATCAAGAGCGGACTAAAGAAAGAAATCGATCTCGACACGTTATTGCGCGCTATACAGTAGAGCGCGCTTTCTTGTATTCTTCCATAATTTTCGCCAATACCAGCCTATTGGCGCGCACTTTGTCCAGCCAAGACTTTTTCACCAGCACAACACGCTTCAGCTGCTCACATTCCGGCGCCTGCACGCAAGCGAACGGAAGCAATGAGCGCGCATTGCTTCCTGGCAGTTTACTGCACACAACAAGCTGCACACCCCTCTCAAGCAACCATTCAACAGCGTTCTCGCTCATCTGATTAGGATCGTGAACAAACAACACACTGCCCTCATTGACAAACTCCTTGTTCTGCATAACTTCATCCCAGCCAAGATGGCGCAAGCGCGGCAAGGCAATTGTATCCTCCTTGAGCAGCGCGCTCTCGAGATGTTCGAGCTGAGATTTCATCCACTCCTGGGTTTGCAATGCGTTCTCCAAACGGTCGGATAATGACTTAATCTGGCGCTCCTTGATTTCAGCAACCTGCGCAGGCGATTTCGGTTTCACAAGACCGGCAGTACGCTCCTTCAACGCAGACAGTTTCTGCTCTGCAGACTGCAGCTGTTTATCAATCTCGCGCACTTTCTGCAACAGTACTGCATTGTCTTTTCTCGTACGCGAAAGCGCGCCATACAATTGCACAATATCCTTGTCAGGCTTTTGCACTTCTATCTTCTCTTCCCTGATTTCAATTTTCGGTGTGAGCAATGTGATTGCTGCACGGATGGAAATCTCTTCCTTCAGGACAAGCTCAAACACGTCCTCAAACATGCTCAACTGCTTCTCCCTCTCGAGAAATGAATGGATTTTTGTCAGCAAAGGATTGACTTTTCTCAACGCAACGTGCGCACTTGCCAATGCATCCATTTCATGCGCATTTTTGAACTCATGCTTTGAAACCATCTGCCGCTTTTCCTCAACACGCAAATCCTGCCAAGGACCAATCACTTTAGCGCCAAGTTTAGTCGCAATTTCTTCAACAAAAGAAGGAATCTTTGCCTTATCGCTGCCAATAAGAATGACCTTTCCAACTCGCACAAGCTTTGCAACAAGAGAATCCAAATCAAGCTCTTTTTGGGAATCAGCAGCAACAACTTTTCCCTGCAAATCAAGAACTGCCCAACCAACAGTTGTGCCCGGGTCAATTCCAGCTATTAATTTCATGTTTTGAATATAAGATTACCTCTCCCCTTTTTGACCTTCTTAACCAATCCCTTTGCTTCCAAATCATCAATCATCAGCGATATTTTAGCTTCGGAGTACGGGAAGCTCTTTCTGATGTCTTTTTGCGTAGTACGGCCGCCCTCATGTTCTATGAATTCCATGATTTTCTGAAGTTCCTCATGAACAACCACTTCCTTCACTTCCCTGATAACTTCCTTTTCCACAATCCTCTGCGGCTTGCGGGAAATCTTGTAAATAAGGTAGCCAAGCGCAACAAACACAACAACCCATAAAAGCCATTGCGTTGCTGGCTTATCTTCAACAATGTCCTCCACTATTGGAATTTCCACTTCTTCCATGAGAGCTTCCTCACTTTCCAGCGATGGAAGAAGAATAAGATCAAGCACATAATCCCCTTCAGAAGCCGCAGTAATGTTCTCGATGATTTCAGAATCTGACTTTGCATGACGACCCTTCAATGCATATGTGCCAGGCTGGACACTAAATGTATAGCTGCCGTTCTTGGTGACCATCTGCTGTCTGGGAGAACTATTAATCTCAACTACAGCAGTCGTGAGCTTGTTCAGCCCAAAATCATATACAGTTCCATGAATTGTGACTCCCAGAACTGAAGGCAGTACGAGGAGTAGCACAACCACCCAAATCCATCTCATATGCCTACATATACGTTTATTCTATATAAAGATTGTGACAGGATAAGTGGAGGGAAAACGCTTTTTATAGGAAAAGAGGGATGAAATGACCTTGTTTAAGCAAAAGGGGAAATTATAAACTTTTGTAAAGTATTAATAGACGTAAATCGGTTAAGAAAGTGCCAATCTGGAAAGTATCTTTTTAAGTCCCTTTAGCTACAGTATGAAACATGAAAACAAATTATGACATTGAAGGCACCGAGACCTGTACGGCTTGGTGCCCAATGACAACTACTATGGAGGTAGAACCATGAAAAAAATAGCAGCGTTGCTCATCCTATTGGTGGTAGGCTTGGCACCGTTGGCGCTCGCAGAAGAGACCAACGAATCAAGCGACACAGACAGCGATGACGATGAAAAAAGTGGCAGCGACCGCATGCAAGAAGTCCGTGAAGGATTGAAAGGTATGCGTGAAGAAGCCAAAGGCGCACAAGAAATGCGCAAGGAAGCCAGAGCACAGTTCGCATCGCGAAAGGAAGAATTACGAGCACTTCGCGGCGAGCTTGACAAGTGCCGTGGCAGACAATCAGATGAATGCAAGACGAAGCGCAAGGAAGCACGCTTGGAAGCAAAAGAAATCTTGAAGCAGGCAGTAGATAATATGCTTGGCATGCTGAAAGAAGCGCGCAACCGAGTAGCAGCTTCAGACCTTGCACAAGAGCAGAAAACACAACTGCTCGCAGAACTCGACGCCCAGATTGCTGAGGCAAGCATCGCAGCCAGTTCAACTGATGCGGTAACAGAGGAATCAAAGGCAGAAGATGTCAAGAAAGCAGCAAAGGAAGTACGTGAAGCAGCCAGAGAAGCACGACAGTCGTTGAGAAAAGCAGCGCACGAGCTCGTCGCAAAGAAGCTTGGCCATGCACTTCAGAGAGCTGACCGCCTTGAAAACCGCCTTGAGAAAGTCCTCGCACGCCTTGAGAAGAAGGGTGTTGACGTCAGCGGTGTAGACACTTCAGCGTTCGATGCCAAAGTTGATGAAGCACGTGCATTGTACCAAGAAGCACTTGGATTATTTGGACAAGCACGGGCTGCTGATGCAGGCACCAAGGACGAGCTGATGAAGCAGGCAACTGACAAGCTCAGAGCAAGCCACAAAACACTCAAGGAAGCACATGCAATGTTGCGAGGAATCGTACAGGGCATCAAGAGTGTGAAAGGCGGTCAAGAAGAGCTTGAACAGCCAGAAGCTGAACAACCAGAGCAAGAGCAGCCAGAGTCAGAAGAAAATGAAACTGACGAGAGTGAAGATGAGTCAGAAGAGAACGAAACTGACGAGAGTGAAGATGAGTCAGAAGAGAACGAAACTGACGAGGCTGACGACGATGAAGACGCTACAAACGCGTCTGCACCGCAATAAACCTTAAATAGGAGACAAAGGTGATTGCTATGCAGATGAAAAATGCGTTGATTGCGTTGAGCCTGGCACTGTTACTGCTTGTTAGCTGCGCGCCAAAAGCAAAGGAAACACCACAACAGGTTGTTCCTGTGCAGGAACCGCCAAAAGCGGTCGGCGTAGCGACAGAACAAGTAGTAACAGACATCGGCAGTTCAGTATCAGAGGTTGACACGCTTGAAGCAGAGCTTGACACAAGCTCTCTTGACGAGCTGGACGCAGACCTCGCAGAACTGGACAAGCTGGACTTCGGCTAAACCCGTTATTTTTTCTTTTTTTTCTTAATCTTTTTATACTGACTTCTGTTACAAAATTTTATGATACTGCTTGACGGCAGCAAAGGAGAAGGCGGAGGGCAAATAGTCAGAACAGCGCTCGCGCTCAGCAGCCTTACTGGAGAGCCGTTCCGCGTCACCAATATCCGGTCTGGAAGAAAAGACGCCGGGCTAAAGGCGCAGCATGTCCAATGCGTCAAAGCGCTGCAACAACTCTGCAACGCAAAAGCAGACGGCGCAGAGATTGGCAGCAGAGAGCTATTATATGTGCCTGGCAAGATAACTGCAAAAAACCTAACCATTGACATAGGAACAGCAGGCAGCGTCACTCTTCTTCTGCAAGCAGTACTGCTTCCCTGCATGTTCGCACAGAAAACGCACACTTTAACCCTAATTGGAGGCACGGACACGGCATGGAGCATGCCCATTGATTATTTTTCACATGTGCTCCTGCCACAATACCGGCGCGTCTGCGGATTAGAGGTCAAACTTCTAAAGCGCGGCTATTACCCAAAAGGCGGCGGCAAAGTAGAACTCAAAATTAAGCCGGAAATAAAAAGGAATGAATTTGATACCTTTGAAGCATTTCAGGCAACCCTCCAGCACAAAGCGCTCTCGCTTACTGGGCAGGGCAAACTCATCAGCATAAAAGGAGTATCACATGCCAGCCAAAGCCTTGCATCAGCACAGGTAGCAGAACGGCAGGCAAATGCGGCAAAACAAGAGCTCATTACTCTGAACGTTCCCATTGACATCCGCACAGAATACGCTGACACACTCTCACAAGGCTCTGGCATCACCCTGTGGGCAATCTTCTCAAAAAGCACAGAAGACATTGATGCTGAAAATCCCATCAGACTGGGCGCAGACGCGCTCGGAGAACCCGGCAAGCCAGCAGAAAAAGTAGGACAGGAAGCTGCGAGTAAATTACTGGAAGAAATCAAGAGCGGAGCGCCAGTTGACAGCCACCTGGCAGACAACCTCATTCCACTCATTGCATTATGCAAACCAAGCACGATAAACGCATCACGGATTACCACGCATGCCAGAACGAACATGGATGTAGTTGAAACATTCCTTGGAAAAATATTCACTCTTAAGAACAATTCAATTTCTACGTAGCGCAGAACTTCAGATTAATAGAAATCAGTAAAGTTCTGCGGACTCAGTAAACACTGTTTACTAAGTAAGCGTCGCCAGCTTGATGCTTGCTTTCAAATCACGAACATCATACATAAGCAAGCGCTTCTGGCTGGCATCTCCGATCTTATCAATCAAATATTCCGCTTCTGAAACCAATCTTACAGCATCATCCAGCTGTCCGCGCATGACCTTCTCGCGGGCATCATCAATCATGGCATGGATTTCAGGATTCATAATTTCCCTGCCCGGCTTGCCCTGCTCCACACGCTCAACTTCCTCGCGCAAATATTCCTTGAACGCCTTCTCCTTTCTCTGCTCCAGCGCCTCAACCTCATGCTCACGCTCCATCAATTTCCTGACTCCAAGTTCAACCCCTTTTTCCCGCACAGCAATCTCCTTCTCACGCTCTTTCAACACTCGGCTAGCAGCAGGACGTGTTCCTGTTTCCATCACATGCGCGCGCAAGCGGTCCATTGACTTGCGCAGCTCCTCATATTTGTGCTCCAGCTGCGGCAACATCTTCTTCAACTCCCGCGCACGATAAATCTGATCCTTATCCTGTTCAATCTTCATTCTTTCAGTCTCAATGTACTCCATGCCTTTCTTCACAACGCGCTCGCCATCGACAATCCGCTTCTCCTTGCCATTCAACGCCTTTTGCTCGCGCTCAAATGCCGCTTTTCCCCGCTCCAACTCGGCAACGCGCTTCAACAACGATTTCTCCTCTTCCTCAAGCTTCTTCCGGTCATTCTCAAACATGGCAATGGCTTCAACCATCTCATCTTCCTTGTCCTTCAGCAACGTAACGTCAGACTCAACAAGCGTGCGCACATCTGCTTTCTCGCTTTGCAGCGCTTCCTTCTCCTCCTTCAGCTGCCCACGCCGCTTGTCCCATTCCTGCTGGAACAACAACAATTCAGCCTTCCGTGCCTTGACGTCATCCTCAAACACCTTCTTGTCAGCGGCAAGAGTGCGTGTCGCTTCCTTCAACAACTTATCATGCTCAATCCAGACCGCTTCCCTGCGCGCCATTTCCTTATCCTTTGCCTGCAGCGCCTTGAGACTCTGCTCAATATCATGCTGGGCAGCCTTCAGCTCGTGCTCTGCCTTCCGTAACCCGAGTTCACGCTCGTGCAGCTCCTTGATTGTGCCGCTGTTCTGGGAAATAGTCTGTTTCAAATCGGCAAGCACATGCTTCTTGTCCTCAACCAGCGCAGCAAGGTCACGTTTGCTTTTCTCAACAGAATCGGCATTTTCCTGCAGCTTTTCAAGCTCGCCTTTCTTCTGCTCCATTTTGACGACAACATCCGCAACACGCCTTTCACGCTCGGCAACCATAGCAGTCCGCTTTTGCAATTCATCTTTTGTTCCAATGACATCCTTGACAGCAGTCTCCATATCAGCCAGCTCGCGCTTTGCCTTGAGCATGACCTTCTGGCGGTCAGACACTTCATCATCAAGCTGCTTTTTCATTAATTCGAACTCTGCAACATTCTTCCGCAACGCGTTTAAACGCTGCGCATACTTCTCAATATCCGCCTGTTGATCAGCAATAACCTTGGCACCCTGAGCAGCCAGCTTCTCTTTCTTTGCGACTTCGCTATTCAGGCGCTGCTCTTCGGCCATGACATTCTTTGCCTGCGCTTCCAGGCGCTGGATGTCAGAGCGCTTCTGCAGCAAGCCCGCAATTTCATTGCTCAGTTTAACGACAGTCTTCTGACGCTCTTCCAAGGCAGATTTTTTCTCATCAAAAGCGTGCTCCATGCCGGCAATAGCTGCCCTGAGCGATTCTTCCTCGCGTCTGAACTTTTCAACACGCGATTCCCTGTCGCGCAGCGAGCTCTCGCGCTCAGCCATGCGTTTTTCAGTCTCACGCAATCCGGCTTCCTCCTTTTCAGCACGTGCAATACGCTTGCCCACTTCTGTTCGCAATGCCTGAAGTGCTTTTTCCTCATCCTGCGCCTTGCTTACCTGCTGTGCTGCCTGTGCAATCAGACGGGCAGACTCTTTTTTGACTTCTGACAATGCCTTTTGCTTTTCAGAAATCTGCTTTTCAAGACTGGCAGCGCCTGCCTGGAGAGCAACTTCCGCTTTCTTCAACTCCTCAATGCGCTCTTCCTCGCCATGAAGCACCTTTTCTCGCCGTGTAATGCTGTGCTCAAGTTCGCGCACCTTCGCTTCCTTAGAATCAACAAGTTTAATGCGCCGGTTGACCTCATTGCGCAATGCCTTCAGCGCATTTTCCTCACTCTTTGCCTTCTCAACCATGCGCTGGGCTTCAGAAATGGCACGGGCAGACTCGCGCTTCATGCTCTCGAGCGCCTTCTGTTTCTCAGAAATCTGACTGTCAAGCTCTTTCAAACGCTCCTTTCGAGCGTCAACCAATGGTTCCTTTCTCCCAAAAAGCAGAAATGACTTTCCACCCATGCAACACACACCCGAAACTCGATTTATAATGTTTTGTTATCTCTACAGAATGGTAGTTTTGGTGAAATCCCGAATATGGAATAGACCAATCAATCATAACATTTTTAAACCCCTCCTCTTCTGCACGAGCTATGCAAACCAGTTGTATGACGTGCAAACAATCAATCACCGGGCAAGCAGGAGTAGCTCGTTTTAAGTGCCCAAGATGCATGAAGTATGAGATAGTACGGTGTGTACATTGCAGGCAAATCGCTGCAAAGTACACCTGTCCTGAATGCCAGTTTGAGGGACCAAACTAATGGCAACGGTCATTGTTACACTGAAAATCATGCCATCAGGCCCTGACGCAAATCTTGATACTATCTATACTGAGGCAGTAACTCTCATCAATGACTTTGTCGACCAGAAACACAAGAATGGAGATATACGAAAAGAAATAGAGCCAATTGGCTTTGGCTTGAAAGCGCTCAAGATTCTCTTTATCATGGATGAGAGCATCGGCACAACAGACAAGCTGGAAGAAAAAATAAAGTCAGTAAAGGATGTCGAGTCTGTGGAAGCCATTGATGTCAGACGGGCAATAGGATGAAATCAGCGTGGATAGTCCTAGGAATCATTGCACTTGCCGCAATCGCATTCTTCTTTATTAAAACGCCAACTGCTCCGGTAGCGCCAAATTTAACAAACGTTACGAATGTTACAAACATCACAACACCTTCAGGCACAACCTTCGGAGACCTTGTTACCATCAATTTCGCACTCTACCTAGAAAACGGAACTATTGCAGATACCAATGACCCTGCACTTGCAGAACAGCACAAAGTCAGCAACTACGTCAAGGGACCATACATGTTTATTCTCGGGCAGAGCGGCAAGGTGCCTGGATTTGATGAGGCACTGATTGGCATGCAGGTAGGAGACCACCGTGAAACCATCATCGAGCCAAGCGAAAAAGAAGTCATCCTCAACATCAGCAAAGTAAAGCAACTAAAACGATTCATTACAGTAATCAGGTACCAAAAATTCCCACGCACGACCTATGAAGAATTCTTCAAAAAGCCACCAATAATCGGCGACGTTGTCCGCAATGAAAAACTTGCGTTTAGATACCAAGTCCTCAATATGACCAACGAAACAGTCCTGACAACCATGGTTCTCAGAGAAGGAGAAGAATACATTCTGCCCAACACAGAATGGAAGAGCAAAGTGGCTCGCGTTGCAAAAGATGATGCCCTCTTCTTCCAAACTCCAGAGGAGAACCAGACGACAGAGACACCTTTCGGACCGGCAGTTATTACGCTCACGCCCAGTGCAATTATCATCACCATGCAGCCGGAATTGAACAGGATATTCAACAAGAGCGTTGAGCTAAAAGAAGGATTCTCAATCCCGCAAACATTCCACATCACAGAAGTACGCGACAAGGACTTCACCATCAAGCGCTACAATGTTCTCGTAGAAAAACGCCTCAAACTGGTTGCAGACCTCATCGAGAGGGTAGAGGGCGTCAAGAAGGTCAAAACAGACAGGCCACTTATAACAGAAGTAAACAGCGGAACAGAAAATTAGTTATTCTTTCTTCTTCTGAGCGCCAGCACTTGCGCATTTCGCGCTGCAAAACAACAGCAATTTTCCCTTCACTTCGCGCTCAATGACGTTCTCTTCACGGTCACCCAACGGCTTGTCACAGAACTCGCAATGAGCGCTTTCAGACCCCTCTGCGCCTTGGGCAAAACCCTCTTCCCAAGGAGCAATCTCTCCTTCATCGACTGTGAGCTCTTCCCTACCTTCCTCTGTATAGACATCAGCTTCCTTTTCGCCCACATGAATCTTGATTTCGGCTTCCTCATGGGTCTCTGCATGCTCTTCCGGCTCAAGGAATTCCTCTGGCTCACCAGATAACTCGCTTTCCTTTTCCTTCTCGAAAATGCTTCCCTTCTTTTTTGGCATACCCTCGTGCCACACGGTAAGATATATAAATTTTGTTATAAAACAATCATGTATGCAAGTGGAATTAGAACGAAGATTGTTTCACATCGGCTTTGGCACCCTGCTCGCATTACTATTGTATTTTAACCTAATTAACAAAGCACACCTTGCCATACTGCTCGTCATCAGCTTGGCTACCTTTCTCATCTACCGGCGCTGGAAAATACCTTTAATTCACCAGGCAATGCTCATATTGGAACGCAAGGAAAACCTCAAGACCTTTCCAGGCATTGGGGCATTTTTCTATCTGCTCGGATGCACCATTGCCGCATGGATTTATCCTACTGAAATAGCAGTTGCGTCCATCCTCATACTTGCATGGGGAGATGGCGCTGGCGCGCTCATCGGCACGCATGGGAAACTTCCTTACCTCAATCCCAAGAAAATGTGGGAAGGCATACTCTTTGGAATTATCGCAGGCACAATAGCCGCGCAGTTCTTTGTTCCCCTGCTTCAGGCATTTGCAGCAGCAGCAATCTGCATGCTCATCGAAGGGCTTGACCTGAGAAAATACCGGCTGGATGACAATCTGCTGATTCCAATACTTGCAGGTATTATCATTACGATGATGCGCTAAGTCGCCTTTTCAAACTCACGCGGATTATGCATGCCACGGGCAAAACCGGAGAAAAACAGAGGATAATTGGCAACAATCTGATACTGGCTTGTGAAATAATTCATATTCAAGCCGACACCCTTGATTTCCACATGGTCAAAGTCTTTTAAGCGGCTTTCGAGCACTGCAGGAGATGCTTCATAAATGACAACAGCCGGATACCCGCGCTTGTGCAACAGTCTTCCACACGTTTCAACAGCCCTCCCGTAAAGCGCCTTTGCTGTTCTATTGCTCGAAAACTCAGAGTCACCATCAACATGCTGCGTGGTTAACTTTTGCGGACGCTCTTCAACTTCAACAATCCGGTTATGCTTGTCAGCCCGTGCCAATAATTTTTTGATGAAATAATCATTACGGGGAAGCAACCACGTGCCCTTCATACTGTACGCATCACCACCTTCCTGCGCACGTGCCAACAAAATATTCTTTCTCGGATCAGGGCTATCGTCAAATGCAACGAAATACTTGCCACTTCTGTCTTTTAGATATACCGCGGTCGTACGCAATACATGATACATGTCCGCTTTGTCCTTTCGATCCACCTCAATGCCTTCAATTGTAGCTTCACAAAGACTAAGCAATACCGTATCACGGCTGGCTGCAAACTTCACTGCACGCGGCCAGCCCATGCTTTCCTGAGAACTCTCGGTCAGAACAGGCTCACGGACAAGCTTCTTTCTATATTCGCCTCTTTTCAGTATTTCAATGAGCTCCGTTTCCATATATGATAATTCGTGAGAATGAGATTTATGCCTGCCGTATTGGAAGTACGGCAATATAGATTAGATGAGCCTGCCGAAAAAGCGCGCTATATCTTCCGCATACTCAATAGAAATCCGCAGCTTCCACTCAGGAGGAAAACATGACTTGTAGCGGGGCCAGGCATAACGCTCGTCAACAAACGCCAACACTCCCCTGTCGGTTTCAGAACGGATGCACCTTCCGGCATTCTGGATACAGCGCGTCATGGCAGGCAAAATGTAACCATACTCCCAGCCCTTGCCAAACTTCCGGTCATAGTATGCAATCAGCTCAGTTGTCTCCAAATCCGGCTTGTCCAATGGCAGCCCAACCACGATAACACCCTTTACAATTCCTGGCAAATCAATGCCTTCGCCAAACGAACCAGATGCGACTGCAAGCAGAGCAGCGCCAGACTTTGCGTATAACGAAAACTTGTCCAACAATTGCTGCTTTGACTGCTTGTCCATGCCCGGCATTTCAAAAAAGACAGTTTTCTTATACATTTGAGAGAACAAATCTGCCACTGAATCCCTGACAGCGTAGCTCGGGAAAAAGAGCATAACACAGCCTGGAATCCTGTTGGCGATATCAGAAGTAACAGAAGCAATGTCCTTGTACTGGCGCTCGCTGCGCATGGTAAACTTCGTGGTCGTCCGCGGAACAATCATCGACAAGCGATTGCTTTCAGGAAACGGGCTTGGAAATGAACGGCAAACGGCGTCCTTGATTCCAAGCACATCGGCATACATGTTTGTCGGGCTCAGGGTGCCAGACATGACAACAGCGCTGTAACAATTGTCAAACACTTCCTTTGTCAGCAAGGCAGGGTCAAGACAACGGTTGCTTAACATCACCAACATGTCTTTTTTGCTGATAATGCGCGCAAGCCCATCGTCTGCACTGTTCCATTCCTTCAAAAATGCCGCAACACTGCCGATATGCGAAGTCTTTTTCTCAGCCCTGACCATCTCGGCAGAAAGCTCAAGCTCGGCAACAATCTCGTCAAATGGCCTGAACCTGTTCAACGGTTCAAAAAAGCTTTCTCGTTTCACCAGGCGCTCTTCCTGCACATTCACACTCAGTTTGTTCAGAACTTCCTGGATTTCAACAAGGCTTGTAACTTCGATATTGTGCTTCTTCGCTTCCTGGATAGCCAATCGCATCGTCTTATTGGACAGGCGGAAGGTCAAAAGGTCCCTGACTCTCGACGGCAGATTATGGCCCTCGTCAACAATGATGATACATTGCTCGAGCTTCTTCTTTATCTTGTTCAGCAATGCCTCGCGAATGTGCGGGTGGAAAAGGTAGAAATAATCAGCCACAATTACTTTAGAATCCTCTGCGAGCATCAAGGACAGCTCGTACGGGCACACTTTTTCCTGAATGCAGCGCAGCATAACGGTCTCAGAGGGCAAGGGCGCATCTGCTTTCAAATCTGCAAGCACTTTTTTTGCGACCAAATTATTTTTCCCGCGTGCGTTCAAGTAAAATTCGCACTGATTGCCATCCACCAATGACTTGCAATACTCGGTAAAGTCGCCTGAATACATTGTCTGCACGTTCTCCTGCGCGCACATCCACTTCTTGCCAATCAGGCTGGCGACGGCAAAATGCATATTGTTGCGTTGCATGAAGTTCCTGGCAGTTTCCAGCACAATCTTGTGCTGGGTGTGGCGGGATGTCAGGAAGAAGATGGTCAAGTCGCGTTGTAATGCGAGCTCAAGTGCCGGGCAGAGCGCTGCTGCAGTCTTTCCCAGCCCGGTTGGTGCGTGCGCCAGTACATGTTTTTTCTCTTTCAATGCCTTCGCGACTGTTTCAGCCAATTCTTTCTGGCTGGGACGCACCCCCTCATGAGAAAATAACATTGTTTTTCACAGCATGAAAGACGTTTATATGCTTATCGCAAAAACTTTTAAATAGAGCCAATCCGCGTGGCAGCTTTTTCGCATTTCATCGTCGACAAACCATTGTTACGAAACATTTAAATATATATTGTAACACAATGGTTTTATTATCGATTCGGGGTGGGTTGTTTGAATAAGAACAAAGAAATTTTCAAAACGTTCTTTCGAGAAAAGCCAGCTATGATGCTGGTCGAGCTCAGAAACGCAAAAAGCGAAGTCTATGCGAGCTCCCTTGCGAAAACGATTGATTGCACATACTCGCATGTTGTCAAAATCCTCCAGGAAATGGAGCAGGAAGGGCTGGTCAACTTTGACAAGCAAGGAAGACTCAAACTCCTTGCCCTGACCAAGAAAGGAACTGATGTTGCAAGCAGGATAGATGACATCAGGGGACTTCTGTAATTACTTTTTTTAAGTTAGATATTTTTTCTGCATCTGAGCCCGTTTAGCCTGAAATGACTACTCACAAATGCCTGTTCGTCGGAAATTTATAGAAAAACTTATAAACCACCCTCTTGAAATCCATATTGTTCAAGAGACAAGGCGGCTCAGTGTCGGAAAGCGTGGCTTTCCGAGCACACTCAAGAAATTCGTTCTTGACTGCTTCCTTGTACTGGCGACAAATGCACTTCTTGAACGGAGAATCATATGGCAAAGATGCATTCACGTGGCAGGGGAACATCCGGCAGCAAAAAGCCGCTCACTCCCAGCAAACCAACCTGGATACGCTACAAACCAAAAGAAATCGAGCTGCTGGCAGGAAAACTAGCGAAAGAAGGCAAAACCACCAGCGAAATCGGAACCATCCTGAGAGACAGCTACGGCATTCCGAGCATCAAACTGCTCACTGGAAAACGATTGCAGCAAATTCTTACCGACAAGAAGCAGCTGTCAGGGCTGCCAGAAGACCTCATGGCATTGATGAAAAGATCCGTTATCATCAGAAAGCATATTGAGAACTTCAAGCAGGACATGACAGCATTGCGCGGACTTCAGTTTACTGAAAGCAAAATCAAGCGGCTTGTCAAATATTACAAGCGCATTGGAAAGCTTGCGCCAAACTGGAAATACGAGCCAGGCGCAATCAAAATCTACACAGAGTAAAACGTAAGTTTTATAAGCACGACTGTGCAGTAGTGTCAATTATGGGGAAGGCACTTTTACTCACGGTTCTCGTTTTACTTGCAGCCTGCGAGCCAGCACTGCACACAATTCCGACTTCTGAACACCAAAGCCCGGTTGAAGAAGAACTGGTGGTGGAATTACAGGATGTTTGTGAGGACGTCACGTGCCCGACTGGCCAGGTCTGTCAGGAAGGAGCTTGCGGCTGTCCAACCGGCAAAAAGCTGTGTGACGAGAAATGCATTACCAGCAGCGCATGCTGCACTGACGACGACTGCGATTCAGGCAGCTGCGAAAAAAGTGTTTGCGTAACACCTGAAGAGTGCCGCTTTAATGAGGAATGGAAAGACGGCGAGTGCGCGTGTGCCGAAGACCATATTTACTGCAGAGAGCAAGACAAGTGCATCGGCCGCAACGACTGCTGCGTTCACAGCCAGTGCGACCGCTTTCAACGATGCGTGCCGACCAATCTAAGGGCGAGCTTCTGCATCAAGATCGATGAGAAA
>Ga0247727_10007257_pt1 | contig 21245 bp, 17 predicted proteins | sample WisWelCaveWW1625_FD_202498 | JGI IMG/M metagenome (GOLD analysis project Ga0247727, IMG submission 202498) | Biofilm microbial communities from Wishing Well Cave, Virginia, United States - WW16-25 | ecosystem: Environmental > Aquatic > Deep subsurface > Groundwater > Cave microbial mat | place... | reverse complement strand
TCGACCTCGTCGCCGGCAACGTCGCCACCGCCGAGGCCACCGAGGATCTCGTCCGCCTCGGCGTCGACGGCGTGAAGGTCGGCATCGGGCCGGGCTCCATCTGCACGACGCGCGTGGTCACCGGGGCCGGCGTGCCGCAGATCACGGCCGTGGCGCAGTGCGCCAACGCCGCCCGCAAGAAGGGTGTGCCGGTGATCGCCGACGGCGGCATCAAGTACTCGGGCGACATCACCAAGGCGCTCGCCGCCGGGGCGTCGTCGGTCATGATCGGCTCGCTGTTCGCCGGCGCCGAGGAATCGCCGGGCGAGACCATCCTGTACCAGGGACGCACCTTCAAGGCCTACCGCGGCATGGGCTCGATCGGCGCCATGCGCAAGGGCAGCGCCGACCGCTATTTCCAGGAGGCGGAGGCCGGCGACGACAAGCTGGTGCCCGAAGGGATCGAGGGGATGGTGCCCTACAAGGGCAGTCTTCAAGTATTGGTGCCGCAACTGGTGGGTGGCCTGCGCGCCGGCATGGGGTATTGCGGCGCGCGCGACATCGAGACGCTGCGGCGCGAAGCCCGGTTCATCCGCGTCACCGCGGCCGGCCTCAAGGAGAGCCACGCCCACGACGTGGTCATCACCAAGGAAGCGCCGAACTACCGCGTCGAGTAGTCCCCGCCGCTCCCGGCCGGCCCGGTCCGCCGGTCTTCGACCACGAGAGCGCGCTCGTTGCCGCCGCGATCCTCGATGGTGATCGCGACACACCGGCGCGGGCGCCACGGCCCGAGCCGTTCCGCCCATTCGACGATCGCCACGCCGTCACCGCCGAGGATCTCCTCCAGGCCGAGCTCGTCGAGATCGGCCGCCTTGTCGATGCGGTACAGGTCGACGTGGTAGACCGGACAGCGGCCGCGATACGGGTTCACCAGCGTGAAGGTGGGGGAGCGCACATCGTCCGGGTCGACGCCGAGACCCGCCGCCAGGCCGCGCGCCAGCACGGTCTTGCCGGCCCCGAGGTTGCCGGACACCAGAACGACGTCACCCGGCTCGAGGGCCCCCGCCAGATCGAACCCGGCGGCGAAGGTCTCGGCCGCGCTCCTGGTGACGCGCCGCCCGGCGGGGATGGGTCGTGGACGGTTCACGCGGCCGGGCCCGGGCCTCAGAGGAGGGGCATTTCCATCAGCGCCGGCTGGGGCATCTGGTCGCGGTGCCGGCGGAACAGCCCGTTGAGCGGCCGGGACTCCTGGAAGCCCGCCCTCTCCATCAACGGACGGCAGCGGCTGTTCCCGATCAGGCGGAGGTACTTGAGGTGCCGGCGCCGGCCGACGGCGGCGATCTCCTGCAGGATCCGGAGGGCGATCCCGCGCCCCCGCCAGGCCGGGTCGACCCCGAGCGCGGCGATGTACAGGACGTCGCCGCGCGGGTTGTGCGAGGTCGACGGCAGGACCTTCTCGTAGTCCCCCGGGGCGCGCGGGAAGTCGCGGGTCCAGATGACCCCGTTGATCAGGCCGACGATGCTGCCCGGCAGCCCGTTGCGCTGCAGCTCCGCCAGCAGGAAGGCCTCGGGGAGGGCGAACAGGCGCCGCTGCATCTCGTTCAGCGTCGCCGCCATCCCGCCCCAGACGCGGCGCTCGAGCAGGGTGGCGTCCTCGAGATCGTCGGGCCGGGCGGGCCTGATGACGACGCGCGCGGGGATGACCCGGGGCGAGGGTGTCCACGCGACGGGGGCCGGCGTGCGCCCGAGCAGCGGGCGCTCCAGCGGACGCTCCAGGGGCGACGCGAGTCGGCGCGAGGTTCCGGTGGCGGGCTTCACAGGGTCACCCAGGAGGCGGCGGCGGGGGCCGCGGTGGCGCGCAGCCGGCGGAGCGCGCGCGGGAAGTCCGCGATGATGTCCCGGGCGAGCAGCGGCATCTCACCCACCCGGTCGGCGGCCAGGTCGCCGGCCAGGCCATGCAGGTAAACGCCGACGCGGGCCGCCGCGCCGGCCTCGAGGCCCTGGGCCAGCAGGCCCGCCAGGATGCCGCTCAGAACATCGCCCGACCCCCCTGTCGCCATGCCGGGGTTGCCGGTCGGGTTGACGCTCATGCGGCCGTCGGGCCGCGCCACGATGGTGCGGCGGCCCTTGAGCACCACGTGGCAACCGAGGCGGCGCGCGAGACCGCCCGCGGCCGCGGGTCGATCGGCCTGCACGGCGCGCGCCGAACGGTCCGTGAGACGCGCCATTTCCCCTGGATGCGGCGTCAGAATGAGCGGTCGTCTCCCGGGCAACCCACGCGTGTCGCCCTCGAAGGCGTTCAATCCATCGGCGTCGAGAACCAGCGGGACCCTGATCCGGCGCACCAGAGCCCGCACAAGTCTCTTCGTCTCGGGGTGCGTCGTCAACCCCGGACCGAGGGCGACCGCGCTCTTCCCCTCGGCGAGGCGCAGGAGACGGGGCAGCGCGGCCAGGGCCGGGGAGCCGTCGGCGGTCTCCTCGAGCCCTTCGGTCATCGCCTCCATGGCGCCTCCGACCAGCCGCCCCTGCAGGGAGCGCGGCACCGCCGCGGTCACCAGCCCCGCGCCGGACCGCAGGGCGGCGAGCGCGGTCATGCGCGCCGCCCCGCCCTTGCCGCGCGCGCCGGCAATCACCAGGACATGGCCGAAATCGCCCTTGTGACCGGCGCGCGGGCGATCCGGCAGAAGCGCGGCGAGGGCGGCCGGCTCGAGCCACTCGAGCACCGGGCGCGCCGCCGCGACCGCCGCGGCCGGGATGCCGATGTCGACCACGTGCACGCGGCCGCAGCGATCGGCGGCCGGCGGCAGGGCGTGCGCCCATTTCGGCCGACAGAAAGTGACGGTGTGCGCCGCCCGCAGCGCGGGCCCCTCGACCGCACCGGTGCCGCCCTGGAGCCCCGACGGGATGTCGACCGCCGCCACCTCGACCCGCGAGCGCAGGACGTCGGCGATGACCCCGGCCAGGAGACCCTCGACCGGGCGGGACAGGCCGGTTCCGAGCAGGGCGTCCACGACGAAATCGCTGCCGGCGAGCCGGCGGCGCGCCCGCCGCCAGGCCGCGGGCCCGGTCACCTCGTCGATGGCGATGCCGCGGCGCCGGGCGGCGTCGAGGTTGACGGCGGCGCTTCCTTTCACCTGGCGCCGGCGGCCGAACAGGTGAACGCGGACATCGACGCCGCGCATCGCCAGGTGACGCGCCACGACGAAGCCGTCGCCGCCGTTGTTGCCGCGGCCGCACAGGACCAGGACCCGGCGGCGGGCCAGCCCAGGGATGACCGCGAACAGGACGTCGGTCATCCGCAGCCCGGCGTTCTCCATCAGGACGAGATCGGGAATCCCGAAGTGTCCGACCGCCCGCCGGTCGACGGCCCGCATCTGTTCGGCTGTCAGGATCTCCACGCGGTGGCGACTCCAGCAGGAGGGTCACTCTACACAGGCCCGACCCGCGGATCAAGCATTTGTGGCGACCGGCCTGGAGGCGCCGCGCAGCGTCAGCACCCACGTCCGGACGCAGTTGCCGATGGTGATCACGATGAGACCCATCATGAGGGTCGTCAGCGCCGCGTTCAGGTACCCCTGGAAGCGTTCCGCCGCCCCGGCCGCCGCGCGCGCCGCCGGCAGGAAGTTGTCGGCGATCGACAGCCACCCCGCCGTGAGCGTGGTGGTCGCGACGAAGGCGAGCGGCAGCAGCGTCACCCAGGCGTAGCGGGCGCGGCCCGCCTTGATGATGACGGTCGTGCCGATCGACAGCGCCATCGCAGCGAGCAGCTGGTTGGCGATGCCGAACATCGGCCAGATGGTGCTCACCGTCCCGGTGTGGATGAAGTAGGCCCAGGCCCCCACGACCACCGCCGACGCGGCGATCGTCCCGGGCATCCAGTCGGTCCGCTCCATCGGCTTGTAGACGCGGCCGAGGAACTCCTGCACGAGGAAGCGCGCCACCCGGGTGCCCGTGTCGATCGTGGTCAGGATGAACAGCGCCTCGAACATGATCGCGAAGTGGTACCAGTAGTCCATCAGCCCCTTGAACCCCGGCACGCTCGAGAAGACGTGCGCCATGCCGACCGCGAGCGACACCGCGCCGCCGGTGCGCCCGGCCACCTGCTCGCCGACGGCCTCCGACAGCGCCGGCAGGTCGGTGACCTGCATCCCGAGCGCCGCGTAGCGGTCGGGGGGGACGTTGATGGCGAAGTAGTCCTCGGGGCGCAGCGCCAAAACGGCGATGAACGCCATGATGCCGACGAACCCCTCGCACAGCATGGCGCCGTAGCCGATCGGCCGGATGTGCGACTCGCGGGCGATCATCTTCGGCGTGGTGCCGCTGCCGATCAGGGCGTGGAACCCGGAGATCGCCCCGCAGGCGATGGTGATGAAGCAGAAGGGGAAGACGCGGCCGGGGATGATCGGCCCGCCCCCGGCGGCGAATTCGGTCACCGCCGGCATGCGGATGACCGGCGCCACCAGGAACACGCCGACCGCCAGCGCCGCGACCACGCCGATCTTCATGAACGACGACAGGTAGTCGCGCGGACAGAGCAGCATCCAGACCGGCAGGATCGAGGCGACGAAGCCGTACCCGGCGAGCAGCAGCGTCAGCGTCGTCTTGTCGAACGTGAACCAGCCGGCGAGCGCCGACCCCGGGATCGCCCGGCCGACGACGACCGCGAGGACGAGGCCGATCACCCCGATGACGGTGCCGCTGACGTAGGCCCCCGGGCGGATGCGGTACATGTACAGGCCCATGAACAGCGCCAGCGGGATGGTGGCGGCGATGGTGAACGAGCCCCATGGGGAGCGCTCGAGGGCGTTGACGACGGCGAGGCCGAGCCCGGCGAGGGCGATCACCACGATGAACAGGATCGCGACCATGGCCGTGAGACCGGCGACCGGGTTGATCTCGGTCCGGGCGATCTCGGCGAGCGACTTGCCGTCGCGCCGCACCGACGCCGAAAGGATGACGAAGTCGTGCACCGCGCCGCCGAGCACCACCCCGAGCAGGAGCCACGTGATCCCCGGCGCCCAGCCGAACTGCGCCGCCAGCACCGGCCCGATCAGCGGCCCGGCGCCGGCGATCGCCGCGAAGTGGTGTCCGAACAGCACCCACTTCGGCGTGGGATGGTAGTTCTGGCCGTCGTTGAGGCGGTGCGCCGGCGTCGGCCGGGCGTCGTCGAGCACCATCACGCGCGCCGCCAGGAAGGCGGAGTAGTAGCGGTAGCCGATCGCCAGGACACAGAGCGCCGGCACCAGGATCCAGAGGGCGCTCACTGCAGGCGTCCGGGATGGGAGCGGGGCGCGCGCGCCGCGCGGTCGTGCGCGCCCCGCGTCCCCGTCACGCCAGCCCGCCGGCGCGCCGGAAGTAGTCGGCGAACGCCGCCATGCCGCCGCGCGCCTGGCCCCAGTCGTAGTTCTCGTTCGGGGCGTGGTAGCCGTGCTCCGGCAGCGACAGGCCGAGGAAGTAGACCGGCGCCTTGAGCACCCGTTCCATCGACAGGACCGCGCCGATCGATCCGCCCTCGCGCACGAAGGAGGGCTCGCGCCCGAACGCGAACTTCATCGCGGCGCGGATGGCGTCGGCGTGCGGTCCCTCGGTGCGCCCGCGGTAGGCCGGCAGCCCATGCTCGACCTCGATTCTGACGTCCGGGTTGCGCTTCTTCACGAAGTCGCGCACGAGACGGATGATCTTCTTCTCGTTCATCGCCGGGACCAGCCGGCAGGAGACGATGGCGGTGGCGCGCGGCGGGACGATCGTCTTGATCCCCGGCCCCTGGTAGCCGCCGGCGATCCCGTGCACCTCGAAAGTCGGCAGGCACCAGACCCGCTTCATGATCTCGAGCGCGTCGTTGGTCCTCAGGGACTTGAACAGGTGGTCCTTCCTGAAGCCGGCGACCGTGAAGCCGCAGCGCTTCATGTCCTCGAGCTCCTTTTTCGTCGGCGGCACGACGTCGGCGTAGAAGCCCGGGATGCGGACCCTGCCGGTGCGGCCGTCCACGCAGTCGGCGATGAGCTGGCAGATCTCGGTCACCGGGTTGCGCGCCGCGCCGCCGGTGACGCCCGAGTGCTGGTCGGTGGCGCCGAACTCGAGCGTGAAGCGGAAGCCCTGCAGGCCGCGGAGCCCTGCGGGGCAGGCCGGCCGGGCGCGCGACACCCAGACGGTGTCGGAGACGATCACCGAGTCGGTCGCAAACCGTTCGCGCCCGGCGCGGATCGTGGTCTCGAAATGCGGGCTGCCGATCTCCTCCTCCATCTCCCAGAGAAGCTGGAGGTTGATGCGGGCGCCGTGCTCCAGGGCGAAGCGCGCCCCCCACAGGGCCGAGAGGGCCGGCCCCTTGTCGTCGGTCGAGCCGCGGCCGTAGTAGCGATCCTCCTTCATCGTGAAGGCGAACGGCTCGGTCACCCACCCGTCGCCGGTCTCGGCCGGCTGGACGTCGAGGTGGTTGTAGAGCGTCACCGTCGGCCACGACGGATCGCGCCGGAACAGGCCGTGCACCAGCGGGTGGCCGCCGGTCGCCAGGACCGCGGCCTCGCCGCCGAAGCGCCGGATCAAACCGGCGGCGTACTCGGCGCCGCGCGCCACGTCGGCCTTGCGCGCCGGGTCGACGGAAACGGTCGGTATCTCGACGAGCTCCCGGAGCGCGGTCTCGAAGGCGCGCCGCTCGGCGTCGGCATACTGCGTCAGGCTGTCTCGGGAGAATTCATGGTGCGACATGCGTGGCCCTCCGGGGCGCTTCGACCCGCCGCAGGATATCCGGGCGCCGCTCGCTCGGTCAATCATCGCCCGGCCCCGAAGAGCGATCAGGCCGGGGGCGGGAAGCGGGGCGGGGTTGCCGGGGACGGGTCCGGCGGCGCTGCGCGCCGCCTCCCCTCGACCTCGCCTCACGCGCTCCCACCGCGCCGAAGTGCGGCGCGGCGGGGCCCGGCGCATGAGGTCTCAGACGCCCCGGCAACCCCGCCCCGCTTCCCGCCCCCTACCGCCTGCCGATCGAGGTCGCCGGATGATCACGCTCTCGGCACGTCTGGCTTCATCGCCAGACGAGAGCCACCGCGGGTGTGCAGGTATCGTGGGTGGTGTCGCGGGCGTCGGAGGGCGGCGCGAGGCGAGGCGGAGCGGAGGGACGCGCAGCGTCCCGGACCCGTACCCGGCCGGGCCCGCGTGCCCCCCCGCCTCCCGTCCGCCCCCGGCGTCGCGACTTCGTGACCTATAATCCGCCGCAAGGGGAGGGGCTCTCGATGCTGCGCATCCTGAGGCTGCTGACGGCGGGCGAATCGCACGGCCAGGCGCTGGTCGCGATCCTCGAGGGGATGCCGGCCGGCTTGCCGATTCTGGCCGAGGCGATCGACCGTGACCTCGTGCGCCGGCAGCACGGGTATGGCCGCGGCGGCCGCATGAAGATCGAGCAGGACCGGGCGCAAATCCTCTCGGGCATCCGCCACGGCCGCACGCTCGGCGGGCCGATCGCGATCCTCATCGCCAACCGCGACTGGGCCAACTGGGACAAGGTGATGGCGACCGGGCCTGCCGATCCGGCCGAAGCGGGCCATCGCGCCCTGACCCGGCCGCGACCCGGTCACGCCGACCTGGCCGGGGCGCTCAAGCACGGCACCCACGACGCCCGCGACGTCCTCGAGCGGGCGTCGGCGCGCGAGACCGCGGCGCGCGTGGCGGCCGGGGCGGTGGCCCGCCGCCTCCTGGAGGAGTTCGGCATCGGCGTCCGCAGTCACACCCTGTCGGTCGGCCCCGCGGCGCATCCTCCGGGTGTCGCGAAGACGTGGGACGAGATCGGCGCCGCCGAGGGCTCGGCGCTGCGCTGCGCCGACCCCGAGGTCGAGCGGCGCATGGTCGAGGAGATCGATCGTGCGAAGGCCGCGGGCGACACCATCGGCGGGGCCTTCGAGGTGGCGGCGCGCGGCGTGCCGCCGGGTCTCGGCAGCCACCGCCAGTGGGACACCCGCCTGAGCGCCCGGCTGCTGGCCGCCGTCGGCTCGATCCCCTCCATCAAGGGAGTGGCCATCGGCGCGGGCGACACGGCCCCCGCGGCGCAGGGCACGGTCTTCCACGATCCGATCGCCTGGGACGCCGCGGGGCGGCGATTCACCCGCGCGTCGAACCATGCCGGCGGGATCGAGGGTGGCATCTCCAACGGCGAGGAGATCCGGGTGCGCGCCTGGGTCAAGCCGCTGTCGACCCTGCCGCGCGCCCTTCCCAGCGTCGATCTGGTCACCAAGGAGCCGTTCGCGGCCCAGGTCGAGCGCAGCGACGTGACCGCGATCGCCGCCGCCGGTGTCGTGGGGGAGTCGATGACGGCCCTCGTGATCGCCGACGCCTTCCTCGAGAAGTTCGGCGGCGACTCGCTCCCCGAGACCGCCCGCAACCACGCCGGATTCGTCCGGCAGTTGCGCGATTTCTGAGATGCGCGCCCCCGTCGGACGGCCGGGCGGGGCCTTCGCCGCCATCTGGAAGGTGGTGACCCGGATACCGCGCGGGCGGGTCGCGACCTACGGCCAGATCGCCCGGATGGCCGGAATCCCCGGCGCCGCGCGGACAGTGGGCTGGGCGCTCGGCGCCCTCCCGGACGATCGGACCGGCGGGAGGGAGGGCGTGCCCTGGCACCGGGTCATCAACGCGACCGGCCGGGTGAGCGCGCGCGGCCGGGCGGGCGGCGAGTGCCGGCGTCAGATCGCCCGGCTCGGCCGCGAGGGGATCAGGCCGGGGGAGGACGGGGCCATCGATCTCGAGCGCTACGGCTGGGACGGTCGCGCCGCTTCGAGCCGGCCCGGGGCGCCCGCCGACCGCTCCCGCCGCCGATCGCCGGCCGCGAGGCCGAACTGCAGCTCGCACAGCCGCGCGTAGATCCCCTGGCGCGCGAACAGGTCGGCGTGCCGGCCCTCCTCGACCAGGCGGCCGTGGTGGAAGACGAAGATCCGGTCGGCCGCCAGGACGGTCGACAGCCGGTGGGCGATGACGATCGACGTGCGGCCCCGCAGCACCTGCCGGAGCGCGTCCTGGATCAGGCTCTCGGTCTCGGTGTCGATGCTCGAGGTGGCCTCGTCGAGCACCAGGACCGCCGGGTCGGCCGCGACCGCCCGGGCCAGCGACAGGAGCTGCTTCTGGCCGACCGAGAGGTTGCCGCCGCGCTCGCGCACCGGCTCGTCGTAGCCGTGCTTCAGGGCGCGGACGAACGTGTCGGCGTGCACCAGGCGGGCGGCCGCCTCGATCGCCTCGCGGTCGAGCGTGCGGTCGCCGAAGGCGATGTTGTCGGCGATCGTCCCGGTCACCAGGAAGTGGTCCTGCAGCACAACGCCGACCCGCCGGCGCAGGTCCTCGAGGGCCAGCGACCTGATGTCGGCGCCGTCCAGCCGGACCGCCCCCGAGGTCGGGTCGTAGAGCCGGATGAGGAGCTTGTTGATGGTCGTCTTGCCCGCGCCGGTGGCGCCGACCAGCGCCACCGCCCGTCCGGGCTCGACCCGGAACGAGACGTCGCGCAGGACCTCCGCGTCCGGCCGGTAGGCGAAGCGGACGTGGTCGAACTCGATGAGCCCGGCCGGCGTCACGGCGGGCGCCGGGCGCGGCCGGACGGCCGGGGTGGCGGGCGCGGCCGGGAGCGCCGGCGCGGCGACACCTGATCGGATCGCCGGCTCGCTGTCGAGAAGCGCGAAGATGCGCTCGAGCGAGGCCATCGCGGCCTGCAGGACCGCGTAGAAGCCCGAGAGATCGCGGATCGGGCCGAAGAAGCGCGCGGTGTATTCGAGGAACGCCACCAGCGTGCCGAGGGTCAGCAGCCCGGCAGCCACCCGCCAGCCGCCATAGCCGATGATCGCCGCGGTCGCCACGGTCCCCACCATCTCGATGACCGCCGAGAACGACGACTCGTAGACGACGGCGCGCAGCTCGGCGTCGCGGTGGGCGCGGTTGATGGCGGCGAAATCGGCCCGGTCGGCCGCCTCGCGCCGGAACAACTGCACGAGCAGCATGCCGCCGACGGCCTCCTGGAGGAAGGCGTTGATCCGGGCGATCCGCCGTCGCACGTCGCGGTACGATTCGCGGATCCGGCCGCGGAACAGGAACGAGAGGACGAACAGGACCGGCATGACGGCGAAGGTGACCAGCGCGAGGCGGGGATCCATCCACCACAGGAGGCCGACGATCGCCACCAGCTTGACGACGTCGCCGAGCAGCGACACCGCCCCCGAGGCGAAGAGATCGGCGAGCGATTCGACGTCGGTCGTGACCCTGGTCATGAGGCGCCCCACCGGGGTGGCGTCGAAGAAGGCGGCGTCCATCGACTGCATGTGACGGAAGACCTGCGCCCTGAGGGCGCGGATGACGTTCTGGCCGGTGCGCTCCATGGTGTAGATCTGCCCGTAGCGCGCCGCCTGCTCGACGGCGAAGGCGAGCAGGAAGAGCAGCGCGAGGCGGCCGATGCCCGGGGCCGTGCCGGTGACCAGGTGCTCGTCGATGAGGCGCTTGAGCAGCCACGGTTGCGCCAGTTGCGCGCCCATGACAACGAACATCAGCGAGACCGAGGCCGCCATGAGGGCGATCTCGGGAAGGACGTAGGCGAGCAGGCGGCGCACGAGGCGGGCGTCGTACACCCGGCCCGCCATCTCCTCGTCCGCGGGGGGGGCGGCGCCACGGCGGCTCACAGGGTCTCCATCTCGTGCTCGAGCTGCTGGCGGCGGTGCAGGTCGGCGAACAGGCCGCCGCGCGCCAGGAGGTCGGTGACCGTCCCCGACTCGGCCACCCGGCCGCCGTCGAGCACGACGATCTGATCGGCCGACAGGACGGTCGACACCCGGTGCGAGATCAGGAAGGTCGTCCGGCGGCGCATGAACGCGCCCAGGCCGCGCAGGATCGCGTCCTCGGTGTCAGCGTCGACGCTGCTCAGGGCGTCGTCGAGCACCAGGATGCGCGGGTCCATGAGTAGGGCGCGGGCGAGGGCGACGCGCTGGCGCTGCCCGCCCGAGAGGGTGACGCCGCGCTCGCCGACCCTGGTGTCGAGGCCGTCGGGAAAGGCCTCGAGGTCGCGGTCGAGCTGGGCGATCCGGGCGGCGGCCGCGATCGCGTCGCGAGTCGCGTCGGGCCGGCCGAGGGCGATGTTCTCGGCGATCGTGCGCGAGAACAGGAAGGTTTCCTGAGGCACCATGGCGACGCGCGCGCGTACCGCCGCGGCGGGCAGGTCGTTGAGATCGTGGCCGTCGAGGTGGAGCATGCCGCGCGGCACCCGGTGCACCGCGCCCAGGAGCTGCACCAGCGTGGACTTCCCCGACCCGACGCGCCCGACGATCCCGACCGTCGAGCCGGCGGGCGCCTCGAGGTCGACATCGCGCAGGACGGGCGGCCCGTCCGGGTAGGCGAAGGTCAGCCGGCGCAGGGCGACCCGGCCGGCGAGGTCGGGTCCCGGCCCCGGCAGCGCGTCGCCGGGGAGATCGCTCGTCTGCGCCAGGATCTCCTCGACCCGGCGGATCGCCCCGAGCCCGCGCTGGAAGACGCCCAGCACCCAGCCCATCATGATGGTCGGCCCGGTCAGGATGGCGAGATACGAGGTGAAGGCGACCAGGCCGCCGATGGTGAGGCGTCCCTCGACGACGTGCCGCCCGCCGATCCAGACCACGATGATCGTGCTGGCCGCGCCCAGGCCGCCCATGAGCGTGACGACCAGGCCGCGGCTGCGGGCGAGGGCGAGGTTGCGCACCCGGTAGACGTCGTTGAGACGGCCGAACGACTCGATCTCGGCCGACTCCCGGACGTACGCCTTCACCTGGTGGATGCCGCTGAGGTTCTCCTGCGCCCGGTTGCTGATGTCGGCGAGCGCCTCCTGCGCGGCATTGCTGCGCTGGTGGATGGCGCGGCTGGCGTGGCCGACCCCGAGCAGCAGGAAGGGGTAGGGAAGGACCGCGGCGAGGGTCAGGGCGGGGTCGATGAGCGCCATCATCGCGAGCCCTGCGGTGTACAGGATGGCGACGTTGATCACGTTGAGGACGCCGGGGCCGAAGAGCGACCGGACGAGCATCAGGTCGTTGACCGCGCGCGACATGATCTCGCCGGTGCGGCGCCGGGCGTAGAACGACGCCGGCAGGGCTTGCAGGTGAGTGAACAGCCGGTCGCGCAGGTCGGCGACGATGCGCCGCGACGCCCCGAGGACCTGGAGGCGCGACGCGGTCCGGGCCACCGCCAGCACCGCGGCCACGCCGGCGATGGCGACGGCGAGGACGGCGGCGTGGCGCGGCCCCGCCCCGTCCGGACGCAGCGCCTCGATCGCCTGCTTGAGGAGCCACGGCACGACGAGGGTCAGGCCGTTGGTGACGACCAGCAGGCCGAAGCCGAGGGTGAACTCGCGCCGGCGGGCCCGGAGGTAGCGCCAGATCAGGGGCATCGCGGTACCCTCAGCGCGCGGGGCGCGCGGCGCCGGGTGGCGGCAGGAACTCGAGGAGGGCGTTCTCGAGCTGCACCTGGCGGTGCCCCTTGCGGCGGATGGCGTCGATGGCCGCCTCGAGGGCGGCCAGGGGCTCGGTGCCGTCGCCGTCGCCGCGCAGCGCCAGGGCCATGAGGCGCGGGGCGATGTCGGCGTGGATGAGCCCGGGGGCCCGGTCGCCCGCCGCGTGCAGGAGCATCCGGTCGCGCAGCAGCCCGGCGAGCATTTCGAGGTCCTCCGCCGATCCCTCGCCCCCCCTTGATATCTCCTCGGCGCGCGCCACCGCCTGCCCATAGTCGGGCGGCCGCAGGAACGACTCGAGGCGGCGCAGCATGGCCTCGCGGCGCTCGCGGAAGGCGTCGAGGTCGAGCTCGAGCGCCGTGCCGATGCGGCCGCCGGCGAGCGCCGCGCGCAGCCGCGCCTCCGCCGGCGGCAGGCCCTTCGCTGCCTGCAGCCAGGCGGCGATCGCCTCCGGCGGAACCGCCTGGAAGGGGACCGACTGGCAGCGCGACCGGATCGTCGGCAGGAGCGAGTGGTACTCGTGCGTCAGGAGCAGCACGATGGCGTGGTCGGGTGGCTCCTCGAGGGTCTTGAGGAGGGCGTTGCCCGACTCGCCCGACAGCCGGTGCGCCTGGTCGACCAGCAGAAACGACCGGGACCCTTCGGACGGACGGCGCTGCACGAACGCGATCGCCTCGCGGACCCGGTTGATGAGCACGACCCAGACGGGATTGCGCACGACCGTCGCCTGGCGCTCCTGCACGTCGATTCCGGACACGCCGTCGGGCTGCGCCTCGCCCTTGTCGTAGTCCTCCTTCTTCTCGGGGAAGATGACGCGCACGCCCGGGTGGCGCAGCGAACGCGCCTCGATGCGCAGGCAGGCGTGGCATGCGCCGCACGGCGCGCCCGCGTCGGGCGCGGCGCACAGGAGCGCCCGCGCCAGGGCGAGGGCGGCGGTCAGCTTTCCGGCGCCGGGCGGACCGTGGAAGATGAGCGACGGATGGAAGCGCCCCGAGGCGAAGCCGCGCTCGAGCGCCTCGACCGCCCGATCCTGCCCGGCGACGCCGACGACGCGCATGACGTCAGGCGACCCCGCGGAGCGCGGCGACGACCCGCGCCTGCACCTCGGCGATGCCGCCGCGGCCGTCGACGACGGCGAAGCGGCCGGGGGCGCGCCGCGCGAGTTCGAGGTACCCCTGGCGCACGCGCTCGTGGAAGGCGAGCCCCTCCCGCTCGAAGCGGCTCTCGTCGACCGCCTTGGCGGTGTCGCGGTCGGCGGCGCGCGCCAGCGCCGTGGCCGGGTCGATGTCGATGAGGATGGTGCGATCGGGATCGAGCGCCAGGGGGCCCAGGGCGTGCAGGCCCTCGATGAGGTCGAGCGGCAGCCCGCGGCCGAACCCCTGGTAGGCGCGGGTGGCGTCGGCAAACCGATCGCACAGGACCAGCCGTCCCGCGGCGAGCGCCGGCCTGATCACCTGCTCGAGGTGCTGGGCGCGGGCGGCGGCGTACAGCAGCAGCTCGCACCACGGGCCGACGACCGTCGCCGGGTCCAGGACGAGGCTGCGAATCCGATCGCCGGCGGGGGTGCCGCCCGGCTCGCGGGTCAGCACGTGATCGACGCCGTTCTCCTCGAACGCGTTCGACAACAGCTGGATCTGGGTGGTCTTGCCGCAGCCTTCGATCCCTTCGAAGGTGATGAAACGGGGCACGCGCGGTCCTCCGGGGGCGGCGCGCATGTTAGCACGGCGACCCGGAGCGGCCGCGCTCGGCGAAGAAGGCGCGCGCCCGCTCGATGTCGCGGCGGATCTGCTCGACGAGGGCCTGCGGCGAGTCGAAACGCAGCTCCTGCCGCAGGCGCGCCAGGAAGGCGACCTCGATCGGATGGCCGTAGAGGTCGGGGGCGGCGTCGAGAAGGTGCGTCTCGACGGCGAACGCCTGGTCGCGGAAGGTGGGCCGCGATCCGATGTTGGTCACCGACGGCAGGCCCCGGCCGTCGAGGCGCGCCTCGGTGACGTAGACGCCGTCCTGCGGCAGCAGCTCGTTCGCGACGTCCAGGTTCGCGGTCGGGAAGCCGAGCGCGGCGCCGCGCCCGGCGCCGTGGGTCACGGTCCCCTCGACGGCGAACGGCCGGCCGAGCAGCTCGCGCGCCAGCTCGACCTCGCCGGCGGCGAGAGCGCGGCGGATGCGGCTGCTGCTCACCGGGCTGCCGAGGAAGCGGACCTCGTCGACCTGGGCGGCGCCGATGCCGTGACCGGCGCACAGGCTGACCAGGGTCGCGGCGTCGCCTTCGCGGCCGCGGCCGAAGTTGAAGTTCTCGCCGACGTACACCTCGCGGGCGCCGAGGCGTGACGCCAGGTGGCCGGCGACGAAATCGGCGGCGCCGACGGCGGCGAGGGCGGCGTCGAAGGGCAGCACCAGGACCGCGTCGATGCCGGCCGCGGCCAGCAGGGCGAGCTTCTGGCGGCGGGTGACGATCATCCGCGGCGCGCGCGCCGGGGCGAGGACCGTGAGGGGGTGCGGCTCGAACGTGACCACGAGGCTGGTGCCGCCGATGGCGCGCGCCCGTTCGAGGACGCGGTCGAGGATCGCGCGGTGCCCGCGGTGGACGCCGTCGAAGTTGCCGATCGTCGCCACCGGCTCGCGCAGCAACGGCCGGAGGACCTCGGGAGAGCTCTCGACGTTCATCCGAGCCGCGCCCAGAGATGGAGCCCGGCGCGCAGGGCCAGGGAGGCGTAGATCCCGGCGATCAGATCGTCGGCCATGATCCCCCAGCCTCCCGGCAGCGACTCGGCGCGGCCGGCCGGCGCCGGCTTGAGGATATCCATGATCCGGAAGAGGACGAAGGCTCCGGCGACGGAGACCCACGTGATCGGCACGCCGACCAGGGTGACCAGGAGGCCTGCGGCCTCGTCGACCACCACGGGGCCGGGGTCCTTCGCTCCCAGCCGCGGCGCGGCGACCTCGGCCGCCCAGACACCGATGCCGGCGACGGCGAGCGTCGCCAGGGCGTACCCCCAGACGGGGAGCCACAGCCCGGCTGCCATGGCGAGCGGCAGGGCGGCGAGGGTGCCGGCGGTGCCGGGGACGATCGGCGAACGCCCTACCCCGCCGAGCGTGGCGATCGCCACGGCCAGGCTCTCGATCGTCGTCGGCGCGGCGCCGCCCCGTCCGGCGAGGTCCGCGGGTCGCGCCGAGCCGTTCACGGCTGCCCGGTTCCCGCCGCGGCTCCGACCACGGGACCCACGAGGTCGTGGGCATGCGCCGTCCCGATGCGGACGCCGACGAACTCGCCGGGGTAGAGCACGCGTGGCGCGTCGGTCAGGATGACGCCGCCGTCGATCTCGGGCGCCTGCCCCTCCATCCGGCCGGCGAGCAGCAGATCGCTCTCGGGATGCGGGCCCTCGACGAGGACCTCGACCGTGCGGCCGACGAGCGCCTTGCGGCGGCGCGCGAGATGCTGCTCCTGGATCCCCATGAGGCGGGCCCGGCGTTCCTCCTTGACCTCCGCGGGCACGTCGTCGGTGAGCACGGCGGCCGGCGTGCCTTTCTCTTCCGAGTAGGTGAAGACCCCCATGTGGTCGAAGGCGGCCGCCTCGACGAATCCGCACAGGGCGCGGAACTGTGCCTCGGTCTCCCCCGGGAAGCCGACGATGAACGTCGTGCGCAGCGCGATCCCCGGGACCCGGGCGCGCAGGGTCTCCACCAGGCGGAGATGGGTGTCGCCGCTGCCGCCGCGGCGCATGACGCGCAGCATCGCAGGATCGGCGTGCTGCAGGGGGATGTCGAGGTAGCGGGCGATCCGGCGACCGCCCGCCAGGGCGTCGATGAACTCGTGCGTCACCCGGTTCGGGTAGGCGTACATGACGCGGATCCAGCGCAGGCCGTCGACCGCGTCGAGCGCCCGCAGCAGGCCCGCGGCGGTGACCCCATCCGGCAGGTCGGCGCCGTAGTCGGTGGTGTCCTGGGCGATCAGGTTGAGCTCGACGACCCCCTGCGCGGCGAGACGGCGGGCCTCCTCGACGATCGAGGCGATCGGCCGCGACCGCTGGGCGCCGCGGAAGGACGGGATGGCGCAGAACGAGCACGTGTGGTCGCACCCCTCGCTGATCTTGAGGTAGGCGCTGTATCCGGGGGTCGCCAGGATGCGCGGCGAACGCTCGTTGTAGAGATACTCGGCGGCGCCGCGGCCGGCTTCGAAGCGCGCCCCGGCCTCGAGGGCGCAGGCCTCGGCGATCCGCTCGATGTCGTTGAGACCCACCAACGCGTCGATCTCGGGGATCGACTCCCTGAGCTCGTCGTGGTGCGCCTGCACCATGCAGCCGGCGACCACCAGCCGCCGGCAGCGGCCGCTCTTCTTGAACTCGGCCATCTCGAGGATGGTGTCGACCGACTCCTTGCGCGCCGGGTCGATGAAGGTGCAGGTGTTGACGACGATGACGTCGGCGTCCTCCGGGTTTCGGGTCAGGGCATACCCCTTCCCCTCGAGGGTCCCGAGCATCACCTCGCTGTCGACGAGGTTCTTGGGACATCCGAGGCTGACCATGCCGACCTTGATCATCGTGACGACACCGGCGCCCGCGGTTCGAGCCGGGGCGCGCGTTCCTAGGGATACAGGCGGTTCAGGGTGCGCGGGTAGGGGATGGCCTCGCGCAGGTGATGGATGCCGGCGACCCAGGCGACGAAGCGCTCGATCCCCATGCCGAACCCGGCGTGCGGCACGCTGCCGTACTTCCGGACGTCGAGATACCACTGGAACGATTCAACTGGAAGACCGTGCTCCTGGATGCGCCGCATGAGCAGGTCGTGATCGTGGATGCGCTGGCTGCCGCCGATGATCTCGCCGTACCCTTCGGGGGCGAGCACGTCGACGCACAGCGCCTTGGACGGGTCTCCGGCATCCGGCTGCATGTAGAACGCCTTGATGCCGGCCGGCCAGTGGGTGACCATCACCGGTTTGTCGAACGTCTCGGTCAGGAGCGTCTCGTCGAACCCGCCGAAGTCGTTGCCGGGCGCGAACGGCGGGGCGTTCTGCTCGCGCATGCGCGCCTGGTTCTCCGGGCTTGCGAGGATTCCCGCCGCCTCGTCGTAGGTGAGGCGATGGAACGGGCGCACGACCTTCTCGAGGCGTGTCACGTCGCGCTCGAGCGTCCTGAGCTCGGCGGGGCATCTGTCGAGGACCCGGCCGACGAGCGCCGCGACGAAATCCTCGGCGAGATCGAGCAGCCCCGCCAGGTCCATGTACGCCACCTCGGGCTCGACCATCCAGAACTCGGCCAGGTGACGGCGGGTCTTCGACTTCTCCGACCGGAAGGTCGGGCCGAAACAGTAGACCTTGCCGAAGGCCATGCAGGCCGGCTCGAGATAAAGCTGCCCCGACTGGCTCAGATAGGCCTTCCTCTCGAAGTAGTCGGTTTCGAACAGGGTCGACGTCCCCTCGCAGGCGGCCGGGGTCAGGATCGGCGAATCGATGAGGACGAAATCACGTTCGTAGAAGAAGTCGCGGATCCCCTGGCATACCTCGTTGCGCACGCGGAGCAGCGCGTGCTGCTTCGACGAGCGCAGCCAGAGGTGCCGGTGATCGAGGAGGAACTCGGGCCCGTGCTCCTTGGGGCCGATCGGGTAGTCCACGGCCTGCTGGTGCACGACGATGTCCTTGATCGCCAGCTCGTAGCCGCCGGGGGCGCGATCGTCCTTCTTCACCGTGCCGGTCACCGACAGTGACGACTCCTGGGTGACCGCGCGGCAGGCCTCGAAGACGCGCGCCTCGACCTCGGGCTGGAAGGCGACCGCTTGCAGATACCCGCTGCCGTCGCGCACGACGAGGAACGACAGCTTCCCCTTGTCGCGCTTGTTGTAGAGCCATCCGTCGACGCGGACGGTCTCGCCCTCGTGGGCGCCGATGCGGCGGATGGTGGTGGTCGTGGTTGCCGGCATCAATGGCTCGCCGCGCCTTCCTTCTCCCTGGTGGCCTTGTGGGCGGCGATGATCTTGGCCTGCTGGTGCGCCGGGACCTCCTCGTAGCCGATCATCTTCATGCGGTACGAGCCGCGCCCGCCGGTGATCGACTTGAGCGTCGAGGCGTAGGCCAGCATTTCGGAGAGCGGCACCGTCGCCTTGATCACCTGGCTGCGGCCGAGCCCGGTCATGCCCTGCACGTGGCCGCGGCGCGAGTTCAGGTCGCCCATCAGGTCGCCCATGTACTGCTCGGGGGCGGTGATCTCGACGTCCATGATCGGCTCGAGCAGGGTGGCGCCGGCCTCCTCCATCGCCTTCTTGAACGCCATCGAGCCGGCGATCTTGAACGCCATGTCGGACGAATCGACGTCGTGGTACGAGCCGTCGAACAGCACGACGCGGAAATCGATCACCGGGTAGCCGGCGAGGAAACCGTGCACCCTCGCCTCCTGGATCCCCTTCTCGACCGAGGGGATGAAGTTCTTGGGGATCGAGCCGCCGAAGATGTCGTCCTTGAACTCGAACCCGGACCCGCGCACCAGCGGCTCGATCCTGATCCAGCAGTCGCCGTACTGGCCGTGGCCGCCGGTCTGCTTCTTGTGCTTGCCCTGGGCCTCGGCCTTGCGCTTGATGGTCTCGAAGTAGGGGACCTTGGGCGGGTGCAGCACCGCCTCGACGCCGAACTTCTTCTTCATCTTCGCCAGCATCACCTCGACGTGCATGTCGCTGTTCCCGGACAGGACCAGCTCGTGGGTCTGCGGGTCGCGCCGGTAGTGGATCGTCGGATCCTCCTCGACGATGCGGTGCAGCACCTGGGAGATCTTGTCCTCGTCGGCGCGCGACTTGGGCTCGAGGGCGAACGAGATCGACGGCTCGGGGAAGGTCAGCTTCGGGAAGACGATCGGGTGGGCCTTCTCGGCGAAGGTGTCGCCGGTGCCGGTCTCCTTGAGCTTGGCGATGGCGGCGATGTCGCCGGCATGCACCTCGGGCACCGGCTGCAGCTCCTTGCCCTGCATCAGGACGATCGAGCCGAAGCGCTCCTGCACGTCGCGGCTGAGGTTGTTCACCGAGGTATCCGACCTGACCACGCCGGAGTAGACCCGGAACAGGGAGATCTTGCCGGAATAGGGGTCGGCGATCGTCTTGAAGACGAAGGCGGCGTAGGGCTCGTCGGCGCGTCCGGCGCGTTCCACCGGCGCATGGTCCTTGGGGTTCTCGCCCTTGTACGGGCCGCGCTCGCCGGGGTGCGGCAGGTAGGCGATCATCGCGTCGAGCAGCGGGTGCGCCGCGATGTTGTGCGCGCCGGCGGCGCACAGCACGGGGAAAATCCGCCGCGCCCGCACGCCCGACCGCAAACCCGCGACCAGCTCGTCCTGGGTCAGCTCGCCGGCCGCGAAGAACTTCTCCATCAGGGCGTCGTCGCCCTCGGCGACGATCTCCATCAGCTTCTCGCGGGCCGCCTTGGCCTCGGCCTGCATGTCGGCGGGGAGATCGACGGTCTGGAACTTGCCGCTTTCGTCGCCCGGGTACACGAACGCCTTCATGCTGACGAGATCGACGACCCCCTTGAAGCCCTTCTCGCTGCCGATCGGGATCTGGATCGGGACCGCCTGGCGTCCGAGGGCCTCGGTGATCGACACCATGGCCCGATCGAGCGAGGCGTTCTCGCGGTCGAGGCGGCTGGCGACGATCAGGACGGGCAGGTTGAACTCCTGCGCGAATCCCCAGGCCTCCTCGGTCTGCACCTCGACCCCGGCGACTCCGTCCACCAGCAGGAGGACGCCGTCGGCGACCCGCAGGCAGGCGCGGGCGTCGGCGATGAAGGCGCCGTACCCCGGGGTGTCGATGAGGTTGAGCTTCGTCTTCTTCCACTCGGCGTGGCAGAGGGAGGACGAGATCGACACCTTGCGCGCGATCTCCTCTTCGTCGTAGTCGGTGATGGTGTTCCCCTGGTCGACCTTGCCGAGCCGGTTGACCGCCCCCGAGCAGAACAGCAGGGCGGAGGTCAGCGAGGTCTTGCCGGAGGAGCCGTGTCCGACGATGCCGACGTTGCGGATTTCGGAGAGCTCGTACACCTTCATGGACACCTCGTCGTCCGGGCGGGCCGGGCGTGCAAAAGCCGCGCAGGACGGGCGTCCTCACGGCAGTGGGGCGAACTATAGCACAGCGTTTTCGGGGGCGACAATCGCGCCCGGCGGCGGGGTGCACGACACCGTTGTGAGCCGGGGATGTCTTCGAGGGGTTGCGTGGGTGTTCTTTCGGCTATACTACCCGAAAGGAGGGTCTATGACCGACGCCCACGAGGTACCCGCCGTCGTCCGCGAGGCCGTCGCTGCGCTCACCGAGCCGCGGGCCATGCGCCGAGGCTCCGTCTCGGAACGCTTCATGAAGTGCAACAAGCCGGGCTGTCAGTGCGCCGAGCGTCCGCAGGCTCGCCATGGCCCCTACTTCAGCCTCACGCGAGGGGTGGCGGGGAGTACCCGCTCACGCCTGCTGTCCACCGAACAGGCCCAGGTGGCACGCACTCAGATCGAGGCGGGCCAGCAGTTCCGCAAGCAAGTGGAAGAGTACTGGCAGGCCTGTGAGCGCTGGGCCGACGCCGGACTCGAAGGGATCACGGCGCCTGCGGACGCCGGTAAAAAAAAGCCCTTCAGACGGCGCTCGAAGCCGAAGTCGTCGCCGAGGTCGAAGCGCTTGTAGGTATTCCGGGCGCGGCGGTCGACTTCGAAGCCATCGAGGTCGCCGCGCGCCGGGACGCGCTGCGCATCGCGGCGCGGGTGGTTGAGGCGCGCCTCAACGCGGACCGCTCCGACCACGGCACCTCGACCTTTCGGTGTCGGTGTGGGAAAGACGCTCGCTACGCGGGCCGACGCAGCAAGCGCTTCGAGACGTCGCTCGGCCC
>Ga0247727_10007256_pt1 | contig 21248 bp, 16 predicted proteins | sample WisWelCaveWW1625_FD_202498 | JGI IMG/M metagenome (GOLD analysis project Ga0247727, IMG submission 202498) | Biofilm microbial communities from Wishing Well Cave, Virginia, United States - WW16-25 | ecosystem: Environmental > Aquatic > Deep subsurface > Groundwater > Cave microbial mat | place... | reverse complement strand
CGGCGACAGTTTCGAGCGTCGGAGGTAATATTGTCCGGTGATCTGGAAATTTTGCCAATAATTATGTCCAATGTTGGGGAAGACGAAAGAGACAACAGTTTTAGGGGTTTCAAGTACCCCGCCATTTTTTTCGGTCCCCCTGGAAAGACTCCAACCGATTGAATCAGTTGGAGCCTTTGTCCCCAGGGGGGACCGAAAAAAATGGCGGAGGGGGAGGGATTCGAACCCCCGAAGAGCTTGCGCCCTTAGACGATTTCAAGTCGTCCGCTTTCGGCCAGCTCAGCCACCCCTCCAAAATCGGCGATCCGCCATGATTATACATTCGGCAAGGGAAAGCCGAGGAAAAATCAGCAGATCCCCCCGGCGTCATTGCCGGCGGCGCGTTTCCATGGGACACTATGAACGAAAGGGAGGATCGCGCCATGCCCAAGAAGATTGTCTTTCGGCGCCCCCTGTTGAGCGGTCTGGGGTCTCGGCTGTCGGATTCGCGAAAGCTGGCGGTCCTGCGCCAGAACCTTCGCCGCCAATTCCCGAAGGTGGACCGCGTGGCCATCGCCCTCTACGACCCCAAAACGGGCACCGCCAAAACTTTTCTTTCCCACGGCGACCGCCCCACGCCGTTGGTCCGCTGCGAAGCGCGCCTGAAGGAAGCGGCGTCTTTGGGGCGCGTTTTCCGAAGCCGGCGGGTCCGCGTGGTCAATGACATGGACCTTTTCGCCGGCGGTTCCGGCCTCCACACCCGGGCCCTGCGCGCCGGGTGGTTTCACTCCAGCGCCACGTTCCCGGTCGTCATCCAAAACCGCGTGGAAGGGTTCGTCTTTTTCAATTCCCGCCGGAGAAACGCCTTCGCCCCGGGCGACCTCCCCCTGCTGGAAATTTTCGCCCTTCTGGTCGCGGGAGTGGCCACGGCGGGGGTGCGGTCGGTGGGGCTGTTGCGGGCGGCCCTCAAAACGGCCAGCGGCATGGTCCACCTTCGGGACCCGGAGACCGGCAACCACCTGGAGCGCATGGCCCGCTATTCCCGGGTGATCGCCCAGGAGCTGGCCCGGACGGGACGGCATCGGTTCAGCGACGAGCGGGTCCACGACATCGAAAGTTTCGCCCCGCTCCGCGATGTGGGAAAGATCGGCATTCCCGACAGGATCCTTTTGAAGCCGGAACCCCTCACCGGCGCGGAGCGACGGCTCATGCGGACCCACACCACCAAGGGCCGGCGGATCGTGGATTCGATCCTCCGCAATTTCGGGTTGACGTCGCTGGCCCGGTCCGACGCCTTGCGGAACATCGCCGAGCGCCACACGAGGCCATGGACGGGTCCGGCTACCCGCACGGTCTCCGGGGGAAGAAAATCCCCATCGAAGCCCGCATCGTGGCCGTGGCGGACGTCTTCGACGCCCTCACGAGCGCCCGGTCCTACAAGGAGGCCTGGACGCTGGACCGCGTCTTCGCCGCCCTGGATCGTCTGAGCCGGACACAATTGGACCGGGAGTGCGTTCGGGCCCTGGTCAGGAACCGCGCCGTCGTCGAAAAGGTCCGCCGGCGATTTTTGGATGCCGTCGACCGCGCCCAGCCGCGGCCCCCGCGTTAGAGGCGCCGGAAATCCGTGACCGGGGGGGGCGCCGGGTTCCGCCGTCGAAAATTTCCATTTTCTTCGTTCGGGGAAGGCGTTTGAGGCGGGCTTCCTCGACCAGGGCTTGCGAGCGGGAAAATCCGCTTTTCTCGTAAACCAGGGCGACGGGCAGATGAGACCGTGTGTAGGCGGACCCTTTGCCAGCCCTGTGTTTTTGAAGCCGATGGGCGACATCCTTGGCGACGCCGGTGTACAAAGTGTCGTCCCCGCAACGGAGCATGTAAACGCTCCAGCTTTTTTCCCCGGCCAGGGACATCCCCCTCATCATCCTCAAATAGCGAGGGTGCACGCGCCCGGCCCTGCATTTTCCGCGGCGTTGCTCACTGTCCCTCGGGGGGTTGTTCATCGATCAAAAGTCCGTCCAACCCTTGAATCCCTCCATCGATGGAGAAGGTGTTGAGGTATTCGGCCGGGATGACGGCCGGGCCCGGCGTTCCGTGCCTGTCGCCGAAGGGCACGGTCAGTTTTTGGCCCGGAGCCAAATGCGACGTGTAGCCGTTGGCCTGGACCTGGATCGCCCCGGTGAAACAGGCGTAGGCGCTGTTTTTGGCGGCGTCGCTCAAGCCCCAAAACAAGGTGCCGCGCACGGCGGCCCTCTTGGAGGCGGCGGGGCGGACGCTGACGTCGCCTTGAAGGGCCTTGACCGTTGCGCCGGCGGCCCAGGACGGGCCACCGGCCAGGACGAACGCAAAAAAGAGAGCTGATTTTTTCATAAGGAGAAGTCCTTTCTTATTCCGGCAATGGTTTGCCGAGAGGCGGCGAACCGATTATACCAAACCCCCTCCGCCCCTTCGGGGAACTTTCCCGGAAAGGGAATGTTGTGAAAGGGGAAGAAAGGAGGACTCTTGTCGATAATCAAGGCCCCCGCCGCGCCCGTGCTCTTCTTGGGACACGGTTCGCCCATGAACGCCCTGGGGGGGACGCCCTGGTCCCAGGCCTGGCGTGGATTGGGCGAGGCCCTGGAGAAACCCCGGGCCGTGCTGGTGATTTCCGCGCATTGGTTGACGCGGGGGACTTTCCTCACCGCTCAAGCAAGGCCGCGGACGATCCATGATTTCGGCGGGTTTCCCGGGGCGCTGTACCGCATGGACTATCCGGCCCTCGGCGATCCGGATTTGGCGGAACGCGTCCGCACCCTCCTGGATCTCCCCTCTTCATCGTTAACCCGGATAATTCAGTTGCACGCGAGGACCGAGACGGAAAAGATGGCCCTTTGTATGAAACAAAAAAGTGAGGACGTAGCGGGGACTACGTTCGAACTTTTTTGTGAAGGGAAAAGGGCCCTATTTTACGTCGAATCCCGTGGGCAACTGAATTATTCGGGCAAGGACTTAGAGCTCGCGGGCCTTTTGAAATGGCCGCCGGAGATGGTAAGATTTTCCACGCGCCGTGCCTCTTTTCCTTGTCGCCTCCCCCATCGGTAACCTGCAGGACTTGACGGAACGGGCCCGGGAGACCCTGCGGTCCGCTGATCTCGTCTTGGCCGAGGACACCCGCCAGACGCGAAAACTGCTGAACCATTGCGGGCTGGACAAGCCCCTGCGCCGCTACGACGAGCACGTCCATCGCCGGGAGGCGCCGGACCTGCTGGAGCGCTTGGCCCGGGGGGAAAAGATCGCGCTCGTGACCGACGCCGGCACTCCCGGCCTTTCCGACCCCGGCGCGCGGCTCGTCGCCGAAGCGGCGGTCCGCGGCCTGCCCGTGGTTCCGATCCCCGGCCCCTCGGCGCTTTTGGCGGCCCTGTCGGCCTCGGGCCTGCCCTGGGACCAATTCACCTTCCTGGGGTTTCCGCCGCGGCGGCTCGGGCGCCTGCGCCGGTCGCTGGAAATCGGGCGGGAACGGACCATCGTTTTTTACGAGTCGCCCCACCGGGTGGTCAAAACCCTGGAGGCGGCGCGGGAGGTCCTGGGCGACGTCCCCTGCGTCGTGGCCCGGGAACTCACCAAGGTGCATGAAGAATTCTTGCGGGGCCGATTGTCCGAGGTGGCGGCGGCGCTGAACGCGCGAACCAAAGTCCGAGGGGAAATCACCGTGGTGATCGCCCCCGCGCCGGACAAGCGGAACGAGGAGGAACCATGATTCGGCCACTCACAGGACTCACGCCGACAGCGGCCTTGCCGCCGATTCGCATCGCCGTGGTGGGCGCGCGGGGGTACACGGGCGGGGAATTGCTGCGCATCCTCCTGAGCCACCCTGGCGCGAACATCGTACACGTCACTTCCGAATCCAACGCCGGCCGGTCGCTGGGCGAGGTCCACCCTTTTCTCCGGGGGCGGTTGAATTTGGTCCTTGAAAAATTCAACGCCCGGGCCCTCGCGGCGGACTCGGACGTGGCTTTTTTCGCCCTGCCTCACGGCGTCGGGTCCAAGAGCATCGCCGAATACGTCAAGAGCGGGAAGAAAGCCATTGATCTTTCAGCGGATTTCCGGATTCGCGATTTGCGGACCTACGAGACCACCTACAAAAGCCGGCACGCCTCCCCCGGGCTTTTGAAGAAAGCCGTTTACGGGTTGCCGGAACTCTTTCGGGAAAAAATTTCCCGGGCGACCGTGGTGGCCAATCCCGGCTGTTACGCCACGACGACCATCCTGGCCCTGGCCCCGCCGCTCAAAAGAAACCTGCTCAAACCCGGTTCCGTGGTGGTGAGCGCCGCCTCCGGCGTCTCGGGCGCGGGGAAAAAACTCGACCCCATGTATTTGTACTGCGAAGCCACGGAAAATTTTCAGGCCTATTCCCCGGTCAAGCACCGCCACGTGCCCGAAATCGAGCAGGCCCTGGGCGACCACGCGGGGCGTGAAGTCTCCCTCACGTTCGTGCCGCATCTGGCGCCCATGGCGCGGGGCATCCACGTCACGGCCACCGGGGACCTTCGACGAAGAACAACGGCCGCCGCGCTCCGGCGGGTCTACCAAGAGGCCTACGGGAGCGAACGGTTCGTCCGTCTGTTGCCCGAGGGCCGGTGGCCGCAAACCAAGGACGTGGCCGGGACCAACTGCGTGGACATCAACGTTACGGTGGACGAACGGCATGGGCGCGCGGTGGTGTTGGCCGCGTTGGACAATCTTTTCAAAGGCGCGGCCGGCCAGGCCGTGCAGAACATGAACCTGCTCTTCGGCCTTCACGAGGCCGAGGGCTTAAAATAGGGGCCCGCCCACGCGGGCCTATTTCGGAGGGAATCCATGGGTTTGTTGAGTTTCTTGAAGGGATTGTTCGGGGGGGCGACGAACGGCGCCGACAAGCGGCTGGTGTGCGCCGAATGCGGTTCCACCTTCGCTTTTGAGGCCGGGGAACGGGCCTTTTTCGCCGAGCGCGGGTTGAGCGAGCCCAAACGGTGCCCGGACTGCCGGAAGAAGAACCGCAGCCGGAAGCGCTTCTCCCGGGGCCGCGGGCGTTGAAAAAAATTCCCCTTGCGAACGCCGATTTGCCGAGAGGGTTCTCGCTCCACGGCGTGCGCGCGGGGATATCCCGGGTCCCCGGGAAAAAAGACATCGCGCTTTTTCTTTCGGACCGCCCGGCCGCGGCGGCGGGAGTGTTCACGACCAACCTCGTCCAGGCCGCCCCCGTTCTCTATTGCCGAAAAAAGCTGGCGGCCTCTTCCGTCGCGCGGGCGGTGGTCATCAACTCCGGGTGCGCCAACGCCTGCACCGGCCGCCGGGGGGCCGCGGACGCCGCCTGGACCGCGGCGACGCTCGCCGCGGGCTTGGGCCTAAAACCCAAGGACATTCTGGCGGCCTCCACCGGTGTCATCGGCCGGCACTTGCCTCGGCCCGCCCTGGCGCGGGGGCTTCGGGAATTGGTTCGTCGCGTACGGGAGGGCGAGCCCCCCTCCGCCGAAAGCGCAACGCGGGCGATCATGACCACCGACACCCGGCCCAAAGCGGCCCGGGCAACCTTTGCCGCCGGCGGGACGATCTTTACGGTGTGGGGTTGCGCCAAGGGCGCGGGCATGATCCACCCCAACATGGCGACGATGCTTTCCGTGGTCCTCACCGACGCGGGATTGCCCTCGCCCGAATTGAAAAAAGCCCTGGCCGCGACGGCCAAGGCCACCTTCAACCGCGTGAGCGTCGATGGGGACACGTCCACCAACGACAGCCTTTTTTTGCTGGCGAACGGCGCCGCCGGGGCCCTTCGGCCCCGGGATCAAAAATCTTCAGGGGCCTTCCGCTCCGCTTTGGAGGAGGTTTGCCTCTCCCTGGCCTCCCAGATCGTCGCGGACGGCGAAGGGGCGACGCGGGTGGCCTGGATTTTTGTGGAGGGGGCGCGCACCGAGGCCGCCGCCCGCAAACTGGCCGAGACCGTGGCCACCTCCGCGCTGTTCAAAACCGCCCTCCATGGCGCCGACCCCAATTGGGGCCGGATCCTGGCCGCCCTGGGCCGCGCCGGCGTTCCCTTCGATCCGGACCGTGTGGATGTCCGGATCGGCGACATCCTCGTCTGCCGGGGCGGGGTCCGGGCCGATCATTCGGAGAAAGCCGTCCACAAGAAGCTCAAACAAGACCGGGTCACCATCGCCATTGACCTGCGCCAGGGCAAAGCCTGGAGCCATTACGTGACCTGCGACTATTCGAAGGACTATATTTCCATCAACGCCGATTACACGACGTAAAAAGGTCCCGGGCGGGCGGCTCGCGGGCTTTTCGCTCGTTTGGACAAAATGAAGACAAGGATTTTCATTTTCAAAAAGCACCGGCCGGACCGAAAGGCCCTGGACGAAACCGTCAGGGTCCTTCGCGAGGGCGGCGTCGCCGTTTTTCCGACCGACACGGTCTACGGGATCGGGGCAAGCGTGTTTCGTCCGCAGGCGATCCGGCGGATCTACAAACTCAAGGGCCGGTCGTATAAAAAGCCCTTTCCCGTCCTGGTGTCGGACGTGAAACAGGCCCTGGCCCTCGTCGAGCCGCCGGACGCCCGGCTGCGGCGGCTGCTCAAAAAGTACTGGCCCGGGCCGTTGACGGTGGTTTTCAACACCTCGTCCCTCGGGCGTTGGACCACCGGCGGCAGGGAAACCCTGGCCCTGCGGATCCCGGCCCATCCGGCGGCCCTGGCGCTCTTGAAAAAAATGGGCCAGCCCTTGGCCGTGACCAGCGCCAACAAGTCCGGCCAGCCCGAGGCGGTCACCGGGGCGGCGGCGCGGCGGTTGTTCGGGGGCAAGGTGGACGTCATCATCGACGGCGGCCGGCGCCCCCGCGGCGTTCCCTCCACCGTGCTGGACGTTTCGAGCACGGTGTGGACGCTGGCGCGGGAAGGCGCCGTCACCAAGGCGGAGCTGCTGCGTTACTTGAATTGATCGGAGGGTTTTCATGAATTTTCTTAAGACATCGGATCCTAAAATCGACCAGGTCCTCCGGGGGGAAACGAAGCGCCAGGAAGAGGGCCTGGAAATGATCGCGTCGGAAAACTACGTCTCCGAGGCCGTTTTAGAGGCTCAGGGGTCGGTCTTGACCAACAAGTACGCCGAGGGATATCCGGGCAAGCGCTACTACGGTGGCTGTGAAGAGGTGGACAAGGCCGAGGTCCTCGCCATCGAGCGGGCCAAAAAACTTTTCGGTGCGGAACACGTCAACGTCCAGCCCCACTCGGGTTCCCAGGCGAACATGGCGGTCTACATGGCGGCGCTTCAGCCCGGCGACACGCTGATGGGGCTGGAACTTTCCCACGGCGGTCACCTCACCCACGGCCATCCGCTCAACTTTTCCGGGAAGTATTTCAAGATCGTCTCCTACGGCGTCCACCCCCAGACCGAGCGCGTCGATTACGACCGTCTGGAGCAATTGGCCCGGGAACACAAACCGAAAATGATCGCGGCCGGGGCCTCCAATTATTCCCGCGTCTGGGAATGGGAGCGCTTAAGAGGCATTTGCGACCAAGTCGGGGCTCTCCTTTTCGCCGACATCGCCCACTACGCGGGATTGATCGCCGCCGGCCTCTACCCGTCGCCGGTCCCCGTCGCGGACTTCGTCACCACGACCACCCACAAGACCCTCCGGGGGCCCCGGGGTGGCGTGACCATGTGCAAAGCGGCCTACGCCAAGGACATCGACCGCGTGGTTTTCCCGGGCGTCCAGGGCGGGCCCCTGATGCACGTGATCGCCGCCAAGGCCGTGGCCTTCGGGGAAGCCCTGAAACCCGCCTTCAAAAAATACCAGGCCCAGGTCATCGCCAACGCCCGCGCTTTGGCCGCGGCCCTGGAGAAGAAAGGGTTCCGCATCGTCTCGGGAGGGACCGATTGCCACCTCCTGTCCGTGGACCTACGCCCCAAGTCCATCACGGGAAAGGACGCCGAAACCCTGCTGGGAAAGGCCGGCATCACCGTCAACAAAAACACGATCCCCTTCGACCCGGAAAAACCCTTCATCACCTCGGGTGTGCGCCTCGGCACCCCGGCCCTGACCACGCGCGGGATGAAGGAAAAGGAAATGGTCAAAATCGCGGACTGGATCAACGAGGTTGTCGAATTCCGAGCGGACGAAAAGCGTCTCGCGGGGATCCGAAGGCAAGTCCGGGATTTGTGCGGTAAATTTCCACTCTACGCCCACCGGCTCAAACGAAATTGATCCCGCGCGCCCCTAAAAAAATCCTGTGCGTTTTCGGCACGCGGCCGGAGGCCGTCAAGATGGCCCCGGTGGTGCTGGCCCTGCGGGAACGGCCCGTAGAGTTCCGGGTCCGCGTCGCCGTCACCGCCCAGCACCGGGCCCTGCTGGACGGCGTCCTGCCGCTTTTTGGAATCCGCCCGGACCGTGATTTAAACCTCATGCGGTCCGGTCAGAGCTTGACCGACGTTTCCGTCGGCGTTCTGGCCGGGCTGGAGCCCGTCCTTCGCGCCGAGCGGCCGGACCTGGTCCTGGTCCACGGGGACACCACCACCTCGCTTACGGCGGCCCTGGCCGCTTTCTATCAACAAATTCCCGTCGGCCACGTGGAGGCCGGCCTCCGGTCCGGGGACATGGAAAATCCCTTCCCCGAGGAGCTCAACCGCCGGCTGACCGACGGGATCGCGGCGCTTCATTTCGCCCCGACCGCCGCGGCGCGCCGGAATCTGCGGGCCGAAGGGGTTCCTCCCGGAGGGATTTTCGTGACCGGCAACACGGGGATCGATGCGCTGGTTTTGATGCGAGAGCGGATACGGAGACGGCCCCCACAACTCCCGCCGGCCGCAGCCCGCGCGATGGACCACCCGTTCATCCTTCTGACGGCGCATCGCCGGGAAAATTTTGGACGGCCCCTGGAGAATATCTTCCTTGCGATCCGGGACGCGGTCCGCGCGCGGCCGGAGATGCGGGTGGTTTGTCCGGTGCATCCCAATCCCGAAGCGGCGGCGCCCGCCCGGCGGATCCTGGGAGGGAATCCCCGTGTGGCTTTGATCAAGCCGCTGGAGTACGGCGCCCTGGTGTTTTTGATGTCCCGCGCCCGGTTTGTGGTGACGGATTCGGGTGGAATCCAGGAGGAGGCCCCCGGCCTGGGGAAGCCGGTCCTGGTTTTACGGAAGGTCACCGAGCGGCCCGAGGCGGTCCGCGCGGGTGTCGTTCGCCTGGTGGGCGCCGACCGAGCGAAGGTCGCGAAGGCAATCCTCCAACTGCTGGAAAACCGAGGGCTCTTCGATCGCATGGCGAAGGCCGTCAACCCCTACGGCGACGGAATGGCCGCGGGCCGGACCGTCGAGGCCCTCCGCTTTTATTTCGGGTTCAGCCCCCGTCGTCCGCTCCCCTTCGCCCCTTGACCGGAATGACGCCGCCCGCCGTAAAGGCCGCGCCCCGTAGTATAATGAGACCCAACGTCGAATTTCCCCTCGAGGATATCCATGGACCGCGGACGTAGTGGAACAACGTTGGCCGAGCTCATGGTCGCGCTCATCGTCATCTCCGTGGCCGCCTTGAGCCTGATGGCGGTGTTCGGCGGCGTTTCCCGGGGCATCCAGTTTTCCAAATTTCGGACCTTGGCCACGAATCTGGCCCAGGAAAAAATCCAAATCCTGAAACAGAAAAGCTATTACCGCGTCTTCGTCACGACGGCGGCGGCGTATCGGAACGACTTCTCCCCCGCAGTCCCCTACGACCTCAGCTACAATTCCCCGGAAACGTTCCCCGAAGGCGGGATTTCCTTCACCCGCCTGACCTACGTGGAATTGGCCCAGGAGGTCTCGGGGAACATCCAGCCGGTGCCGCCCACCTCCCCGGACACGAACATGAAGCTCATCACGGTGACCGTGATTTGGACCGAGGGCGCCCGGAACATGAAGCTCCAAGTCCGGAACGTCATGTCAAATCCCGACGCCCTCGTGGCCAGCAGCGTCTTGAGGGGGCAGGTGACATCGGGGGGCCCTCCCTTGGCCAACGCCCTGGTCACGGTGGCCGAGGTCACCGGCTGGCAGGACACCACGGACCTGGGCGGGGATTACACTCTCAACCTCTATGCGGGGAACTACAACCTCACCTGCTCGGCCCAGGGGCATTTTCCCCAGACGGTTCCCGTCACGGTTACCGCCGCCGGCGCTGTCACTCAAAATTTCGCCCTGACGGCCATGGCGTCCAAAACGCTGACCGGGCAGGTGTGGAAGAACGACCGCCTCGTGATCAGCCAGGTCGTGGGCGGCGTAGACAACCCGGCGGGGTTTTCCCAGGAATACGTTGAAATCCACAACCCGACCACCTGGACCTGGACGGTTTCGGGAGCTCTCGGCCTCAAGTTCCAGCGGCGGACCGTGCAGGACCCGTCGCCGTTGAACATCGCCATCAACTACGCGGGGAGTCCCGCGACCATCGCTCCCGGGGCTTTCTACCTTTACGCCAACACGGCCCCCGTCCACGTGGCCGGGGGGGACGTCGCGCCGGACGCCGTGTGGAACGCGGCGCCCGGCGGGCCCAACGAGGTCGCCTTCAACAATCCCCCGGGCCGTTTCGTCACGACGCCGGGCGCGGAAAATTACAACATCATCCCGGTGGACGGCGATTCGGGCGGCGGGCACGCGGCCGGAGGCCTTCAGTTGATCGACGCCGGCACCGGACAGGTTTTGGACCGGGTCGGCTGGAACGGCAACGGCGGTCAATCCCCGGGTCCGGACGTTTACGAAACCGCGCCGATCGCCCAGGCCATCGGTCTTGAGGAAAACGAAGTGTACCAGCGGCTCTCCTCCACGGCGGGGGTTTCGGCGGTCTGGGGTCCGGCCTATGATTCCGGAAACAGCCCTGTGGATTGGAGCGTCCAGGCGTCCATCCCCGCCGCGCCGCGGACCACGGCCGCCGCCCCCTTGGCCGTCGCTGCGGGAACGCCGGCGGTGGGAGCGGTGGCGAGCGCCAACGACGGGTTCTCCGTCCCCGTCCAGGCCCAGGCCGCGGGTTCCCCGCCGACGGCCCAGTTCAATTTGCCCAACGTGGCGACGGGGACCTGGACCGTGTTCGTCGCCTCCGGTTCCCACTATCAGGAAATCAGCGACGTCGTGGTGGGGTTGGGAGGGGGGACGCAGGGCGTCCCCGATTCCGCGACGCTCCCGCCTTGGACGGTGCCGGCACAATATTCGATTTTCCTGTCGGCGACCACGGACGAGGGGTTCGTGGCCGGAACCGTAAAAAACGTGCTGAACGCCGCCATTGCCCCTGCGATCACTGTGACCAACGGCGCCCGCTCAACGACGGCCGCCACGACGGGAAGCGGCGCCTATTTGTTGAGGACCCCGGCCGAGACCTTCACCGTTTCGGCCAATCCGGGCAACCTCAACCCCGATTACATCACCGCTTCCTCCGCGGCCGTGACCGTGGCGGCGGGGCAGGTGACCTCCAACGTGAATTTCGTCCTCTCCCAGGGCGGCCAGTTGAGCGGGTTCGTGACGCGGGACGGCGTCAACCCGCTTCCCGGGTGCGCGGTCATGGCCACCAACTCCGTCGGCTTGGTGAGCGCCCAGGAAGTGACGGGATCGGACGGACGCTTTCGCATGGTCGACATGGCCACGGGGACCTACACCGTGGAGCCCGTCCTGGGCTCCGGCGAGACGTCCACCCCGACCGGTTTGAGTCCCACGGTGACGATCGGGGCGGAGGTGGTCGCCGGAACGTTCACGGTCCAGGGCGCCAGCGGGTTCATCCGGGGGTCCGCCAGCGCCGGCGGAAAGCCGGTGGAAACCGGCGTCATGTTGGTGGCTTCCACCGCCACGATCGCGGGAGGGCCGCCGAATTTGAGCGCCGCGACCCTGTCCGGCGCCGCGTATTACACGGCGTCGACGTCCGAATCCGGAACCTACACGCTCGAGGTGCGGGGAAGCACCACGACGCTTTACAAAGTTTACGCTTACTATCCCGTGCGGGCCGGCAACGCCTGGGTGATCAACGGGTCCACCGTCACCGGAATCAATGTGACACCGGGCCAGACCACGACGGGGGTCAATTTCGCGTGGTGAGACGATGGGAACGGGTTCGCCGGGGAGGGAATCGCTGGCGGTCCGGCGGCTACACGCTCGTCGAAGTCGTCATGACCTCATCGCTCATCGGCGTGCTGGCGCTCATCGGCGCGCCCCTGTTCATCCACAGCTCGCGGTTCTACATGGTCAACAAAACCAAAGTGGAGCTTCAGCAAGGCTCCCGGGCGGTCCTGTCCCTGGTCACCAAAAACCTCCGCCAGGCGCTTTCCTCCACCATCGTCATCGATAACCTTCCCGGGCAGCCCTTTTACTCCAGAATTTCCTTCACCAAAATCGATGGCGGCGTGGCGAGTTATTCCCTGAACGGCACGCAAATCTCTGAAACCTTTAACGGCCGCGCCAGCGTGTTGTCGAAGGACGGCCGGTGCCTGAATTTTTATTTTCCCCGCTCCGACGACATGACCATCGTCTCCGTTTCCCTGACCCTGGAGCGGATTCTTTTTGAGGGCCGGAAGAAAGCGCTCCAAGTCGCTTCCGAGAAAGTGCGGGTGATGGATTGATGGACAAAAAAGGCAAAACGCCGTTGTCGGCCGCCGGCGGCCAGATCTTGATCGGGGCCGTGATCCTGGTCGTCGTCCTGGTGTTGTTGGCCCCGATCTTGGTTCGGTGGGCCCAGCGCGAATCCAAAACATCGGTGCAGGGACAGCAAAGCGTGACGGCCTTCAACCTCGCGGAGACCGCTGTCGAGCGCGCCCACTGGAAGCTGAAGAGCGCGACGTCCACCTGGCGGGCGGCCTCGCAGGGGAACGTCCTGGCGGGCTACAATTTCGACGCCACCTACACCGATGTGACCGGCGGAAGTTACCGGATCGGGCTTTCCTCCGGGCCGGGTCCGGATCAGGTGACCGTGCGGGCTGAGGCCCGCGACACCTCCACGGGCCAAAAGCGGGCCCTCCGGGCTATTTTTGAAAACACCGCCCTGGCCGGGCCGCTGTTGGCCAACGGCATCATCACCTACGCCGGCGCCTTCGAGTGCCACTGGGGGCCCATCTTCGCCCACAACAACATTGGAATCTCCGGCAACGCCGCCACGGAATACTTCCCGCGAAAATTTTCCAGCCAGGTGGTGACGGGCTCCGGCGGCCAGGAACGGGACACCAACGGCCTCAACCCGCCCAACACCGACAACGTGGAATGGTGGTCGGACTACGACGTGCCGGACCTGCCGCTGTTGGACTTCCTGACCATCCGGTCCTCCGCCCAGGCCAGCGGCACGCTGAACTTCAGGACCAACACCGGCGCCAGCGGCGCCGGAAAATGCACCGGATGGGCCGGCCACGGGACGTGCGACAGCGGCGGGGCCACGCCGGCCTCCCACACCGGGACGCCGTCGTCCTACCACTTTTTCGATTCCCACCACCACGCGCTGTCGAAGAACAACTTCCTTTGGTACTGGGACCCCGGCATCGACGTGGTTTTGTCCGGAGACATGGGCGGGGGGGGGTGTCACAGGTTGGGCATCGTGGGCGCCGTCATCGTGCGGGGGAACTTGACCATGGATTCCGGCGACTGCTATTCCTACGTCGGTCCCGTCCCGCCCAACGCCTGGAAGGAATACACCCGCCTTCACCCGGCGACCTTCGATACCGCAACGGCCGACCAGTACCCCGCAGACAACGGGTTTCAAACCAACCGGCTCACCTTCAACCACGGCTCCGAATCCTGGACGGGCGGACCCCCTTCCGCCAACACCGACGTGGGGATTCAAGGTTTTGTTTACACCGGCGGGAACCTCACCATCAATTCCGTGGCCGATGTGGCGGGGACCATCTGGGCCGTCGGCAACGTCGTGAACAACGATGTGGGGGAGCGGGTGCTCGTTTTTTACGAGGGGAACAACCCCAACATTCCGCTCCTGAACGTCGTCCTCACCCGCGAGTCATGGGACGAGGTGGCCCCCAGCACGGCCCCCTGGTTGTAGGGCGCCCGCCTCTCCAAAAGGATAAGGTTCCCGCCGACCAAAGTTCCCACCGCCCCTCCCTCCCCTGTCCGGTTGACGACGCGCGAGGGAACGCAAAAAAGGCAACAATAGTATCAAACCAGAAACTTTGGCATTGACTTCCCGAGGATCCGGCCCTAGGCTTGCAGGGACGCTCTTCCGTCATCCCCGCAGGGACGGGGAACGGGCGTCAAGTGGAGGGATCATGAAATTAGAGGGGCTCACTCGGGCAATTTTGGTTTTGGGGATCGGCTTTTTCACGACGGGATGCGGCGATAGGGAAACTGCTCCCCGCGCGGCCAGCCCGGCCGCTCCTCCGGCTCCCGTCGTCCAGTCGCCGGAGACTCCTGCGCCGGCGCCGGCGGTCAATTTTCCGCCGATGTTGCCGATGGCGGCGCCGATTCCGGCGGCTGTTGGCGAGGCCCCCGTCTCCGGGACGTCTTCCGAAGGGGAAAGCGGCCCGATCGTTCCCGGCCCTCTAGCGGTGAAACAGCGGGAGCTGGCTCGACGTGCCCGATAGCGCGTGTTCCCATGATGTTGGCGCGACGGTTTCCCCGACGACCGGCCGATTTTGGAGGGAACCGGCCCGGGAGAAAAATGGGGTATGAATAACGACAAAGGGAAAAGATCCGTTTATTCTCTCCTGGGGCCGGTCTCGCGCGCGGGGGTCACGCTCGTCGAATTGGTGGTCGCTGGGGCGTTGATCACGGTCGTGGCTCTGGCCGTCCTCGGGCCTTTTCGTTGGCTGGCCATCAGCACGCAAAGCTCCAAGTCCCGAACGCTCGCCAACAACCTGGCCCAGGAGCAGATCGAAATCATCAAAAACAAGTCCTATTATTCTCTCCTCGTCACCACGAGCACCTTTAACGACACGCGGTTTTCCCCCGCCCTCAGTTACGACGACAGCGGCTATCCCGTGGACACGCTCGTGGAAGGGGGAATCTCCTTTTCTCGGGCCACCCGGGTGGATTTCGCCTTTCAAGACGGCCCCAACATCACCGCGGTCCCCTGGACCAACGATGACACGGGGCTCAAGCAAATCACCGTCTACGTAATCTGGCGGCAAAACAACGTCTGGAGCTACTTAACCCTGCAAAACTTGATGAGCAATGTCTCCACGAGCCAATTGAACGCCCGAATCACCGGGACGGTGACGCAGTTTGGAACCGGCACGAACATCGCGGGCGCTTTGGTGAGGGCCGTTGAAAACGCGAACTACTACGGAACCACCAACGCCTCCGGCGTCTACACCTTCAGCGTGGTCTCCGGAAGCTACACCCTGACCTGCTCTTCGACCCCCTACTTTTCGCAAACCACGTCGTCCCTTTTGTCCGTCGCCTCCGGGGGCACCGGCAACCAACACTTCGCCCTGACGGCCATGGCGAGCGCGCCGGTCACCACGGACGTCTACCTTTTAAACGATATCGTCATCAGCCAGGTGGTCACCAGCACCGGCCCGGCCGGGGACCAGGAATATATCGAGCTGTACAATCCCACCTCCTCGGAGATCCCCACGGGTTCGGGCGCTTGTTGCAGCGGCAGCTACTTTGCCGATTACAAGATGGATTTTTGGTTCTACGACAAAAACGACTACCAGACCTATACGTTCCTGACCTACGTGACCACCTACATCCCCGCCGGGGGCTTTTACCTGATCGCCAACAACCCGACCGTGAACGCGGGGGGAGTCACGCGAACCGCCGACGCCTATTACGGGGTTCCCGGTGTCTCCCATAAGAACGGGTCATCGGGATATGATTTTCAAGCCCCCAGCCACATGCTCCAACCGCACCAAGAGGGGGGCCTTTACCTGCGGCGGAACCCCGGTTCCTGGTACGTGGCCGACTCGGTGGGGTGGATGGACGCCGGATTGTTGCCTGATACGGGAACCTGCGAGGGAGGAGCGGCGGGTTGCGTGAATTTGGTGGACGGAATTCATGCGGGAGAGCAATTGATCCGGTTCAGCACGCCGGGGGCCGTCGTGTCCGCCCTGGCGCCCGCCTACGATTCGGATTACAACAGCCGGGATTTCACCCTTCTTTCGCCCATGACGGTGGCCCCCAGCATCGCGGGAATCACCAAAACGGCGGTGGCCGGCTATCCCGCCTCGGGCTCGTGGGTCAACTACAACGATTCCCTGTCCCAGGGCGGCACGTGTTCCACCGTCCTGATCGGCGGTCTCTACCCGGTCTGCCGCTACACGACCTACGTTGCCACCGGGACCTGGACGGGGATCGCCTACTCCCTGGGTTCGGCGTCCTCCAACTTCTTCAAGCAATTCGACAACGTGGTGGTGGGCGCTTCGGGCGTGTCCATCCCCAACGCCGCCACCGTGCCGTCCTGGCCCGCCGCCGACCAGTCCGCCACGCTTTTAAGAGACACCACAAATTACGCCTTCATCGCGGGATACGTGTACAACGTCTTCGGCGTTCCCCTGGCCGGGAAGGCCGTTTCCGGCTCCGGCGGCGCCGCGACGACGACATCGGCCAGCGGGCGCTATTTCCTTTCGCTGGAGGCGGGGGCGGTGCAACTCACGGCCAATCCCAACAGCGCCGACCCCACCTACAGCGCTGAAACATTGAACGTTACGGGAACGGCCGGGGCGCTCCTGGATTCCCAGAATTTTAACCTCAATCAGGCGGGCGTTATCCGCGGCCATTTCAAAACCTCTTCCGGCATTCCGCTGCCCAACCGGTCGGCGGTGGCGCTTTCGGGCGTCGACACGGCCGGCCAAGGCAGTTCGGACACCTCGGGGGACTTCTACCTCCGCAACCTCTCCACCGGGACCTACGTCGTCCAGCCGGCCCTGGACCCCATGGAATCGGTGTCGCCCTCCTCGGCCACGGTGACCATCGCGACCCCGGGGACCACGGTTTTCGTGGCGAGTTTCACCGTCACCAACGGCCTCGCCCAAATCGTCGGCCGGGTCACCAGCGGGGGAACGCCGATCACGACTGGCGTGTTCATCCTGGCCAGCACCACCACGCTCTCGGGCGGCGCGACGACCCCCGCCCCGTCCATGAGCGGCTCCACCGGGTGCGCCCCCTGCTATTACGAAACCTCCTCGGACGCCACGGGCGATTACGTGCTTAGTCTCCGTAGCTCCGCGACGGCTTACAAGCTGTACGGCTGGCACACCACTTTTTCGGGGACCACGCCGACCACCACCCGGTCCTCCGCCTACACGGTTTCGGTGACCACGGGCTCGGCGACGGTCACCCAGGACATCGCGTGGTGAGAGGACGCCGTCTCCGCAAAAGGGGGTACACCATGGTCGAATTGCTCATGACCGTGTCCATCATGGCTCTCCTGGCCCTGGTCGTGGCCCCCCTCATCATTCACATGCTTCGTTTTTACCGGATCAACAGCGCCCGCACCGAGATCCAGAGGGACGCCCGCTCCGCCCTGGCCACCATCAACCGCTTCCTCCGTCAAAGCTACGCGGCCACGGTCGTCATCGACCAAGTCACGGGCCAGCCCTCCCATTCGCGGATTTCCTTCACCACCAATTCGGGCGTGGACATGAGGTTTTTCCAGCAGGACAATCAGCTCTATAAAGTGGACGACTCCACGACCTCCATCTCCAAAAATCTGCGCTTCATCGCCTTTTCCTATCCCCGGAGCGACGACCCGACGATCATCTCCGTGGCCATGACCATGGAAAAGGGCACCTACGAAAGCAAAACCAAAGCTTTGGAATTGTCCATCGAAAAAGTGAGGGTGATGAACTGATGAAAGACGTCAAAGGCCAGATCTTGGTCATCACCATGGTTCTTCTTTTGACCCTGGCGGTGTTCATCCCGTTCTTGATCCAAATGGCCCAGAGCGAGTCCCGGTGGACGGTCAAGGAGCAGAAGAACACCCAGGCCTTCCACCTGGCGGAGCTGGCGGTGGAGCGGGGCTATCAACAATTGATATTGAGCACCATCACGTGGGCGGCGGCGAGCGCGGGCACGGCCGTGTCCGGCTTTAATTTCGACGCCACCTACACCGATCCCTCCGGCGGAGAGTACCAAATCCGTTTCACGACCAGTTCCGGAAGCGGCGTCTACGTCACCGGCGTGGGCCGGGATAAGGGACGGAAGGAGATCCGGGCCGTCAAGGCGCAATTCGTCGGCAACGGCGACGCCGACAATTCGATCTACTCCGGCGGCCAGGTCAGTGTTTCCGGCAGCGGCAACGTCGAATGGGGCCCGATCATGGCGCGGAGCGACATCGACACCGGAGGAAGGAAATGGCCCCGGTTTTACAGCACGGGGGGGATAAATCCCTACGACACCAACCCGGCCCCGGGAAACTCGAACAATTTAAACTATTGGGCCTACTACACCAGCTTGCCGGCCTTTCCCTCCATCGACTTGAACTATTACAAGAACCAGGCCATCGCCCTGGGGGCGGCCCCGGCGGAGTGCGGGGGGACCTATTTCAAAGCCGGCAACATCACCTTCCAGGGATGCTCCGCGGGCGGTGCGGGGCAGGCGGGCACATGGTATTTGACCGGCAACGCCACCTTTAAAGCGGGGGCCTCTGGGAACTACATCGTTGGCGAAGTGGTCGCCCTGGGAAACCTGGAAATGAATGGAAACGGCGGGTCTTTCAAGGCCCTCACCGTTCCCATTCCGCCCGCAGCCTGGAAGGAATATGGGGAACCCACGGGTGTTGCCTGGGCCCATTACCTCACCATGGACGCCGGGGCGCCCGCTTCCTACGCCGCCGCCGTGGCCTCAAGCTATGAGGCCGCCGACACGGAGAACATCACCAACATCCTCGTCAACGGTCTCATGTATCAGGGGGCGAATTACGAGGCCACGGGTTGCGGGAACGTCGGTTTTTACGGGGTCGTCTTCTGCCAGGCCAAGCCCACGCTCGGCGCGAACATGACGGTGTGGTATAAATCCGGCGTCCTCCTTGCCGGCACCTCGTCCGTCATCCAGCGGATCGCCTGGAAAGACGTGTCCTGTTCCTGGACCACCGCCGGCAACGCCGTCTGCCCCTGAGGGGCGAAGAGGTCTCGGCGGCTTTTTTCATTCTTTAATCGGTTCATTCACCTTTGGGCAACTCGAATGTCCTGGGATCCTTTCACGGGCCTTGGGACCAATTATCAAAAAGGAGATTGTCCGATGAAAAACGATAAGAGCCTATTCCAAAAATCCGCGCTTCATCGCCTTTTCCTATCCCCGGAGCGACGACCCGACGATCATCTCCGTGGCCATGACCATGGAAAAGGGCACCTACGAAAGCAAAACCAAAGCTTTGGAATTGTCCATCGAAAAAGTGAGGGTGATGAACTGATGAAAGACGTCAAAGGCCAGATCTTGGTCATCACCATGGTTCTTCTTTTGACCCTGGCGGTGTTCATCCCGTTCTTGATCCAAATGGCCCAGAGCGAGTCCCGGTGGACGGTCAAGGAGCAGAAGAACACCCAGGCCTTCCACCTGGCGGAGCTGGCGGTGGAGCGGGGCTATCAACAATTGATATTGAGCACCATCACGTGGGCGGCGGCGAGCGCGGGCACGGCCGTGTCCGGCTTTAATTTCGACGCCACCTACACCGATCCCTCCGGCGGAGAGTACCAAATCCGTTTCACGACCAGTTCCGGAAGCGGCGTCTACGTCACCGGCGTGGGCCGGGATAAGGGACGGAAGGAGATCCGGGCCGTCAAGGCGCAATTCGTCGGCAACGGCGACGCCGACAATTCGATCTACTCCGGCGGCCAGGTCAGTGTTTCCGGCAGCGGCAACGTCGAATGGGGCCCGATCATGGCGCGGAGCGACATCGACACCGGAGGAAGGAAATGGCCCCGGTTTTACAGCACGGGGGGGATAAATCCCTACGACACCAACCCGGCCCCGGGAAACTCGAACAATTTAAACTATTGGGCCTACTACACCAGCTTGCCGGCCTTTCCCTCCATCGACTTGAACTATTACAAGAACCAGGCCATCGCCCTGGGGGCGGCCCCGGCGGAGTGCGGGGGGACCTATTTCAAAGCCGGCAACATCACCTTCCAGGGATGCTCCGCGGGCGGTGCGGGGCAGGCGGGCACATGGTATTTGACCGGCAACGCCACCTTTAAAGCGGGGGCCTCTGGGAACTACATCGTTGGCGAAGTGGTCGCCCTGGGAAACCTGGAAATGAATGGAAACGGCGGGTCTTTCAAGGCCCTCACCGTTCCCATTCCGCCCGCAGCCTGGAAGGAATATGGGGAACCCACGGGTGTTGCCTGGGCCCATTACCTCACCATGGACGCCGGGGCGCCCGCTTCCTACGCCGCCGCCGTGGCCTCAAGCTATGAGGCCGCCGACACGGAGAACATCACCAACATCCTCGTCAACGGTCTCATGTATCAGGGGGCGAATTACGAGGCCACGGGTTGCGGGAACGTCGGTTTTTACGGGGTCGTCTTCTGCCAGGCCAAGCCCACGCTCGGCGCGAACATGACGGTGTGGTATAAATCCGGCGTCCTCCTTGCCGGCACCTCGTCCGTCATCCAGCGGATCGCCTGGAAAGACGTGTCCTGTTCCTGGACCACCGCCGGCAACGCCGTCTGCCCCTGAGGGGCGAAGAGGTCTCGGCGGCTTTTTTCATTCTTTAATTTGTCCAGACACCAACTCCGCGGTTGGGCCTGGGTCGGTTTCGGTTGATCCACGGGAATGCTTTCCCGCGTCGCTTCCACCAGCCTCATGTCGTGCCGGCTGGCTCCATCCACCGCCAGGCCGATGGGCACTCCAGACCCCTCACACAGGAGGCTGCGTTTGACCCCGCTTTTGGCCCGGCCTGTCGGATTTGGGCCGATTTTTGCCCCACCTGCCCAAAGGGGCCTTGGTCATCGTTCCACCATGAATTTCTATTACAACCCCGCCGCGGCGGCCACGGTAAAAACAACCGCCAATACCCTCCGCCGGTTGACCTGGAGGGAGATACCCTGTTCCTGGGTAATTCTTTAGTGTTTCGAGTTCTCCGACGGAACTGATTTTCGGGAAGAGCCCCGTCTGTTACAAAAGATTTACTTGTACTCGGCTCCATTTCTTCCTACCGTTTCTCCATGGACGACCGGCACACACTCATGGAGGAGGACAAGGAAAAGCTCGTTGATGAAATCCTCCGCCTGCGCCGGGAAGAGGACGACAAAGAAAAACTCGTTGATGAAATCCTCCGCCTGCGCCGGGAAAACGAAACGCTTCGCCAGGAATTGGAAAAACTTAAACAAAAGACACCGGCGAAATCCGATAAACCCAAAACAACAAAAGCCGCGGCAAAAACTTTTG
>Ga0247727_10007255_pt1 | contig 21252 bp, 22 predicted proteins | sample WisWelCaveWW1625_FD_202498 | JGI IMG/M metagenome (GOLD analysis project Ga0247727, IMG submission 202498) | Biofilm microbial communities from Wishing Well Cave, Virginia, United States - WW16-25 | ecosystem: Environmental > Aquatic > Deep subsurface > Groundwater > Cave microbial mat | place... | reverse complement strand
TAATGCAGTATGGTGTTAAATTAAAGGGATGTTAGTAAGACCAATAGAAAATCTTACAGGAGTTATGTGGATGATGGCCAAGGCTCATGCCTATTGGGAGCTTCTGAAATTCAGACTCTCATTTCTGGTAGCATTCTCATGTGTTTTCGGTTTTGTATTAGCTACTCCCAATGTGAATTGGAACACACTGGTCATGCTTTTCCTTGGAGGATTGCTGTTATCCGGATCTTCCGTAACCATCAACCAGATAATCGAAAAGGATTTAGATAAGCTGATGACGCGAACGATGAACCGACCTCTTCCTACAAACAGGGTGTCGGTAATGGAAGCTACCATCTTTGCTGCTATCTGCTTTGCACTTAGTATTTCTATTCTGCTGATTTTTACAAACGTATTTACAACCATCCTCTCGATTGTATCGATGTTGTTGTATTGCTTCGTGTATACACCATTAAAGCGAGTGGGCTCCATCGCTGTATTTGTAGGTGCGATACCGGGTGCGCTTCCACCTCTATTAGGATGGGTTGCAGCCACGGGTACGATCACACACGAAGCCTGGATAATTTTCGGTATACAATTTATCTGGCAGTTCCCACACTTCTGGGCCATTGCCTGGGTAGCCGATGACGATTATAAAAAAGCTGGCTTCAAACTATTGCCATGGGGAGGACAAAAAGATTTAAACACCGCTATTCAAATCATGATCTATACATTGTTCTTGTTGCCATTGGGGTTGCTTCCTGCAAAATTTGGCGTAACGGGAATTGACTCGGCAATAGTAGCAACTATTTGTGGTGTGTTATTCCTGGCTCAAACATTCTCGCTGATGAAAACGGGAAGCAGGCAGTCGGCATTGCGAATTATGTTTGGATCATTTTTATACTTGCCTATTGTGCAGATAGCGTATTTGTTGGATAAAATCAATTAACAATTATCAATTAATCCTACTTTGTCATGTTTCAGAAATTTGACGATTTCTGTTGGGCTAAGACCTCATCCCCAACCCCTTCTACCAGAGGAGAAGGGGCTAAAAGTCCCTCTCCATTGGAGAGGGATTTTCCCAAAGGGATTCCTTTGGAAAGGGTGAGGTCAAAGGCCGAGAACAAAAAAATTAACATGACAAAGTAGAATTAACAATTAACAATTAAAATGGCAGCAGAAATAAAAATTGTTGAGGAAGCGAGGAAACCGTTGGCGATGAACCCTAAAAAGTTCGCCATGTGGCTTTTCATTATGAGTGTGCTGATGATTTTTGGGGCATTGACCAGCGCTTATATTGTCCGTCAGGCGGAAGGAAACTGGTTGATCTTTGAATTACCTCAATTGTTTTGGATTAACACCGGAGTAATTCTCATCAGTAGCATCACGATGCACTGGGCTTACCTTTCCGCAAAACGTGATAGTTTAGAATCGGTAAAAATTGCCACAATCGTTACTACTATTTTGGGAGTATTGTTTCTGGTAGGTCAGTTCCTGGCGTGGGGTGATTTGGTTGGCCAAAAGATTTACTTAGTCGGAAACCCCTCTGGATCATTTGTGTATATAATATCCGGATTGCATGGATTACATATCGTGGGCGGGGTGGTTTTTCTGTTGATTTTATTGGGCTCAACTTTCAGGTATAAAGTCCATTCAAAAAGCCTGAATCAGATAGAAATGTGCGCCACGTATTGGCATTTTTTGGGCGGACTTTGGCTATATTTGTTTGTATTCTTATTATTGACTCGTTAACGATCAACTATAACATAACGACAATGTCACACACCTCAACCGTTACTGTACCACCTCCTGGAAAAACCGAATGGGATGGCGGAGTATCGCCAATGAATGTAAGCTATGGCAAGCTTATGATGTGGTTTTTCCTGCTGTCGGATACTTTTACATTTTCAGCGTTGCTCATCACGTATGGATTGGTTCGCTCTGCGCATCCCGTGTTTGTAGGTGATGTAGAAACGTTTATTTTCTCACAAACCTATTGGCCTATCCCTGAAAAAGTATTTGAGTCAGTTCCATTCTTTGAAGGACTTCATGCTCCGCTTGTATTCGTAGGTATTATGACGTTCGTCCTCATTATGAGTTCAGTTACCATGGTGTTAGCGGTTGAAGCGGGTCAACGGATGGATAGAAAAGCAGTAGAGAAATGGATGCTTTGGACAATTCTAGGAGGTGCAACTTTCTTAAGTTGCCAAGCCTGGGAGTGGGCTCACTTTATTCATGGGGCACATGCAGGTGATGCAGTAGCTGAAGGAACGAAATTCTTTGGAGCTAATCTCAGGATGAATCAGTACGGCCCTCCGGATTTTGCGGACTTCTTTTTCTTTATCACGGGTTTCCATGGATTCCACGTATTCAGTGGTGTGCTGTTGAACTTCTTGATTTTCTACAATACCGTTACCGGAGTATATGACAGAAGAGGCCACTACGAAATGGTGGAGAAAGTAGGATTGTACTGGCACTTTGTGGATTTGGTTTGGGTATTTGTATTTACATTCTTCTATCTTGTTTAAACCTGCCTGCCGGTAGGCAGGTCTAAAATCTTAAATTAAAAATCTTAAATAATTAAGATGGCACATTCTGAAGAAACCTATGTAACCGTTATTCCTCCCGATAAGGAAAGAATTAAAAAACTCTGGACGGTTGCATTGATATTATTAGTGATCACTATCCTGGAGTTTACTGTAGCATTTACAATACCACATGAGATGCATAACCTGCGTGTATGGACGTTCATCCTGATGACAATTGTGAAGGCAGCCTACATCGTAGGTGAGTTTATGCACTTACGCCACGAATCAAAAGTCCTGATCTGGTCTATACTTATCCCCATGACATTTGTGGTGTGGATGCTGGTTGCCTTTGTGTACGAGGGAATGGCAATTGCAGACGTTCGATAATTACTGGTTAGGAATTATAGGAAGTAGAGACGCAAAATTTTGCGCCTCTACTTTTTTAAATTAGAGTGAGGGCGTGATTCTATGAGGTGGTTCAAGAAAGTATCGTTCCTGTTTTTAGCTCTCCTGCTACCGATTGCAATTTTTATTTTCCTGAAGTCGTTTGGTGAAAATGAATTTGCAGTGCCTCCTTTGTTTCGAGAGGTAGTTGACGGACCTGTGGAGTGTAAGTCATTTGTGTACAAATCCCCTTACACAATTCATGATTCCGTTCTTTCTCATGTCGGATGGATCAAGAATGACTCTATCGCCGTGTTGGTTTTCGATGATGCAGTGCTCAAAAATCAACATGAGAAATCAGTTCAGGTTAACAGAATCTTTACCGAGTTTCCGCCTGAAAAATTTCATATTGTTTATTTATCTGAAAAGTATGATGTTGAAAAAACGAAACCATCAGGTAATAAGTTAATAATTTTTAAAGCTGTGCATGAATTGTTTTTCACGTATCGGAATTGCGTGTTTCTTTTGAAACCATCCGATAACGTGGTGATGGTAGATTCAAAAATGAGAATCAGAGGCCAATATGATTTGACGGACCTGGAAGACGCTGACAGGTTGATTATGGAAATGAAGATTATTTTAAAGAAGTATTGAGGTATGAGTCAAGAGCAGAAACAACCGTATCGGAACCTGATCATCGCACTATCCATTACTATACCTGTGGTAGTGGCGACATTATTTAAAGTAAAAATACCGGGATATGACTTTTCATTTTTGCCACCCATTTACGCGAGTATTAACGGGTTAACAGCCGTGTTTCTGATTGTAGCTGTTGTTGCAATTAAAAGTGGTAAAAAGCATATGCACGAATTTCTAATGAAGCTATGCATTGGACTGTCTGCATCTTTTTTAGTCATGTATGTGCTGTACCACATGACGAGCGAACCTACACCGTATGGTGGAGAAGGGGTTTCACGCTACATATATTTCATTATTTTAATTTCGCATATTGTGTTGTCGGTGGCTGTTATTCCCATGGTATTGTTCACCTTTGCCCGGGCTTTGTATGGAAATTTTGAACGGCATAAAGCCCTTGCGAAGTATACTTTTCCACTGTGGTTATATGTGGCTGTTACGGGGGTTGTTGTATATTTGATGATCAGTCCGTACTACAAATGATTTGTGCTGATGAGACTATTTTTTAATCATAAATGCGTATTTGGTTTCTTGTTAGGCTTGCTTTTAGTAGCAACTCCTGTAATTTCATTTGCTCAATGCGCGATGTGTCGCACGCAGCTTGAAAATAATGTGAGTAATGGCGAGGCTGGGATTGCCGCAGGCATCAATACAGGGATTTTGTATTTGCTTTCCATGCCTTACCTGATTGTGCTCGTACTTGGATACTTTTGGTACAAAACAAGCAGAAAAAATGCCAACACTCAGTTACCCGGCAGCGTTACTTCAGGGTAAATGCCCGTGCTGCCGTAAAGGGGATATTTTTACATACCATCTTCGCGATAAACTATTTCAATTCAATAAGATGAATGAAAAGTGTCCGCACTGTGAGGTTCGCCTGGAACCGGAACCTGGATTTTACCAGGGTGCGATGTATGTTGGATATGGCATTACAATGGTCATGATAATCCTGATCAGCGTAATTTTATATCTCGCGGGCCACCCCTCTGAATGGGTTTACATAGGCACCGTTATCGCGGTGATGACACTAGTGATTCCACTCAATTACCGCTATTCCCGTATTCTATATTTGCATTTTTTTGGCGGTATCAGGTTTGATTCCCGTTATACTCAATAAAGTTATTTGTTAACTTTATTGGATATCAAGATTTCAAAATTGAATAGGCAAACAGTTCTCATTATTCTTTTATTGGTTGGTACGATAAGCGGTATTTTTACTGCCTATAAATCCAACCGGCCTGTTTCTGCTGAATCGCTAACACAAGAAATTAGCATAAACCTTGAACGCGTTATCAAAACCATTGATGATGAAGCCAAGAAAGTAGTTTCGGGTGTAAAGAGTGGGAAAACCATACCTGATACTCAGTTTCATTTCCTCCTCTTGAGAGGGGATAGCATTACTGCCTGGAATGATCATCATTTTATACCACCACCTTCCGCATTGACGGATGCGCTTGATTTAAAATTCTTAAAAGCCAGTAATGGGGAGTTTTTGGTTAAAAAGTGGTCAATTGAAGATGATAATTTTTTGGTGGCAATATTACCCCTTCACGTTCATTACAAAATCACAAATGATTATTTAACTCCTTACTGGAATAAAGAGATATTCAAAACTAACGATGTTGTACTGCGTGAGCCTTTGGAGATTCAGGGATACCCAATTTTGTATCAAGGAAATATAATTTTCAGAATACTTCCTATACCGAATGCGGAGCATGCTGGTGACTTGTGGCAAAGTCTGACAATTTTGTTTTTTTCACTGTCGCTAGTTAGTCTGCTTGTTCTTTTGATCCTGAAGATTGAAATCTTTTCTAAACGGTACCCTGCTTGGGGCTTCCTTGCTTTACTTTTTCTGGAATTGATCGTCAGAGTGGCGATGATTTTATCAGCATTTCCAGCGAGATATACCCATTCCCCTATTTTCGATGCTAAGAATTTCGCTTCATCCGAATTAAACCCATCGTTAGGAGATCTATTCCTAAATTCAATTGCTGTATTGATTCTTTGCCTGTACTTATTCAGAAATTATTATCGATTTACTTTTCTCAAGTATCTGCTTTCATCTAAGACAATCAGACTTGTAATTTCCGTTTTCAGCGTTGTTTGCATTCTGTTTGGTATGCTCTACCCGTTTGTGGTAATGCAAACAATTTATAGTAACTCAACCATTACACTAAGCATCTCTCAATCGATTCATTTTGATTCACTTCGTGTGTTGGCGTTGTTGTCGGTAATACTGGCATGGATTAGCGCGTTTTTCTTTATGCATGTATTCTTGAGGTTGTTCGTCCGCGAAAAGCGGATTTTACCTTTAATTTTTTCAGTTGTGGTTGGTTGCCTGTTGTTTGTTGAAATTAATATCCTTTCAGGACAAAATTATTTTTGGCCTTTTTTATCGGGGATTGTGTACCTGGTTTGCATCGTTTCTTTCTCTTTGTACAACTCGTTACAAAAGTTTCAGTACAAGACTTTTTCTTATTTTTTTGTTGCTGTAGTATGCCTGGCGCTAAACGGAATGGTTGCAGTTCGGTATTTTGAGCAGCAGAGAAGCCTGAAAAATCAACTTCGGTTTGCCGGTAATTTTTTAGATGAACGCGATTACTTTGGTGAATATCTGCTTCACGAGACCACCGAAAGAATTTCATCCGATGCCTTTATCCAAAACAGAATGGCCAGTCCTTTTTTGGGTAAAGAGGTAGTCGCTCAAAAAATAAAGCAAGTCTCCTTATCGGGATACTTTAACCGGTATAATATTAATGTACGGTTATTTAATGGGGCTGGCGAACTTTTGGAGAGTAGTGACACTACCTTGTTTTCGGCTCTAATAAGTAAATATGATATAGAAACTTTTAGAACTGATTATAAAAGTGTGTATCGTGTAACCACTCAAGATGGTGATTTTTCAAGGGAATATGTGTCACTTATACCCATTAAAAAAAATGAGACTACGGCTGGGTATGTTGTCATTGAGCTTTTATTGAAACGAATCATTCCTGAAAATGTATACCCCGAACTGCTGGTAGATAACCGGTTCCAACAAGGATACAGGGATCAATCCGTAAGTTATGCCATTGTAGCGGATCAGCGCATTCAGTACAGTGCTGGTGATTTTAACTATGACACATTTGTGCAGAATAACCTGGGTAATCCACGACTTTATACCCAAGGACTTATCCAGCAAAAAAATCTTCATATGGCAATGGAAGACGGTAATGGCAGAATTGCAATTGTTTCTTCGCCAGTATCTCCGGTGATCTACTGGTTAGCCGACTTCTCCTTTCAGGTAATATTGGGGTTAGTCATTATACTCATACTATTACTTATTCAGGGATTATATAATTATGCTGCGTCACGCAGTATGTACATGGCTGCGAGGATACAGTTAATTCTTAACCTGGCATTTTTTTTACCGCTCATTGCGGTAAGCATTATAACGCTCAGCTTAACTACACAATCTTCGCAAGAGCAGCTCAATTCTGAGTTTTTGAGTAAGGCTAACCGTTTTGGAAATACGGTGGCCATCGCACTGAATGAAAATAAGGATGACCCGAATGAATTTGAAAGGGAATTTACAAGTCTCACCGCACTTGCTAATCTGGATGCGAATGTATTTTATCCGGATGGAAAGTTAATGTCTACAACCCAACCGCTAATTTTTGAAAATCAGTTGTTATCCACTTATATCAATCCTTCCGCTTATAAACGCATGAAGCGTGGCGACAAAGCTTTTGTATCCAACGAACGGGTTGGTTCATTGCAATTTTATGTGGCGTATGCTTCATTGTTCTCACCAGAGTCAGGAGAACAAACCGGTATTATTGGCATTCCCTTTTTTCAATCGGCTTCATCCTTGGAGCGAATGCAAATCACGATCCTGGCTAACATCCTTTCTATATTCACACTTATTTTTATCGCCCTGCTTGCTATTTCTTTTCTTGTAACCAGGTGGTTAACTGCTCCATTGCGCCTCATCACAAAAACGATGGGACGTGTTTCGCTTATCAATGCAAACAAACCTCTTCAATGGCAATCGAATGATGAAATAGGGTTAATGGCCCGGGAGTACAACCAGATGTTGTTGAAATTGAACGACAGCAAGCAAGAACTGGAGCGCAATCAATGGGAACGAGCCTGGCGTGAAATTGCCCAACAAGTAGCACATGAAATTAAAAACCCGCTTACTCCAATGAAGCTTACTCTTCAGCAATTGGAGCGTTCGTTGCAAAACGAAAATCAACAAGATGAAAAGTTGAATAAGACGGTAAACTCACTTCTTACGCAGGTAAATTCATTGGATGAAATAGCTTCTTCGTTCAGTTCATTTGCTAAAATGCCTGAACCTGTTATGGCTGAAGTGGAACTGATTGACCTTCTGACCAACACTATTAATCTCCATGCTCAGGAAGGTAAAATCTTGTTTCAGCCAACATTGAAAAGTGCTCTGGTCTTTGCAGATGAACAACTCCTGGGCAGGGTTTTTTCGAATATTATTCTGAATGGCTTACAAGCTGTTCGTCAGGGGGTTGCTCCGGAGATTCATGTACGAGTTGAACAATTCGCATCGAAATATCAAATCTCTTTTTCAGATAATGGAAAGGGGATTGAGCCAGGGCTACTTGACAAAATATTTTTACCTCACTTTACTACCAAACAATCAGGATCAGGGCTGGGTCTGGCAATTACAAAACAAGGGATAGAGCAAATGGGCGGTAAAATATGGTTTGAAACTTCAACTAATGGAACAACTTTTAGCATGGAGCTTCCCAAAAATTGATTATTTGCCCTTCATCCCAATCATAACTTTATTCGCAAAAACAAAATCATCTAGCTCTTTTACGCCTGAGTGGATTACATCATTTTTATTTCCTTCCCAAAGCTTCTCACCTTTGAAGATGAACATAATGTTTTCTCCAATACCCATTACAGAGTTCATATCATGTGTAACTACAATGGTAGTGGTATCGTAATCTTCTGTAATGTCCTGAATTAATTCATCTATCAAGATGGAGGTTTGAGGGTCAAGGCCTGAGTTGGGTTCATCGCAGAATAAATATTTAGGATTATTTACGATGGCGCGTGCAATGCCCACGCGCTTTTTCATCCCGCCACTTAATTCGGATGGCATTTTCTCATTCACATTGTAAAGGCCCACTCTTTTTAAGCAAAAATTTACCCGGTCCAGTTTCTCATCTTTAGGCATTTTAGCGAGAAGGTCTAATGGGAATTTTACATTCGCTTCCACCGATTTTGAATCAAACAAGGCTCCTCCCTGGAAGAGCATCCCGATTTCCCTCCTGACTTCGATTTTGAGATTACGATCACCTTCCGTAAAATTTCTGCGATCATAGAAAACGAGACCTTCATCCGGTTTTGCGATTTCAACAATACATTTTACGAGCACACTCTTTCCTGTACCGCTGGCGCCAATAATTAAATTGGGTTTACCCTTCTCAAACGACCCGCTGATATCCTTGATCACCTTTCTGTCGCCAAATGATTTTGATATGTTTTGCACTTCAATCATGCGGGACTTAATAATAGTTGGGCGAGTAAATAATCAGCCACCAGAATAGCGATGACACTTGTGGTTACAGCTTGCGTGCTCGACTGACCTACTTCCAGTGCTCCTCCTTCAGTATAATATCCTTTAAAGGATGAAATAGAAGAGACGAGAAACGCAAACACTAATGCTTTGATCAATGCAAAAGTTATGGTGAATGGGTTGAACACAAAGCGTATTCCAAATATATAATCGGTAGGGGATATAATTTCCGTGAGCGAACCTACAAGATATCCTCCCAGCAAAGCACAAACTCCTGAAAGGATAACCAACATGGGATACATGAGTAAGGAGGCAATAATCTTGGGAAGAACAAGGTAGGAGATTGAGTTGATACCCATCACCTCAAGCGCATCTACTTGTTCTGTAATACGCATAGTGCCCAGGTTACCCGCCATACTGGAGCCAACCTTACCGGCATAAATAATGGCCATAATTGTGGGCGCTAATTCCAATACCGTCATTTCACGCACAACTTGTGAGATCACGTACTTTGGGATATAGGGAGCCACCAGGTTAAAGGCTGTCTGAACAGTGGTTACAGCACCTATAAACGTGGAGACGAGCATGAACAGCATAATGGAATTGATGCCGATTAACACGCACTCATCTATCACCAGCTTATAATGGGTTTTAAATGATTCGCGGTTTACGAAAAGATGCCCGAGAAAAATAAAATACTTGCCTACTTCTTTCATTTGAGTCGCATAGCAAAATAACTATCTTGCTAAAGATACCAAAATTGTTATTCCAACCGAAAACGGATTATCGTTAAACATAGTGAATAAACTCATCGTAGTAACGGGCGGTTCTAAGGGAATTGGCAGGGCCATCATTGAAAAGTTTGCGGAGCAGGGCTTTGATGTAGCTACGTGTGCAAGAAATAGTGAAGAGTTGAAAAAGCTGGAAGAGTTGTTAAGAAAGAATAACCCATCAATAAAGGTTTATACGAAGTCAGCTGATATGGCGGACAACCAACAAATTAAATCCTTTGTTGACTTTATTTCTGAATTAAACAGACCAGTTGATGTATTGGTAAACAATGCGGGGTATTTTATTCCGGGTTCTATCTCAACAGAACCAGAAGGCACACTGGAAAGTATGATCAGTGCCAATCTTTACAGTGCCTATCATACTACGCGCGGATTTGTTCAGGATATGAAGTCAAGAAAATCAGGGCACATTTTTAATATCTGTTCCATTGCCAGTATAAAAGCTTACTCAAACGGGGGGTCGTATGCTATTTCAAAGTTTGCCATGCTGGGGTTTTCTAAATGCTTACGGGAAGAACTTAAAGAATTTGGCATTCGTGTTACCTCCATATTGCCAGGAGCAACAAAAACCTCCAGTTGGGAAGAATCTGATCAGCCTGAAGAGAGATTTATGAAAGCTGCGGACATAGCAGAGACGGTTTATTCAGCCTATGCAATTTCCAAGCGAAGTGTGGTTGAGGAAGTGATTATAAGGCCACAACTGGGTGACATTTGATTTCAAATAGTCTGAACAAAACCAACTTCAGAAGGGTTAACTTTGCGTAAATGAAGAGTTTGTGAATCCTCAAGTGACATCCATTAAGCAGTATTGTAACAGCCTGGTTCAGTATAGTCGCAGGAAGACGATTGAAGTAAAAATCGGTGATGTGCCCATGGGGGCTGATAACCCCATCCGACTCCAGTCGATGACTACTGTTGACACGATGGATACCCAGGGTTCCGTTGAGCAGGTATTGAGAATGGTGGCTTCAGGCTGCGAATATGTGCGCATAACTGCTCCAAGTTTAAAGGAAGCTCAAAATCTGGATGAAATAAAAAAGGAGTTACGCAAGAGAGGTTGCTATGTTCCGCTTGTAGCCGATATCCACTTCACTCCAAATGCGGCAGAGCTAGCAGCCAGAATTGTAGAAAAGGTAAGGATTAATCCAGGCAACTATGCTGATAAAAAGAGGTTTGAAGTAATTGAGTATTCAGACGATGCTTACGAGGGAGAACTTTCCCGCATACGAAAAAAATTTACACCGTTAGTTAACATTTGCAAAGAGTACGGTACAGCTATGCGTATTGGTACGAATCATGGATCGTTGTCGGATCGCATTATGAGCCGCTATGGTGACACACCTTTGGGAATGGTTGAATCGGCTCTTGAGTTTCTGCGTATTTGTGAAGATTTAAATTATTACAACATTGCTCTTTCCATGAAGGCCAGCAATCCACAAGTGATGGTGCAGGCATATCGCTTATTGGTACAAAAATTAGATGAAGAAGGATTCAAGCCATATCCGCTGCACTTGGGTGTAACGGAAGCTGGTGATGGTGAAGACGGAAGAATAAAATCTTCTGTTGGAATTGGAACGCTATTGGAAGATGGATTAGGTGATACAGTTCGCGTATCCCTTACTGAAGAACCAGAAGTAGAAGCGCCCGTAGCTAAGATAATGGTGGATCGCTATGTAGCGAGACACCATCATAAGCCAATCAGGCCGATCACTGAAATGCCTATTGATCCTTTCGTCTACACCAGGCGAGTAACACGGGAAGTTTCAAACCTGGGAGGACATCACCATGTGCCCAGGGTCATTTCTGATTTAAGTCAGGTTGAAATTACCGAGTATAAAGACTTACGGAGTATTGGACATTTCTATTTACCAGAGCCCGATAAGTGGAGGATGAATGATCAGGGTGCTGATTATGTGTACACGGGAAACAAACCCATTCCATTCATGTTGCCGAATGGCTTGAAAGAAATAAGAGATTATGAAACGTGGCTTTATGCGGATGATGATGTAAATAAGCTCCCGCTTTTCACTAAAGCAGAATTTGAGCAAGCTGTTAAGAAGCATGCTACAATAAATTTTATCAGACTTTCAATTGACGACATTGACGGGAATTTCTTAATGCAACTTAAAGCTGACGCTACAGTTGTGGGTTTGATTGAATCTTCGAACACGCATGCCATGGCTGAGATTCGAAGGATGTTCTTTGATTTGTTAAGTCACCATATTGATATTCCGATTATTATTTCCGGACAATACGAAGTATCCGATGAGAACACAGTTCGCATTCATGCAGCTACCGATATGGGAGGGTTGTTTATAGATGGATTTGGCGATGGAGTAATGTTGGGTGTAAATGGTGTAACTTCTAACGAAGAAATGCTGAACTGGGTAGACATTTGTAACAAGACTTCGTTTGGGATTTTGCAGGCCACACGCAACCGCATGTCGAAGACAGAATACATTTCGTGTCCATCATGCGGAAGAACATTATTCGACTTACAAGAAACAACTGCGATGATCCGTAAGCGTACCGATCACTTAAAAGGCGTGAAGATTGGAATCATGGGATGTATTGTAAATGGTCCCGGTGAAATGGCAGATGCCGATTACGGATACGTTGGTTCCGGCCCTGGGAAGATTACCTTGTATCGTAGCAAAGATGTGGTCAAGAAAAATGTATCGTCTAAGCTGGCAGTAGATGAACTGATTAATATTATTAAGGAAGACGGCAACTGGATAGACCCAGAAATGATTGAAAAATTTTAGTAATGAGTGGGGAACAAAAGAAGAATTGGTTTAAGGATTTCTTTCAACTTGGTGAAGTAGGAGGGTATTTCTTTAGAAGGAAGGACCCCAACCGGCCCAAGAATGTGAACATCAAAGCCATGCACATCATAAATAAAATCGCAATTTTGATGTTCCTGGTATGCCTGTTGATCATTCTGAAGCGTTATTTCTTTGGGTATTAGAGGTTTCGCGCTGATTTGATATAAGGTATGCCTAAATAGTCGATACTATATAAATTGACTATCAATGGGTTACAAGTGGTTTCTTTTTCGGGTTACTTCTGGCTAAAATCCTTATTTTTGTGAGAATTACCCCTATCATGACAAGGGCATTTATTGTCGTAGTTGGATTTTGTTTGATGCTGGTATCCTGTACACAGCAGATGGTTTGCCCTGCCTATCAAAGTGCTTACATCTATGACAAAGACGTGCTCCGGAAGAAGTTCAGCTATTTTAATGAGGACTCCACGCCCAAGATATATGCATCTGCCCCGGGTAAAAATAAATACCTGATTGCGGAACCTACAACCTACAAAAAGAAGGTACGAAGCCTTCAAACCGTTCCTGCTAAAAAAGTAAATGTTGTTTTACCTGATTCACTCAATCCGGATAAAGAAGTTACAGGTGCAGAATTGGATTTAGCTGCACAGTCAATTATTGATAGTACGTACATCGTTGATCCTGAACCAACCGATAGTCTTCAGGTTGCCGATGACAGCGTATATGTGATTACGATAGATAAAGAAATCAGGGTGTTGAAATATAACTTTCCGGATAGCCTGAAATACGATCCGGTAACCGGAAAATATGTGCCTGAGAAAGCAAAATATTATGTCGAGGAAATTGGGTATAATACCGAACAGGACAATTACATGTGGTACCTGCGTGATGTACTTTTACTACCCGATGCTAAACTCGCTCAACAAGGTGAAGATGAAAAAGGAAAAGATGGGTCAGAAAAAAAGGAGAAGAAAGGTATAAAAGGATTCTTCAAGAATCTGTTTAAGAAGAAAGACAAAACGAGGCTACCACCAGATTCGACATTAAATGTTGCACCCGTTCAGGAAGAAGATTATGGGTACGATGATTTTGAAGGAAAAGCTAAAGACTCAACAGCAGTTCAAACACAATCTCAACAGGCACCCGCTTCGAAACCGAAGAAAGGTATTTTCTCTTTTTTGAAGAAGGATAAAACTGAGAAAAAGAAGAAGCCTGAAACTGCTCCAGCTAAAAAGGAGGACGAGCAGGATGATGGATTTTGAAATCTATTTTTAGTTTGAGCGAATTTAACCGTTTAGAAAGTAAACTTCAAGTGTCCTCTTTCGGTCAATTTTTCCACTTTTAGTATACTGAAAGTTGCCGAAAGGAATAATCTCTTTTGGCATTGTATGGCTCGTTGTCTGTGACAAAAGTTCTTCTCTAAGCTTGTTTAGTGTCAAGGGCGGTAATTTAAACTCAATAAAGAGCACGATCTTTTCTCCTAATCTCGAGTCTTGCATTGATGTAATAAAGTAGGGAGAATTAATATTTAAGCGCTTAAAAATTGGACTTATTTCATTTTCAATTTTTTCTGGAGAGACTTTGATTCCACCACTGTTGATAATAGTATCCCATCTTCCGAGCCACCTGAATGCAGTAGGGTTAAGCACTTCCACCAGATCGTTTGTAACAATTGATTGTGGAATTTCAGGTACGTTTATGACCAAGCAGCCTCGTTCGTCTTTTTCGACAGATATGCCGGGTAAGGTTTTAAAACAATCTGATAAGTCACTTCCATTCAGTTTTTGCAATGCGATGTTTGAAACAGTTTCGGTCATTCCATAAGTAGCAAAAACCGAACAGTTTAATTTTTTAAGTGCGTCTTGTAGAGATGCGTTTACAGGTGCTCCTCCTACAAGAATGACCTTCATTCGATTAAGTACTTCATGAAGTTCAGATTTATTCATGATTGTTTGAAGCTGAAGAGGGACAAAGGCAGCAAAGTCTAGTTCATCCCGAGCAGTGAGATTTTTAAAAGGATTAGAGGATGGTTCAACAGCCACAATTTTCATATTATTTTCAAGCGCGCGCACCAGCATCATTTTTCCGGCTATGTATTTTGTATCAAGACAAATAAATGCTGTATCATTTTGATTTAAGTCAAGCGCCTTGATTGTTCGTTGTGCACTTTGCTGGAGTTGATTTCTTGTAAGTGTGATCTCTTTTGGTGTTCCGGTGGAGCCACTGGTGTGCAGCTTAATTGACTCAATTCCCTGAAGCCATTTTGTTATGAATGAAAATACTTCAGATTCAAAGTCAGAGAGTGGAGTAACTTCACCGGAAAGAATTTTGGTGAGTGGAACTTCACGGTTGTTGACATGCATCAAATCGTGAGGATAAGTCAATTCCATTTTTTCGGATTAAAGGATAGAACGATAAAAATCCTGCAAATCCTTGAATCCAGAAAATCCTGATTCAGACAATTTCATCATGGAAACTTCGGAAACTTAGACCAATCCGGACTGCGCTTTTCCAGAAAAGCATTTTTACCTTCTTTGGCTTCTTCACTTAAATAATAAAGCAAGGTTGCATTGCCTGCTAATTCCTGAATACCTGCTTGCCCATCCAATTCAGCATTGAAAGAAGATTTCAACATGCGTATCGCCAGCGGACTTTTTTCAATAATTTTGCGACACCATTCAACCGTAGTTTCTTCCAGCTTATCTAAGGGAACAACTTTGTTTACGAGTCCCATGTCCAGTGCGTCTTTTGCATCGTATTGATCACACAGATACCAAATTTCACGCGCTTTCTTTTGTCCCACAATGCGGGCGAGGTATGAGGCGCCAAAGCCACCATCAAAACTTCCCACCCTCGGGCCGGTTTGCCCAAAGCGGGCATTTTCTGCTGCAATGGTTAGATCACAAACCACATGCAACACATGACCTCCACCAATGGCCCAGCCTGCCACTGCAGCAATAACTGGTTTCGGAATGGAGCGAATGATTCTTTGAAGATCCAATACATTAAGTCGTGGCACAGTGTCTTCTCCAACATATCCTCCGTGCCCGCGCACACTTTGATCACCACCACTGCAAAATGCCTGCCCGCCTTCACCTGTTAGAATAATCACGCGTACTTCTTCGTCATCCCGACAAACATTCATAGCGTCAATCATTTCCTTTACAGTAAGGGGAGTGAATGCATTGTGCACATGTGGCCGGTTTATACTAATGCGCGCGATGCCTTCAAACTTTTGAAAGAGGATTTCCTTATATTCTTTTATGGTTTGCCAGTCGTATTTATAACTCATAGCTCTTTTTTATAGTCTGTTTTAAGTTGCTAAAGATACTCTTGTTCAGGTCGATGGTGCTCTCCAACTCCAGAATTTTTGTTCTCCCGTCAAATTCGAAGAAATTTTTGATGGTGTTTTTGATTTTCCGTTTGTTGTCAAGTTTCAAGTAATCGAAATCAAACTCTTCAGAGAGTTTTTGAGCGTTAAGTTTTTGTTGGGTTACAAAATATTCATTGCTTTCGGATAACGTATCCGGTCCATCAATCATGTTGAAAATAATTCCACCGTGATTGTTAAGCACAACTACACGAAGATTTGGCAAGGGGTAATTGTGCCAGAATGAGTTGCGATCGTAAAAGAAAGCCAGGTCACCTGTAATTAAGATGTTGGGTAACTCATTCATCAAAGCATGACCAACAGTTGTGCTGGTGCATCCATCAATACCACTGGTACCACGGTTAGAGAAAACATTAATATTCTTTTTTGGATCGCTCAACCCAATAATGTTTGCGTATCGTACGCTCATACTATTAGCCAGGTGCAGGTTACACAAGGGTGGGAGATGACGAATGATTTCGTACACAAGTTCTAATTCCCCAAACGCCTCTTTCGGAAGAAACTCTTTCAAAGTTCGCACAGCTCTTCGTTCTTCTACTTCCCAAAGTTTTTGATAATTGATTCGTTTTTGGTTTTCAAACGCCTTTGACTTAGCAATGATTTGTAGGGAATCAAAAAAATTAGCCGGGGTGGTATTCACTATCCGCGTGATGCTTTGAAATGGGTCAGCTACTGCACCTGTAGGCTGGATGTGCCAATGCGCTTTTGGACTAAATTTCCGGAGAAACAATTTAAGGTTTTTTGAAATCACCGATTTACCAAACGTGATGAGCAACTCAGGTCGCAAACTCTTTTTGACACCTTCAGGTGCCTGGCCAAGGAAAACATCACTGTGACCAACAACTTGTTCAATCGAATTCAAATTGGAAATAATATCCCCAACAACCGGGACAGGTTGAACCCGAAGAAAATTAGTGAGTGATGAGATTAGTGCATTATCATATTCGTGTTGCCCGGCTACGATCAGTATGTTTGTATACTTGCTCCACGCTTGTATTAATTTTTGTAGGTGTTCTGGTGATACTGAATATTGAGGAAGAGCCTGATCCATCACCCTGACTTCTTTTGAAAAGTCAAATTTCTCTTTTGCTTCAGGGTACAACGGTTCTCGAAATGGAGCATTGATGTGTACCGGCCCGCGGGGCTCCGCTAAGGAAAGGTTGATCGCTTCATTTACAATTCTGTTGATCGCCCATTGACTGTCGAGATGCTCGTATTCTTGCGGTAGCTGAAAAGATTTTTTTACATGTTTCCCAAATATTTCTGACTGATGAATTGTTTGTCCATCGTATTGGGCGATCCATTCTGCTGGTCTATCGGCAGTGAATACAATTAATGGGGTTTGTGAGAAATAAGCTTCGGCTACAGATGGAGCAAAATTGTAGGCGGCTGTGCCCGATGTACACACCATCACAGTCGGACTTCCACTTTGTTGTGCCATACCCAATGCAACAAAACCAGCGCTCCGTTCGTCACTGAATGTGCGCGTAGTAATTTTTGGATGTCGTGTAAAAGCTAGCGTTAAGGGAGCGCAACGTGACCCCGGACAAAGTACGGCATTCGCTAAACCTTTTTTGGCGCAGAGTTCAGCAATATCGTAAATGGGTTGCAGACGCACGTTACAGGATCACGTTCAGCAAGGTATTCAATTTCATCTCGGTTTCTTCCCATTCATGTTCGGGCACCGAATCTACGGTAACTCCGGCACCGGCATACACAATAGCTTGCTTTTCAAACAATTGCATGCACCGAAGGTTTACAAAGATGTTGATGTTATTGTTGATGTTTACCGGTCCGAGGTAGCCAGAATAAAATTCCCGATCGTAGCCCTCATGCTGTTGTAAAAATTCGAGTGAAGTTTCGAGGGGCATTCCACACACCGCGGAGGTAGGATGGAGGAGGTTCAGCATCACCGAACCAAGTTGTGGAAAGTTGGTTGCTTTCATGTCTACGGAAAACTCGGTCTTTAAATGCATGAGGTTCCCGGCCACTACCGTTTTGGGCCCGTGCTCTTCGAATTCACGCAGACGGATTTTTTTGAAATTGTTAATAATGTACCGGCTCACCAATGCTTGTTCTTCAATTTCTTTTTGAGTCCAGGCTACATTCTTAACATTGATTCCTTCTTCAAAAACCTTTGTTCCGGCCAACGCTACAGTTTTAAAAATACTTTGCCCCTCTACGCACACCAACAATTCGGGGGTGGCCCCCAGCCACGTACCTACAGTTGGAATGCTGATGATGGAGACCATGGCATTCGGATAAGCAATGCAGAGTTTTTGAAAGGCTTCTAAGGCATCAAATGAATTTGGAAGGTCAATAGATTTCGAACGAGAAGGAACAATTTTTTCGAAAGTACCCGCTTCTATTTGCTGCACACTAGTTTGTACTAATTGTTCAAACTTATTTCTGTCGACTGAATTGTCAGTGAATTTTTTTTGAGAGTAATGTGGTTTTGTTTTTTTTACTTCAGCTTTCGATACGACTTCCCGCAACCAGTTTTGTGAGGATGTTTCTACTGGATTTTTGGCTTCGGTTAATGCACCGTTAGAGAATGAAAAAGATAAATCAGCTTTCAGGAAATGAGCCGACTTCTGTTTATCGAAGGGCGAGAAAATGAATCCTTCAGGTAATTCTTCTAATGATTTATTGGCAGGAGGAGATGAGGTGAAAGAGATAATCAGGTTCTTCGTTTGTGCACTGGGTAATTGCCACAATACAAAGGAATAATCATTTTCCTGCGCGTGATTCAAGAGAATATGGAAAAGTTCTTCCTCCTTTTGAATTACTTTAAATGTCGATGTTCTTGTTGGTTCAGCCATTTTACTTCCGGTCAATGACAGCCATCGTAATGCGACTGATACAAACTAATTCTTGTTGTTCATTTGTAATGCGTATTTCCCAAACGTGTGTTTTCTTTCCTACATGAATGGGTTTGGTTATGCCTGTAACAAATCCCTCACGTACACTTTTGATATGGTTGGCATTGATTTCAAGTCCGACACAATATTGTTTACTTAGATCTACACAGAAAGTAGCGGCATAGCTTGCGAGGGTCTCGGCAAGCACCACAGAGGCGCCACCGTGTAATAATCCTAATGGTTGATGCGTGCGGTGATCTACCGGCATTCGGCCTTCAATAAAATCTTCGCCAATTCTGGTAAACTCAATGCCCACATGCTCAACCATAGTTTTGGCAGCCATGTTATTAAGCACCGCTAATGTGAGGTTAGGATTGAAAAGTGGCATTGTGGTTTATTTTCCTATTTTTGCGGCCAAAATAGCTGAAAATTGAACACCAAAAAAATATACATCGTTCGTCACGGACAGACAGATTTGAACCTAAGAGGCATTGTTCAGGGTAGTGGTGTGGATAGCAGCCTGAACGATACTGGAAGGGCACAAGCTTCAGCTTTTTTTGATGCCTACAATCATGTTCCCTTTGATAAAGTATACACTTCGGTATTAAAAAGAACCAAAGAGTCTGTTGAGAAATTTATCAAGCTCGGTATTCCTACGGAAGCGCTTATAGGGTTAAATGAGATCAGCTGGGGTAAGAAAGAAGGGGAGCCTATTACACCTGAAGAGGATAAATACTACCATTATATGTTGGATCAATGGCAGCAGGGCAACACATCCTTACGAATTGAAGGAGGGGAAAGCCCGGATGAGGTTGGTGTCCGGATGAAACCTGCGGTGGATCATATTCTGAGCAAAGAAGGTGAAAAGACAATTCTCATCTGCATGCACGGCCGGGCAATCCGCATATTGCTTTGTTACCTGATGAACTATCCGTTGAAAAGCATGGATATGTTTGAGCACGAGAACTCCTGCCTGTACATTGTAAATTATACTGGCTCTATGTTCAATGTGGAGCTGTATAATAATGTAGCTCATTTGGAAAGTCTAAAAACACAGCATGTAAAAGTTTGACTAAGTATAAGGTATAAAGGTATAAGGTATAAGGAAATAAGGTATACCCTTATACCTTATTTCCTTATACCTATTCTTTATTTTCTCCTCAATTGAGCCAATGCAGACTTAGCCTTACTATCAATACTGTTTTTGTATTCGTGTTTTTTGTAGCTCAATGCTTTTTCAAAATACTTTTTTGCTTCTTCGGGTTGACCTTGTTCAATGAACAAATAACCAAGCTGTAAACAAGAATTTGGTGCGAAGTACCAATTTTCCTCTCCTTGTTTTTCGATCGTTTCTAAGTAGTATTTCTTGGCATCAGACTGTGAACCACTTTTATGAAAGAGACGCGCCTTGCGATACGTGAATTCTATTTTTTCTTTAAAAGTAGTCAGGTCATTTGCTTTTACACCGTTTACAATTTTCATCGCACTCTCATAATAACCACCATCCGTAGCATATCGTATTTTTGACAGCTTTACATTTGGGTATGTGTTTTCTGCCAGGTTGCGTGCTGCGTATTTATCTGATTCGGCAGATTCTTTTCCTTCAACTTTTGCTTTCTCAAAATATTTTACTGCTTCAGAAGTATTGTTCATTAACCGGTAGCAGATTCCAATTTTGTAGTGAGCATCCTTAATATAATTCTGTCCCTGATACCCCATGAGAAACTTTTGAAAGGAGCGGATCGATGATTCGTACTCTCCCTTGTGCAGGTAAACTTCTCCCAACTGGTAATTAGAATAAGGAATTGTCAACCCTTTCGTGTCATCATTTGCTTTTTTGAGATATACAAGAGCCCTTTCGCTCTGTGAATTTTTTATTGCGATGGAAGCCCCTAAAAAAAACGCTAACCGGTTGTTGGGATATGTTTTGAGTGTTTCGTCAAACCCTAACATAGCTGATTCTGTCTGCTGTAAAATAAAGCCCTGGAATAAATAATATAACAGTGTTGTCTCTAAGTTAAGTGATGCGCTTTGACTCCGTACTTGCTCCAGTTCCTTTAACCCCGAATCAATTGAACCTTCCATGTTCAGCAGGCTCATTACCCATTGGTACTTTTCAGGAACAGAACCCAACATAATCTCTAGCAGGCCTGAAGTTTTTTTAATGAGTAGAAAATCAGGATGCTTCTTTTTGCATTCCTGAACAGTAAGGTATGCTTGCCGAATGTTCCAGGCGGCATCTAACTCATGGCCAAATTTTAAATAAATAAATGCCCATTGAAGTCTGAGTTCAGC
>Ga0247727_10007254_pt1 | contig 21252 bp, 15 predicted proteins | sample WisWelCaveWW1625_FD_202498 | JGI IMG/M metagenome (GOLD analysis project Ga0247727, IMG submission 202498) | Biofilm microbial communities from Wishing Well Cave, Virginia, United States - WW16-25 | ecosystem: Environmental > Aquatic > Deep subsurface > Groundwater > Cave microbial mat | place... | reverse complement strand
TCGTCGATCGAATCCGCTTCTCCGTGCTGATGTCCTCGATCAGCATCATGGAGCCGAGGTTTTCCCCTTTTCCGCTCATGAGCGGCAGCGTGGTGACGTTAACCGATTTGCTCTGTCCGTCGCAGACAATCGCGGCGTCCATTGACAGCGCCGGCTTGTGGTCGTGGACCACGCGCTGAAGACTTTCGACGACCCACGCATTCGTGCCGGTGAAGAACGCCTCGGCCGTGTGTTCGATGATGCCCGCGGCCGCGACGCCGAGAATGCGCAGTCCGGAATCGTTGCACGTGACGATCTTGTGCGCCTCGTCAAACGTGATCACGCCGTTCGACATGCTTTCCAGGATGCTTTCGTTGTAGTTCTTGATCCGCTGCACCTCGTCGAACAACTTGGCGTTTTCCAGCGCGATGGCGATCTGCGCGGTGAACGCCTTGAGCCGCGCCTCGTCTTCTTCGGTGAACGTGCCGCCGGTCTTGTTCAGCACCTGGGTGACGCCGATCACGTCCCCCTTCTTGTTCGCGACCGGCACGCACAGCAGCGACCGCGTGAAAAAGCCGGTCTGCTTGTCGAACGCCGGATTGAATCGCAGGTCGGCATAAGCGTACGGAATGTTCACGGACTTCTTCGTCTGAAACACGGTGCCGGCGATGCCGCGGTCGTTCGGGAAGTGAATCTTGGTCGCGCCCAGCCCCTCGCCAATTTCGGTGTACAGCTCGTTCGCCTTCGTGTCGTTCAAAAACAGCGTCGATCGTTCGGCGTGCAGCATTTTCGTGACCATCGCCATGATCATCTGCAGCAGCCGGCCGAGCTGAATTTCCGACGAGATCTCGGCGACGACGTTGAGGAACTCGGCCTCTTTGCGCTGGCTCTCCAGCATCTTGCGCAGCGACAGCGAACCGTCGAGCACGATCGCCGCCTGTTGCGTGAGCGCTTCGAGCAGCGTCAGATCGGCCTTGGTGAACTTGCCTTTCTTCTTGTTCAACACCTGCGCGACGCCGATGACCTTGCCGCGCTTGGTGCAAATCGGCGTACACAAGATGGAGCGAGTCACGTAGCCTGTCTTTTCATCGACGGACGCGTTGAATCGCTCGTCGGCGTAGGCGTCGGGCACGAGCAGTGCCTCGCCGGTCTGGTAGACGTGGCCGATGATGCCGGCCGAGTCGAGCACGCGGATTTCGCGCATCTCGACGCCTTGTGCGATGCGGCTGTACAGTTCGCCGGTCATTTCGTCGCGCAGAAAAACGCTGCTGCGGTCGGCATCCAGCGCGTCACTGGTCAGTGCCGCGAGTGCGACGAGTTGCGCGTCGAGCGTATCTTCGCTCGCGAGCACGTCGGAAACGCGCAGCAGGATTTCCGCGGTGCTGTAGCTGGCGGGGATACCGCCTTCCGGCCGGTTGTCAGTTTTGGTTTTCTCGTTCCGCGCCATGGGCCCGCTCCAACTCGGTTCGAATGATGCTGACGGTTTGCTGCATGTGGTGAATCTGGTCGCCGTGTTGCCGGTTCAGTCCGTTGACGTGCTCCTCGTGGCTGCAGTTCGCGTCTTCAAGTTCGTCGCGCAGGCTGCCGACAGTGGCGCGAAGCTGCGCGAGTTCCTGGGATTTGGACGCGAGCGCCTGGTGTACCTGCCGCTCCGTGTCGGCGCGGACCGACTCCAATTCAGTGCGCAACGTTGCGATCGTGGCACGAAGCTGTTTGATTTCCGCGAGCGCCTCGGAGACCGCCCGTCGCGTCTCGTCTTCCGATTCGCTCCGCATTTTCTCCAGTTCCTGCCGCAGCGTGCTAATGGTCAATTGCAACTGATTGGCTTCGCGGTCCGATTCGGCGGCGACACGTTGGGCCGTTGCCCTGATTTCGACCTGCGCCGCGTCCAACTCGCCGCGCATCGACGCGATCGTCGCGCGCAGTTGCACGATCTCTTGATTCGCGGCCGCCAACGCCTGTTGCCGGAGCTGTTCGTGCTCCTGCACCTGTGTGTCCATCGCGCGACGCAGTGCTCGAACGGTTTCCTGCAGCGCGCGGTTGTCGGCCTGAGCCAACTGCACTCTTCGAGAAAGATCGCTCGCGTCCATTGGCTTCAGTTCGTCGGTTTTCAGCGGCGTTTACGCCGAGGGGAAACTGCCGCGGAAGATGCTAGCTAGTTTGCAGTCAGTTGGCTACTATCTTTTCCACGGCCGCGCCGATCGGCACGCCGCGACGGCAACTGACAATCGACGCCGGCAATCAAGATTCGGCGGATTCTTTCCGTTTCAGCAGCGAGGTGGCCCTTGATCGACTTCCAGGCACTTGTGATCGACCGGTTTGTCCGCGAACTTCGCTCCGAGTACGAGCAAACGTACAGCCAATTGGAGCCGCAAGTCGCCAGCGTGCTGGAGTGGGCCGGCCGGCTCGTGCTCGAGAACATCTCCAACTCCGACGCGCTCTACCACAACATGGAGCACACCGTGATGGTCTCGCTGGTGGGCCAAGCGATCTTGCGTGGCAAACATTTGTGCGAGGGTGGCGTGAAACCACGAGACTGGATGCACTACTTGATGGCGCTGCTCTGCCACGACATCGGCTACGTCAAAGGGGTGTGCCGCAACGACCGGGCCGGCGCGTACGCCACCGGCACCGGAGACGGCACGGTCGAAATCTCCGACGAATGGACCGACGTGTCGCTGACGCCGTATCACGTGGACCGGAGCAAGCAGTTCGTGCGCGAGCGGTTCGGCGGCAAGCTCCTGGTCGAACTCGACGCGAGCCTGATTTGCGACTATATCGAGATGACCCGCTTCCCCGTTCCGGACGACGAATTCCACAAGAACACCCTCGGCTATCACGGCCTCGTCCGCGCCGCCGATCTTATCGGCCAACTCGGCGATCCGAACTACCTGCGCAAGCTGCCCGGCCTCTACTTCGAGTTTCAGGAAACCGGCTCGCTCGAACGCTCCGGCTACAAAAGCCCCGGTCACATGCGCAGGAGCTTTGCCCCGTTTTACTGGAACGTCGTCCGCCCCTACATCAACGAGGCCGTCCGCTACCTCCGCGTTACGCACGAAGGTAAGGAATGGCTCGTCCACCTGCACTCGCACGTCTTCGAAATCGAGCACCCGATGATCGACGTGATTACTGCACGATCCCCTTCGTGAGGTGCATGAACGCCGTCTCCAGATTCATTTCTTCTTCCTTGAACAAAATGATCCTGAATCCGTTCTGCACGAGCAGCGTGGGGATGAAGCTGTATTCGGTCGCCTGATCTTTCAGGGTCACGACGAGGAGTCCGTCGCGGCGGGCGACGGACTCGACGTCGGCGTGTTTCGCGAGCAGTTCGCCGGCGCCGTCGAGGCCGTCCACCACGTTGATGTTGAGCACGATCTTGGTGCGGACCTGTTTCATCACGTCGGTGACCGCGCCGTTCACGAGCAGCACGCCGCGCTCGATGATGCCGATCTTGTTGCAGATGTCGGCCAGCTCCGGCAGGATGTGGCTGGAGACGAGAATCGTTTTGCCCATCGTGCGCAGGCGTTTTAAGAGGCCGCGAATTTCAATGCGAGCGCGCGGGTCGAGGCCGCTGGCCGGCTCGTCCAACAGCAGCACTTGCGGGTCGTGCAGCAGCACGCGGGCCAGGCCGAGCCGCTGCGTCATGCCACGCGAAAGGCTTGTCACCAGCGCGTCGCGCTTGTAGTTCAGGTCCACGAGTTCCAGCATCTGCTCGCACGTCTTGCGGCGCTTCTCGCCCTTGATGCGATACGCCGCCGCGAAAAACTCCAGATACTCGATCACCTTCATGTCGTCGTACACGCCGAAATAATCGGGCATGTAGCCGACCAGCCGGCGGATATCCTTGGACCCGGTGTAAATCGAGTAGCCGCACACCGTCGCCTCGCCCCACGACGGATTGAGCAGCGTGGCCAGCATGCGCATCGTCGTCGTCTTGCCGGAGCCGTTCGGGCCGATGAAGCCGTAGACGTCGCCCTGCTCGAGCTGCAGGTTCAGCCGATTCACGGCGTACAACTCGCCGTACATTTTCGTGAGTTCGTTGGTCACGATCATTCGCGAAAACTCCCTGTCTCCGAGCGGTCGTCGGTCACGGGGCCGCTTTCCACCGGCAGCAATACGCGGAGAAAGACGGCCGATGAAACGCCCCGTTCCGGCGGCGCCCCGTCGAGCAACAATTGGCTGGCGCTGCCGCCCCCGACGCGCGCGACGAAGATCGCCCGATGATGGTCGAGCTGCCCGCACAAGTCGATCTCGTCGAAGTAGTCGTTCGCGGGAATCTGGATTTCATGAGTGAGCCGGCTGCGGAACATCATGGTCACCAGCAGATTGTACGGCATGAACTCGGCGGCCGTCGCCCCCGCGTCGTCGCCGCTCGAAGCGTTGTCGCGATCGGCTTCCGCCGCCGCCGCGCGACGCGCGATGTGACCGCGCAGGTCTTCGTTCGGTGTAAAGTTGGGCGTCACCGATCCGTTGATCGGCATCGTGCCCAACCGGTACACGCGGCCGCCGAACGCGACCATGCAGTCCCTCAGTTCGAGGTCCGTCTTGTTCGTAAGATCGCCGAGCAGCCGATCGGTTCCCACCGAGCGCAGGTTCTTGCCAACGACTGTCGGCCGCGCCGTGCCGATCCAGCGCGCCGTGAAACTCTTGGTTGACCAGACTGGCAGCGGCACGTCCACGAGGCTCTCGGCATCGGGGCCGAATCGATAACCGCGCAGCGACAGCGACCGGCCGCCGCGTCGTCCCATGCCGCCGATCGCATCCTCGGAAACGCCGAGCCACGACACGATCGGCCGCGGCCCCCGCGCGCTGTCGGTCGTTTCACCCGCCGCGCCGCTCGCCGTCAAGTGCGGGTCCGGCCGAACTTCGACTGCGTAACTCCTCGTCTCGGAACTGAACAGTGTGAACCAACTCGTGCCGCGCAGCGTGCCGGTCTGGGCGTCCACGTCGATCAGGTCCACGTGGTTGACGTGAACCGAATCGGTCTTCAGCGCGCGGGCTGTGAAATAGCCGAGCATGCTCGCCGCCGCGACGATGATCGGAAACGTGATCCAGGTCCACTCCATCCGTTTCAATCGCCGCACGAGCCAAAAATCTGCGGGACCAATCAGCAGGATGTACAGAAACACCAGCCCAACAACGTACTGAAACGGCACAACCGTCACGTCATCGAACTCTTCGAGATCGAGATGAAGCTGCGAGCTGAGGTCGGTTATCGCGCGCTGGGACCATGCGCCGGCTCGCGACGTGTCGGCGGGCGGGCGTTTCGGCAGCGCCAGCAGCTTGATCCACAAATCCGTCGCGCCACTCCAGCCCTGAAACGGCTCGCGATCGAAATCCAAGCCGACAACCGTGACGGTGCCGAGTCCGTGAGGGCCTTGCACGGCAAGCGGCAGATCGCGCACGCCGGCCATGAGGCGGCCGCGCAGATTCGTGAAATGAGGGACCGTGACCGGCGACTTGAGTTGCAGCCTGGGCGCGTTTTGGCCGACGTACGATTCGAGATCGTTCAACTGGCGCGTCGTCTCGACGCGGTCTACGTCGGCGGGCAACATCGGCCCGAACAGCTTCGTGACGACGGGCCACGCACTGCCGGCCGAAACGATCAAATGGCCGCCCTGCTGCACCCACGTTTCGATCGCCGCCCGGATGGGTTCGTCAAGCGATTCGAGTTCCGCGGCGTCCGCCGTGCAGAGCACGAGATAATTGACGGCGTCGAATCCGTACCAGCGGTCGGGCAATTCGCGAGCCGACTCAACGTGCGCGATGCGGAAGTGCTCGCGCGGGTAGCCCGGCCGCTTCGTCAGGTCGTTCACATCGAGGCCCGCCGGTCGGCCGACCGTGACGATGAGCGTCACGGACTGCGGCGCGCCCGGCCAGACTTGGCCCGCCGTCGATTCGAACGATTCACTGTCCACCACGCGGCCGTTTGCATCGCGCAGCCGCACCTGAAAACGCGGCTGCGACTTGCCCGGCTTCACGAAAATCGGCAACGAGGCGGAACGGTCCGCGCCGAGCGTGACGGGCCGATCGAGCGTGGCCTCCACATCGTCGCTGTCGAAGGTGCTGATTTCCAGCCGGCCCTCGAACGGCTCTTTATCGGTGCGAACCTGGACGACCGCGGGCGCCCAGTTACCGATCTTGTAGTTGCCCAGTTTCTCGGACGCGGCATTGCCAAAACCGACACGCAGGCCGTCGATCTGTGCCTGCGCGCCGGCCACGCTGGCCCAGCTACAAACCGCGACAAAGACCGACGGTCCAAGAAACGTTCGCATCGACGACGTAATCGCTCGCAAGAATCGCATTCGCAGGTGTGCAATCAACTTTCTGAAGAGTGTGTTGAAAAGCCACGCGCTCCGTAGTTACGGCTTCTCGGCCGCTGAGCATTCGCACGGAATCGCCTGGCAGCCGGGGCAGCCTCTGCCGTACTTGTCGAGCACCGCTTGGCCCAAATCAATCTCGGCGACGTTCGCGATCGTGGCCAGCCACGCGAGCACGTCGGCGAACTCCGCGGCCCGCTCTTCGCGCGTGCCGTGGCGAAGTGCTGTCGCCAACTCGCCCACCTCTTCGACCAGCCACATGAACGTGCCTTCGATGCCGCGCTCCACGTCGCGCGGTAGGTACATGTCGCGGATCAATCGCTGCAGATCCGCGAGAGACATCGGCCCGTTGTATTCAGTTTTTTGCGTCATACTTTTGCGTTCGACTGTCGAGCCGCGCGATTCCCTAAGCGGTTCAACGGTTCAACTCCTTCAACAGTTCGCGCGCGGCCGCGTTTTCTGGGTCCTTTTCGAGGATTTCCTTGACGACCGTGGTTGCGGCGTCATTTTGGCCGCCATCGCGGAGCGCGCGGGCCAGCTTCAAGGCGACTGACGCGTCGCCCGGTTGAAGTTCGCGCAAGACCCGGAGTTCGTCGGCCGCCGCGGGCCAGCGCTGAAGCGCGACGAGCGCATCGGCCAGCAGCCGGTGGGCTTCAACATCCGCGACGTCGATGTGCAACGTCATTTCCGCATAGCGCGCCGCGTTTTCCCAGTTGCCGTCCTCCGTCGCCATCGCAGCGAGCTTTTTTCGAGGCGACGGATCATCCGCGTCGAGCAGACTCAGTTCTTCGAGCGACTCGAGCAGCGCCGGCCGGTCTTTGTTCAACAGCGCGATGCGAGCAAGCCCGGCGATCCATTTCGATTCTCCGGGAAAAAGCTTGCGGCCCAGCTCGTACAGCTCTCGCGCCGCGGCGTGCTCGTTCGCTCGCGTGCGCAGTTCGGCCAACAGTTCGAGCACGCGCGGATCGGGCGAACTCTTGTCCAGCGCCGGCTCCAGAAGTTCACGGGCCCGGTCCGTGTCGCCGACCACCATGCTCAGCCGCGCGAGCGCGTAGCTGCCAAGCGGATGATTTTTCTTTGCCTTCGCCGCCTTCATCGCCAACTCGCGAGCACGCGGATATTGCCGCCTGCCGATCAGCGCAACGGCGAGCCGGGCGGCGAGGTCCGGATTATTGGGATCGGCGGCCACCGCCTTTTCGAGTTCGGGAAGGCTCAGTGCGGGCGGCTCCGCAGGGCCGGACCGCAGGCCGGCCGTGACCTTCTTCAGATGTTCGACGTAGCCGGCCTCGAAGTCGCTCTTCGGCACCTGAAACACGCGATCGACCGCCTCGGGCGTCGTCATTCCGTCGCGATACGCGTCGAGCAGCCGCGCCGTACTGTCCGCGCCGAATCGCGACTGCATGTATTCGGCGTACAACTCGCTCTGGCAATAGGCCATCTGCCAATCGAGCTGCGTCTTCGGCCGCGCGAACGCGAGGTTGATGTTGTCGAGCGTAAACAGTTTTCCGCTCGGCACGCGGTCCAGCAGCAGTTGGTTCCACACCTGTGGCCGCGGGTACGCCTCCGACTGCACCGCCAGCGCCTCGGTGTACCAATGCGGAATGTTGAAGTGCGTTTGTTGCAGCGTGATCACGTGCGCGACTTCATGTTTCAGCACGCGCGCCCAATTGAACGGTTTCTCGACGCCGCGCGGCGACGCCATCGCCACGACCTTGCCCGTGCACGCGCCGACCGTGCCGATCCACGGCAGCCCCACCGTGCGGGCGCTGAACCACTGATGCGCCGACTGGCCGCGGCCCTTGTTGAAGATTTCAATTTGGATCGGCCCTTCAGGGTGGAAGCCGAATCGTTCGGTCAGCTCCGCGTAAACTTCCTCCAGATATTTTGCGGCGTAGCGGCCGAGCAACCCGTCGAGCTTGTCATCGACCTTCACATGAAAGTGTTCGGTCTCGAAGACGCGGTAGCCTTTGAGTTGATCGAGCACTTCGAGCATGTTCTTCGTTCGCACGTTGAACGGATCGGCCTCGAACGCGTCGTCGAGCATCGTTCGCGCGTCGTCTTCCTTGCCGATGCGCATGAACAGCATGCCGAGTCCGGTGCGCGTGGCGGGCCGCGACGGGTCCGCGTCGAGCGACAGCTTGAAGAACCCCTCGGCCAAGTCGAACCGCCGCAGGTCTTCCAGCCGCTCGGCGAGTCGCAGGTAAAAGATGACCGGCCGCTTGTTCCGCGTCACGACTTCGTCGCGCAGCCGCTCGAACTCGGCCGTGCGCCGCGTCAGATGAAAGCACGCCGCGAGCCGGCCGAGCGTCTCCTCGTCGGTCGCGTTCACTTCGCGGGCACGTTCCAACTCGGCCACCGCTTCGGCGAACTGCTCGCGTACGAAGCACAGGTCCGCTTTGAGCCGCCGCGCGTCGGGTAGTCGCGAGTTGATCTCGAGCGCGCGGTCCGCGTGCGTGTGGCCGCCCTCGATGTCGAATTCGTTGAACGCGGCCACGCCCAGCGCGAGATGAACGGCGGCGGCATTCGGATTGATCGCGACCGCCTTTTGCAGGTCGTTCGCCGCGTCGCCGCGCTTGTGCTTTTCCAAGAACAGTCGGCCCGTCAAGTATCGCGCCGGCCAGAAATCCTTGTCGGCCGCGGCCGCGTCGAACATCTGGTTCAGCACCGCGCCGAGCTGCTGCGACTGATTGCGTCCTTTGAGCGCACGCTGAGCGTACTCGGCAGCGGCCTGGCCGATTACCGCCAGTTCTTCCGGTTGCTTGACCTCGCGCTTGTTGTAGAAGTGCACGAACCATTCATACTCGCGCAGCGCGGATCCGTAGTCGCCTTTCGCATCAGCGATCCGTGCCGCGACGAAGCGCGCGAAAAGTTGGTCCGCGTTCTTCGCGAGCGACCGTGCCGCGAGTCTCTCGGCCCGATCGACGTCGCCACGAGCGAAGGCTAATTCGGCGGACCGCGCGAGCAAGTCCGGCTGGTCCGCGTGTCGCTCCAGCGCCGTTTCAATCGCCGTCGCGGCCTCGTCCCATAGGCCAGTCTCCTCGCGACAGCGGCTGAGTCCGATCGCGGCCTGCACGCCGACCGCCTCGCCCGCGAGCAATTTCGTGAATTCTTCGATTCCCTCTTCGTATCGGCCGCGCAGCAGGTGTGTCCGCGCGGCCGCCAGCGACTCGGCTGGCTCGTCGCCGCGCGAAACGGGAGCCGAGATCGCGATCAGCAGAAGAATCGGCAGGCCAGTCTTGATCATCCGCTCGACTCGGTAAAACGAAGGCGCATCCAGTCGCAAACAACGACGCAGGCTACGTTAGCCGGTCGAGTTCGGCGATTCAAGCTGGAGCACGGCAGACGGCCGCGGACAATCAACGGATGTCGCCTGCACCGGCGGCAAGAAGTCTTTCCGCGAGCCGCCGGCCCAGGCACTCGGCTTCGGCCACGGGACCGGCGATCGAGTCGGCGACGAAGTTAGTGCCGTCGGCGCCGAAGACGCACGCGCGCAGGCCGAGTTGGTCGTCGGCCGAGGTCGCGAATGCGCCGAGCGGCATGTGGCAGCCGCCCTCGAGCGTCGTCAGCACGGCTCGTTCGGCGGCTGTCGCCGCGCGAGTCGCTGCGTCGTCGAGCCGGCCGAGAAGTTCCAGTAAGTCGTGGTCGGCCGCGCGACATTCGATGCCGAGCGCGCCCTGGCCCGGCGCGGGAAGCATTTCATCGGCCGTGAAGCGGTAGCTGATGTGCGATTCGAGGCCGAGCCGGTGCAACCCGGCATGCGCGAGCACGACGCCGGCCAGGCCCAATTCCTCGATCTTGTTGATGCGTGTCGGCACGTTGCCGCGAATTTCTTCGATGACGAGATCGCTGCGCAGTCGCAGGAGCTGACTGCGGCGCCGCGGGCTGGACGTGCCAATCCGCGCGCCCGGCGGCAGCGATCGCCAGTCGCCGAATTGCCGCGCGACGAGCACGTCGAACGCCGGCGCGCGGCGAGGAACGGCAGCCAGCGCAAGTCCGGACACCGCCGCGGTCGGCAGGTCTTTCAGGCTGTGCACCGCGACGTCAATCGAGTCGGCCAGCAGCGCGTTTTGAATCTCCTTCGTGAAGATGCCTTCGCCGCCGATTTCGCGAAGCCGTGCATCGGCCGCGCGGTCGCCGCCCGTCTTGATTTCGACCAATTCGATCTCTCGACCCGGTGCCAGTTCGCGCAGCCGCGCGACGACCCAATCGGCCTGTGTGCGAGCCAACTGGCTGCCACGCGTGCCGACTCGAATCGGACGCCTCGGCGCCGCGCCGGCAGAATGCCCCGCAGGCGAATTCGACGCATCAAGTCGAGTGCGCGGATCCGGCGCCGGCAGTCGCGCGGCCGCCGCCACGCCTGCCACGCCATTCGGGCTGATCACGCCGCCCGACATGACAAACCGGATCGCCTCTTCCACCGTGACCTTTAAGTCCAAAACCTCCCCGCGCGGCACCGTGATCGTGTAGCCGGTCACGGAGTACGGCGTGTACGGAATGAAAATCGTCAGTAACTCGCAGCCGGTCGCCTGCTCCATCGCGCGAACCGAGTCGCCGGTCACGAGGCCCATCGACCAGATGCCGCGCCGCGGATATTCCACCGCCACAACGCGGTTATACGCCTGCTTCTGCTCGCTCAGGAAAAAATCAATCACCTCTTTCACCGTCGGGTACACGGCCCGCACGATCGGCAGTCGAAACACCGTCTGCTCGGCGCCGTGCCAGATACTGCGGCCGATGAACGTCGCCAAGAAATGCCCGATGAAATAAACGAACACGACCGCGACGAACAAGCCGATGAACGAAAGATGGTACGGCCTCCAATAATCATAGAACAGATAACGCTCGTAGAGATTGACCACCGTCTCCGGCATGTCTTCGGGCCGTGTGTTCTTCCGCACAGGTTCATACACAGACCGTGGCACGAACGGCCCGCGCTCTTGGCCGCTCGGCGCGTCACGCACCAGGCCGACCCACTGATCCTGCTCCGTTCGCGGCCGCTCGCTGCGCCAATCTTGAATGAACCACGCGGCCGAGTAGCGAATCAACCGGTTCGTCGGCTCGCCGACCTTGCGATTTAACAGGTCCCACAAGTAGAGCAAGATGAGGACCGTGAGGATCGGCGGCAGGATCAGCGCGAGGCCACGCAGGAAGAAACGGCGGAAGTCCTTGGCGAACGTCGTGCGTTCTTTGGTCGGTGCTGGATTGTCTGACTCAACCACCGAATGCTCCTCTGCGTCGCTACGGTCGCATTTCAAAATACGGGAACCGTGCGGTGGATTCAACGGCCGGTGAGGAATTCAGGAGTTTGCCTGCGGTCGCACGTCCAGCCGCTCACACGGCACGAGCGACGACGGCGACGACGACTCGCTTCGCGCCGGCGGCCTTGAGGGCGCGGGCGGCGTCGGAGCAAGTCGCGCCGGTTGTGAGAATGTCGTCCACCAGCAGCACGGTCGCGCCCTTGAGTTCGGCCGCGGGCCGGGCGAGAAAGGCGTCGCGCACGTTGTCGCGGCGCTCGTCGGGATTGAGTTGGGCCTGCGGACGGGTGCGGCGTTTTCGTATTAAGAGCCGAGAACGATGCGGCAGTTGCAATACTCTGGCAAGCTGCCGCGCGATCGAATCGGCTTGATTGAAGCCGCGCTGAAATCGTCGCGCGAAATGCAGTGGCACGGCGACGACCATGTTTGCGCCGGCTCGACGCAGCGTGTCGCCCTGATGCGCGTCGAACAGCCGAGCCAGGGCCGGGCCAACCAGCGCGTTGTGCACCGATTTGAGGCTCAGGCACAAGTCACGAAGTTTGTCGCTGTAAATGCCGAGTCGCAGTGCGGCGTCGAAGCGGTGAGTTTGCCGGCTGCAATCGAGGCAGTCGTGCGACGTGTCGGTGAATGGGCCAATCGTGGCGGCGCAGAACGGACAGGCTGGCCCGACTGAGACGATCTCCGCCACGCAACCGTCGCAAAACTTGGCCGCGGGATCGTGCAGGTCCGCGTCGCAGCAGAGGCATAGCGGCGGATAAATGATTCGCTTGATCGCGGCAAACGGGGCCACGACCCATTGCGACACGAAGCCGAATCTGGACAAGCGCGCGTCGTCGCGCTCCGGCAATTTTCGCGACGCTCGATCGTTTACAGTTGCTGTCGCCACCGTTGATACTCCGCGAGGATTTCGTCGCGCGGGCATTGTTCGCGGTAGATCGCCCGCAGCCGGAATCCGTATTCCTGGTTCACATCGTACTTCGGAATGATGAACTGAAAATCCCAAGCCGGGTTCGTCGTCTGGCGGTCGGCCGTGAAGCCGCCGCCGGACGGCGAGTGCGTAAGGCGAACACCGTCCGTGCGGTCAAACATCACGAGCCAAACGTGCTTGCCGAACAGGCCGTAGTAAAGCGGCAGGTCGAATCGCATCGGCGAGAAATTCTTGAAAAGGCAGTCGCGGTACGCCGGGTCGAACTTCAGCTCGAGCGTGTCGTCCGCGTGCAGCACGGTGCTCTCGTCGTTGTGCCGGTGCGTGCAGAGTTGCATCCAGCTCGGGCTGCCGCGGCCGACCGAGCCGCGAAAATACATGCTCTTGTCGTCCGGGGCGTTCATGTAGCTGGCCCAGAACAGGCCGATCGTGCCGAACCGAAACGCATGCTGACGCGGCACGCAGCGAAACGTCATGTCGATCGCGTGCGGTGCCACGAGCTTGAACCGCGTCCAGCTTTCGAGGTGAAACGTCGGCGTCGGCGGCTGGTGCAACTCCGCCTCGTGCTCGCCAAGCCGGCGGAACGTCATCGGCGCGTGCCGTGGCTCGAAGAAAATTTCCTGGCGGCCGTTCGTAGCGCCGTCGAAGATGTGCTCGTGATTCAGACCCGCGATGCCCGGCACGAACAGCGACCGGTCGGCCGTCGCGTGTTTCAGACTCCAGAGGCCGTTGTAGCCGGCGCGCTGAGCACCGTCGGCCGCATTGTCGCCGATCACCGCCTCCAACTCGCCGCAGCGAAATGTGTCGTGGCCCATTGCCGGCATCCCTCGTCACGCGTCACTTCCGAATCTGCACGTTTAGAATGTACGGCACGCTGAAAGTCAACTGCGAGAAAAAAATGCTGTGCGGCAGAAGCTATGGCAACCTAAAGTCGTTGAGTCGCAGGAACTCGTCGCGCCAGCGATAGGCATCGAGCAGCCCAACTGTCGGGCGGCCCAGGATTTGGTAGGCGATGAACAGTGCTTCCACCGACGCCAGACCGCCGGGCGGATCGTCGAACAGCTTCGAGACACGCGGGTACGCGGTGAAAACGCCCGGCAACGACCGCGCCGGCACGGACACGAAATGTTGGTTCATGCGCGCGGCGTGCCGCCACGTGCCGTCGATGAGCAGGATGCCGCGGTCCGCGTCGTCGCGCGTCAGCGGTGGGCCATTGACCGCGAGCCGCACGTAGCCGGGCCAGTCGATCGGCTGGCGTGCCGAGAAGTTCATGAACCTCAGATCCGTCCGGCCGCGCAGCGGTTCCAGCGAACACTTCGCTCGGTTCTCTTTGGGGTGGATCGCCAGGATTGTTGGTGGAAAGGTCACGGATCAGATCATGTAATACCAATCGGACCCCGGTCCGGTCCGTTCGCTGCGGCGCGGGCAGGTATCGCAGCGGTGTGGCCCGACGATTTCGTAGGCGTGCCGCACGGCTTCGAGCGTGCTCGACCACGCGGCGGTGTCCTCGCGGAAAATGCGGCCGGGGCCGAGCCGCCGTTCCAGGCCCGTGTTGTGCAGCACCTTGGCCATGTCGTGCCGCACGCCGCACAGGATGAGCGGAATGTTCCGCGTCTGCATGTGATCGAGAAACCGTTCGAACAGGGCCAGGCACGAAGCGTCCGGGTTGTGAGCCTGCTGCAGTCGCACGACGATGACCCGCGTTTCCGCCGTGGCACGCGACTCGATGGTCGCCAGCATCTTCTCCACGCTGGGCGCGGATCCGAAGAACAGTTCGCCCTCGATGCTATAGAGCAGCAGCCGGTCGCACGGCGGATCGGTCGGCACGCGCTTGCGGATCACGCGTTCGGGCGTCAGCGCCAGGCTCGTCAGGTGGACGCGGGCCGCGCGCGGCACGTAGAAGACAAACGACAGAAACGTGCCGATCATGATGCAGAATTCGACCGACACGACGACCGCGGAGACTGCCGTTGCCAGCAGAATGCCGGCGTCGAACCGCGTCGCGCGCAGGTGATACACGAGCTGGCTGCGATCGACCATGCGAAACGCGGATACGATCAAGATTCCCGCCAGCGCGGCCTTCGGCACGAACTGAGCAAACCGGCCGAGCACGAGCATCGTGACCGCGACGGCCGCCGCGGAAATCACGCCCGACCACTGCGTCGCCGCGCCGGCCTGATGGTTGATCGCCGAGCGAGTGAGCGACCCGGAGCCGGGGAAGCACTGGAAAAAACTGCCGGACAGGTTGGCCAGGCCCTCGCTCAGCGCCTGCTGGTTGATGTCGAGCCGCTGGCCGGTTTGGCTCGCGATCGACTTGGCCATCGCGATCGCTTCGAGCAGGCCGAGGATGCCGATCGCCGTTGCGCTGCCGGCCAACTCGCGGATTCTCGCCCAATCGAGCGGTGGAACTTGGAACGACGGCAGGGCGCTTGGAATCTTGCCGATCACCTTCACGCCGCGCTCGTCGAGATGAAACACGCCCACCACGGCCGCGGTTACGATCACCGCGACGAGAAACTCCGGCACGCGCACGCGCAGCCGCGTGCTCTGCAATCGCGCGTTCAGCCAGCGCAGGCCGAGCACCAGCGCGATCGTGCCCAGCCCCAACGCCGCGGTCCAACCGTGTGCCGGCCAGCCTTGAATCAGGCTGAGCCAGAACCGCTTCAGGAAGGGGTCCGTCAACTCGCCGCCCAACTGCTCGGCCGATTTCAGACCGAGCAGATTCTTGAACTGATCGAGCACGAGCAGCACGCCGGCGCCGAGCGTGAATCCGACGATCACCGCGTGCGAAATGAACCGCGACAAATCGCCGAGCCGCATCAAACTGATGCCGGTTTGAATCACGCCGACCATCAGAGCCATGAGCACCGCGGCGGGCAGCTTTTGATCGTCCGGCACCATGGCCAACGCGCTCAGCAGCGCGATGGAGATGGCGTTCGTCGGGCCGTTGATTAGTTGCTTCGACGAGTCGAAGAGTGCGCCGACCGCTGTCATCACGATCGCCGTGTACAGGCCGTATTCGACTGGCACGCCGAAAATGCTGGCGTAAGCCATCGCCTGCGGCACGGCGACCGCGGCGACGGTCAGTCCCGCAATCAGATCCGCGCGGCCGGCGCGCAGCGAGTAGCTGCGCAGCGAGTCGATCGCGGGCACGACGCGCAATAGAGTTTCCGTGAAACGGGACCGCCGCGGGCCGGGCGCCGCACCGGGCGATTCCTCGTCAGGTTCCGGTGCCCCATTCGGCGACTCCTCGTCGGGCGGCGGCGGGGGCGGCGCACCGGGGATCGCCGGTCCTTCGCTCTCCTGGGCCGGCTCCAATCTTTTCGGTGGGGCTTCGTCGCCCATGCGCGATCATCTCGCTGAGAATAACTGCTCGTGCACGCCACGCGCGCGCGGCGGGAGTATAGCAGAATTCGGCCGTTCAATTGAGATGGAAGTGGCCGCGGCAAGTCCATGGCCGCGGCGACTGATCAAAACTGTTTCCGTTCGCGCGACGATGGAATGCTCATCTTCTTGCGGTACTTCGTGACCGTGCGGCGGGCGATGTCGAAGCCCTGTTCGCCGAGCTTCTTGACGATGTCGTCGTCGCTCAGCGGACTTGACTTGTCTTCGTGGTCGATGACCTCTTGCAGTTTTTGTTGCACGATTTCCCAAGCGACCTCCGTGCCGCTGGCCGTGACCGTGCCACCGCCGAAGAATCGTTTCAGCGGAAAGATGCCGCGTGGCGTCTGTACCCACTTGTCATCCACCGCGCGGCTGACGGTCGTGACGTGTACGTGCACGCGGTCGGCGATCTCTTGCATCTTGAGCGGCTGGATGAATTCCGGTCCGTTGTCGAGGAACGCCTTTTGATGTTCGATGATCGCCGTCGCGACCTTGAGGATCGTGCTGCGCCGCTGCTCGATCGATTCGATGAGCCAGCGGGCCGCCTGGATCTTGCGTTGAATCCACTCGCGCGTCTCGGCAGGCGTCGAGCGGTCGCGCAGCATTTGGTGATACTTGCGGCTGATGTTGAGATGCGGCACGTACTCGTCCACCAGCCGGACCGGGTAATTCCCCTCGTCGTCTTGTTCGATGATCAGGTCGGGCAGCACGTACGGCACGGCCTCCGACGAGTACGTCGCGCCGGGCCGCGGCTGCAATTCCTTCATCTGCTCCATCGCCGCCTTGATCTGCTCGATCGAGAAGCCGGTTCGCTTTTGAACGACCGGCAGTCGATTGTGACCGATGTCTTCGAGGTGATTGGCGATGATCCCGCGCAGCACGTCGGCGTGCGGCATGTCGTGGTTGATCTGCAGCAGCAGGCACTCGCGCAGGTCGCGGGCGCCGACGCCGGGCGGATCGAGCTTTTGCACGAGCTTCAGCGCCTCGGCCGCTTTCTCCACGCTGGCGCCGTTGCCGAAATCGCGCGCGACATCTTCGAGGCTCGCCTTGAGGAACCCGTCTTTATCGAGGTTGTAAATGATGAACTGGGCCAGTTCGTGGATTTCGTCGGAGCAATCGAGGAATCCGAGTTGGTGATACAGGTAATCCTGCAGCGTTTCCGGTCGCGCGGCCATGTTCTGCATCGCGTCGTGCTTGCGCTCGCCCTGATCGTCCATCTCGCCGCGCGATACGCGGTGCGACGCACGGAAGTGATCGCTCCAATCATCGTCCAACGCGCTGAGCCGCTCGAAGTCCTCTTCGTTGTCGTGCCGCTCATCGACGACCAACTCGCGTTGCTCAATCGTCGGCTCGTCGCCTTCGGCCGCCTCGGCAGGCTGTTCCGTCTGATCGTCGCCGTCCGATTCGCGTTCGACGAGCGTGGGGTTTTCTTCGAGTTCCTGGTTGATCCGCTCCTGCAGGGCCATCACGGGAAGCTGCAGGATTTCCATGGATTGGATCATGCGCGGCGCGAGCTTCATCCGCATCTCTTGCCGCATGTGCTGTGATGTGTCGAGTCGCATAGTTCTGTCCGGACTTGTATTCAAACGGTTCGGTGGTCACGCCGCGGAGCGATCGGCCCGCGACACGCGTGAAGGCTAACTCATTTTCTGTCGGTTCGCCAGTGCTTCGGCCAGCATGTCCTTGCTGGCGAATTCGAGCACCGTGCCGGCGGCCAGCCCGCGGGCCAGCCGCGTCATCTGCACGCCGGTTTCGGCCAACTGCTGCGTCACGTACAGCGACGTGCCGTCGCCCTCGAGCGTCGGGTTCGTTGCCATGATGATCTCGCGCACGCCGCCCGACCGCACGCGGCGGACAAGTGCGTCGATCGTCAGTTGATCGGGTCCGACGCCATCGAGCGGTGCGATCCGGCCGCCGAGCACGTGATAGACGCCGTGAAACGTGCCCGCCTTTTCGAGGGCAATCACGTCACGCGCCAACTCGACTACACAGATCACGGCATGATCGCGCCGCGCATCTCGGCAAATGTCGCACTCTTGCCCCTCCGCCAAATTATAACACGTTTTGCACCGGACCACGGTTTGCTTCACGGTCTCGATCGCGCGGGCCAGCGACATCGCCTCCGGCTCCGTCACGCGCAGGATGTAGTCGGCCAGCCGCTCCGCCGATTTCCGACCGATTCCGGGCAACTTCGCGAACTCGTCGATCAGACGCGTCACAGTTTCGGTGTAAACCGCCAACGGTTCTCCTCCTTGTCTCGCTCGCCTGGCGGCCGGCCGGCACAGGCGGCACAACCGGAAGAATCACAACTTCGCCTTGTCGTTTGGCTTGTCGTGCTGCTCGTCGTCGGACTCGTCGTCGGAGTCCTCGTCGGAGTCCTCGTCGAGTTCCTCGTCCGAGTCGCTGCTGAAAATCTCTTCCATTAGCTTGGTTTCGCGGACGAGTCGGCTCATGTGCTCGCTGCCCGCCTGATTGGCCTGGCGGAGCGCTTGATTGGCGGCGGCCACGATCAGGTCCTCGAGAAACTCCGCATCCTTCTCGGCGAACACTTGCGGATCGATCTTGCATTCGAGGATCTGCTGCCCCGCGTTGGCCTTGACCCGGACCAGTTCGCCGCCGGCGGAGCCTTCCGCCGTAATCTTCTCCATCTCGGAGCGAATTCGGCCAGCCTTCTTCATCGCGGCAGCAAGATTAACCGGAATTTTGGCCACGGGACGTACTCCTCAAGTTGATTTCTCATCGACGTGAATCACGCGCGCACTGAACAACTCCATCGCCTCGCGTACTAGCGGATCGCGCTTCGCATCGCTGATCCGTTCGCTGTAACTGGATCGCTTCGCGGGCGGCGGCGTTGGGCCGCGCGGTGCGGTCTGACCGGATTCAACGCGAACGGTCACCGGCGCGGCGAGCGGCTCGGCAGCGGCCTCGGCGGGTAGCGGTGACGATTGATCCGCGCCAGACGTTGCAGCTCGCGCGGAAGCGACACCGGCCGCGGCCGCGGTTGCGGCGCTCGTGGCCGGCGCGGCACGCGGCGTCGGTTCACCGGCCGGCACGGCCGGAGCTTCAGCGGCTAAAGCTTTTTTTTTTGCGTCCGGCTCGAACCCGGGACGAGCCGGCGTGGGTGCCGTGGCGGCCGGCCGTGCCGGCACAGCGCCGCCGGTCAATCGCAACTCAATCGCCTGCAGCCGTTCAGCCAACTCGGCGAGCGGCGCCAGATCTTCCAGGCTCGCGACGCGGACCAGGGCCATGTCGAGCAGCACGCGGCCGTAGTTGCTGCCGCGCAGCCGGCCCTTCGTTTCGGCCAGCAGGTCGCTCGCCGCGAAGATGAAATCGAGTGACACGCGGCCTGCCTGCTCGACAATCTGATCGCGGTGCCGGCCCGTCACGCTGACCAGCCGCGCCGCGGCGCCTGCCGTCTTCACGACCATCAGGTCGCGGAAGTATTCGATGAGCTGGTCGAGCAACTCGCCGAGTTGCACGCCTTCGCGCTCGGCCTGATCGACGACGTCGATCGCGCGGCCGGGCTGCCGCTCGAACAGGCCGGCCACCAGTTCCATCAGTCGATCTTCGCTCGCGGTGCCGAGCAGCCGGTGAACTTGTTCCGTCGTGACGCGCTCGCCGCCGAACGCCAGTAACTGGTCGAGCAGCGACAGCGAGTCGCGCATCGAGCCGGCCGCGCGGCGCGTGACGAGTTCCAGCACGCCGTCGTCCACGGCGATCCCCTCCGTGCTCACGATCTCATCGAGTCGCTTCTCAATGCGTTCGCTGGCGATGGTGCCGAAATCGAACCGCTGGCAGCGGGACAGGATCGTGACCGGAATCTTCTGCGGGTCCGTCGTCGCGAAGATGAACTTCACGTGACTCGGCGGCTCTTCGAGCGTCTTCAGCAAGGCGTTGAACGCCTCGCGCGTGAGCATGTGTACTTCGTCGATGATGTAGATTTTGTAGCGGCCGCGCGTGGGACGCAGATTGGCGTTCTGACGCAACTCGCGCACTTCGTCGATGCCGCGGTTCGACGCGCCGTCGATTTCGAGCACGTCCAGGTCGTCGCCCGACGTGACGCTCTCGCACGAGTCACATGTGCCGCACGGAGTCGTCGTCGGGCCGGTCTTGCAGTTGAGCGCCTTGGCCAGAATCCGTGCCGTGGTCGTCTTGCCGACGCCGCGGGCGCCGGTGAAAAGATAGGCGTGTGCGACTCGCTCCGCCGTGATCGCGCCCTGCAGCGCCTGCGCGATCGCCTCCTGCCCGACCAGGTCGGCGAACTGCTGCGGGCGCCAGCGTCGCGCCAGAACCTTGTAGTGCATCCCGGCGGGCGAACTGGCCGGCGCGGGGTCGCTCGTCTGATCATTTCCCTTGCGGGCCATGGCTCGTCCTTGGGTGCAAACAACCAGGGGCCGTGTCTGAATTTCGATCGTGGCTCGCACGCGTCGAACGTGTCCGCATGGCGTGCAGCGACCGGCAGGTGTCTTCGACGAGGATGTCCACGCACATGACGAGCACTGTTTAGGGCTGCTTGGTTCCCCACCTGACCCGATTCACAGGTCCCCATTGCGTGGGTCCCCGCCGTCAACGGCCTGCCGGTCGTTGCACGCCATGAGGACATCGCACCGGCAAGATAGCAAGATGACGACAGGCTGGCAACCGCCTCAGAATCTGCCGTTCCTGGCGGGGCGGGCACGCGCGAAGTCGCTGTGGCTGATTCCGCGATGCGGCCGAACTGGTGCAGGGAGCGGTAGGGTGGGCCGAGTCTGCGAGCCCCACCAGTTTCAGAAGAGGCAGTCTCAGATTCAGGTGGGACTCGCAGACTCGGCCCACCCTACCTTGCCTTCTCTCATGTTGTCGCGACCTACCCGACCACCACCGTACTCACCGCGCTCTCCGGCCCGGGGCCGCGGGAGTTCCGCGGGATGACTTTGTAATCGTGCGAGCCGGCGACGAGGCCGGTCGCGTCGTACACGCGCTCGATCGTGTCGTCATCAACGATGGCGAAGTCGGCGTCACCTGGTCCCTTGTGCAGCACGTCGAATTGCGTTCCGCCGGGCGCGCCAAACGCGAGGTGCACGGCCCCGGCGGCCGGCGACGTCGCCTCGGCGATCACGGCCTGATCGGGCGGATGCTGGGCCGGTTCCATCGGGATCGCGTCGATCACCTCGCGCTCCGTCGTCCCTTCGGGGAACTGGGCTCGGCCCTGGATCAGCGCCGCGGTGACGAAATCCTCCATCGTGTTGATTGCCCCGTGCAGGTTCCCCTGCTGCAACTCGAATTCCTGAGTCACCGTGCCGACGCCTCCGGCCAGCGTCGTCAGCGTTGCGAGCACTAGGTCGAACGCCGCCTTGTCCATCGTGTCCCACGCCTTGAACGGCGTCGCCGACCCGGGCGGGTTCGGCAG